>Ga0136846_1236057_pt1 | contig 13625 bp, 6 predicted proteins | sample HopSoiMetagenom2_FD_96841 | JGI IMG/M metagenome (GOLD analysis project Ga0136846, IMG submission 96841) | Grasslands soil microbial communities from Hopland, California, USA - 2 Assembly 2016 (version 4) | ecosystem: Environmental > Terrestrial > Soil > Grasslands | place: USA: Hopland... | reverse complement strand
TTGTTCAGGGAATTGCCTCACGAGCTTGAGGCAGGCGGGCAGTTGACGCGGAAAGACAAGCAGGTCGTAGGTGAGGTGAAATTGTTTTAATCTGGAGATTCCACGGATAAATCCGGGTCGCAAAACGAAGTTTTCGTCTGGTTCGTCTTGGACTACGTGCCTGACTCCGACAAACTTTGGTTGCCTGGCCAGACTGCGGAGTTGGTCTTCCACCTCGTCTTTTTGCAGGTCGATCCAGCCGACCACGCCTTTGATGACCGGATGTGCGCTGGCCAGCGCCAGGAGAAAGTCGTTTTCGTGCAAGTTTTGCCGTGCCTGGACCGCCACCGTGCCGGCGAGATCTGCCTGTTTTAGCTCCGGATCCAAATCAGCAGGCAGAAAATCGCGCTTGAGCGGGCCCAGGCTGCCGGTGATCCACGGGTAATCGGCCGGTGAGTACTTCCAGAAATGCTGATGTGAGTCGATTCGCATACGGCAGATTCCGATGAGTTTGAGCATTTTTGCAAACTCAAAGCCGCCCACCCGCATAGCGATCGAAATCCCTTAAACCCCGCTCAGGGAATCCACGCTTTTGCTTGTAATTCAACAGTTTTCTGGTTTTATATGGTAGTCGGCATTCCAATTGCACCGGAATAGATTGTTATCGAAAGTGCGAATCATAGAACGCAGCAGACAGACGCGCGGTGGAGGAAAGGAATGAAGGTTCCAATAAAAGTGCTCGTGGTCGAAGACTCCCGGGATGACGCGGAATTGCTTCTTCATGCCTTGAAGAAGGCTGACTATCAACCGACTTATGCGCTCGTTCAGAATGCTTCCGCGATGAAGTCACAACTTGAGAAGCAGAGTTGGGATTTAGTCATTTCCGATTATGTCATTCCGGGGTTTGGCGGGATGGCGGCTTTAAACGTACTACGCGAATCGGAACTGGATATTCCATTTATCATCTTGTCCGGCAAAATTGGCGAAGATGTGGCGGTGGAAGCTCTGCAGGCGGGTGCCAATGACTATCTTTTGAAAGATCGCCTTACGCGTCTCGGGCCGGCCATAGATCGCGCGCTCAAAGAAGCTTCGCAACGACGCAAGCGCCGGCAGGCCGAACAGGCCCTCAGAGAAAGCGAAGAGCGGTACCGGCGTCTGGTCGAGTCCTGTCCGGAAGCGATGTTCATCACGGCGCAGGACAGAATTGAATTCGTCAATCCAGCTGGGGTCAATCTCCTTGGAGCAAACAGCCCGGTGGAATTGATCGGGAAGCCATTCCTCGATTTTGTCGATTCGGAATTTCGTGATCTGGTGGAAGAGCATCTCCGGCAGTCTCTCGAGGGGATGGAGGGCCCGCTCCTGGAGGAGAAAATGGTGCGCCTGGATGGAGGCGGGATACTGGTGGAATCATTGGCGCGCCGGATTCAGTATCACGGCGAGCCTGCGGTTCAGTTGCTCTGCCGCGATATCTCAACGCGCAAACAGCTCGAACATCAGTTGTTAAATTCGCAGAAGATGGAAGCAATCAGCCGGCTCGCTGGCGGAGTGGCGAACGATTTCAATAATCTGCTTCAGGTGATTACCGGCTACGGCGGATTGATCCGCTCCGGCATGGCGCCGGACCACCCGCTGCAGCAGGATCTTCAGCAAATTATCCAGAGTTCAGAGCGGGCCATCAGCCTGACCAATCAATTGCTCGCGATTAGCCGGAAGGAGGTTGCTGCTCCCGAGCCGCTTCATTTGAACATGGTAATCGAACAAATTCTCCCGTTGGTCCGGCGGCTGATGGGAGAGAAGATCCAATGCAATATCGATTTCGAAAAAGGGCTGCAACCGGTTCTGGCGGATCGGGGCCAAATCGAAACGTTGATGATCAATCTCGCGGTGCATGCGCGGGGATCCATGGCAAACGGAGGCAAGCTGGAATTTCATACAATGAATTTCACGGCAAAGAAGCAGTACCACGGGCAGGTTCATTTAAAAGCCGGTGAGTACGTGTTGCTGACGATCTCGGACACAGGGCTTGGTCTGAGCCAGGAGTATCAGGAGCATCTTTTCGAGCCGTTTTTTACAAAGGAAAGCGTCGGCCAGAATACGGGCCTTGGTTTGGCGACCGTTTACGCCATCGTTAAACAGCATAAAGGCCAGATCGCATGCACGAGTGAGATCGGGAAAGGGTCTAGTTTTCGAATTTATCTGCCGGTCTTTAAACAAACACCAAAATCACCGCCGCCTTCGCGAGTATCCGAGCCTTCGCCGAGCGACGCCGTAATTCTTGTGGTCGAAGATGAAGAAGTGCTCCGTGAATTCGCCAGTTTAATTCTGAGGCGAAATGGATTTCACGTCCTCACCGCGCAGGATGGCGCGGAAGCCATCAGGATTATCGAAGAGACAGCGCATCCGGTGGATCTGGTATTTACGGATGTTGTCATGCCGAGAATTGGCGGGGCGGACCTCTGGCGGCGGCTGTCTGAACTGGCTCCCGAAATTCCCGTGATTTTCACCTCGGGTTATCCGCGCAGCATTCTCTTTGAGTGCGGGCTGCAAGATAACGGGCTGGAGTTCCTGCAAAAGCCTTACACCACCCAAACTCTCCTCGAAAAGATTCGCGAAGTAATCAACTCGCGACGAACGAAACCGGGCTAGCGCGCCTCAAAGCTTTGCGGCTTTCGCCAGGATCTCATTCCAGCGATGATCCCAATCCTGCCACGAAAGCTGCCATTCCGGGCCGGTGTATTTCTTTTTCGCTTCTGGAAGAATTTTGCGATATCGGTCTATTGCGGACTGGACGGCGTCCTGGTCTTTCCATTTAACGTAGCCTTCAAGAAGCGTTAGATGATTGTCAGGAAAATCCGGGGCGAGTTCGACAGCTTTCTCCAGGTGCTCTCGGGCCTTGGATTTATTCCCAATACTCGTCGGCCACCCGGGGGTGTCGCGGTAAAGCATCCCGAGCGAACGATGGCCTCCAGCGTGATCGTAGGACGGATCGAGAGCGATCGAAGTCAGGAATTCCTGCTCCATCTGGCGGACCAGCTTCCAAGCTCCGAGAGATTTTGTTTGGGCAAGTTCCCCGAGAATGAGTCCTAGATAATAATGCGCTGCCGCGGAATTGGAGTCGAACCGGACGGCGTTTTCCGCGATCCTGATCCCGTCATTCGCGTATTTGGCGCGCTGAGTGTCATTGGTTGAAATGTCCGCGAGTTCGAAAGTAGCCCGAGCAAATTGAATTGCGTTCGTTAAGTTGCTTGAGGAGAGATAGTTCGATTCTGCCGCAGCGTAGGCTTTTTCAAGACGAACGCGGGGATTATCGGCTTCAGACGAGAATGACCCAGGCGCGAAGTTCAATGAGTAAAGAAGGGCGATCCACCGTAAGAACCGGGGCCCGAAGTCACCTTTTGACGATGATTTTAACAGTTGCAAGAGCTTACGATGTGCCTTTATAGTTGCCATGTGAAATTAAAGTGGAAACTGTTCCAGGTGGCAGTTCTGACTGGCCTGGCTGCATTTGGAATGGGATGTGGCGGAGTGAACGCTTCTGGAAGCGTTTCGCCGGCCACCTTTCTGCTGCCTGGACTTGGGCATAATGATTCCACTCCTGCCTCGGACGCTCCTGGGCAACCAACGGTAATAGCGTCCACTGTTGTTGTCGCTGAATAATCTTATAAATTATGCGATTTCCATTGGCCCTGACGGCTAAGATCGCCGGGCATATCATTAAGCATAAGCTCGCAAAAACACCCAAATTCGCAATGGTGTTGCAACTTGAACCTTTGCATACGTGCAATTTGACGTGCACAGGGTGCGGGCGCATTCGGGAATATTCCACCAGCTTGAAGGACATGATGTCGCTGGAGGATTGTCTGGCTTCGGCCGTTGAATGCGATGCGCCTATGGTGTCCATCTGCGGAGGGGAGCCGCTGATTTATCCCAAAATTGAGGAATTGGTTGCCGGACTGCGGCAGCAACGTCGCATTGTCTATATCTGCACGAACGGAATGTTCATGCGGAAGAAAATGAAAGACCACCTGGCGGCGAATTATTCGCCGGAGAGCGAGAGCGCGCTGAAGAGGCTGCTTGAGGAAAAACTGATTTCGGAAAAAGACATCGAGACAATCCGCAAAGGCAAGAACGATGGCCGCCCGGTCATTTCACCAAGCAAGTGGATGTACTGGAATGTCCACGTCGACGGGTTGGAATACACCCATGATCTGATCGTCGAGCGTGAAGGCGTCTTTAAAGAATGTGTCGAGGCCATCAAAATGGCGAAAATTTTGGGATACCAGGTCGCCACGAACACGACTGTGTACAAAGAAACGGAAGTGAAGGAAATCGAGGGGATGTTCGAATTCTTCTCATCGCTCGAAGTCGATGGTCACACGATTTCGCCCGGATACGATTACGATGCCGCGAAGAAAGACATGGTCAAGCGCCTGAATAAGAAACCGGAAGATTTTTTCCTGACGCGAAAGATGACCCGGGAAAAATTCGCGAAAATTCAGGAATGGGGCGAGCGGTTTACTATTTTCGGGACTCCGGTTTATCAGGAGTTCCTGGCGGGCAAGCGGGAGTTGACCTGCACCGCCTGGGCTATTCCGACGCGAAATGTTCGGGGTTGGAAGGCACCCTGCTACTTGATGACCGACGGCCATTACGCGGGATATCAGGAGATGCTCGAAAAGGTCGAGTGGAACAAATATGGCGTGGTCAATGGAGTGGCCCGGGATTCGCGTTGCGAAAATTGCATGGTTCATTGTGGGTACGATCCGAGCGGGGCCCTGGGGACAAACTATCAGCGGGGAGATAATTGGAAGAACTTCAAATACAATTTCGCCGCGAAACCAAAACCGTATTACGAAGGCCGTAAGGTGAATGCGTATAACGGATTTTCGATTGGGAAAGGCCACCTCGCCGAGGCCAAGGCGGCAATTAATCCATCTGGCGGCTGTGGGCCAGGGGAGACGAGCCAGCGAGACGAGTTGCTCTCAAAAATATCGGGCACGAAGAAGGCTTCTTAAGCGCGGATGAGCAGGCGCGAAAAGGTGCTTCTCGCCGTCCTGCGGGGCTCAAGCGACAACAATATTAGATTGACGATATTTGTTCGCTGTTGTCCCAGTTAAGCTTCAACTGTCGGGTAAGAGGAAGTTATCACATATTCAGCCGGAGTGGAGTTGAAGATATTTTAAATTTGCAACCGAGAGGCGGCTTGGCGAAAAGTTATCAAGTTAAGCAGGTTCGACGATTGATCCTAAAATATCGTTTGGCAGATGAGTAAGCACAAATACGAAATCATTATTTATTGGAGCGAGGAAGACCAGGCCTTCATCGCCGAAGTTCCCGAACTTCCGGGCTGCATGGCCGACGGCGCGACCCAGGCCGAAGCTTTGGAAAACGTGGACATAATTGATGAATGGATCGAAACTGCGAAATCGCTCAAGCGAAAGATTCCAAGCCCAAAGGGAAGGTTGATGTTTGCTTGAAAGAATACCTCACACCTGCGCGCTTTGCTTAGTACATAATGTTGAGTATCTCTGAAAAATGAAAACCCTATTTCTTTCCCCACCTTCCTTTGATGGTTTTGATGGCGGCGCTGGAGCCCGCTATCAAGCCAAGCGCGAGATACGTTCTTTCTGGTATCCCACCTGGCTGGCGCAACCGGCCGCGCTGGTGCCAAACAGCAAGTTGATGGATTGCCCGCCGCATGACATCGATGTAAAGGCCTGTTTGGAAGAGGCAAAGCAGTACGATCACGTGATCATTCACACCTCGACACCTTCTTTGAAGAACGATTGCAAAGTGGCCGAGGCGATCAAGGCCCAGAATCCGTCGACGACAATCGGTTTTGTCGGAGCGCACGCCGCCGTTTTGCCGGCAGAGACGTTGAAGGCTTCTAGCGCCATTGATTGGGTGGGGCGCAAGGAATTTGATTTTACATGCAAGGAAGTCGCTGAAGGGCGGCCGCTCGGCGAAATCAGCGGATTGTCTCATCGCAAGGACGGCAAAATCGTGCATAACCCCGAGCGCGAATTGATTCATAATATGGATGCTCTGCCCTGGGTGGTGGACGTATATAAACGCGATTTGCAGATCGAAAAATATTCCATCGGCTACCTCAAAGAACCTTACGTCTCGCTTTACACAGGCCGCGGTTGCCCGGCGCAATGCACCTTCTGTCTTTGGCCACAAACAATAGGTGGACACAAGTACCGGGTCCGTTCCGCCGAAAATGTCGCGGCAGAGATGGCTTACGCAAAGAAGCTCTTCCCGCAGGTGCAGGAATTCTTCTTCGATGACGACACCTTCACCGCGAATCTGCCCCGAGCGCGCGAGATTGCGCAGAAGCTAAAACCGCTGGGATTGACCTGGTCTTGCAACAGTCGCGCGAACGTGAACTTCGAGACCATTAAACTGATGAAGGATTGCGGCTTGCGCCTTTTCCTGGTCGGTTACGAATCAGGCAATCAGCAGATTCTCGATCGCATCAAAAAAGGGATTACGATCGAGGAAGCGAAGCAGTTCACAAAAAACTGCAAAGAACTGGGCGTCGTGATTCACGGCACGTTCATTCTTGGGCTGCCGGTCGAGACTAAAAAGACCATCGAAGAGACGATTCGCTACGCCATGGAGTTGGATGTTTTCAGTATCCAGGTTTCATTGGCGGCTCCTTATCCTGGGACCGAGCTGTACGAAATGGCCCGCCAAAACGGCTGGTTCGCCAAAAAAGATAAAACGGACATTCTGCATAACGATGGATTGCAACAGTCCACGTTGGAGTACCCGGGTCTAAGCAAAGAAGAGATTTTTGAGGCGGTGGATCGCTTTTATCGCCAGTACTATCTTCGTCCTCGTCCCATCATGCGCATTATCAAAACCATGCTGGAGGACAAGGACGTCTGCGTGCGACGAATCCGCGAGGGGTACGAGTTTTTCCGAACGCTTTCGCAACGAAAAGAAGATCTCGCGACGGCAAATGCCGCGGCTGTTGCGTAGGATTAAACCAATGGAGGCTCCATTCTGAAGAGCCTCCACTCCGTTCGAATTCTTTGTTCTTTACGGCTGTTGCGCTACGGCTCGGTAAAACTTGTGGTTGATCCCGGGACTGCTATCGACAAATTCGGCGCTGGAACTTTCCAGAGAAATGCTTCCAATATCAACCCACGTTTTGCTGTCGCTCGATGCCTGGATTCGGTACTGAACTCCGGCTTGGCCAGTCAGCCGCAGCCGGAATCCGGACGACGTCACTGATATTGGAGTCAGGACCGCTGTCGATTGCGCGGCTTTCACGGTCACCACGCTTGGTGAGGAGAGGCCCGCCTGGCCCAGAGAGTTAATGAGTCTCGCGGTGAGGGAATAGGTTCCAGGACCGGGTGGAGTCCAGCTTATCGTATAAGGAGAAGTCGCCGCTTCTCCGATCTTCGTGTTTCCAGAATAGAATTCAAATTTTTGAATGGCGCCGAGCCGGCCGGTCCCAAACGCATTCAATGTAAGAACGTTGGGATAATTGATAGAACTTCCGCTCACCGGATCCGTTAAGATCGCGATCGGCACAGGCTGGTTCGCGGGACGGACGCTGCGAATTGCAATTTCGTCAATCCAACCGTCGAAATCGCCGAGCAGCAGCGTGGCACTCTGCGTGGGATTCCAGTTAGCGAGATCCGTTGAAGGGATGCTCGCGAAGGGCGTGCCGTCCAACTTGAATACGTACCCGGTGGTGTTGATTTCGAGGCTCATGTGGTGCCACACTTTGGTGGTCATCAGCTTCTTGAGATTGGCGTCCATGATCTGCACCGCCGCTCCCGCTTTAATGTAAGGGCCGCCGTATTTATCTTCGCCAAATTCCATGTAGGAATTCCAGGTCTCATTCAGCGAGAGAATCGTAGCGACGTCGCGATCAAATGCTTTGAATTCGTTCACATAAATCATCGCGTCGAGAACGATGGCGGTCGTTCCGGAACCATCCGTCAGAGTTGAAACCGGAATTGTCACGGACGCGGTGTCCCCAAGATCAAGAAAGCGGAGTGCGGCACCGGCGCGCTGTCTCATCCACGCGAGATTGTGGCTGTCCAGGTGCGTATTGCCTTGCAATGCGATCGGCTGCTGCTTCCCGGTGCTGTCAGAAGCGTCCACATCCAGATGATATAGGGCCGCGTGATCGGCTGAAACCCCGAGCGGACCGGATTCATCCAGGTTTGGCGGAATATCCGCCGAAACGCTTGCCACGAAATTGCTCGCGGCGACCACACGCCGCCCGTCCGGCAAGAGGGCTTCAGCTTCGATCCAATGCTCACCCGAGTATTTAGGAATGATCGCTCCAGGATTTCCCATCGTGGGTTGGAGGTAGCGCACCTCCCAAATCACTCGAGCATTGCTCAGATCGACCCCAGGTGCGGTTAATGACAACTTGTTGGTTTTGCCGGCCTGGATCGTGTCGTCGATACCGGCAATCTGGCCCGAGACCGGTTTCCACGATTGGTTTTTGGCCGGGCCTTGTGCCATCCAAAATGCGAGGCTCGCGTATGAGCGCGCCATATCGACAACGACGAATTCGCACATGGTATCGATCATATCGGTCCAACGGTCGTAATATGGGTAAGGAGCCGCCGAAAGGCTGTCGCCGGGAAAGCTGAGGAACGGAAGTTCGTTAATCCAGTTGGTTTTCAGAACTCCATTATCCATGTACGCGGCGGGAACTCTGTATGATTCCAGATAACCATAGCCCTGGCGGACATTGCCTTGAGGAATGCCAGCCGGCGGAAGGATCCGGCGATCATTCCACGCATATTGAGAAACAACCTCCTGCTGGCGTTTCATTCCGATACCGGTAACGAAAGGCTGGTTCAGCGGATTGGATCCACCCTCGTAATTGCAGTTCGACACGATGGCGTCGATATACTCCTGCTTGGGAACGATTTGATAAGCGGCGGTCACATCGAAAGCACGTTCGCTGGAGAAGTACCAGCCAGGGCTGCGATATTGTTTTGTCGTGTCAGGCAAACTGGTTCCATAGGCGCTCTGGCCCGACCAGCGCGCCTGGTCATCACCGGCCGTAACAATTTCCTGCTCACATTTCGAAAGATAATTCGGATCGAGTTTGCTTGCGGGCAAACGTCCGGTGCGAGCGGCGAATGCATAGGTCCGAGCTGCGCAACCGTACCCTTCGAACAACCGCCACCAAGTCCAGCGCCTCGTGTTCACATCGTTCGGATCCGGGTAGAACTCAAACAGTTTGGATTGGTATTGCGAGTCGCCAGTGGCGGCGTAGAGAGCGGCTGCAGCCCACGCGAGTTCGTCATCATGCATGAACTCATTGCCGTAATGCGTGATTTTTTGGTAAGCGCCGTCCTTGCCAAACCTGCCAATGGCATTCATTAAAAATGCCCAGCCCACTTTCGCTTTGTCGAGATAGCGGGCGGCCTCGGCCGGAAACTGCTGTTTCATCAGCGGCGATGCCCCAGCTTCAGCCAAAGCGCCAACTGCGGCCGCTGTTACCGCTGTGGTCTTCGGCCAAACGACTTGAGGATCCCCATTTTCAGGAAGAACATTGTTCTCGTATCGGCGATTTTTTGGATAAACCAGGAAATAAAATCCGCCGTCTGCATCCTGCATTTTAGCGAGGAAGTCAGCCTCCCATTTCGCTTCCTGTAAAATGTCGCTTTTGCCATCGCCACTTTCAGGAATGCCAATGTTGTCGAGCGCGCCGACACCCGGGAAAGCGTCGGCGGCGAAAACAAGATAATGAACGAGGCCGGCGCTGTTGATCGTGTATTTGCTGTAATCACCGGCGTCATGGTGTCCGCCCGAGACATCGACCGTTCCGCGATTAACGAACGGATAGAGGCTGGATCCAACATCTTTAAGCTGCGGCGCGGTGTGCCGGGGATTATCCTGATAGTCCTTCGTCACCTCAGCCAGCACCTGGCCGGTCATGCTGAACTCGTCCGTCATTTCGGGAACCTGCGCGGCCGCAATATGGCAGACATCATGGGTATGCCGCGTAAACGGCAGAGAGTTGCTTGTGCCGCAACGCTGATGGTACAAACCCAATGCGAAGGTGCGCGCGAATTTCGCGGTCGTCCCGTCATCAATGCGGAACGGGAAAGACGCGCCCAATCCAGGAACAACGAGCTGATACTCGCCCGGCGTTTGAAACGCACTAAAATCGGCCTGATACACCTTTTGATAAGGAGTGGGAGAGTAGCTGAACCCGACGTCCGCGTGCTGCGTGAGACTCCCCTGGTAAACCGAACTGCCCGTCTTCGCATCAATCAGTTGGAACAACGGAACACTAATGTCCATTTCGCCGAGTGACCCAAGATAATAGCCGATCATCGCCTTTTTAGCGTAACCCGGCATGTAGCCAGCCTGGTTCACGTGAATGGCCGGGCTGAACCGTTTCGGGTCGAGGGAGGCGCTGTATTGAACGGTGCTGCTCCAGAGAGTTCCGTCCGGGTTTTTCACTTGTATGTTTTGGCCGGCAGATAATCCGGACGCAAGGGAGAGATAAATCTCGTTTGCGATTCGAAGATCCCGCTTTTCAGGCGCATAGAGCGGACGCCGTTTAAATCCAACGCTCTGCACGGTGACGGGCTGCGCATCCGCCGTCACAACAAATTGAGAAGGAGCCGGGAGATTCGCATTGAAATTATTATCCACGAAATCCCACGCAGTCACATGCGAATCGTAAGTGGGCTTTGTGTTGATCAAAGTTAATTCCAGAATTGTCGGAGACAAAATGCGCAATCCGTATGAGCCCGTGTCCGGCATGGCGAGTGGATTCGAATCGGACAACTTCAAATCTTGAGCGAAGGTCGAGCCGGGATGAACGAGAAAAAAGATGAATAAAACCGCGCGAAGAACCTTCAACAGGTTCAGAAGCGCATTCATTCGCGTACCGTTAACGATCCCGTTACTCGAATTGGCTCGGTTTAAAACAGGTTTTTCTATCACGCGGCGAGTTTTAGCAATGCTCGTACCGCATCAGGTTTTCCCGGTCAGAAATTCTTATCAAATTTTTTGAACGTCCGCTTTCGATACACGGGCGACGAACGCTGCCACAAAAGTGGGCAGTGCCAACGATAAGAATGTCCGGCTCATGGAATCCGTGTCTCAAAACGGCACGGGGAATTCAGCTTCGAATCTGCAATCAAAATTCGAATGACAAAAGGAGACACGCTGGGGCCGTTCAGGCTCTCGCAATTAAGAAAAATTTTCCCGGTCTGTCCGGTGATTTGGCAGTCGTATGGTGGCATACAAACACACTGCCATCGCTGAATGGGCGCATTCTCCCAACCGATTGTTGTGAGCCCTTAATTTGGCGGCGTTTCCTGCGGTGTCACAACCCGGTAAAATTTGTGCGGTTTCGTGTCTGTCACAGGATCCAGAATGTCCAAAGGTTTCGTCGTTCCTTGAGGCGATAGGTCCACCACCCGGTCCCAGGAAGTGCTCTCGAGCGAATCGGCGCCTTGAATGGTGTAGGATTTATCTCCGACCGCTTCAAAGGTGAGAACGAAGTCCGCGCCTTCGCGTGAAACCTGAACGATGCGGAGATAACTGCTGCCGTCTCTCGGATCAGTCCCCGCCATGAATTCATCTTTGTTGCTGAAGGAATCGCCGTCTGGATCAGCGTCATCGCCGCTAATCGTCAGATCCTGCAATTCAGATGAGGTGAAGTGCTGGCTTTTCCAGAGTGTATAAGCGTCGCCGCCTGTGACATTAATCTGAATGTTATCGGTCGCCGTAAATTCGCCATCGGTGACGCTCAGTTTCAGCACGTAAATGCCCGGCAACGTGAAAGTGGCCGTGGTGTGAAGCGCATTTGCGTTTGCGAAGTTCACCGAACCCGGCCCGCTGACAATCGTCCAGGTGCTGGTGAAGACGCCGGAAGGATTAGGCAACCCATCATCTGTTGCTGTGCCGCTAAGGTCAGCGGCAGCGGGGAGAGTCACAGCGAGATCTGAGCCTGCGTTCGCGGTGGGCGGCTGGTTTGAAAAATTAGCGAGCCCGCTCAGTTCCAGGTCGAAACTGGTGTCGCTGCTCGCGCCGCTGGATTGATGAAGCTCGATGGCGAAGAGGTTATTACCTTCCCGAAGCACGGAACGGTCAAGCTGTGTTTGATAGAAGGTTGACTCATCCGCCCCACCGACCGCGCTGCTGGCTGGGGTAAGATAGTTAACCGGTCCAATGGGCATATTGCTGCGGAAGACTTCAGCCCCGTTGAGGTAAATAACCACGCCATCATCACGCATCACATTCAAGGTGAGTTGCGTCACATTACCCGCGCCGGTAACGGTGAAATTTTTTCGAAGATACGTGGTAATGAATTTATTGTTGGTATCCGGGCCGTAGCTCGTGACAGTGGTTTCATCGCCATCGCCGTATCCGAGTTGTGCCGCTCCGGATTTCCAGCTCGTATCCGAGAAGTTCAATCCAGACCAGGCCGTTCCCTGGTCCGACCCATTATCGAGATATTTCCAGGTGGATCCTTTCGCGACAAAGGTCGACTGGGTGAGAGGGCGTGAAATCGAAACTGTGAGATCATCGCTGGCCTGCAACTCGCCGTCATTGGCTGTGAGGCGCAACACATAATCACCAACGCCCGGAAAAGAAAAGCCGGTGGAAAGCTGATTCGGATCCTGCACTTGAACAACGCCGGGGCCGCTCACCAGCGACCAGGTATAGGTCAGGCGCGCGGGGGGATTTGGCAGTCCATCGTCACTGGCGCTGCCGATGATATTGGCGCCAACAGGGAAGGTCGCGGAAACAATTTGGATATCCGGGCCGGCGTTGACGATCGGAAGCCGATTGCCGTCGTTCTGCAAACCTGGAGATGCGGGGCCGAAGCTGGCGCGCCAGTTCACAGGATCGTTGCCGAAAGCCGAACTGACGATGCGTTCGAGCGAAGGGCCAAATCCTGCCGCATTGGTGGGCCAGGGCGCGCGATCATTGTAACGAACTGCGTCCACGGTGATAGATGGAATAAAAACAACACCGTTAGTATCCACGTCGGGGCTGTCGGGGCGCTTCAATTCCAGCAACTCCCCGTTATCCTGTAGATTTCCGGTATATGGCCCGAGCACGGGAACACTCTGTGGAACATTATTCTTCGTGCGGAACAGGGACGGTTCCGTGCCGGTCACCACGACGAGACCATTGGCCGGGATCTCCAGTCCCTGCGGAAAATCGAATGAAACGCCCGCAAGCTTCCAAGTATTGGTTGGATTTGCCGGGTCATAAAGCTTCACGGTTTGCGTAGTGATATTCCTCAGTTCAATAAACTCATCACCGCCGAGGGTTGGATGGTACTGAATTTCGTTAATCACGATCGGACCGACGCGCGGTCCGGAGTTCAGAGCGTTTCGAGTGAGTGAGATTTGGGAAGGATAAAGCACGTCGCCCACGCTGTTGGTGTAACGGCCAAAAGAAACTCCGTTTTGAGCCGCTTCAAATACCACGCCCTGGCTATAGCCCGTCAGGTTTCCGGCCAGGTCGGCGGAAAACAGATAAACCTGGTCTCCGTGAGAGCTTAACGCGAAACTGGGCGGAACACCCGGCGTTGGATTAAAATTATTTTCATCGAACGTCAAATAGCCGCTGGCTGAAATCGACGTATTGTTCGGAATCCGAAATTTCTTCGGCGTGTTGAAATCGTC
>Ga0136846_1237612_pt1 | contig 13626 bp, 12 predicted proteins | sample HopSoiMetagenom2_FD_96841 | JGI IMG/M metagenome (GOLD analysis project Ga0136846, IMG submission 96841) | Grasslands soil microbial communities from Hopland, California, USA - 2 Assembly 2016 (version 4) | ecosystem: Environmental > Terrestrial > Soil > Grasslands | place: USA: Hopland... | reverse complement strand
GTGACGGTGAACACGTACGACGTCGGCTGGTACGACATCGGCATCCGGCCCATCGTCGAGAACCCGGGCCTGGGCGGCCTGGACGCGTTCGGCAACCCGCTCTCCTGGACGCAGTACTTCCAGACCGTGTTCGCCACCCCGCAGAACACCTTCAAGGTGGCTGGCGGCGGCCTCACCTGCATCGACGCCAACGGCAACCCCGTGGCGCCGCCGGCGGCGCCGTTGGGATCGCCCTTCGTCGGCGAGGTCATGGACCCCGGCATCAACAAGCCGATCATCAGCGGCGGCCTGCTGAAGACCGAGTCCACCGACGTGGCGGGCACCTTCAAGACGCCGCAGCTGCGCAACGTGGAGCTCAACGGCCCCTACTTCCACAGCGGAGGCAAGTCGACGCTTCGTCAAGTCGTGGAGTTCTACGACGACGGCGGCAACTTCCCCAACGCCACGCTCTCGCCGCTGATCCGGCCGCTGGCGCTCACCGACGATCAGAAGGCGGCGCTGGTGGCCTTCCTGATCGCCCTCACCGACGACCGCGTCCGCCTGCAGCAGGCGCCCTTCGACCATCCGGAGCTGGTGGTGCCCGCAGGCCAGGACGCCAGCGGCAACGACCTCACCATCTCCGTCGCGGCGGTGGGCGCGGGTGGATCGGTTACTCCGGCGCCGCGGTTTCTCGGCTTGAATCCGTTCCAGCCGTAGCGGCCGCGAGCGAGGCAAGGGCGGCTTCCGGAGGCCGCGCGCTCTCTTCCGGAAGCCAGCGCAGGACCGGCCGCGAGGGCGAGACGATGCCACTCGCGGCCGATGCGCGCCAGCGGCGGCCGCGCGCATCGTCTGAGGTCGATCCGGCGGGGAGGGAACCCGAGATGAGGTGCAGGCAGGCGTTGCGCAACATCGGCTCCACCGCCTCGGGCTGCTCCTGGCCGGCGGCGAAGACCGCCTCCTGATCTGGCAGGCCCAGCTGGTTCATCCCCACCACGTCCATGAGCAGCCAGCGAAGCCCGCCGGCCGGCGGCAGCGCGATGGCACGCACGCTCGACCAGAGCTCGATGGGCAAAGGGGCCGTGCCCACCTTGCGACTCATCCCCTGTTCCACCTGCCCGCGGCTGCGCAATGCCTCGCCCGCGGGGACGAAGAGGGCCAGCGCGTCGGGAAGCGGGAGGAAGGATTCGGCCAGCTCGGTGAGCGAGAGCAGATCGTAGGCCGGTCCCCCCGGACGCGGCTGCGGCGGCCCGTCCTCCACCACCACCGCGGTCCGCAGGCGGACGAAGCCGCCGTGGTCGGCCACCGCGGCGGCCTGGCTGCCCTCCTCGAGCTGGTCGAGGGCCCGCGCCAGCGCTCCCGGCCGCGAGTGCGGCCCGAACGCGCCCGCTCTCCATGCGCCGCCCAGCGCGGGCATGGTCCGGGCCGCCTCCAGATCGTCGGGCCAGGGGCGGTCGACGACGTCGACCACGGCGAAGCCTTCGCCCCGCAGATCGACCACCGTGCCCGGGCCGCAGATCGCCCAGCCGAGATCTCCGGGCGCCTGCTCGCGATGTCCGGAGACGGGCCAGTCGGCCAGCGCCCGCGCGACGTCCTCCGGCCGCGGCGCGCGCGCGAAGAGGACGCAAACGCATTGAGTGAAGGAGAGGCTTTCCATGCGGAAAGCTTACACGTTCGCGGCGAGGCTTTGCAGGGCGGACGGGCGGCGGCAGCGCGTGCTATTGCCGCAGGGTGCGAAGATTTGCGCTCTTCGTCGTGCCGGCGCTGCTGGCGCTGCCCATCGCCCTCTCCTTCCGGCCCGCCCGCGATTCCATCCCCGGGTGGGGAGGCGATCCGGCCTTCAACCTCTGGACGTTCGAGCTGGTCTGGCATCACCTCGACACGCTCGGGCCGCAGCGCGTCTTCTCCTCCGCCTTCTGGCAGGCCCCGCTGTTCGGAGGCCATCCCCTGGGGCTCGCCTTCTCGGAGAACCAGATCTTCCCTGCCCTCCTGCTGTGGCCGCTGCGCAAGCTCACCGGCAACGGCGCGCTGGTGCTGGGCTTCGGGGCCATCCTCTGGATTAGCGCCGCGTTCGCTGCCGCGGCTGCCTGGCTGCGCGCCCTCGGGCACCGGACCTTGTGCTGGTGGGGCGGGTTGATCTTCGCTGGCTCGGGGTGGCTGCAGAGCCAGTACGCGCACTACCAGAACCTCTACGTCTTCGTCCTGCCGCTCGCCCTCTGGTCGTGGGCGAGGCTCCGGCAGCGGCCCGGCGCGCTGACGCTGGGCGCGTGCGCGCTGGCCTTCGGCTGGGTCGGCGGGTGGAACCTCTACTTCCAGGTCTTTGCCAACCTGATCCTCGCGGTGCTGGCCATATCCTGGCTGCGGCGCGAGCCGCAGCGGATGGCCGCGCTGCTCGCCCTCGTCGCGCTGATCGAGCTTCCCATCGCCTGGCGATACGTCCAGGCCAGCGCGCCGCTCGGCGGATTCGGCACCACCGGCACCTATGACGCCGTGTGGACCAGCCTCCTCGGCAGCGCCAACCGGCGGCGGGCGTTCCTGCCCTCGCTGGAGGTGCCCATCGAGGCGGCCGGCTTCACCGGCGTGACCTGGCTCGTGCTGATGGTGCTGGCGGCGCGGCACCGCGCCCAGCGGCCCTGGCTGGTGGCCGCCGCCGCCGCGCTGTGGCTTGCGTTCGGCCACGGTGCCGGCCTCTTCGATCTGCTGGCGGCGCTCCCCGGCGTCAGCTCACTGCGAGCCATCGGCCGGGCGCAGGTGCTCTTCCTGCTCTTTTCCCTGCCAGCCGTGATCGCGCTGCTGGAAACGGCGCGACCGCGCTGGCAGATCCTGGCGCTGGCCGCGCTCATGCTCGAGCTGACGCCGGCGAGGCTACCGATGCGCGCGCTGGCGGATGCAGACCTCTGGGCAGCGCCCACGCGGCTCAGCGTCGAGCTGGCGAAGAGCGACCAGCCGGTGCTGGTGCTGCCCGAGGCCGACACGCGCTTCATGCTCGAGATGACGCAGTCCTGGACGCCCTACTTCGGTGGGTACTCAGGACGCGCTCCCGCCGGCGAGGAGCTGCTGGAGGCGATCGCGGTGCGCAGGCCTTGGAGCTCCACCTCGATGGACGCGCTGCTCGACCTGACGCGCGCCACCCGCGTCCTGGCCCTCGACGCGGCGGCAATCGACCGGGCGCGGCGCTCGCCGCGACTCGTCTTGCGCGGCTGCTTTGCCCACCTGCGCGGAAGTTCGCCATGCCTCTTCGATCGCGTCGCTCCCGACGCACCGCCCGTCCTGCGCCTCGACCGCGACGGGGAGCTCCAGCAGCGAAAGGACGGAGCCTGGCCGGCTGCGACCCTTCGCGCGACGGCCGACGGCGCCCTCGACATCCGCGACGTCGACCAGTGTCGCGTGGAGCAGACCCTCCACCCGCCGGTCCTGCCCGCGTTCCGCCGCGAGGTCCACTTGCAGGGCAGCGCGATCCGGGCCGCACGATTCGCCCGCGGACAGTGGATCCTCGCCCTGGAGCTTCGCCAGCCGATCCTCCGCCTTTTCAGGCCGGACATCGGAATCGTCTGCCGCTGACCTACTCGGCGCGGAGCGCAACCGCCGGATCCACCAGCGCCGCGCGGCGGGCCGGCAAGAGCGTGGCAGCCACCGCGACGACCCCTAACACCAAAATCGCCGCGAGCAGCGCCAGCGGATCGGCCGGGCCCACACCGAAGAGCAGCCCGGCGAAGGACCGCGCCGACGCCAGCGCCAGCGCGCTGCCCAGCGCGAGCCCGGCGCCGACCACCGCCGCGCTCTCCCGCGCGACCAGCGCCAGCGCCTGCAGCGGCCGCGCCCCTAACGCCATGCGCACGCCGATCTCCCGCGTCCGCTGCGTCACCGCGTAGGCCAGCACTCCGTAGAGACCCAATCCGGCGAGCAGCAGCGCCAGCACGGCGAAGGCGTGCAGCAGCTCCAGCGCGAACCGACGCTGCGCCAGCGATGCCGCGAGCATGTCGCCCAGCGGCTTGACCTGGTAGGCGGGCAGGTTGGAGTCGATGCCCGAGAGCACATGCTGCGCGCCGCGGAGCACGACCTGCGGCGATCTGGAGCGCACCACCATGGTGAGCGTGTTGGCGGGGAGCTGATCGAAGGGGAAGTACATGGTGGGGCGCACGTCCGCATCGAGGCCGAACTCGCGCACGTCGCCGACGATTCCCGCGACCGTCCACCAGCGCGGGTCGGTTCCGGTCAGCCGCAGCCGCTTTCCCAACCCGTCGCCCGCGGGCCAGTAGCGCCGCGCGAAGGAGGCGTTGACCACCACCACCGGCGCCTTGTCGGCAGCGTCGGTTTCTTGTGGATAGCGCCCCTGCAAGAGCGGGATCTCCATCGCCTCGAACCAGCCCGGCGTGACCGTGCGGTTCTCCTCGTCGGGCGGCTGCGTGCCGGCGGGCACCGGGCGGCCCTCGATCTCGAAGTTCTGGTCGGTGGGAACGCCGCTGAGCGGCTGGTAGTCGATGCCTCCGGCGGCGATGGTGCCGGGAAGCTCGCGCAGCCGCTGCCGCACCGTGGCGAACAGCGTGCGCAGGCCCTGCTCGCCGCCGCTCCTCGCGCCGGTGGCTGAGACATTCAACACCACCGCGCCGGCCGGCTGGAACCCCGGATCGACGCGCAGGACTTCCCCAAAGCTGCGCAGCAGCAGGGCGGCCCCCGAGACCAGCACCAGGGCCAGCGCCACGTCGGCCGCCACCAGCGCCCGGCGCAGCCGCCGCGGGCGCGGGGCGGCCGATGCGGCGCCGCCGCGGAGCGCGTCGTGCAGCTTGAGCTGCGAGGAGGTGAGCGCGGGCAAGAGGCCGAAGAGCACGCCGCTCACCACCGAGGCGCCCAGCGCGAAGGCGAGGACCGTCCCGTCGATGTGCACCTCGTGGATGCGCGGCAGATCCGCCGGCCCCGCCGCCAGCAGCAGATCGATGCCCCACGCCGAGAGCAAGAAGCCCAGCGCGCCGCCCAGCAGCGCCAGCGTGAGGCTCTCCACCAGCATCTGCCGGACCAGCCTCCCACGACCCGCGCCCAGCGCTGCCCGCACCGCCAGCTCGCGCTCTCGCGCGGTGGCCCGCGCGAGGAAGAGATTGCCGACGTTGGCGCAGGCCATGAGCAGGACCAGGAGCACCGCGCCGAAGAGCATCCAGAGGGTGGGCCGCACGCCGCCCACCATCTGATCGAGGAGCGGCACCGCCACCATCTCGAAGCCGGAGTCGGCGGGGTACAGGTCGGGGAAGGTGGCGCGCAGCCGCGCCGAGACCACCGACATCTCGGCCCGCGCGTCCGCCAGCGTAGTGCGAGGAGCCAGCCGTCCGACGACGCGGAGGAAGTGGTTGGCCCTGCTCTGCGGCGTGAGCTGGTCCGGCGAGACCGCCAGCGGCCGCCAGGCGTCGAACCTTTCCTGGATCTGCACGTCGTCTCCGAGCACTCCCACGACCTGGAAGGGGACGCCGGAGACGTCGACGGTGCGGCCCACCACGCCCGGGTCGCCGCCGAATCGGCGCTTCCAGAGCGCGCGCCCGAGCACGATCACCCGGCCGTGACCCGGCTCCTCCTCTTCGCGCGTGAACCAGCGCCCCAGCAAAGGCTGCACGCCGAGCGTGGGCATCAGCGAGCTGGTGGCGCGGCCGATGAGGACGTGCTCGGGCACGTCTCCGCCCAGGTTGCCGCTCCCGTAGCCCCAGGCGCCGACGCTGCTGAAGCTGCGCAGGCGCTCGTGGTCCTCGCGGAGCTCCGCCAACGCGACGGTGCCGTTCCCGAACTGGCGGTTCGCGGCGTAGAAGCGTACCAGCCGGTCGGGCTCGCGGAAGGGCAGCGGCTGCAAGAGGACCCCGCGGACCACGCTGAAGACGCTGGTGGTGGCTCCGATGGCGACGGCCAGCGTGACGACCACCACGGCGGCGAACCCCGAGCTGCGCAGGATCAGCCGGCCGGCGCCTCGGAGATCCTGAGCAAGTCCTCGCATGGCCCCGTTGGCAGCGAATTCCGTGCCAGCGGCCCGTCAGGGAGGCGCGGGCACGGGCGTCCGGAAGTGGGATCCGCGGTCCCGCCTCCGAACGGCCTCAGCGTGCGATGCCGCAGGCGGCGACGACGTCGTCGCGATAGGCGAGCCACCTCTGCAGGGCCTGTTCGACCGACTGGACGACGCGGTCCTCCATCTCTTTCGGCGTATGGTCGAGCACCATCCTCCACGCGTCCTGGCGATGGCCGCCTTCCACCTTCTTGTGCACGCGCTGCAGCTCGAGGAACTTCGGGTCGAGGCCGTGGATCCGCACCAGCGGATGCTTGCGGATGGCCGCCTCGATTTCGGCCTCCGACTCGGGGCTCGCGTCCTCGATCTCGCGGCGCTCCTTGACGCTGCCCTCGACGAAGATGGTCATCACCGCTGCGCCTACGACCCAAGGCTCGGAGCTGGTCGCATCGTCGAGGAATTTTCGATATCGGCTGGCCCCGGGCAGCAGCTTGACCGCCCCGAAGTCGGAGCGACGAAACCCGCAGCCCTCCATCATGCGCAGGAAAAGCTCCGGGTGCGAGGTCGAGCCGCTGATGCCGCCGGTCTGTTCCTCGTAGATGTTGGCGGCGAGCATCGCGCGCGATTCCTGTGACGTTCCGGAGTGGCCCAGGATCCGCGCCAGCAGCTGCGGAAAGTCGCGTACGTACACTTCCCATTCCTGCTGGAAGTGCGGCAGGAGCCGCTGCAGCGGCACGCGTCCTTGGGCAAACCACGGCCACGCCCAATGGTCCTTGCGATCGAGGATCTGCAGCAGCCGTTCCTGAAGCATGTCCGCACTCTACCCGGCTGCGGAGTCCGGCTTCTAGGTAAACCCGCCCGGCGTCATGGTGCCCACGCCGCCGACCACCGGACCCACCGGGATGAAGGGCGGCGCGAAGGTGGGCACCGGGCCCGTGCCCAGCACGTTGGTGACCATGGTGCTGACCTTCCAGAGGTTGTAGCTCTTCTCGAAAGCGTCGCAGATCGCCTCGAAGAGCTCCTTGTGGTGCAGGGCCTGAGGGTCGCCGAGTTGCCCGATCATCTGCGCCTTGAGGACGTTGACGGAGATGGAGACCGGCACCTGCGTCAGCGCCGCGAACGGACAGGGCACGTTGGGCATCGGCGGCGCCACCGGCGAAGGGACGGCGGCGAAAGCCGGGTACCAGGGCATGCCGGTCACCTTGACGGTGGCGGTGAAGGTGAGCCAGGCCGTCCCGAGCACCGTGGCAATCACGTTCGAATACTTCATCTCCTGCGGCGTACCCTTCGGCGCCGAGGCGAGGATGAGGGGCGTCCAGGGAGGCCCGATGATCTGACCGCCCACGGCGGTGACCGCGTTGATCACCACGCCCACCATGGTGGCCGCGGTCTGCCACTGGCTCCAGGCCGAGCAGATGGCCGAGCAGACGCCGTCGATGTACGAGCCGAACTGCTGGTTCAACTTCTTTTGCGTGTCCGTGTGGTGCTTGTTCATCGTCGCCGGCATGAAGAGCGGCGGCTGCGTGGCGGTGTCGGGCGCGGTGCTGAGCTCGCCGCTCTTGAAGGCGTTCTGGTACTGCTCGCCGGGCGCGCCGTTGTTCTGCTTCCAGCCGGTCGGGACCTTGAGGTTGAAGCTCGAGAACTTGAGCCTCGCGAGTTGCTTCATTGCGCTGGCTTGCGGTGCCGGCATCGCTCCCCCCTCTTGCTGACCCAGTGTACCCGAACACCCCTCCTGGGATCAGTGAAGGCGATCACACGAACGACTGGTTCTTCTTTCGCGACGAGGCCGGCGACGTGGGCCGCATCAACTTCGCCTCGCCGGGCCGGCCGCAGATCCTCTGGAAGGCGCCCAACGGCGCGGACCTGGAGGTGGCCGGCGGCCGGATCTACTGGGACCAGAGCAAGACGGACCAGTTCCCGGGCTGCCTGGGCGTGTCCAACCTCGACGGCAACGACGGGCATTGCGCCGACGTGAGCCAAGAGCAGTACGGCCCGGTGCGCGCGGACGAGAAGTCCGTCTACTTCATCCGCGACGGCGACATCTTCAAGATGCCCCGGCAGTCGGCCGGACCCGCATCCGGAATGCGACCGGACGGAGCCATGCTCAACCGCCTCCGGGGGCCCGGTTGGTTCAGCGGCTGAACCAACCCGATCCAATTCAGGCAATCGGAGGGGCGCGTCAACCTGGGAATTCCCCAGGTTCTCTGCCCGCACCTGTTCCGCCTTCGCGCCGCAGTTGACCACTTGAATGGTCATTTGAGCAGGGCTAGCATCGCTCATCATGGCGAAGCGAAGATCGAGACCAAGAATCAAGACGCTCGGCGTGAGCGAATTCAAGAGCCACTGCCTGGCGTTGGTCGATGACCTGCATCGCAACGGCGGGGAGATCGTCCTCACCCGGCGCGGAGATCGCGTGGCGAAAGTGGTACCTCTCGTCGATTCGAAGACTGCCCCGCTCCGGGGCCTGTTCAAGGGGCGGCTTCAGACCGACGGCGACATCGCGGAGGTGACATTTGCCGATCTCTGGGAGATGAAGTGAGCCTGCTCCTGGACACGCACATCGTGCTCTGGTGGCTCGAGGGCGGTGATCCACAGGGAGTGACCGCGTTCTTCGAAGAGCTGGAAAAAAACCCTCGTTTGGAAGTGCTTCCCATCACCGGTCCCATCGCGCTGGACGCCGCGAGGCTGGGGAGCTCGTTCCCGAACGATTCAGCGGATCGACTCATCGCCGCCACTGCGCGGGCGCACGGGCACACGCTGGTCACAGCCGACCGTCGTATCCGCGACGCCGCCGTCGTAGCGATGCTGTGAGCCAACCAGGTTCCGCGGGCTCGTGCTCGACGAGGGCGTGTGTAAACAGCCTGCCATCTCCGATCGCCCGGCGTCTGTAGTAACCTGACCGGGAGGTCACGCTTGCGCGTCGTTCTCGCCGCAGCAGTGCTTCTCACCGCGAACAGCGGTGCGCGCTCGGCGACCTGCGCGGATCGGCTATGCCCTTCATCCCCTGGCGCGGACCCCGTGCGTGGCTCGACCCGGACGCCGGGCGGGCACAACCCGGACGCGGTGCTTGCCTGGCGATTCCGCGCCGCGAGCGGCGCGGTGTGGTGGCGGCGGGTGGACTCGAACCACCTACCTGCGGATTATGAGACCGCCGCTCTAGCCGGATGAGCTACGCCGCCGGAAAGGGCGCGGAATCTAGCGGCCCGCGCCGCCTTGGTCAAGACGCTGCCGCCGGGGCCTCGTCGTCCGCAGGCGCAGCGCCGAGCAGGCCCTTGAGCGACACGTGGCCGGCGAGAAGGAAGATCATTCCCAACCCCACTTGGACCCCGAACTGCAGCAACCAGACCGTGTTGGCGAAGCCCGCCCCATGGGCGGAAAATCCGTCCGAAGAGAACAGCGACAACCCCGCCTGCGTGAAGAACTGCATGGTGCCGACCATCCCCGGCCCCGCCGGCACCATCACGCCCACCACCTGGATGGTGAGGATGACTGCGAGCATCAGCGGCGTCAGCCCGACGAAGCCGAAGGCCGGCGCCAGCACGCCCAGCGCCCAGGCGGTCACCGTCCAGTAGAGCGCCGTGAGGACGAAGAAGGCCAGCAGGCTCCAGCCCGACCCCACGTGCACGGCCGAGATGAACGTGTCCAGCATCCCCTGCACCCGGTTGGCCACCCGGGGCGACAGCGGCCGCAGCAGTCGATCGGCCAGCGCCAGCGCGCGCTCGCGGAAGAACACCGCCAGCAGCAGCACGACGCAGAGGGCGAAGAACCCCAGCGCAACCAGCACGGATGCGCTCTTGGCGAACTCCACGTAGCGGCCCGACGCGGACGCGCCCAGGAGGCGCAGCGAGACGATCCCCAGCACGCCGATGGCGATGCCGTCGACGATGCGCTCCACCACCACCGAGGCGAGCGCGCCGCTCCGCCGCAGGGGCGCTCCGCCTCCCGGTGGAGGGCGGGCGATGAGCAATGGCCGGGCGAACTCGCCCAGCCGCAGCGGCAGCAGCATGAGCAGCATCCACCCCACCGCGCTGGCCGAGTTGAGCCGCTTGAAGGAAACGTGCCCCAAGGGCCGCAGCAAGATACCCCAGCGTACCGTGCGCAAGACGTGGATGGCGAGGAACATGACCACGTACGCCGCCACCCGGCGCGGATCTGCATCCAGCATGGCGCGCGCCACCGCCCGCACGTCGGTCTTGCGCAGCGAGAGCCAGACGAAGAGGGCGCTCATCGCCAGCGAGAGGACGGTGCGAACGAGGACTTTCAGGTTGCGCATGCGGGCGCCCCGCGTAGCACGGCGGCGGGCCGGGGGTCTACTGCTTGTCGTCCTCCCCGGTCTTGTCGCGCGGGACCTCGGGCGCGGGCGGGCCCGGAACGCGATACCCACCCGTGAACCATCTCGCGAGGTCGACCGCCCGGCAGCGCGGCGAGCAGAACGGGAACGCCTCGTTTTCCTCGCGCGGCTTCACCTCTCCGCGGCAACTGGGGCAACGCGCCATGCAGGTGTCTTCTAAGGTGCGGCTGGGTGCGATTCAACATTTGTGGATTCGGACACCCGACAGACGGAAGATTGACCGGCGTGGCGGCAAGTTCTATCACCGGCATGAATGGCATCGGACAGAGTCGGCGGACGCCTCGTGCTCGTGGTGGACGACGATCCAGACATCCTGCAAACGCTTGCACTCTGCCTCTCCACGGAAGGCTATCGGGTGCTGATGGCCGCGAACGGCCGGCAGGCGCTGGACCTCCTGCTCAAGGAGAAGCCGGCGTGCATCCTGCTCGATCTGATGATGCCGGTGATGGACGGGTGGCAGTTCGTCGGCGAGCTGGAGACGCGGGGCTGGCGCAAGACGCCACTGCTCATCCTCAGCGCCGACCGCGCCGTCCAGGGGCACGCGCAGAAGCTGAAGGCTGAGGCCTACCTGGCCAAGCCCTTCGATCTGGACGAGCTGCTCGGCAAGGTCTCGCAGCTCACCGGGGGCCCGGACGGGCACGGCCACCACGGCCAGAAGAACGCCGCGTCGGGCTGACGCCAGCATCCGGCGAGGCCGTCCAGCTCCGCTCCAGCCACGACTCCCCGCCGCGACCGTCGCGGACCACGATCCAGATCGTTCCGGCGTCGGCGTGCGGCGTGAAGCGGGTGAGCCCGTCGGGCGGCGCGCCGCCGTCCAGCGGCTCATCGGCGGTGTCGGAGTCGAACTCCCCGCCCGGCGCGGTGAAGAACGCGTAGTGCGCCTGCTCGCGCAGCTGCAGCACCTCGCCGCGCAGATCCACGGTGCAGTAGTCCTCCTCGCCGCCGTCGGCCAGCACCGGCCGCAGGCCGTACTCCGTGCCCACGGTCAGGGACGCGTCCGGCGCGAAGGCGCCCGCGTCCTGCCCGGCGACGGTGAGGAGCACGCCGGTCAGCGCCGGGTTGCGGTTTCTCGACGGCGCGATTCCCGCGTCCGGCGGACAGGGCGGCAGCGCGGACGAATAGATGATCACCTTGTCGCCATGGACGGGGCCCTTGGGACTGCCGTCGTCCACCGTAAAGGAGAGCTGCACGCGGATGCCGCCGAATCCGGCCAGGTCGTCGTTGGCGAGCAGGGCCGTCGCGTCGACGGAGGGCAAGGTGAAGGAGAGCGGCACGGTGCCCGCGTCGATCACCGGGCCCTCGTCGCAGCGGCGAGAGTCGGTGGGGCCGCAGATCTGCAGCTGTATCGACTGCGGCCCCGCGTCGCGGGAAGGGTCCACCGCCAGCACGTCCACCTTGACCGGCTCGGCGACCCCCGCGTCGGGATCGAAGCGCGCCTCCGGCGGCTCGGCCTGCACCGCCAGCACGCGCAGGTCGGTGACGTCGCTGGGCGCCGCGAAGTCCGGCGTGCAGGCGGCGAGCAGCAGCAGCAGCGCGAGCACGCGCATCAGAATTTCCCCTTCACGCCGAAGGTGGGAAGGATGGGCAGCCCCTGCACGCTGCCCTGGTCCTGGAAGCGATAGTCGTAGACGTGGAACTCCTCGTTGGTGTGGTTGGTCACGTTCTGCACGTCCAGGTAGAGCGAGAGCTGCCAGTAGTCCCAGGTCCAGGTGTGCTGGGCGCGGACGTCGAGCTGGAGGAAGGTGGGCTCCCGCGCATCACCCACCTCGCCGCGGGTGGGGACGAAGTTGCCGGAGTCGGCGTCGAAGGTGGCGAAGTCCACCGGGGCGTACGGGTTGCCGGAGACGAAGCGGAAGCGGGTGGAGAGATCCCACTGCGGCTTGGGCCGGTAGCCCATCACCAGCGTGAGGATGTGCGGCTGGTCGAACTGGAAGGCGCGCCAGGCGTCGTCCGGCCTGGGCAGCGCCTGCGAGCGCGAGAGCGTGTAGGCCAGCCAGCCGTAGAGCTTGGAGGTGATCTCGCGGCGGATGAGCAGCTCCAGCCCGTAGGCGTGGCCGATGCCCACGTTCTGGAACCGCGGGTTGAAGATGGTGCCGTCGGACCGCAGCACCGGGTCGACGACGGAGATGAGCCCGCCGCGGCGGTTGTAGAAGATCTCGGCGCTCACGCTCCACACGTCGCTGAAGCGCTGCTCCACACCGACCCCCGTCTGCACCGCCCAGGAGAGGCCCAGGTCGGGGTTGCCGATGTCGTTGTCGATCTGCTGGCCCGAGGGCGGCTGGTGGTAGAGGCCCACGTAGGCCTTGAGCGCGGTGCGGTCGCTGAGTCCGTAGCGTGCCCACAGCCGCGGATCCACCGACCAGCGCGCATGGTCGCGCCAGTGGTACTGGTCGAGCCGCAGGCCGGGCGTGAGCGAGAGCCGGCCCAGGGTGAGCTGCGCTTCCAGATACTCGCCCCACTGCTGCACCGGCTGCACGCGCGCGAGCTGCACCCGCTGCGTGATGGGGATGCCCAGATTGCGCAGCTGCAGCGACGACTGGATGTCCGCCGTGTAGGAGGCGCGGTCGAGCTCGATGTCCGCTCCGCCGCGCCATTCGACGTAGCTGGCGGCGCGCCAGCGCGTCTCTGCGCGCAGCTCGCCGGTGAGGATGGTCACGTCCACGGACTGTGGATTGGCGAAGCCGCCCGGCCCCGCCCCCTGCGTGGCGGCGTTCTGCAGCGTCCAGCCCAGCGCGGGCGAGATGCTGAGGGAAACCTCGTCGGAAAAGGTGTGCTTGTACTCGCCGACGATGCGGTGGAAGGCGAGGTGCGAATTGACCGAGAGCGGCAGCGTGCGCCTCCCGCCCTCCTGCACCACGGTGAGCTTGTCGTCGCTGCCGAAGAACAGCAGGCCCAGGTCGTCGCCGTTCCCCAGCTTGTGATCGACGCGCGCCTGGTAGTCCCAGTAGATGGGCACGATGCTGGTGACGCCCTGGTTCGGGTCGTTGGGGATGAAGAGCGGCAGGAAGACGTCGATGTGGCTGCGCCGCGCCGCGACGGCGAACTGGGTGTCGGAACCGACGGGTCCTTCCAGCGCGCCGACCGCCTCGATCATGTCGAGAGAAGCCTGCCCGTGCAGGGCCTGCGAATCGCCTTTGCGGGTGGAGACGTCGATGGCGCCGGTGAGGTTGCGTCCGTAGATGGCGCCGTAGCCGCCCGGGTAGAAGTCGATGCGGTCGAGGAGCTGCTCGTTGATCACCGAGGGGCCGCCGAGGAAGTGGTAGAGCTGCGGGATGCGGTGGCCGTCGAGATAGGTGCCGGTATCTTGCGGAGGCGATCCGCG
>Ga0136846_1225364_pt1 | contig 13626 bp, 15 predicted proteins | sample HopSoiMetagenom2_FD_96841 | JGI IMG/M metagenome (GOLD analysis project Ga0136846, IMG submission 96841) | Grasslands soil microbial communities from Hopland, California, USA - 2 Assembly 2016 (version 4) | ecosystem: Environmental > Terrestrial > Soil > Grasslands | place: USA: Hopland... | reverse complement strand
TCACCGGGCTCAAGGACGTCTCCCGCCTGCGCGTCGGCGACACGCTCACATCCGAGAACCGTCCCGCGGCGGAGCCACTGCCGGGATACAAGGACGTCAAGCCGATGGTGTTCGCCGGGCTCTTCCCGACGGACTCGGACGACTACCCTGAGCTTCGCGACGCGCTGGAGAAGCTGAAGCTGAACGACGCTGCGCTCTTCTACGAGCCGGAGACGTCGCAGGCCCTCGGCTTCGGGTTCCGTAGCGGCTTCCTCGGGCTGCTGCACATGGAGATCGTCCGCGAGCGGCTCGAGCGGGAGTTCGACCTCGATCTGATCGTGACTGCGCCGAACGTCGCGTATCGCGTCAAGCCGCCGAACGGCGACTGGAGCGAAGTGCACACGCCCGCCGACATGCCGAACGAGTTCGAAGACGTCGAAGAGCCGTACATCAAGGCCTCGATCATCGTGCCGAAGGAGTTCGTCGGGGCGGTCATGGAGCTGAACAACGACCGCCGCGGCCGCTTCGACCACCTCGAGTACCTCTCGGAGGAGCGCGTGCACCTGACGTACGAGCTGCCGCTCGCGGAGATCGTCCTGGACTACTACGACCAGCTGAAGTCCCGCACGCGTGGCTACGCGAGCTTCGACTACGACGTGATCGGCTTCCGACCCGGAAAGCTCGTGCGCGTCGACGTCCTCGTCGGCGGGGAAACAGTCGATGCGCTCTCACTCGTCATCCATCGCGACTCGGCCTACGACCGCGGACGCGCGCTGGTCGAACGGCTGCGCGAGGAAATCCCGCGCCAGCATTTCGACGTCGCGATCCAGGCGGCGATCGGCGCACGCGTGATCGCGCGCGAAACCGTGAAGGCGCGGCGCAAGGACGTGCTCGCTAAGTGCTACGGCGGGGACATCAGCCGCAAGCGCAAACTGCTCGAGAAGCAGAAGGCGGGCAAGAAGAGGATGAAGCAGGTCGGCATGGTCGAGGTCCCGCAGGAAGCCTTCCTCGCCGTCCTCAACCTCAACGGGGAGAAGAAGTCGTGACCCGCCACCTCTACGTCCATCTTCCGTTCTGCGCCCATCGCTGCGGCTACTGCGACTTCGTCACCGTCGTCGGACGCAACGGGCAGCACGGCGCCTACGTCGACGCGCTGCTCGCCGAGCTCACGCTGGAGCGCGAGTTGCTCGCACCGGAGCTCGAGACGATCTTCCTCGGCGGGGGCACACCGACGTTCACACAGCCCCATGCGCTGGCGCGGTTGCTCGACGCGCTCCCTGCGGCGCGCGAGCTGACCGTCGAGGCGAACCCGGAGACGGTGACCCAGGAGCTCGCGCGCATGCTGCGAAGTCTCGGCGTGAACCGTGTGTCGCTCGGTGTGCAGAGCTTCCAACCTCATCTGCTCGCAACGCTCGAGCGTGTTGCCCAACCGGACACCGTCCGGCGTGCCTTCTACCATCTCCGTGATGCCGGTTTTGACAACATCTCGTTCGATCTCGTCTACGGCATTCCCGGCCAGAGCCCCGCCGACCTGCAGGCCGATCTCGCCGAGGCTCTCGAGCTCGGGCCTGAGCACCTCTCCTGTTACGAGCTGGAGGCGAAGCCGGGCACGCGGTTCACGCACGCGCACGGAGACGAGCTCGAGCGGCAGGCAGACGCGATGGAGTCGTACTTCGAGCTGGTCGTCGAGCGGCTGACGCAGGCGGGCTACCGCTGGTACGAGACGGCGAACTTCTGCTGCGCGGACGAGGGACGAGACCTTCGCGCCGGCCACAACCTCGCGTACTGGCTCGGCCGCGATTACCTCGGTGTCGGCATCGGCGCAGTCTCGACCGTCGACGGAAACCGCTGGCGCAACACTCCGCGTCTCGCCGCCTACCTCGCGGCACTCCGCGAACGCCGTCGGCCCGAGCGCGAGAACGAGCCGCTGCCGCTGGACGTCCGGCAGCGCGAACGGGTGATGCTCGGCCTTCGGCTGGACGAGCCGCTCTCCCTCGAGGGCCTCGGAGGCGTCCTCGACGGCGACGCACTCGCTCGTCTGCAGCGCCTCGGCCTCGTCGACCGCACGCAGCGCACCCTTGCGCTCACCCCTCGTGGGCGGATGCTCGGCGGGGGCGTCACGGCGGACCTCCTTGCCTAAACTGGCTGCAAATGACGCCTGATCCGACGCACGGCCTGACCGCGCGCCAGCGCGACCTGCTCGCGCGGGTGGTCGAGGAGTACATCGCCACGGGACAGCCGGTCGGATCGCGGTACCTCGTGGAGCGCGCCGGCCTCAGCATCTCCTCCTCGACCGTGAGGAACGAGCTGGCCGAGCTCGAGGCGCGGGGTCTCCTCACGCACCCGCACACGTCGGCGGGCCGGGTTCCGACCGAGCAGGCGTATCGGCTGCACGCCGAGGAGTTGCTCTCCCGCAAGGAGCAGAGCACCGACGCGTTTCCGCTCGACCTGTCCGAGCTGCGGCGCGAGATCGACTCGGCGCTCGAGACGACGAGCGAGGTCCTTTCGCGCGCGACACACATGCTGGCGCTCGTGTCCGCCCCGCAGCTCCAGACCACCATGGTGCGCCACGTCGAGGTCGTCCTGCTCAATCCCCGCACGGTGACGGCGGTCGTGATCACCTCGACGGGCGGAGTTGCGAAGCGCAACGTGAGCTTCGCCGAACCGGTCGATGCCGGGCTTGCAAAGTGGGCGCGCGAGTACCTGAACGAGCGTCTCGCCGGTCTCAGGCTGGGCACGTCGGCGGTGCGGCGCGCGCTCGAGGAGCCGGGCCTCTCGGCCGCGGAGCGGCGGTTCCTCTCCGCGCTTGCACCTGTCTTCACCGACGTGATGCAGTCCGAGCAGCGCCTGTACCTCGGCGGGACGGCGGACCTCCTCGAAGGTGCACGCGAAGATCAGCTCGATCTCTATCGCCACGTGCTCGTCACGCTCGAGCGCCGGGCTGCGCTGCTCGAGGTGCTCGGCAAGGCGATCGATCCGCTGCGCACGTGGGTGCGCGTCGGCGGCGAGCTCGACCATCCGGCCTTGCAGGAGGCTGCCCTCGTCGGTGCCGCCTACGGACTGACGAACCGTGCGCTCGGTTCCGTCGGTCTCCTCGGCCCGGTGCGGATGGACTACGACAAGGCGATCCGCTCCGTGCGCGGCGCCGCACAGGAGCTGTCCCGATTCGTCGAAGACGTCTACGAGGACAATTGATGCACGGCCTCGACCAGTCCCTGATCTGTGGGTGCGGGCATGCAAGCGCATGGACGGGTCGACGGCAGACGGCCGCGCAGGCGCGACCTGCGCGTCCTGACCGTCGGCACCGCAAGCGGTGCCTCAGCTGAACACAGAGCGGGACTACTACGAATTGCTCGGCGTCTCGCGCGATGCGGGCGCCGACGACATCAAGCGCGCGTTCCGTCGGCTTGCGCGCGAGCTGCATCCGGACGTCTCGGACGCGCCGGACGCCGAGCATCGCTTCCGTGAGGTCGTCGAGGCGTACGAGGTGCTCTCGAATACCGAGCGGCGAGAGCTGTACGACCGCTTCGGACACGCGGGCCTGCGCAGCGGCGGTTTCCAGCCGAGTGCCTTTGACCTGGGCAACCTCTCGGACCTCTTCTCCGCGTTCTTCGGCGACGATCTCTTCGGCGTCGGCGGGCGGATGGGCCGCGCGCGCGGAGCCGACATCGCCGCGCGCGTCGAGGTCGACCTCGAGGAAGTCGCTACGGGCACGCACAGGGAGGTGCCGTTCGGTGTCGCCGTCGGATGCAGTCACTGCGGCGGCAACGGCGCGGAGCCCGACACTCCGATCCGCCCGTGCCCGACCTGTGGCGGCAACGGCCGGGTGCAGCAGGTCTCACGCAGTGTGTTCGGGGAATTCGTGCGGACCGGTGCCTGTCCGACCTGCTCGGGCAGCGGCCAGATGATCGAGCACCCGTGTGAAGAGTGCCGCGGCAGCGGCCGTGTGATCGAAGAGCGCACGCTCGAAGTCGACATTCCCGCGGGCATTCACGACGGCCAGCGGATCCGTCTGAGTGGTGAGGGACATGCCGGCGCTGCGGGGGCACGGGCGGGCGACGTCTACGTCGAGGTGCACGTGCGACCGGACGAACGCTTCGTCCGCGAAGGCAACGACGTCTACACGACGGTCGACCTGACGATCACACAAGCTGCCCTCGGTGCGACCGTCACGGTCCCCACGCTCGAAGGCAACACGGAGCTGACGTTCGAGGCGGGCACGCAGTCCGGAGAGTTGGTGGTGCTGCGTGGCCGTGGGCTGCCGGTGCTGCAGGGGTTCGGCCGGGGGAATCAGCGCGTGCTCGTCAACGTCGTCGTGCCGCGCCGGCTGACCGAGGAGCAGCGACAGTTGCTCGAGGAGTTCGAACGATTGTCCGGCGCGGAGACGTACGAGGCCGGCGAGGGGTTCTTCGACAAGCTGAAGAGCGCGTTCCGCTGAGCGGACTGCGCCGCGTCTCGGTTGCCGTCCCCGCCAAGCGCGCAGAGGCAGCACGGGCGCGGATGCTCGAGCTCTTCCCTTCGGGCTTCGAGGAGGTCGAGTCGAGCGAGGGCGTCGAGCTGATCGCGTACACCGATTCGGCGGGTGAGGAGCGCCTCTGGCACAGCTTCGGCGGGGCGCGGGGGGAGGATGTCGCAGCGGACTGGCGTGACCGCTGGAAGGCCTTCCACCAGCCGGTCCGCGTCGGCCCGATGTGGATCGGGCCGCCCTGGGAGGAATCCCCGGCTGATGCGACCGCGGTCGTGATCGAGCCGGCGCGCGCGTTCGGCACCGGCGGCCATCCCACCACCCAGCTCTGCGTGGAGCTCCTGCTCGAGCTCGAGCGGGGCAGCCTCGTCGACCTCGGGTGCGGTTCGGGCGTCCTCTCGATCGTGGCGGCGAAGGCGGGCTTCGCGCCCGTGCGTGCGTTCGACTCCGACCGGCACGCGGTGGCCGCGACCCACGCGAACGCAACTGCGAACGGGGTCGAGGTCGAGGCAACGCTCGCAGACGTCCTCGTTGACGAGATCCCGAGCAGCGACGTAGCCCTCGCGAACATCACGCGAGCGACGCTCGAGGCGCTCGCCCCACGGCTGCGGTCGCAGTGGCTGATCAGTTCCGGCTACCTGCCGACGGACGCGAGCATGCTCGACACGTTCCGCCATGTCCGGCGCATCACGCGGGACAGCTGGGCCGCGGACGTCTACGAAGCAGCCCAGTAGCATCCGGCCGATGGCAGGTTTCTCCATCCGTTTTCTCGGATGCAAGGTCTCGCACACCGACGCTCAGGAGGTGCGCGAGGCGCTGCTCGCTGACGGCCACCACGAAGGCGGCGCCGACGTTGCCGTCGTGAACACGTGCTGCGTCACCCACGAGGCGGTGAGGAAGTCGCGCCAGGCGGCCAAGCAGGCAGCACGCACGCACGGGCGCGTCTACGTCACAGGCTGCGCTGCAAACCTTTCCGCAGACGCGTTCGCGGGGCTGCCGCAGAACGTCACCGTGGTCGCACGACGGAGCGAGGACACCCCGGCGTTTGTCGCAGGCGACGTCGGCGCGCTCGGCTGCATCCAGGCAGATGCACGCCTCGACCGCGTGCGCGCGTTCGTGAAGATCCAGGACGGCTGCAGCTTCTCGTGCAACTTCTGCGTCATCCCACTCGTCCGGGGCGCCTCTCGAAGCCGCGCCGCAAGTGCTGTCCTCGCAGAGGTCCGCCGGCGCGTCGCGCAGGGACATCGCGAGATCGTCCTCACCGGGATCAACCTCGGGTGTTATCGCGACCGCGAGGCGGGCTACAAGCTGCCGCAGCTCGTGCGCGAGGTCGGCGCGCTGCCCGGATTGGCGCGTGTACGCCTCTCGTCGATCGAGGTGAACCACGTGGACGCCGAGCTGATCGCCGCGCTGCGCGAGACCCCGACCGTGAGCAGGCATCTGCACGTGCCGCTGCAGTCCGGCGACGACGGCGTGCTGCGCGACATGGCCCGCCGCTATTCGGCGACGACGTTCCTGCGGCGCCTCGAGCCGCTCGCGGATTTCAACCTCACGACCGACGCGATCGTCGGCTTCCCGACCGAGGACGACGCCGCATTCGAGCGCACCCTCCGAGTCGTCCGTGACGCCGGAGTGACGAAGGTGCACGTGTTTCCGTATTCGCCCCGGCCCGGGACTGTCACGGCAGAGCGGGATCCCGTCTCCCCCGCGGTGAAGAAGGAGCGCAGCGCGCGTCTGCGCGCCGCGTCGCACGAAGCGTGTCTCGCGCGCTGGCGCGGGAAGGTCGGCGCGGACGACGTCGTGCTCGTCGATCGCCCGGGTCGCGGCTACGGGGACGACTACTCGCCCTGGCTGCTCGATGCTGCCGTCGGCGAACTGGTTCGTGTCCGTGGCGCCGGGGTCACCGAGGAGGGGATCCTCGCTGCCTGACGACTGCCTCTTCTGCAAGCTCGTGCGCGAGGGCGATCATGTCGCGAAGGGGGACGGCTTCGTCGCGATCCACGACATCAACCCGCGCGCCGACACGCATCTGCTCGTGCTCCCGGAGCGGCATGTCGAGACGTTCCGCGACGTCGGCGAGTTCCCGCCCGACGAGGCGAAGCGAATGCTCGACTTCGTCGCCGACACGGCGCGCGGGCAGGGCCTCGACGACTATCGCGTCGTCGTCAACGTCGGCGAGGGCGGCGGCCAGACGATCTTCCACCTCCACTGGCACGTGCTCGGCGGCAAGGTGCAAGGGTTACCCGCGTGAGTCTCATCGCCCGCATGGAGGGGGATCTGAAGGAAGCGACGCTCGCGCGGGACGCCGACCGCCGTGACGCTCTGCGCCTGATCCTCTCGAGCCTGCGCTCCGCCGAGAAGGAATTGCAGCGCCCGCTCTCGGACGAGGAGGAGCTGCAGGTGCTGCAGCGCGAGCGGAAGCGCCGGGTGGAGGCCGCCGATGCATTCCGCGGCGGCGGCCGCGAGGAACAGGCGGCTGCGGAGGAACGCGAGCTGGCCGTGCTCGAGGAATTCATGCCCGAGCCCCTGTCGGAGGACGATCTCGAGGAGATCGTCGACGACGCGATCGCCGAGAACGGGGCCACGAGCATGCGCGACTTCGGTCGGGTCATGGCCGACGTGATGCCACAGGTATCGGGTAGAGCCGACGGTTCTGTCGTGTCCCAGCTCGTGAAGGAGAAGCTCGCCTGACCGAACAGACGCTCGACGTTTCGAACGACGTCGCGGCCGAGCTCGCCTCGATCGGCGACGGGATCCTCGACGCGCTCCGCGAGCGCCTCGAGATCAAGATTCTCCTCCGCGGAAACCGGCTGACGATCGCGGGTGACGACGTGCACGTCGCGGAGGCGCGCGCGGTCGTCGACGAACTCGTCGAGCTGGTCGAGACCGGCCAGGAGATCGGACCGGCCACGGTCGACGCCGTGCTGAACGCGATCGACCACGCCGAGAACGTGCAGGATGTCTTCGGCGACGTCGTCTGGCGCCACCGCGGCAAGCAGATCACGCCGAAGACGGTGACGCAGAAGCGCTACGTCGACGCGATCCGCAACTGCACCGTCACCTTCGGCATCGGTCCCGCCGGCACGGGCAAGACCTACCTGGCGATGGCCCTCGCCGTTGCTGCGCTACAGGAGCGGCAAGTCGCGCGGATCATTCTCACGCGACCTGCGGTCGAGGCGGGGGAGCGGCTGGGCTTCCTCCCCGGCGATCTGCTCGCGAAGGTCGACCCCTATCTGCGTCCGCTGTTCGACGCGCTCTACGACATGCTCGACGCCGAGCGGTTGAACACCTACATGGAGCGAGGCACGGTCGAGGTCGCGCCACTCGCGTACATGCGCGGCCGGACCCTGAACGACTCGTTCATCATCCTCGACGAGGCGCAGAACACGAGCCCCGAGCAGATGCAGATGTTCCTGACGCGCCTCGGCTTCGGGTCCAGGGTCGTCGTCACGGGCGACGTCACACAGGTCGACCTGCCGCGGGAGCAGGCGTCCGGGCTGATCCAGGTGCAGGACATCCTCGGCTCGGTCGACGGAATCGCGTTCGTGCGGTTCGGGCATGAGGACGTTGTGCGGCACAAGCTCGTCCAGAGGATCGTGGAGGCGTACAAGCTGCACGCGGAGGAGACGGGTACGGCACGGCGGAAGTAGGGACGATGGTCGAGATCGAGGTGGAGAACCGCTCGGGCGCGCAGCTCGATCTCGATGCGGCCGCGGAGGTGATTCGCGCCGTGCTCGGCGAGGAGGGCATCGACGAGGGTGAGCTGGGCCTGCAGCTCGTCGGCGCCGAGGAGATCCGCGCGCTCAAGCACGAGCATCTCGGTATCGACGAGGAGACCGACGCGCTCGCTTTCCCGATCGACGGACGGGACCCTGTGCCCCCCGGGCTGCCACGGCAGCTCGGGGACGTCGTCCTCTGCCCACAGGTCGTCGGCGACGCGTGGCGGGCGCCGCTCGTGCATGCGGTGCTCCACCTCGTCGGCTACGACCATGGTGCCGAGATGGAAGCGCGCGAGCAGGCTCACGCATGAGGACACGGCCGTCGATCATCGAGAGCTTCAACTACGCAATCGAGGGCGTCGTCCACGTCCTGCGAACGCAGCGCAACATGCGCATCCACTTCGCGATCGCAGTCGGCGTGCTCGTCACCGCGGCGGCGGTCGGCGTCTCGAAGATCGAGCTGATCGTCTTGCTGCTGTCGATCACGTTCGTGCTCGTCGCCGAGATGATCAACACGGCCGTCGAGGGCACGATCGACGCGGCGACCACCTCGTTCGACCCGATGGCGAAGCTGGCGAAGGACATCGCTGCCGGCGCGGTGCTGATCGCCTCGGTCAATGCGGTCGCGGTCGGCTACCTCGTCTTCGCCGGCAAGGCGGCCGACAAGAGCGCGCGCGTGCTGGACAAGTTGCGGAACGCGCCGGCCGAGATCACCGTGATCGCACTGGTGCTGACCGTGATCATCGTGATCGCGACGAAGGCGTGGACCGGCCGCGGGACGCCCCTGCGAGGCGGGCTCCCTTCGGGCCACGCCGCGATCGCCTTCGCCAGCTGGATGGCCGCCACGTACGTCGTCGGCGACGCGCATCGGTTCCTGATCAGCGTGCTGACCTTCATCATGGCCTTGCTCGTGGCCCAGACGCGCGTCGAATCCGGAGTGCACTCGGCCCTCGAGGTCGCGTACGGTGGCGCCATCGGCGCGCTCGTGACCCTCTCCGTCTTCCAGTTGCTGTGAGCAACGATCTCTACGAGCGCGCGGTTGCGATCTCGCAGCGGGCTTATGCGCCGTACTCGAACTACCTGGTCGGCGCGGCCGTGCGAACGCGCGACGGCAAGGTGTTCGAGGGCGTGAACGTGGAGAACGCCGCGTACCCCCTCGGCGTCTGCGCCGAGAAAACGGCGCTCGTCAAGGCGGTCAGCGAGGGGTACCGCCCCGGAGACTTCGCCGCCATCGGCATCACCGCCTCGCCGTGCGGCGGCTGCCGGCAGTGGCTCTACGAGTTCAAGCTCGACGAGATCACGTTTCTGAACTCCCGAGGCGAGCTCGCCACGTATTCGGCCGCGGACCTGCTGCCGGACACGTGGGACCTGCCCACTTGAAGTCCGGCTTCGTCGCCGTCGCCGGACGGCCGAACGTCGGCAAGTCCACGCTCGTGAACGCCCTCTGCGGCGGCAAGGTCGCAATCACCTCGGACAAGCCGCAGACGACGCGCCGCCGCATCTTCGGGATCGCGAACGGGGACGACCACCAGCTGGTTCTCGCCGACCTGCCGGGCTTCCAGCGCCCGTTGGATCCGCTGACGGAGCACATGCAGCGCACGGTCGACATGGCCTTCGAAGACGTGAACGGCGTCCTGCTGGTGCTTTCGGCCCGGGAGCGGATCGGCGCGGGCGACCGCTTCGTCGCGAGGCGCGTGTTCGAGCTCGGAGTGCCGGTGGTGATCGCCCTGAACAAGGTCGACCGGCTCAAGGGCGGCCACATCGCCACGCAGATGGAGACGGCGTCGAGGCTCGGCGACTTCCATGCGCTCCATCCCGTCAGCGCAAAGACCGGCGACGGCATCGTCGGGCTACGCGACGAGCTCGTGGCGCTGCTGCCTGAGGGCCCGCTCTACTACCCGCGCGAGCAGCGCAGCGACGTGCCCGTAGAGGTGCAGATCGCGGAGCTCGTGCGCGAGCAGGCATTGCGCCTCACGAAGGACGAAGTGCCGCACGCCATCACGGTGGAGGTGGACGAAGTGGGGGACAAGGTGGTCACCGCCGACGTGCTCGTAGAGACGGAGTCGCAGAAGCAGATCGTCGTCGGGAAGGGCGGCACGAAGATCCGTGACATCGGCAAAGGCGCGCGGCCCGAGATCGAGCAGCTGCTCGGCCATCCGGTCTATCTCGAGCTGCACGTGAAGGTCCGTCCACGTTGGCGCCGCGACGAAGCGACGCTGCAGAGACTCGGTTTATGAGCGAAAGCTGTCGCTTTCGCTCATCGTGTGGTACGCCGCTTCGCGGCAAACGCGCGCAGGCCAAGCCTGCGCGCTTCTTTGGGAGTTAGGCGGCTGTTCACTTCCGTGCGGAGGCGGCGATGCTGTGCGTCGCCGCCACGCATGAGCTCGCCTCCGCCTAAGCCGGCTTCGCCGTGCTTAGGCTCCGGCCTTAGCGGCGCGGCGCGTAGTAGCGCGCGAGCCAGCGGGACAGGCCGTCCAACCCCGGAAACAGCACGCGCTCCGTGATGTTCGCCTGGTCGAGCTTGTCGCGGATTTCCCACTTCAGCTCCGCGGGAATGACGAGCTTGCGTGTCAGCTCGGGATGGCCTTGCAGCCAGCGATCGAGCGAGACATCAGGTTGAGAGGTGAGGGAGAAGAGCGCGTACTGGTTCACGATCCGGTCGTCGAATGAGGGCGGCTCGACGAACACGACGAAGTCGTCGCCGAGCTTGTCGAACTCGGCGAAGTCGGAGGCGACGGCGCCGATCATCTCCGTGGTGAAGACGTTCGCCGCTTCGCGCTCGAGCTGCTGCCGCAGCTCTTTCGGTGCGAGCGCGTGCGCGCGGACGTAGTCGACCATCCACACGGCGCCGTCGCGATCGAATGCGCGCGCGCGAGCCGTCGCGAAATGCAGTGCGACGTAGGGCGAGTACGTCCAGTCGAGCAACCGGGTGGGGAGCCCGTGGTGTTGCGCGAGTGCGAGCCAGTTCCAGGTCGAGTCGACCGGGACGTCGCCGCGGGCCGCGTACTTGCGGAACTGCCGCAGCAGCGGCCGCTCGATCGACGCCGTGTCGCCGCCGAGACGCGCCAGGCTCGTCGTGAGGTCCTCCTCCGCGAGCGGACGGCCGCGGAAGGCGTAGTTCGAGCGATGGATCCGGAGCTCCTCGTTCCACGAGTCCCTGAAAAGGGTCTCGTGCAACTCGCTCCACCCGCTGATGCGAATCTCCTCCACGGGCGCTCTCGTTCCACGGACGAGCCGGAGCTACACTCGTTGTATGGCGCAAACGCCGGTTCTGCCACGCGGATTCGAGCTGCCACTCGAGCCGCGATTGCCGCGAATCGGCTCCGTCGACGCGGTCGCGCTCGAGGAGCGTGCCGCCTCGCTCGCGAAGCGGTCGATCAAGCGCGAGGCGAAGGTGTTCGCGCTCGACCTCGCCGTTCGCATGATGGACCTGACGACGCTCGAAGGCCAGGACACGCCGGGAAAGGTGGCTGCGCTCGCGTCGAAGGCCGTGCGCCCGGACCCGAGTGACGCGAGCGTGCCGTCGGTGGCGGCGGTGTGCGTCTATCCCAACCTCGTCCCGACCGCGGTCAGCCGCGTCGAGGGCTCCTCCGTCAAGGTCGCATCGGTTGCAACCGCATTCCCGTCGGGCCAGTCGCCCCTCGAGGCGAAGCTGGACGAGGTGCGCTGGGTCGTCGAGCAGGGCGCCGATGAGGTCGACATGGTCATCGACCGCGGTGCCTTCCTCTCCGGGCGCTACGCGAAGGTCTACGACGAGATCGTGCAGGTGAAGGAGGCGTGCGGCGAAGCGCACTTGAAGGTGATCCTCGAGGTGGCCGAGCTCGGCACATACGACAACGTGCGCCGTGCGTCGCTGCTCGCGATGGCCGCCGGCGCTGACTTCATCAAGACGTCGACCGGCAAGCTCCCGGGCGCGGCGACGCTGCCCGTGACGCTCTGCATGCTCGAGGCCATCCGCGACGTGTACGAGGAAACCGGGCGCATGGTCGGGATGAAGCCTGCGGGCGGCATCCGCCAGGCAAAGCAGGCGGTTCAGTACCTCGTCCAGCTGCACGAGACGCTGGGCCTCGAGTGGCTGACGCCGGACCTGTACCGCCTCGGGGCGTCCTCGCTCCTCAACGACGTGCTGATGCAGCTGCGGAAGGAGAAGACGGGCACGTACCAAAGCCCGGACTACTTCACCGTTGACTGAGCTCGAGCGAAAACACGACCGCGCGCCCGTTCCCTCCGAGTGGACATATGCGCCGGCCCCCGAGTCGCGCGACGTCGTCACGCTCCGCGAGCGCTACGGGCACTTCGTCGGCGGCGAGTGGCTCGAGCCGAAGGAGACCTACACGACGATCTCCCCCGCGAGCGAGGAAGCGCTGGCGGAGGTCGGCCAGGCGACGCCCGAGGAGGTGCAAGCGGCGGTTGCAGCAGCGCGCGCCGCGTACGACAACGGCTGGTCGGAGATCTCGCCTGCCGAACGAGCGAAGTACCTCTTCCGGATCGCGCGGATCCTGCAGGAGCGCTCGCGCGAGTTCGCGGTGCTCGAATCGCTGAACGGCGGCAAGCCGATCAAGGAGTCGCGTGACGTCGACCTGCCGCTGGCGGCGGCGCACTTCTTCTACTACGCCGGCTGGGCCGACAAGCTCGAATACGCGTTCCCGAACCGGCGGCCGAAGCCGATCGGGGTTGCGGGCCAGATCATCCCCTGGAACTTCCCGCTACTGATGCTCGCATGGAAGATCGCTCCCGCCCTCGCCGCGGGCAACACCGTGGTGCTGAAGCCCGCCGAGACGACGCCCCTCTCGGCGCTGCTCTTCTGTGACGTGCTTCGCCAGGCGGAGTTGCCCGCGGGCGTCGTCAACATCGTCACCGGCGACGGTCGCGCGGGTGCGGAGATCGTGAAGGCCGACGGTGTCGACAAGGTCGCGTTCACGGGCTCGACCGAGGTCGGCAAGGCGATCCAGCGCGAGCTTGCGGGCACCGGCAAGAAGTTGACGCTCGAGCTCGGCGGCAAGGCCGCGAACATCATCTTCGACGACGCCGCCCTCGACCAGGCCGTCGAGGGCATCGTCAACGGCATCTACTTCAACCAGGGCCACGTGTGCTGCGCCGGCTCTCGCCTGCTCGTTCAGGAGTCGATCTACGAGCCGGTGATCGAGAAGCTGAAGCGGCGTCTGACGACGCTGCGGGTCGGCGATCCGCTCGACAAGAACACCGACGTCGGCGCGATCAACTCGCGTGCGCAGCTCGAGAAGATCGAGGAGCTCGTCGCATCGGGCCGCGACGAGGGCGCCGAGATCTACCAGCCGCCGTGCACGCTCCCGGAGAAGGGCTACTGGTTCGCGCCGACCGTCTTCACGAACGTCGCGCAGAGCTATCGCATCGCGCAGGAGGAGATCTTCGGCCCGGTGCTGAGCGTGACGAACGCGAAGGACCTCGACGACGCCCTGCGGATCGCGAACGGGACGAAGTACG
>Ga0136846_1217761_pt1 | contig 13627 bp, 8 predicted proteins | sample HopSoiMetagenom2_FD_96841 | JGI IMG/M metagenome (GOLD analysis project Ga0136846, IMG submission 96841) | Grasslands soil microbial communities from Hopland, California, USA - 2 Assembly 2016 (version 4) | ecosystem: Environmental > Terrestrial > Soil > Grasslands | place: USA: Hopland... | reverse complement strand
GCCCCAACCTGATACGGAGAGAGCCGGATGCCCGGACTACTGGAGCTTGGCGTCGATGCCATCGAGGGCCTCGTCGCTCACATCGGCCGCTACATGATCGGTAAGGATCTTGCGTCGTACTGCGAGCTCACGACCGCGCTGCCGCTAAGCGACGATGATCTGCGTCGCAATCCGGGCCTGAAGGACCCGTACGCGTTGGTCACCGAGACCAATAGCCTGGTCACCGTCTTCGACCTGCAGGGCACTTATCAGATCGCCTCGGACGAAGACTTCGGTGCGATGGTCGACAACCTGCGCATGAAGGCGAACGGCTACATGTCGCGTGCCGGTCACTCGCTCTCGCTCGCGTTCGAGAACGATCCCGACCGCGCACTGGACGAGCTGATGCGCCTCGCACAACCGCTCATCAACACGGCCAGACGCATCGGCCTGCAGTCCGAGGACATCATCCTCGACCGCGTGCGCCGCAACGCGCCGCTGGTGCAGTTCGAGCAGAACCTGATGGTCGTCTACACCCATCTCAGCGTGATGGGGGACGAAGAGCGCAAACGGGAGATCAAGGAACGCGCCGACCGCGCCGAAGAACACAAGCTGCCGACGATCGAGTTCGGGCAGAACCCCGCGCAGGCGCTGATGGCGATGAAGTACCGGCACGACACGATGATCGCGCGTGTGCGGAAGGACTTCGAGAACTGCGGCCGCAACGGCGGCCCGGGGATCATGCTGCGGCCGATCTCCGCGCATGACGCCATCCGATGCCTGCGCATCATGGTCAATCGAGAGAGGACCTCGCAGACATATCGCCCCATCCTGCCGGGCGATCGCTTCATGCCACACGGACGAGAGGACAGGAACGACTTCTCCGACCTCTCGGCGCCGCTCATCGGCCACCAGGTCTGCACCAACTCCGTCGAGATCTCTGGCGAGCTCGTCCACACGGACGAGCTCTGGCATGGGAACCTCTCACTCGAGCTAGGTCCGCAGGAACCTCAGCCATTTTCGGATCTGTTCAAGACCGTCGACCGCCGCATGCCGTGGCGCATCAAGTTTGACATCAACCCGGGCGGCCTTCAGGAAACCCGCGGGCGTCAGATGATGCTCGCGTTCGCTGGGATGTTCCCCGCGAACAAGATGATCCGCCAGTCGTTCCTCGATCTCCACGAGCGAGGGAAGCGCGACGCCATCTGCGCCATGAAGGTGAATGCCTCGACCTGGGCCGCTAGTCAGCATGACGCCAAGCAGCGCCTGGCTTCGCTCGAGAAGGCCCTGCAGGCGTGGGGCACTTGCCAGGTCACCGATGTCCATGGCGATCCGATTGCGGCTTGGGCGTCCACGCTGCCAGGCTTCACCAGCAAGAACATCGCGAACAGGCTGCTGCCCCCGCTCGACGAAGCGCTGAGCGTGCTTCCGCTGCAGCGACCTGCCACGCCATGGCCGGACAGCGGCTCCCTCCTCTTGCGCACCCCGGACGGAAAGATCTATCCGGTACAGCTCGGCAGCCGGCTACAGGACACCTGGATCGAGTTGGGAGCCGCAACGCCGGGGTCAGGCAAGACGACCTTGCTGAACTCGATCAATAGCGCGCTGCTGCATAACGCGGGCGGCTATCGCCTTCCTCTGATGACGATCGTCGAGGTCAAGCCGGGGTCGGCAGGGCTTGTGCAACTGATTCGTGATTCGCTCCCCGAGCATCGGCTCCACGAGGCCCAGTACCTCACGCTTCGAAACTCGCCCGATTACTGCGTGAACGTGTTCGACACACAACTCGGTGCGCGCTATCCAACGGCTCGGGAGAAGGACTTCCTCAACGACTTCATGACCGCCCTGTGCACCGACCCAAAGTTGAAGGCGGCGCCAGGCGACTGTGCGCGCGTCAACGACATGCTTCTCAGCTTGGTCTTCGAGGATCGCGCGGGCGTCAATGCCTATCCGTACGAAGTTGATGTGGATCGCATCGTCGACCAGGCGCTGGTGGAGACCGGTCTTCGCGATGCACACGATGCAACGTGGTGGAAGTCCGCGACTTGGCTCGAGGTCACCGATCTTCTATTCAAGGCCGGACGCGTTCGCGAGGCTGCAATCGCGCAACGGAAGGCGTCGCCGATCTTGGCCGACTTTGTAGCCGCGCTGAGCAATGAAAGCGTGGTCGACCTCTACAAGGAAGCGACGATCAACGGAGGCGAAGGGCTGTTGGAGTACATGCGTCGATGCTTCATCGCCGCCAACAATCAATACCGCCTGTTCGCGTCGCGCACTCGCTTCGAGCTCAGCAGTGAGACGCGCGTGATAGGCATGGACCTCAAGGAAGTCATCGGCGGGAAGTCTCCCGAAGGGATGGTGAAGACCGGCATCATGTACATGTTCGCCCGGAACTTCGCAGCCAAGAACTATTTCATCGACGAAGAAAGCCTGCTTTCCGTCGTACCGCCGCTGTACCACGACTACCACCGCGGGCGTATCGCGGATGTGCGCGACGAGAAGAAGACGATCGCGTACGACGAGTTCCACAACACGGGTGGCCAGGCGGCTTTCACGTCGACCATCATCAAGGACGGGCGCGAAGGTCGCGAGTGGGGCATTCGCATTTGCGCCTTCTCGCAATATCTGGCGGACTACCCCGAGGAACTTCTCAACGCTGCGACGTGCGTCTACGTCATGCGCGGCGGAAACGTCTCCGACGAGCAGGTGCTCCGGAACTCGTTCATGGTTTCAGAGGAGGCCATCCGACGCCTGCAACGCGAGGCCGTCGGCCCCAACGCAGAGGAAGGGGGCAACTTCCTGGCCCTCTTCAAGACGAAGCGCGGCCTGGTCGTCCAGATGCTGACGAACACGGTCGGGGCGATCGAAGCATGGGCCTTCTCCAGCACGCTTGAGGATGTGTCGCTGCGCAAGCGGCTCTACACGGCGCTCGGTACCTACACGGCGCGCAAGCTGCTGGCCAAGCGGTTCCCGATGGGCACCGCTCTGCCGACCATCGAGTACAGGAAGACCACCGCCCCTCCGGGAGCCGAGGGATCGGTCATCGAGCAACTCGCGAACGAGCTCGTCGCGGAATACATGGCGGAGCAGCGCCAGGAAGGACGGATGCAATGACGAAGAACTTGTCGCTTCGAAAGCGCGCGCTCGCGATCCTCATCGCCGGTGCGTGGGTGGTGACGCCGGCGCACGCCACCGGTTGGCCGGTCTTCGATGCGGCCGCCTTCGCGGAGCTGCAGGCGCTGAACACGGCCGTCGGCGGCGTCATCGCGGCCATCAACGCCATGAACGCCAACCTTTACCAAGTGCTGTACAGCATCGGAACGGCGGTCAACGAGAACACCAGCAAGGTCTCGGACACCGTCGAGACAGCCGCGCGATCGCAGCGCGAGCTCGCAGTCGCCCAGGAGCGCAACCGCCGCTACGAGGACGCGCGCCAGCGCTACGTGGTGCCGACCAGCATCTGCAGTGAATCCGGCTACGGCGGCGTCGCCCAGGTCGATGCGGCCGCAGGCAGCACCAAGGGCAGCGTCCGTCCTCACGGAGGCGCGACGATCTCGAACGCCGCGATCGCGCAGGCGGTAAACGGCCCGGCGGTGGCCCCGGACATCGACTCGTCGCGTGCGGCGCACATCCACGCGCAATACTGCGACGCTGATGATTTCGCCGCCTACGGCGGTGCGCAGGCGTGCCCGGCGACGTCGACGTCGGTGCCCGGGGCGGACAAGCGACTGGACTCGCTGTTCGTCGGCGCCGGGCCGAACGGCAAGACGCCCGACCTGACGTTTACGCAGACGCAGATTGATGCGGCGCTGATGTACATCCAGAACGGCGTCCGCCGCTCCGTCAGTCCGCAGTTGCACAAGGGCGAGGCCGACACAACCGCCGGTGCCCAATACGTGGGCCTGCAGACGCAGTTCCAAGCCATCCTGTCCGCGGCCGCCGACCCGCTCGAACAGCAGCTCGCCGACAGCGTGGCCAACCCGGTGACCCGGGCGCTGCTGCAGGAGGCGCTGACCTCTCCCGCCGCGAACGCGTACTACCAGCAGGTCGCCTCCGCGCAGGCGCGTTCGACGGGTGTCATGTCGGCGCGCGAGTTCGAGGCGTTCGAGGTCGGCCGCAGGTACGCAAACACCGCTTACCAAACGGACCTTCAGGCGATGAACGATTCCAACCTCACCCGCGAGCTGATCCGCGTCACAGCGCTCAACGCCTGGCTGCTGGAGGAGATGAAGAACGAGATCCGCAAGGGCAACATCATCCAGGGTCTCGCGCTGGCCAGCGCGGCGCGCGGTGAATACCAGCCGGTGCTGGCCGCGAAGTACCGCGCGGTGTCCGGCCGAATGGGAGGCCAGTGATGTCCGATCAACCGACACGCAGCCGCCTTCGGCGTGCGGGTGGAACCGCGCTGCGAATCCTGTTCCCCTTCTCGGCCATGCGCCAGTCCGCAGAGCTGGCGCGGCGCGAAATGGATCGCACGAAGAGCAACCTGATCGTGCTGCGCGAGCTGGGCCAGGGCGCCAGGGACGCGATCGCCGGCCCGAAAGCAGGCGATTCACGCAACGAGTCCTTCGACGAGGCGATGGCGCGGCGGCGGCCGGAAGCCATGACGGCGCCGGAGCTGCGCAGCCACTTTCTATGGCGCAAGCGCATTGCGATCGGCGCTGCCGTCGTTTTCCTGGTCAGCGCGATTGTGAAGGTCGCGCTGGGACTTCTGTCCCACTCGACGCGCGACGTTGTGCTCGGTGCCGCATGCGGCCTGGGCGGACAGCCGCTGATGTTCGTGATCGCGCTCGGGGCTCAGCTCCGGCTGTGGCAGCTCGACAACCACCGGCTGTCGGTCAGCGAACGAGGCGGGCTCCGGGACTTCATGCGTGAGTGTCCCGGCTGGCTTCGCGCAACGCTCAACCCCGAATTCCATCGTCGTCCCACGGAGGAAGCATGAAAATCCGTTGCACCCTGGCGCGCCTCGGCGCTGCCGTGACCGTCGCCATGCTTTCGCTGCCGGCCCTGGCGGACACCACCGTCGGCACCATCACGGCAGCCGCCCAGCGGCCCGACGACAAGGCCCGGCAAGCCTTGGTGGCGATCTTCGGAAACGTGGTCAACGACCCTCTGAGCGGCACCGGCACTCCCGACACGATCATCGCCAGCGTCTTTCAGGTCATCAACGCCTGCGTGCTCGTGATCGGAGGCATGCTGGCGAGCTGGATGATGCTGCGCAAGCTGACGCAGACCGCCCACGACGGCAGCGTGTTCGATCAGCGCAAGCATGCCCTGTGGGGCCCCATCCGCCTGCTGTGGGGCATCGTGTCTCTCGTTCCGACGGCCAACGGCTGGTCGATGGCGCAGCTGCTCATGCTCTGGGGCGCCTCGCTGATGGGGGTGGGCATTGCCAACCTGGCCATCGACGCCTCGGTGACCGCGTTCAACAATGGCTCGAGCATGGTGCTGCAACCGGTGATGCCGGACACGGTGAACCTCGCTCACAACCTCTTCGAGGCCAACCTGTGCATGCACGGCATCAATGCAGGGCTTTCTCAAGCGGATAGCGCCGGCGCACTGGTTACCTCGGATGGCTACGTCCAACAAGCCCCGACCGGTGCAGGCTTCGTGCTGAAGAACACGAGCTTCGTTTGCGGTGGTGCCGACGTCGACGATTCGCCCGAGGCCGTTCCGTCGTCGACGAACTGGTTCTCCGGCCACATCTCGGTGCAGGAGCTGAAGGATGCGCATCTGCAGGCGCTGCAGGCCATGCAGAGCTCGCTCAACACCTCGGCCCTCAACTTCGTCAACGCCGTCGTCCAGCGGCAGGGAGGCGCGGCGGTTCCCCTGCCGGATGCCGAAACGGCCATCCAGAGCGCGGCACAGCAGTACGAGAACACGATCAGCGCCACCGCCGCAACCAAACAGGGCGACATCGCAGCGCTCGCCTCGCAGCTCGGTACCTCGATCTCCGATTCCGGCTGGTGGACCCTCGGAGCGTGGTATCAAACCTTCGCACAGGCGAACACCAAGTTGTCGGACGCCGTTGGTGCGAAGGCCTCGGTCTACGGAATGTCCTCGGAAGGCGACCCGGCGCTGCTGACCGTCTACGAGTCGTCGACCGCGGCCTACAAGGCGCAGGAAGCGACGTCGACGTACACGCCGCCGGTGGGCACGAGCAGTACGGGCGACTACACGAAGGGTGCCTCAGGAACGGACTCCAGCAAGATCATCGGGAGCTTCTTCACCGCGCCGGGCCAACGTCTGGTGAACTACCTCATCGACATCAACGCGGATGGCTCCAATGCGGGACAGCTGAACCCGCTCATCAAAATGAAGAACATCGGCGACTACACGCTCGGCGTCGGCGAGACGGCGCTCGGCACCTACGTGGTTGCGAAGGCGATCTCGCGGGTGAAGGACGGATGGAGCGTGGCAGGTGTCGCAGCGAAGATCGCCAACGCGGTCTCGTCGATCGGCGACGCACTGCAAGGCGTCCTGGACGCGCTGAGCCCGTTCATCATCATGCTGATCGTCGCGTTCTTCGTTATGGGCGCGGCACTGTCCGTCTACCTGCCCTTCGTGCCCTTCATCGTGTGGTTCGGCGCTGCCATCAACTGGCTCGTCGTCGTCGCCGAGGCAGTCATCGCGGCGCCGCTGTGGGCGCTAACCTTCCTCGGTGGCGAAGGCGAGGGCTTCGGGGAACGCTCGGTGCACGGCTGGTTGTTCCTCGTCGACGTCATGGTGCGCCCGGTATTCATGGTTGCGGGCTTCTTCGCCGGCGGCGCCCTGTTGATCGCCGGCGGCACGCTGCTGAACCAACTGTTCGGCGTGGGCCTGGCCAATGCGCAATTCGACTCGACGACCGGGGTCGTGTCCATCGTCTGCCTTCTCGTTCTCTACTGCTCGGCCTGCACGAACCTCGTTCACCGCTGTTTCAACCTGATCTTCCTGGTGCCCGACCGCGTCATGAGCTGGCTGGGCGCCCACGCCTCGTCTTCGTTGAGCCACGAGGACAGCGACCGCGTGCGCAACACCTTGGGCGCGTTCTCCAACAAGATGGAAGATTTTGCGCAGCGCATGAACCGCGGCGGCAATTTCGGCAGCCCGCGCTCGGGCAACGGCGTCCAGGCCTAGCCTTCACGACCAGCCTCGACGGTGCTAGCATGGCTCGGAGCCGTTTCGTATCGTGTCCATGTTACGAAACGGCCGAGCAGGGAGATCGACATGAACATCATCTGGTTCGGAGTGCTTCGGCCGCTCTACGCACTCGGGTTGCTGGTCGCGGCGCCGCTGTTCGCGCTCGTCGCACTCAGCGGCGTGAAGCGTCAGCCGGACGTCGCGATTCCGGTGCTGATCGCGTGCGTCGCCTACTTCGCCCTGGGCTTCGTGGTGTTCAGGCTGGCCCCGCGGTGGCTGCGCTCGCGCCTCATGGCCAAGGTCGCATCGGGCCGCCCGGAGGGATTCGCTCCGACCGTCGAAGCGACGTCGGTGCTGCACAACCGCTACCTGGGCATCGACAGGACGCATCGACGCGCCTACTTCGTCGACTCGGACACCGGGGCCCGCCAGGTCGTGGATCTCGAGGCGCTGGAAACATGGCAGGTCGTCGAGGCGCCGCGCCAGGCCGCGATGCTCACGGTGTCCACCAAGCTTGCGGATCGTCCGCGGTTCGACCTCCGGCTGTCCCGCCGGGACTCCGCGCGAGTGGCTGCCGAACTGGCGGCATTGACGCACTGACCGGCGACGACGCGCTCCGGAAACAAAACTGCGGGCATGGCGGCTGACGAAGCGCCATGCCCGTTTTTCATGGGAGAACGAAATGATGATGAAGCCAAAGCAGTGGCTCGCCCTCGCGGGGCTCTGCGCGATGACCGCATGCAGCAAGGCGCCGTCAGCGGCAGGTGTCCCGACGCCGTCTGCCGAGAATCCCGGCAGCCTGCTGGCGAGCCCCAAGATCACGTCGTCGTCGCAGAGCAGGGCCGCCCCCGATGCGGCGGCGCTTGCGCCGGCGCCCGATCGGAGCGTGCCCCTCGATCGCTACACCGATTTGAACGGCCTCCAGGGTGGCCTGGCCTTGAGCTACGTCGTGACGGCGAAGGCGACGACACCGCTCTCCCCCGATGAGCGCCTGGATCGGTTGTCCAGCTCGTACCACGCAGAGCACGACGTGTTCAAGCGCCAGGAGATCGCCAAGACCGAGCTGCCGCGCGTGGATGCGACGCTTGATGAGTACCGCAAGCAGGCGTACTACTCGTTGCCCATCACCAGCTATTCGACGCAGGCCCTCGCCCTGACGAACGTGACGCTGGGGGCCTATCAGCCTGCCAGCCACAGCTTTCCGCTGGCGAGTTACGGCAACCGTTGCTGGGCAGGCGTGGTGCGCAATCAGCAGGGAGCGGTACTCCGTCTGGACGGCAACGGCCCCTCCTGCAACCTTTCAGTCCCTGATGAAGCCGCTGCGCGCGCGATCGAAGCCGCGCGGGCGGCCCAGACCCTGCACGTGGATGGCACGGCATACGTGTTCGTCCCTCAAGCGGAGAAGGGTGCCGCCAACGGTTCGGTCGCCGCCGCCAGGATCGTCCTTAGCAGCGGCCCCTCGAAGTCCACGCTGGGCGAGTTCGCCCTTCAGGGCAGCTAAGCCCGCAAGCAAGAGACGACGCGATGCAAGCCCTCGAACGCTGGGAACGTGCCCTCGACGAAATCCTGGCCGGCCGTCGCCGACGGCTGACTGGCGCCGAGTACATCACGCTGGTGGACGAAATCGACCGTGCGGGTGACGCGCGCGCGGTTCGCGCTGTCGCGCTTCGACTTGCCGAGAAGCTGGGCCGCATCGATGGTGCGGCTGGGGAGACACGGTTCTCGGACTCAGCCATGACGCGTGCCTACCAGACCGCCAAGCGCGGGAGCCGACAGGACGCCAACGCGGGCGCCGAGGCGGTTCAGCAGGCCGTCGGGCCGCTGGCAGGGAGGCCCGCGGCTTCGGACAGCAGGCGCGACTTCCGTCCGCGGCCGCCGCTGTAGGCGTTCAGCCTCGTGCCGATCGCCTCGTGACAACGACGATCGGCATGGGCAAGACGGTCTCGTCAATCACGAGCAGCGCCTTCCGCTGGCTGAATTCGCCGCTGGGGACACCCCGCTTGACAGTGAGGGACGCGAGGCTCGACATCGCGGACTGCAAGGTGCTGCTGCCGCAGGGGACGAGGAGGCTTTCGCCAGCCTGCAGGGCCAGCAGGGCCTCCGTCTTGTTGCCAGGGAAGACGAGATTCATGAATGGACGCTCCTAGACGTATGGGGTGACGTTCGAGGCGCGGGTAGCCGCCCGGCCTCGAATCCATTCTAGGGCCTTATACGTACTTACGCAATTACTGCCTTACGTACGTAAGCTAACCACGCATTCGCGCTGTCGGCTCCCGCCTCGCCACGCCGGCGTCTTCCGCAGCAGTGCGGGGCGCCCATGTGGACACGTAGTTGTCGTCAGCCTGCATCCTTTTCAGCTCCGTCATGACATCGCGAACGTCCGCCCGCAGCGCCTCGAGCTCCTGTTGACGGGAGAACGGTTTGGCCAGCTCCTCGCGCGCGCGGAGCAGCTCGTCCATCTCTCGCCGACGTACCGCCTCGACCTCCACCATGCGCTGCTCGAAGCGGTCGAGGAAGTTGTCCAGGCGCTGCAGGAAGCCTGTCGCGCTGAACTTGTCGCTCGTCCAGTACAGCAGGTTGTCGGGCTCGTGAATCGCGGTGCCGTGAACGCTGAACTGCACCTGGTCGCGCCGAGCGAACACCTGGATCTCGAAGCCGCGGCACCAGCCGACCAGCACCCGCGCCGGCGAACCGGACGCCGACGTTCCACGGGACCACTTCTCGATGGCAGACTGCATCGAACCCATCACGTCAGCCAGCAGCGCGTCGCGACTCTTTTCGTCGTAGCTCGCGCTCGGTGTCCGGAACAGTACGCCGGGCCCGCTGCGAGCAGGCTCCCTTCGCGCGATCTCAGATGCCCACATGGCCGACGCCTTGGTGCCTCGTTCGTCGGCGCGCTCCAGCCAGGCCAAGCGGCTCTCGAGCGCATGCTGGCCTCGCTTGTGGTTGGCGTGCAAGGCCTCCAGCTTCCGCAGGTCGGCGGAGAGCTTGACCTGCTGGAAGATCAGCGGGTTGCCGGTGGCGGCCGCCTTCATCTCGGCGGCGTTCGCGGCCTCGCCGGCGACGTCGTCGATGACGCGCTGGAGCACGTCGCCGCGCCGGAACTGCTCGATGCCACCGGCCTTGTTTTCGATCGTCTGCCACATCCGCGAGTCGTAGCTCTGCTTCGTCGCATAGCGGAGGATCTGCACCTCGAAGCCGTCCGGATCTTCCTCGTAGAACAGGTTGCCCTGCCGAACGATGCGGCCCTCGCGCTGCTCGAGGTCGCTGGGACGCCAGGGCACGTCGAGATGGTGCTCAGCGACGAGGCGCCGTTGCACGTTCGTCCCTGCACCGGCCTTGGCGGTCGACGCGAACAGGATGCGTACCTCGCCGCGGTTCATCTGCTGGAAGAGCTTGGCCTTCTGGACATCGGTAGCGGCCTCGTGCACGAACCGTACCTCGTGAGGCGGCACACCACGCGCGATGAGCTTGTCCCGCATGTCGTCGTAGACGCTGAATGAAGAACGGCCGGCCAGGAGGTCGTCCATCGAGACGATCGCCTCTTCGTCCTCCTCGGCGGACAGCGCGCCCTCGGCGATCGCCGGCGATGTGCTCCGCCTGGCTTTGGGAGTGGACAGGTCGCAGAACACGATCTGAGTGCCGCGGCGCTCCTCCCAGTCCTTCCAAATGGCGAAGACGCGGTCGACGGCGACGTTGATCTTGCTGCCCTCGAAGTCGGCGGCTGCGGGATCGATCAGGCGGAATTCGAGGCCCGCCTTCCGCGCGTCGTTCGTCACCTTGAGCGGGTTGTCAAGGCTGGGGTCCTTCGGCAGGTTCTCCATGCGCCAGATGATCGAACCGGTATTCCACTGCTTCACCACCGAGCCATCCGCGCGAACGACCGGGGCGCCCGCCTCGTCGACCACCGGCTCCTGGACGCCCATGTAGCGAGCTTGCTGCGGCGATCGCTCGACGATCACGTTTTCCGGCTTCCCCCCGGCGACCTTCGGTACTGGAAACCGCTGGCCAAGAGCGCGGGCGCGCTCGTCCAGGTCAGTCTTGGTGACAACGTCGGCGAATGATCGGTACAACGCCGTCAGCTCGGGCACGTTCTGGAAGCGGGCGAATCGGGAGTTGAGGCGATAGTTGACGCCGGTGGCGTCGAGCTCCCATCCGCTGACCACCTGGCCGAAGGTCGAGGCCCACGCGTCGAAATGCACGATGCCCCTGGCCTTGAGTTCGTCGTACTGCAGGTAGCGCTGCATCGTGTAGAGCTCGGCGAGGGTGTTGCTGATCGGCGTCCCCGTCGCGAAAAACACGCCGCGGCCCCCGTGCTTGCCCTGCAGGTAGCGGCACTTGACGAACATGTCGAACGCCCGCTCGGAGCCGGACAGGTTGCCCAGACCCGAGACTCGGTTCAGCGAGGTGGTGATGAAGAGGTTCTTGAACTCGTGCGCTTCGTCGACCAGCAGCGCGTCGACGCCGAGGTCGGCGAAGGTCACCGCCTTGTCTTTGGCGCCCGTGTCGGCCTTGCGTTCCATGCGCTCGCGCATGCGGTCCTTGGCCTTTTCCATTTCCTTGATGGTGACGCGATCGCCGTCGCTGTCTTTCAATCGCGCGATGGCCGTCGTCAGGTCGCGAACCTGCTCCTCGAGGATCTCCGCCAGCGTGTCCTCCGGCATCCCGATCTTCTTGAACGAGCTGTGCCCGACGATCACCGCGTCCCAGTCACCGGTGGCGATCCGCGCGAAGAGTCGTTCCCGGTTCTCCTTCTGGAAGTCGCTCTTCTCCGCGACGAGCACATTGGCCTGCGGATACAAGGAGTAGAACGCGTCCTTCCACTGCAGCAGCAAGTGGTTCGGCACGGCCAGCATCGCTTTGTTGAGGAGGCCCATGCGACGACTCTCCATCACCACGCCCACCAGCACGAAGGTCTTGCCCGCCCCGACGACGTGATCGTAAAGCGCTGTGCCCTCTTGGATACCTCGCCAAATCGCATCCTTCTGGCTGGGCCGCAGGTCGATGCTGAGGGACGATCCTGGCAGCTCCAGGTGCGCCCCGTCATAGCGCGCCGGCACATTTGTGTTGAACCGGTCGTTGTAGATCGCAGCCAGCCTTTCGCGGCGTGGCTGGTCCTCCCAGATCCAGTCCAGGAAAGCCTGGCGAATCTCGTCCGCCTTCTGGTTGGCAGCCGCGGTCTGAACCTCGTCGGTACGGTAGACCGGCCGGCCATGCTCGTCGTGGCCCTCGACGACCCGCACTTGGATGGCGGCATTCGTGAGAATCGACTCGATCAGCTCGTTCGCCGGCGCGGCGTCGGTTCCCCACGTGACCGTGCCGAGGGTGTGATCCGCGGCGCCGATCTTCACGAGCCACTTGCCGAGCGACTCCTGGTAGCTGATGCGCCGGCGGACATCGCCGAGCAGCTGCTTCACGAAGTCGTCGACGACGTCGTCAGGCACCCAGCTTGATCCGAGCTGCACAGAGATGTCGATCGGATCGATCGACGCCGGCTGCACACGCTCCAACGCGGCGACGTTCTCCGCGTAGCGAGGATCTTCGACGGCGGCCGCCGTTGCATCGGCGAGCTTGCGCTTCACGTTGCCGGTCAGATACTCGTCCGCCGTGCGCCATGTGCGAGAGGCCGGGTCGAGGAAGATGCGCCCGCGAAGGTGCTCGACGATCTCGCTCTCGTCCAAGCCTGTGAGCTGCACCATGCGAGGAAGGCTGACGCGGCCGCCCTCATTCATCGATACGACGAGCGAGTCCTTGGCGCTCTCGACACGCACGACGTCGCGCCGTGGGCCCATGACGCGCTTCGCGAAGATGTCGGCCTTGCGTGCGCTCGGCGCGCGGGTTTCCAACCCTTTCCGGCGTGCGGCTTCCGGGGACACGCCCTTGTCGTATTCGCTCTCGAGCGCATGGAGCAGCGGGTATTCCGGGTCCTCGCTCATGGCCAGCCGGTTCGCCTGGCTGCTGAGAAAGCCGTGCCGACGGACGAACTCGTCGTAGACGTGATTGAGCGCGGCGCGAGCCCGGGTGAGGTCTTCGTCGACGGACAGCTCCGACTGCTCCGCCGCCATCAGAGCGCGCAGCGCATCGCGAACTGCGACCATCCCCCGTATCCTCGCCTCGCCGCGCTCCCCGCGGTCGTCGACGAACGCGTAGCCCGGCTCGCCGACGTGGTCGGGCAGTCTTCGCGCGAGCCTGTTGTCCGGCGTGACGAAGAACGCGCCGACCTTCAGCGAGTCGGGCAGCGGAAGGACCGGCTTCTCACTTCGGCCGGTGTCAGCCGCTCGGTCGGCTGGGCGATAGACCGCTTCCGGCAATGCAGCCAGGCGGCGCCCGATCGCCGTGGACAAGTCCTCCCCAGGAATAGGCACCAGATCGACACCGGCGCGATGCATCTTCCTTGTGACGCGCATGCGTCCCGCCATCTGGTTGGGGTGGTCGATGAAGTACCGGTTCAGCGCGAAGACCTCGCCGGTCTCTTCGTCGCGCGCCTCACCCGTACCTGTCCAACCCGACTCGGGAACCTCGCCCG
>Ga0136846_1230185_pt1 | contig 13629 bp, 11 predicted proteins | sample HopSoiMetagenom2_FD_96841 | JGI IMG/M metagenome (GOLD analysis project Ga0136846, IMG submission 96841) | Grasslands soil microbial communities from Hopland, California, USA - 2 Assembly 2016 (version 4) | ecosystem: Environmental > Terrestrial > Soil > Grasslands | place: USA: Hopland... | reverse complement strand
TCGACCGCGGAGAGATGGCAGAGTGGTCGAATGCGGCAGACTCGAAATCTGTTGTACCCATCGGGTACCGGGGGTTCGAATCCCTCTCTCTCCGCCACTTCCTTCCTAGCCGCTGGCAAGCCGCGGCTCCCATAGATCTGGGATTTTTCTCGGCTTGCCTCGTTCCTAGCATTCCGTTGTCTCGACAACGGAGGGAACATGAGAACGAAGAAAGCTCTGGTTGCGGCAATGCTCAGCGCGGCAAACCTGCTTGCCGCGTGCGGAGGCGGTGGTGGGAGCGAGAGCAGTAATGGTGGTGGAAGCGTAAGCGAGGGTAGCGGGGTGCCTAACCCGCCGGCGCCCCCCGGACAGAAATCTTTCGTATACGTCGTGAACAACACGAATCTCGCCGGCACCGTGTCCGCTCTGATGATCGATCCGGCTAGCGGGACGCTGAGCGCGGTGGCGGGGTCTCCGTTTGCGACGCAGGCCAACCCGAACGGAATGGCCGTTCATCCGTCTGGTCGGTTTGCGTACGTGGCGAACTCCGCGTCGAGCTCGCTCTCCGCCTATAGCGTGAATGCCGCGACGGGTGCGCTGGCGCCAATCGGCAGCGTGCAGACGCCGCTACCATTGCCGCGCTACGCGGCGATGACTCCGTCGGGCGAATTCCTTTACGTCACGCAAGGCAACGACAACAGCATCTCGGGTTACCGCGTGTCGCAGACCGGCGCGCTTTCCAGCCTGGGCTCGGCGTTCGCGTCCGGCAGCGCCAGTGCGTCCAGCCAGCCATGGGATATCGTTGTCGGGCCGAGCAGCAAGTATGCGTACGTCACGCATCTCACCTCGAACGAGGTTTCCGCCTACTCGATCGACGCAACGACTGGCGCTTTGACGAGCCTCGGCGCGCCGCTCGCCACCGGCACAACCCCGCAGTCGGTCGCCGTCGATCCGGGCGGAAAGTTTCTTTATGTGGCCAATAGCGGATCGAACACCGTGTGGCGCTACTCCATCGATGCCACCACCGGCGCGCTGACGTCGAACGGCCCGGTAGCGGCCGGTGGGGGTGCGGCGGCGATCGTTGTCGAGCCCAGCGGAAAGTTCGCGTACGTTGCCAATAGCACCGCAAACGATGTCGGCGCGTTCTCGATCAATGCCGCCACGGGTGCGTTGACGAGCCTCGGCGCCGCCGTGCCGGCCGGCACCTCGCCGCGCTGGATGGCGCTGGATCCGGCGGGCAAGTTTCTTTACGTGGCGAACGCCGCCTCGAATAACGTCTCCGGCTATTCGATCAACGGCACCACCGGGGCACTGACGAGCCTGGGCGCGCCGGTGGGGGCCGGTTCGACGCCCTTCAAGATCGTTACGTTGAAGACCCCATGACGAGCATCAGCTCGTTGGTGCGCTTGACGAAGCCCGCCGGATCCTCGAGCTGGCCGCCTTCGGCGAGGAGGGCCTGGTCATAGAGGAGCCCGGCCCAGTCGGCGAAGCGGGACTGCGCCGGCTTCAGCCGGCTGACGATGAGGTGCTTGGGGTTCACTTCGAGGATCGGCTTGGTGGCGGGCACTTTCTGACCGGCGGCGCGCAGGATGCGCGCGAGGTTGCCGCCCATCTCGTGCTCGTCCGCCACCAGGCACGACGGCGATTCGTGCAGGCGGCGCGAGAGCCGCACGTCCTTCACCTTGTCGCCGAGCGCCGCTTTCAGCGCGCGCAGGAGCTCGGCGTGTTCGCCGACCGGCCAGTCGGGCTCGGCGTCGGCGCCTTCGACCTTCGACAGATCGACGTCGCCGCGCGCGATCGAGGCGAGGGGCTTGCCCTCGTATTCGGTGAGGCTCGAGACGAGCCACTCATCGACGCGGTCGTGGAGCAGCAGGACCTCGATGCCGCGCTTGCGGAAGATCTCCAGATGCGGACTGCCCTTCGCGGCGGCGAAAGTCTCGGCGGTCACGTAGTAGACCTTGTCCTGCCCCGGCTTCATGCGCGCGACATAGTCGGCTAGCGAGACGGTCTGCTCTTCCTTGTCGGTGTGCGTGGACGAGAAGCGCAGCAGCTTGGCGATGCGGGAGCGGTTGGCTGAGTCCTCGGCCGTGCCTTCCTTCAGGACGCGTCCGAACTCGCGCCAGAACTGGCCGTACTTTTCTGCATCCAGGCTATCCAATAGGTCCAGCACCCGCTTGGTACAGCCGGCGCGGATCGCGTCGATGTCGCGGCTCTGCTGCAGGATCTCGCGCGAGATGTTGAGCGGCAAGTCGTTGGAATCGACGACGCCGCGCACGAAGCGCAGATAGCCGGGCAGGAGCTGCTCGGCATCGTCCATGATGAACACGCGCCGCACATAGAGCTTGAGACCATGGCGCTGGTCCCGGCTCCATAGATCGAAAGGCGCGCGCGCCGGGATGTAGAGGAGCTGGGTGTATTCCTGCCGGCCCTCGACGCGGTTGTGCGTCCAGGCGAGCGGCGCTTCGAAGTCGTGGCCGACGTGCTTGTAGAACTCGATGTATTGCTCGTCGGTGATGTCATTCTTCGGCCGGGTCCAGAGCGCGCTCGCTTGGTTGGCCTGCTCGTCGCCGACGAAGATTGGGATGCCGATATGGTCGGAGTACTTGTGGATGATGCTGCGCACGCGCAACTCGTCGAGCAGGTCGTCCTCGCCGTCGCGCAGGTGCAGCGTGACGTCCGTGCCGCGGCTCGCTCGGTCGGCGGGCTCGATGCTGTAGGCTGCGGCGTCTTTCGACATGTAGCACTCCCAGCGCAATGCGTCGCTTGCAGGAAGGCCGGCACGCCGCGTGACCAGGGTGACGCGGTCGGCGACGATGAATGCCGAGTAGAAGCCGACGCCGAACTGGCCGATGAGACGTGTGTCCTTGGCCTGGTCGCCCGTCAGGGACTGGAAGAACTCCCGCGTGCCGGAGCGGGCGATGGTGCCGATGTTCGCGATCACCTCGTCGCGCGACATGCCGACGCCGTTGTCGGAGATGGTGATGGTGCGCGCGGCCTTGTCCACCGCGACGCGGATCTTCAGCTCCGAGTCGCCTTCGTAGAGCGCGTTGTTCGCGAGCGCCTCGAAACGCAGCTTGTCCGCCGCGTCGGAGGCATTGGAGACCAGTTCGCGCAGGCAAATCTCCTTGTTGCTGTACAGCGAGTGGATCATCAGGTCGAGAAGCTGCTTCACTTCCGCCTGGAAGCCGAGGGTCTGTCGGGGAGAGGCCATGGTGTCGGGAGAGTTGGGCCGGGCGCGAAAATTTCAAGCCTTGGTAAAATCGCCTCCTCTCCCGTTTCAGCAGCTTTCCATGACTGACACCCCCCTGCAGGTCCAGTTCGACCCGTCGTCGGCGCGTTTCGGCGCCTCGCGCTCGCAGAAACGCCTTGAGGACGACCGGCTCCTGACCGGCAAAGGCCGCTATAGCGACGACCTCGAGCTGCCCGGGCAATGCTGGCTCGTGCTGCTGCGCTCGCCGTACGCGCACGCAAGGGTGAATGGCGTCGACATGGCGCAGGCCGCCCGGGCTGCAGGCGTGATCGCCTGCTGGTCCTCGGCAGACCTGCGTGCCGAGGGTCTGGGTCACATCCCGTTCCCGCCGCTTTTCAAGCGCGCCGACGGCTCGCCGATGGCCGCGCCGCTGCGCGCGCTGCTCGCCGAAGGCGAGGTGCTCTATGTCGGCCACCCAGTGGCGGCGATCGTCGCGCAGACCCGCGCGCAGGCGCAGGATGCCGCGGAGCTCGTGTCGGTGGATTACGAAGATCTGCCTTGCGTTGTGGACGCCAGGCAGGCCGTACAGCCGGGCGCGCCTTTAGTCTGGCCGCAGGCGAGCGGCAATATCGCCGCCGAAGCCGAATACGGCGACAGGGCGGCGGTGCAGGCCGCGTTCGACAAGGCGGCGCATGTCACCACGGTCGAGAACCGCAACCAGCGCGTGATCGCGATGGCGCTCGAGCCGCGCGCCTGCGCGGCGGTGCACGAAGAGGGTCGCACGACTCTCTATACGCAGAACCAGACGCCGACCGGTGCGCGCGAGCTGCTGGGCGCCGTGTTCAAGACGAAGCCCGACGCCTTCCGCGTCCGCGTCGGCGACATCGGCGGCGGGTTCGGCATGAAGACCGGTCTTACGCCTGAGGATGCGCTCGTCTGCTACGCCGCGCGCAAGCTAGGCCGGCCGGTGCGCTGGCGCGCCGACCGCGCGGAGGACTTCCTCGCTGCGCACATGGGCCGCGACCAGGTGAACAAGGCGCGCATCGCTCTAGATGCGCAAGGCAAGATCCTCGCGCTGGAGGTGGACACGCTCGGCAACATCGGCGCTACGCCGGTGGGCTCCTCGGCCATCATTCCGCTCGTGCTCGGGCCGAAGGTGCAGACCACGGTGTACCACGTGCCGCTCGTTCATTACCGCGTGCGCGCCGTGCTGACCCACCCCATGGCGACCGGCGCTTATCGCGGCGCCGGGCGGCCGGAAGCGAATTTCCTCATGGAGCGGCTGATCGAGAAGGCGGCACGCGAGATGAAGCTCGATCCCGTCGAGGTGCGGCGCCGGAACTTCATCCGCGGCGAGCAGTTTCCCTATCGCACCCATCTCGGCGACACCTATGACTCGGGCAATTTCGGCGCGCTGCTAGAGAAGCTGCTCGCGCATGCCGACTGGAACGGCTTCGCCGCGCGCCGCGAGCAGTCGAAGCGCGAAGGGAAGCTTCGCGGACGCGGCCTGTCGGTGTATCTCGAATGGACCGGCGCCATTCCGACCGAGACGGTCGACATCGAGGTCAACGCCGAGGGCGAGCTCACCGTTTTCTCCGGTACCCAGGCCATGGGACAAGGGCTCGAGACGTCTTACACGCAGCTCGTCACGGAGGTGCTCGGCGTGCCGGCGCAGAAGGTGCGCATCGTGCAGGGCGACACCGATCGCGCCAATGGCGTCGGCAGCGTGGGCTCGCGCTCGGCGTTCGTCGGCGGCTCGGCGGTGGTCGCGGCCGGGCGCCGCGTGATCGTGGAAGGCCGCAACCTCGCCGCCGAGGCACTCGAGGCCGCGGCGGCCGACGTCGAGTACCGCGAAGGACGCTTCCGCATCGCCGGCACGGATCGATCGATCGCATTGAGCGAGGTCGCCGCGCGCCAGTCGAACCGCGTCTTCCGTGTCTCGGCCACCGAGACGCCGTCGACGCCATCGTGGCCGAACGGCGCGCAGGCTTGCGAAGTGGAGATCGATCCGCAGACCGGCCAGGTCACGCTCGCGCGCATGGCGAGCTGCGACGACGTCGGTCGCATCATCAACCACATGATCGTCGAAGGGCAGGTGCATGGCGGTATCGCGCAAGGCGCAGGGCAAGCGCTTTGCGAGGAAGCGGTTTACGACGCGGAGAGCGGCCAGCTCGTCACCGGCTCCCTCATGGATTACTGCGTGCCGCGCGCCGCCGACCTGCCGCCGCTCGCGCCGGCATTCGAGGAGAGCGAGCCGTGCAAGACCAACCTGCTCGGCGTTAAAGGTGTCGGCGAGCTTGGCACCATTGGAGCGGCCCCGGCCGTGACGCACGCGGTGCTCGATGCCGTTGGCGTGCTCGATGCCGACATGCCGCTCACGCCGCAGAAGGTCTGGCGGCTGTTAGGCGAAACGCAGCGTGAACGAGCACGCTGACCGGCGTGCATTCACCTATGCCATAGGCGCATCGCTCGCCCTGCACGCGCTGCTGCTCGGGCTGCGCGCGCCGGAACGCGAGGCGCCCGTCGTCCCCGGCGCGACGCTCACGGCGCACATCGCCGAGCCGGAGGCGGCTCCAGCCGTCCCGGCCGTCGTCGAGCCGAAACCCGAGCCGAAAATCGAGAAACCGAAGCCGCGTCCCAAGGTCGAGCAGCCTAAGCCCGCGCCGCCGGCGCCGAGCACGTTTAGCGTCGCCCCCGAGCCGGTGGAAGCGCCGACCGAGGTTGCACAGCCGTCGGCTGCCCCGGCGGCACCAGCCCCCGCGCCCATTGCTCCCGGCCCGGTGGCGAGTGCGCCGCCGGCACCGCCGGCGCCCGATCTCGCCTCCCTGGTGGCCCAATACCGCCAGCAGCTCATCGGCGTGGCAGTGCGCTACAAGCGCTACCCACTGCCTGCGCGCGACAACGGCTGGGAAGGCGACGTGGTCGTGCGGCTGGAGATCTCGGCGAGCGGCGAGCTCGCCGAGCTCAAGGTGAAGAGAAGCTCCGGGCACGCGGTGCTCGACGAGCAGGCGTTGGAGATGTTTCGCCTCGCCTCGCCGCAGGTGCCGGTGCCGTCCACGCTTCGCGGCCGCGCCTTCGGCTTCGACGTGCGCGCCGTCTACAGCCTGAAGGACTAGATCGAGGGCGGGTTCAGCCGGCGGCCGCCGTCGAACCGCGCTCGCCAGTAAGGGTTGTCGACGTTCTCGAGACGCACGCGCTGTCCGCGCCGCGGCGCGTGCACGAAGACGCCGTCGCCGAGATAAATGCCGACGTGCGAAAAAGGCCGGTTACGCGTGTTGTAGAACACGAGGTCGCCGGGCTCGAGGTCGGCGCGCTTTACTGCGCGGCCGAGCGAGCGCTGCTCGGCCGCGCGGCGCGGCAGCGAGACGCCCCAGGCGCGCTCGAAGACATGCGCGACGAGGCCGCTGCAGTCGAAGCCCTGCTCGGGCGACGCGCCGCCGTACCGGTAATGGATGCCGACCTTCACCAGCGCTTCCCTCGCCGCGGCCGCACGGTAGTCGGCCGCAGTCTGCTGCGCGCCGAAGGCGGCCGGGGCCATGAAGAAAGCGCAGAGAATGAGGAGCTTGTATTTCATAATGGTCGCGCGTAGACCGCCGGCAGCTTGGCGCGTTGAGAAAGAAACATGAACCGTTGCGCCGTGGTCCTATCCGTACATCTCGTCTCGCCGGCTACGCTGAATGCCTTCTAAATCAGTGCGCTCCGCCTTCGCCGGCGGCGGACCGCTCGAGGCGGCCATCCCGGGCTACCGCGAGCGCGACCAGCAGGTGGACATGGCCGAGGCCATCGCGCAGGCCATCGACTCCACCGGCGTGCTGGTCGCCGAAGCGGGCACCGGGACCGGAAAGACTTTCGCCTACCTCGTGCCGGCGCTGCTTGCCGGTGGCAAGGTGATCGTCTCCACCGGCACCAAGACGTTGCAGGACCAGCTCTTCGACCGCGACCTGCCGGCCGTGAGAGAGGCGCTCGCCTGCGGAACGAGTGCGGCGCTCCTCAAGGGTCGCTCCAATTACGTCTGCCTCTATCGGCTGCGCCGCGCGGGGAGCGAAGGCCGCTTCAACACCCGAGAGGAAGCCGTGCAGCTGCGGCAAATCGAGCACTTCGCCGCCGTCAGCGCGACCGGCGACCGTGCCGACCTGGCTGACGTCCCCGAGGACGCGCCGATCTGGGCGCAAGCCACCTCCACGCGCGACAACTGCCTCGGGCAGGCGTGTCCTGACTATGCCGACTGCTTCGTCATGCGCGCGCGGCGCAATGCGCTCGCCGCGGACGTGGTCGTCATCAACCACCATCTTTTCTTCGCCGACGTGGTGCTGCGCGACGAAGGCATCTCGGAGCTCCTGCCGGCGTGCAACACGGTGATCTTCGATGAAGCGCACCAGCTGCCGGAGACGGCGCGCCTTTTCTTCGGCGAGACGCTGTCCACCAGCCAGGTGATCGAGCTGTCGCGCGACGCGCGGGTGGAGCTGAGGACAGCCGGCGGCGCTTCCCCCGAGCTGGAAGCGCTGGCGAACCGGCTCGACAAGGCGGCGCGCGAGCTGCGCCTGGCTTTGGGCGAGAGCCCCCTTCGCCTCGCATGGCCGCAGGCGCTCGCCCGGCCGGGATTTCCAGAAGGGCTCATCCGCCTGCGCTCGGCGTTGAAAATGCTGGACGCCGCGCTCTCGGCGCAGGCCGAGCGCTCCGAAGGTCTCGGCGCCTGCGCGCGGCGCGCCGGCAACGCCTATGGCGTGCTCACGCGCCTCATGGAAACCGATGCCGGCGAGGACGTGCGCTGGGCTGAAGTCTTCGGCCAGTCGGTCCAGCTGCACGTCACGCCGCTCCACTCGGGCGAGCTTTTCCGCCGCCAGATGGAAGACCATCCGCGGGCGTGGATTTTCACCTCCGCCACGCTCGCAGTGGGCGAGGACTTCGGCCATTTCACCCGCGAGATCGGCCTGCCGGAGGCGCGCACGGCGCGCTGGCAAAGCCCGTTCGACTTCGCCTCGCAGGCCCTTGTCTACCTGCCGCCCGGCTTGCCGCCGGATCCGAACGATCCGGCGTTCACCGATGCCGTCATCGAGGCCGCCTTTCCAGTCTTGCAGGCGAGCGGCGGTCGCGCATTCCTCCTCTTCACCACGCTGCGCGCGCTGCGCCGGGCGCACGAGCTGTTGAAAGGGCGGCTCGAATTTCCGCTCCTCGTGCAGGGCACCGGATCGCGCAGCGAGCTGCTGGCGCGCTTCAGGAGCCTCGGCAACGCGGTGCTCCTAGGCAGCGCGTCGTTCTGGGAAGGGGTCGACGTACGCGGCGAGGCGCTTTCGCTGGTGGTGATCGACAAGCTGCCATTCGCGCCGCCGGACGATCCGGTGCTTGCAGCCCGCATCGACGCCTTGAAGAACGAAGGCCGCAATGCATTCAACGAGCTGCAGTTGCCGCAAGCGGTGCTGCAGCTCAAGCAGGGTGCCGGACGTCTGATCCGCGACGAGAACGACCGCGGCGTGCTGATGCTCTGTGACCCGCGCCTTCTATCGAAGCCCTACGGCCGTCGCATCCTGCAGAGCCTGCCGCCGATGCGGCCGACGCGAAGCCTGGAGGAAGTGCAGGAGTTCTTCGCCACGCTCTCGGCCTGAATTCAGGCGGCGATACGGCCGCCGAGCTCGTCTTCGATATGGATCCTGATGATCTCCTCGAAGCTCGAATCGGCCTTGAAGCCAAGCGCGAGGGCGCGTTGCGGATCGAAGTTGCGCGGCCAGCCTTCGACGATCTTCTGAATCACTGCGTCCGGTTCCTCGCGAATGCGCTTGACGGCGGCTTCGCCCGCGACTTTGCGTAGCGCTTCGATCTGCTCGCCGACCGTCACTGAAACACCCGGCATCGAGAGATTGCGACGCGTACCGAGCCGCGCCGTGTCGATCGTCGCGGCGTGGATGAGGAAGCCCATTGCGGCGCGGGGCGAGGCGTGCCAGTGGCGCACGGTCTTCGCCACCGGCAGCCGCGCCTCCTGGCCGGCGAGGGGCTCGCGGATGATGCCGGAGAAGAATCCCGATGCGGCGAGGTTGGGCTTGCCGGGGCGCACGCAGATCGTCGGCAGGCGAATGCCGATGCCGTCGAAGAAACCGCGCCGGCTGTAGTCGGAGAGGAGAAGCTCGCCCACCGCTTTCTGCGTGCCGTAGCTCGTGAGCGGCGCGTGGAGGAACTCGTCGCCGATGGCCTCAGGGAACGGCGCGCCGAAGACCGCGATCGACGAAGTGAACACCACTCTCGGGCGATAGCCGTCGCCTATGCGCTGGATCGCCTCGAAGAGCTGCCACGTGCCCGCCATGTTGATGCGGTAGCCCTTCTCGAAGTTTGCTTCGGCTTCGCCCGAGACGATCGCGGCGAGATGGAAGATCACATCGGGACGGCTTGCAACCAGCTTGTCGGCCTCGCCCGGCGTCGAGATATCGGACGTGAGCGCCCTGGCGCCGCGCGGCGCCGTCGGCACCACCACATCGTGCAGCACGAGCTCGCCCCAGCCGGCGTCGCGAAGCAGGCGCTCCGTCAGCTTGCGACCGATCATGCCGGCCGCGCCGATGATCAGGGTTTGCTTTACCAATCGGGATCCCACAGACGCCACCACGGCACCTGTTTCTTCACGCCCTTCAGATACCGGCTGTTCGGAAAGTTGGCCTCGAGCACGCGCATCGCCGAATCGGAGAGCTCCTTCATGCCGAGCGAGTCGTACGCTTGCTTGAGGATCACCATTGCCTCCTCGATCGCCGGCGCCTGCGGATAGTGCTGGATCGCGTACTGGGCGCGATTGGCGGCGGCGAGGAACGCACCGCGCTTCATGTAGTAGCGCGCGACGTGCACTTCGTTCGCCGCGAGCGCGTTGACGAGGAAGCGCATGCGCTCGGCCGAATCCGGCGCATAGGGCGAGTCGGGAAAGCGGGTCAGCACTTCCTTGAAGGCGAGGAACGCCTCGCGCGACGCTTTCGGATCGCGGTCGCTCATGTCCGGCGTGGTGAGCCAGGACAGCGTGCCCTGCAGCTCGTTGAAGTTGACCAGGCCCTTCAGGTACCAGGCATAGTCGACGTTCGGGTGGTTCGGATAGAGCTTGATGAAGCGGTCGGCGGCGGCGATCGCCGAGGCGCGCTCGCCGTCCTTCCAATACGCATAGCCGACCTCGAGCTGGGCCTGCTGCGCGAAACGGCCGTAGGGAAACCGCGCCTCCAGCTTTTCGAGGTATTTGATGGATTTCTGCCAGTCGCGATTGGCCATCGCGTCCTTCGCCTCGCCATAGAGGCGCTGCGCGGACCAGTTGACGGTTTCGTCGTCGGCGGGGTTGGAGCTGCAGCCGGCCGCAATGAGCGAGGCGGCCAGCACGACGGCAGCAAGTAAACTTCGAAGCATGGGGCAGGACGATTATAGCGATTGGGATGCGGCGCTCGTCGCGCCGGTGACGGCCGTGGTGCCTGCCGAGATGGGCGGGCTGCGCCTCGACCAGGCGCTCGCGCGCCTGTTCCATCAGTACTCGCGCAATCGGCTGCAGGATTGGCTGCGCGCGGGACACATCCAGGTCGACGGCCGCCAGCCCGCGCCGCGCACGCCGGTCATGGGCGGCGAGACGATCGTCGTCGCGCCGCCCCGGTTGCCGGATGCAGCTGCGCCGCGTGCGCAAAAGATGCCGCTCAAGATCGTGCACGAGGATGCCGCTATCCTCGTCATCGATAAGCCGGCGGGACTCGTGGTGCACCCGGGCGCCGGGCAGCCCGACCGCACGCTCCTCAATGCGCTTCTCGCGCACGCGCCCGCGCTCGGCCTCGTGCCGCGTGCCGGCATCGTGCATCGCCTCGACAAGGACACGAGCGGGCTCCTCGTCGTCGCCAAGACCGTCGAGTCGCAGGCCGAGCTCGTGAAGCAGCTCGCCGAGCGCAGCATGCGGCGCGTGTACACCGCGCTTGTGCAAGGCGACCCTCCCGCGAGCGGGGCGATCGACGCGCCGCTCGGGCGCGACGCCAAGGTGCGCACGAGAATGGCCGTCACCCATCGCGGCAAGCCCGCGCGCACGACCTATCGCGTGCTGGAGCGCTTTGGGCGCGCTGCGCTCGTCGAGTGCCGGCTGGAAACCGGCCGCACGCACCAGATCCGCGTCCACTTCCAGCACATCCGCCATCCGCTTGTCGGCGACACCGTCTACCATCGCGGCACGCGGCACGGCATCGAGTTTCCACGCCAGGCGCTGCATGCGACCGAGCTCTCCCTGCGCCACCCGTCGAGCGGCGAGGAGATGACCTGGCGCTCCCCGTTGCCGCGCGACCTCAAGAAGCTCGTCGACAGCCTGCGCGCATGCGAGATTTGATTCGGCCCGACTGGGCGGTTAGCGACGCGCAGGCGTTCGTCACTACCGCGCCATTCGGCGATATGGGCAGCGATGCCGGCCGAGCGAAGCTGCGTGCGCTGGTCCCCAGCGAGCCGCACTGGCTGCACCAGGTGCACGGTAACCGCGTCATCGATGCCGACATCACAAATACACTTGTCCAGGCGGACGCCGCCGTAGCCCGGGAAAAGGGAACCGTCTGCGTGGTGAAGATCGCCGACTGCATGCCGGTCTTCTTCGCCGGCGATGGCGTTGTCGCTGTTGCGCACGCTGGCTGGCGCGGCCTCTCCGGCGGCGTGCTGGAAGCGACACTCGACGCCATGCGTGCTCCGCCCGCATCCGTCTCCGCTTGGCTCGGGCCTGCCATCGGGCCGCGCGTTTACGAAGTAGGGGACGAGGTGCGCGCGGCGTTTGCCGGATATGAATCCGCGTTCAAGCCGACACGCGCCGGCCACTGGCTGCTCGACCTCTACGCCATCGCGCTCGCCAAACTGCGGGCGAAGGGTGTGGCGCGCATCTCCGGCGGCGGCTTCTGCACGTTGAGTGAAGACCGATTCCATTCGTACCGGCGCGACAAAACCACGGCGCGCATGGCCGCGCTGATCTGGATATGACCCTCGGTTGGATCCTCGCGGCGAGCGTGGCCGGTGGCGCCCTGTCCGTGGGCTTCGCGGCGTTCTCTCTTCTGCTTCGCGCGAGCTGGGTGTCGATGCTGGTTTCCTACGCCATCGGCGCGCTGCTCGGCGCCGCGTTCCTCGAAGTCATCCCGCAGGCATTCAAGGAAAATCCGCGCGAGGCGGCGGTATCGATCCTCGCCGGCATCTTCGCCTTCTTCGTCCTCGAGAAGCTGCTGCTCTGGCGGCACTGCCATACGGAACATTGCGAGGTGCACGATCAGCACCGCGAGCCGCACGATCATGGGCGCAGCGGCGCGCTCATCATCGTCGGTGACACGGTGCATAACTTCGTCGACGGCGTGCTGATTGCCGCCGCCTTCCTGCAAAGCACGGAGCTCGGCATCGTCGCCGCGCTCGCCATCATCGCGCACGAGATTCCGCAGGAAGTGGGCGATTTCCTGATCCTGCTCCACTCGGGCTATACACGCGCACGGGCGCTGGCCGTCAACCTCGGCTCCTCGCTCGCCACCATCGTCGGCGGCGTCGGCGGCTACTATGGGCTGCAGGTGTTCCGCGACTGGGAGGCGGCGCTGCTCGGCGTCGTCGCCGCCAGCATGGTTTACGTGGCGGTCGCCGATCTCATCCCGGGCCTGCACAAGCGACCGCAGCTTCGCGACACCGCCTCCCAGGCGATCCTCATCGCCTTGGGCATCGGCACCATCGCGCTCGTCGGCGGGGTGCTCAAGCATTGAGCAAAAAGGACTACGGATCAGTAGGTTGAGCGGTAATTGACGCCCGGTCTTGTGCGTCGCAAAATCGGCCGGCTTGGCATCCGCTCCGCAACCGCCCCCCGATGCCGTCCTCGCCGCGATCGCGCAATCGACCAATGCGGTCACCCAAGGGTGGATGCGCCTGTTCGCCTCGCCGCCGGACCTGGGACAGACCAGCGCCCTGCAGAAGTCTTATCTCGACGAGCAAGCGAAGCTTTGGCATGCCCTGATGGCGGGCGGCACCGCAGCGATTATCGACGATGACGACAAGCGCTTCGCGTCTCGCGAATGGCGCGAGAACCCGTACTACAGCTACCTGCGGCAGTCGTACCTGCTCGCGGCGAGATACATCGAGGACTCCATAGAGCACACGCCGCTCGAGGAGCGCGCCAAGGAGCGCGCGCGCTTCGCCGCGCGGCAATGGATCGATGCCATGTGCCCGGCCAACTTCGCGGCGATGAATCCGCTCGCGCTGCGCGCGGCCCTCGAGTCGCAGGGCGAAAGCCTGGCGCGCGGCATGGCCAATCCGGTCGCCGATGCGGGCCGGGGCCGCATCAGCCAAACCGACGAGGCCGCGTTCGAGCTCGGCCGCAACATCGCGGTGACCCCGGGCGAAGTCGTGTACGAGAACGACCTCATTCAGCTCATTCAATACCGGCCGCGCACGGCGCAGGTGGCGAAGCGGCCGCTGGTGATGATCCCGCCCTGCATCAACAAGTACTACATCCTGGATCTGCAGCC
>Ga0136846_1219615_pt1 | contig 13631 bp, 17 predicted proteins | sample HopSoiMetagenom2_FD_96841 | JGI IMG/M metagenome (GOLD analysis project Ga0136846, IMG submission 96841) | Grasslands soil microbial communities from Hopland, California, USA - 2 Assembly 2016 (version 4) | ecosystem: Environmental > Terrestrial > Soil > Grasslands | place: USA: Hopland... | reverse complement strand
GCCATTACTCGCCCGTCCTCTCGCCCTTGCTCAGGCGTCGCTTCATGTCCTCGGGCAACTCGGCGAACGCATCGGCGATGGACAGCTCCTCCATCGAGTAGCGTGCCTCAGGATTCTGGGCCAGCGATTGACGCAGCTGCTCCGACCGACTGAATCGTCCGCGCAGCGGGAAATCCTTGCGGAGTGGGAAGCCTTCCTTGTACGACTCCCACATCAGGATGCGGCGAAGATCGGGATGGCCGCTGAACTGAATGCCGAACATGTCGTAGCATTCACGCTCGAGCCAATCTGCACTCTTGTAGATGTCGTAGACGCTGGCCACAGCCATCGGTTGTCCTTTCGGCAACTGCACCTTTACCCGCAGGAAGCGTCTGTAGGGCAACGAACGAAGATGCCAGACGACTTCGACGGGCACCTCTGCGTCGCGGTATTCGACCGCTGTAACATCCGCGAGAAAGTCGTACTGCTGCGATGGATCGTCGTGCAGCCAGCTGATGATCTCGTGGACCCTGGCCTGGTCGACGTAGACTATCGTCTCACCCCAGATCACTTCCCGACGCTTGACCGCGCCGCCGAATTTTTCCGCGAGCGCCGCAGCGGATGGATTCGCCTCTGCGTCGCGGTGTTGCACCGCCTTCAATGTGGACGGCTGTCCGCTCGCCGCTGCGCGACCAGTGCGGAGGATATCGAAGCGACTCACAAACCCGATCTGGTCTGATTCACGGAGTTGCCGAACGGCTCTCCGAGCTCGTCGATCACCGACGGCGGAATGTAAAGCTGACTCTTTGGGTCCGGCTCCATCTCATCGCGCGTTCCTTTGTCAGCCGCTCGTTCGTTCTTCACTTTTTCCTGGAGCATGCGGATGCCGTAAATCAGCGCTTCCGGTCGCGGTGGACAGCCAGGAACGTAAACGTCGACCGGAATGATGGTGTCGATTCCCTGGACCACTGCGTAGTTGTCGAACATTCCGCCAGTCGAGGCGCAGGCTCCCATTGAGATGCACCATTTCGGCTGTGGCATCTGCTGCCAGATTCGCCGAAGAATCGGTGCGAGCTTGAAAGGAACGCGACCGGCACAGATGAGCACATCGGCCTGACGCGGCGAGAAGCTCATCCGCTCCATTCCAAACCGCGCCAGATCGAAGTCGCTTGCCGCAGTCGCCATGAACTCGATCGCGCAGCACGCTGTGCCGAACGGCATTGGCCACAGAGAGTTGGCGCGGGCCCAGTTCACCAGAAAATCGAGGCGTGTGGCCACCCAGCCTTCCTGCGACTCGGGCGCGTACGCTACCGTGCGATGCTCAGACGGAGCACTCAATCCCATTGCAGTGCTCCCTTTTTCCAGACGTACACGAATCCAACCAGGAGGATCACCATGAAAACCAGCATCTCACCAAGTCCGAAGAAGGAGATGTTGCCCACCGGACAGGCGCCGTTGACGAGCGGCACGAAGCAGGAGAGCTGCTTGTAGTAGACGGCCCACGGAATCATGAACACCGTCTCTATGTCGAAGATGATGAAGAGAATCGCGACAAGATAGAAACGCACCGAGAAGCGTTCTCTTGCGTCGCCGAGGGCGGGTACGCCTGACTCATACGCCTGTTGTTTCACCGGCGTCGGTCGAGCACGAATTGTAAGTGCCGAGATCGCAACGATCGCCAACGCATTGATCGCCACGAAACCGAGCAGCATCAAGACCGGGAAATAGGCGCGAAACACGGCGTCTCAGACTTCGTGAAAAATTTCACTAGCGCGATTTTCGGAATCTACCGAGGGCAATCTTCTAATTCAACGGCTCCGCTCGGTAGCAATGCGAGTGCGAAAACCATACATTCACGTCGAAATCGCGCGAACGCACGCAACAATCGCCAGGGTGACGCAACCGGCTCATCGCTTCGGGCGTTTCCCGCTTCCCGCTTCCCCTTCCCGCTTCCCCCTAAATGTCAATTCAATCGGACCGCTGGATCACCCGCATGGCCAGAGACCACCGGATGATCGAGCCCTTCGAGAGCAGTCAGGTCAGATCAGGCGTCATTTCCTACGGCGTCAGCTCTTACGGGTACGACATGAGGGTCGCGCCCGAATTCAGAATCTTCACCAACGTCCTCAACTCGATCGTCGACCCCAAGAACTTCGATCCCAAATCCTTTGTTGAGTTCGAAGGCGACGTTTGCATCGTGCCGCCCAACTCCTTTGCGCTCGCCAGATCGGTGGAGTATTTCAGGATTCCGCGCGACGTCGTAACCATCACCGTGGGTAAATCCACCTACGCGCGATGTGGAATCATCACCAACGTCACGCCGTTCGAGCCCGAGTGGGAAGGATTCGTGACCCTGGAAATCTCCAACACGACGCCACTCCCGGCGAAGATCTACGCCAACGAAGGCATTGCTCAGGTTCTTTTCTTCAAGGGCGAAGAAGAACCCGAGATTTCCTACAAGGATAAGAAAGGAAAATATCAGGGGCAGAAAGGCGTAACGCTGCCGAGACTGTAATCTGGCCCCCGCCTTGCCCGTAATGGGAGAACGGACTTTACTCCTCGGAGGACATCAGCCTGATGCAGAATAAAGACGGCATCCAGAAGGGACCTCAGGACCACGCTGAGGGACAGCACGGCTCGAAGACCCACAGCAAATTCATCGAACAGCTTCACTCACGCGCCAACGGCTCCGATCAGCCCGACGCAGAACCGGTGGGAGACGAGCCGAGAAATCGGATCGCGCATCACAATGCCACGCCGCGTCTGTTCGGCGACCGGCAGCAGCACGACGAAGCAGAGAAAAGGAGCGAAAAGACTCGTCTCCATCGCGAACTCGAACGGCGCGGCTACGACGACAGCGAGCTCACTCCCGGAACCGGCTGAACGATCAGAACTGGTGGAACTGGCTGAGCGCTCGCCAGTTCCCTACCGGAACATCGCGGGAATTCGGGACTGGATTGAGGCGTTCGGACCAAATGCCATTGCTGGCTGCGGATTAATTGCGGAATGCGGAACGTCCGAATCCCTCAATTAATCCGGACTCCGGACTGGCAGTTGGTCCGAACGCCTCAATCTCACACCAAAGAGCCAGTGCCACGGCCGAGTGCCCCACACTCCCGCCCGAATGAAATCGCGGTTCATCCGCGTGATGGAGTCGATGCTGATTTCCTTTGGACAGGCTTCCTGACACTCCCCGTGCAGCGTGCAACTGCCAAAGCTCTCCAGATCCATCTGCTCGACCATGCTCAGCGCGCGTCGATATCGCTCGGGCTGCCCCTGCGGCAACAAACCGAGATGTGTGATCTTCGCGGCGGTGAACAACGACGCCGATGCGTTCGGGCATGCCGCGACGCACGCGCCGCAGCCAATGCATTGCGCCGCATCCATTGCCGCGTCGACACTCTCTTTTGAGACCAGGATCGAGTTTGCGTCCTGCGCTCCGCCAGTCGGCGCCGTGATGAACCCGCCCGCCTGGACGATGCGGTCGAGTGCCGAGCGATCGACGGCGAGATCCTTGATTACCGGGAATGCTCGCGCCCGCCATGGCTCGATGTAGATCGTCGCGCCGTCCTTGAAGCTACGCATGTGCAGCTGGCACGTCGCCGTACCCTTCATCGGTCCATGCGCGATGCCGTTGATCATCAGGCTGCAGCTGCAGCAAATACCTTCTCGACAATCGTGATCGAACGCGATCGGCACTTCGCCCCGTTCGGTCAATCCTTGGTTCACGACATCCAGCATCTCGAGAAACGACATGTCGGGACTGACGTCGGTTGCCTCGTACTGAACCATCTTGCCGGGCTGGTCGGGTCCGCTTTGTCGCCACACGTGAAGCCTGAATCGCATTATTTGTAGCTCCGCTGCGAGAGCTTCACGTTCTCGAACACCAGCGGCTCCTTGTTCAAAATGGGCGGCTTTCCTTCGCCGGCATATTCCCAGGCAGCGACGTACGCGAAATTCTCATCGTCGCGCAACGCTTCGCCGTCGGCGGTTTGACTCTCTTCCCTGAAATGTCCCCCGCACGACTCTTTCCGGTGCAGCGCGTCAATGATCATCAGCTCACCGAGCTCGAGGAAATCCGCGACACGTCCTGCTTTCTCCAAAGCCTGGTTGAGCTCGACGTCGCTACCCGGAACGTTGACGTTTCTCCAATACTCTCCGCGCAGTGCGCGAACCAGTCCCAGCGCTTTCTGCAACCCGGCCTCATTGCGCGCCATCCCGCAATAGTCCCACATGATTTTGCCAAGCTCACGGTGGAACGACATCACCGTCCGCTTTCCGTCGATCGACAAAAGTTTTTTCGTCCGCTGCGCGACCTGTTCTTCCGCAGCTTTGAATTCGGGATGCGACGCGTCCACTTTCTCGGGCTTGTTCGACGCGAGGTAATCGCCGACGGTGTTCGGAATCACAAAGTATCCGTCCGCCAATCCCTGCATCAGCGCGCTCGCACCGAGACGGTTAGCGCCGTGATCCGAAAAATTCGCTTCTCCAGTGACGTGTAGGCCCTCGATCGTGCTCATCAAATTGTAGTCGACCCAGAGCCCGCCCATCGTATAGTGGACGGCAGGATAGATCAGCATCGGCACTTCATAGGGATTCTCGTTGGTGATGCGCTGATACATCTCGAAGAGATTTCCGTACCGCTCGCGAATTACGTCGGCACCAACGCGCTTGATGGCATCACCAAAGTCGAGGTAGACGCCGAGTCCACTGTCACCGACGCCACGACCCTCGTCGCAAACTTCCTTCGCGGCGCGAGACGCGATGTCCCGTGGCGCGAGATTGCCGAAGCTCGGGTACTTCCTTTCCAAATAGTAGTCCCGCTCGTTCTCCGGAATCTGTCGCGGATCGCGCTTGTCACCCTGCTTCTTCGGCACCCACACGCGGCCATCGTTGCGCAGTGACTCGCTCATCAGGGTGAGCTTCGATTGATACTCGCCGCTGACAGGGATGCACGTTGGGTGGATCTGCGTATAACATGGATTGGCGAATCCGGCGCCACGCTTGTACGCGCGCCAGATCGCTGTCGCATTCGAGCCCTGCGCGTTGGTGGAGAGGAAGAACACATTGCCGTAGCCACCACTCGCGAGCACGACTGCGTCGGCCACATGTGACTCGATTGCACCAGTGACGAGATTGCGCGTCACGATGCCGCGCGCCTTGCCGTCGATCACCACGAGATCGAGCATTTCGGTCCGCGGATACATCGTCACGCCTTTGCGCTCGATCTGCCGCTCCAGCGCCTGGTATGCGCCAAGCAGCAACTGTTGACCCGTCTGACCGCGGGCGTAAAAGGTCCGGGAAACCTGCGCGCCGCCGAATGATCGATTCGCGAGCAAGCCGCCGTACTCACGCGCGAATGGGACACCCTGCGCCACGCATTGGTCGATGATGTTCACGCTCACCTCGGCCAGGCGATACACGTTCGCCTCTCGTGAGCGAAAGTCGCCGCCCTTCACCGTGTCATAGAACAGGCGGTAAACACTGTCGCCGTCGTTCTGATAGTTCTTGGCCGCGTTAATGCCGCCCTGAGCCGCGATGCTGTGGGCACGACGCGGAGAGTCCTGAAAGCAGAAACACTTCACCTTGTAGCCAAGCTCACTCATCGTCGCAGCACCCGCCGCTCCGGCGAGCCCCGATCCCACGACGATGATGGTGCTTTTCCGCTTGTTGGCGGGATTCACCAGCTTCATCTCGAAGCGATGCTTATTCCACTTGTCGCCTAGCGGGCCTGTTGGAACACGGGCGTCAAGCTGCAGAGTCATCGCACGATACCTGTGAATACCGCGAGCGGGACTGAAGTGAATGCTGCCCACACCAGGACCGCTATCAACAGTGAAAGTCGCCGATGCAGCGGACGCGGACTGGGAGGACTGACGCCAATGCTGCGCATCGAGCTCCACGCGCCGTGAAAGAGGTGAAAGCCGAGCGCGATCATCGCGACTACATAGAACAACGCGACCCACCAGATACGAAAGCTGCTGACGACATTGCTATAGACGTCTTCCTGACTGAAAACGCCAGCGGGCCGGATGGAGCCCGTCGTGAAATGCAGGATGTGAAGGACGATGAATACGAGTAACAGAGCTCCACCCCACCGCATCGTACGCGACGCAACCGTCGCGACCTGTGCTTCGTGCTTCACATAACCCGTCGGTCGGGCTGCCCTGCTCTGTCCGGTGAGTTGCACGGCCGCGATCACATGCAAAGTCACAGCGACGATCAACGTTATCCTTAGCGCCCACAGCAGCTCGGCGCTGCTTTTCAGGAAACGTGAATATGAGTTGAGTGCAGTTGATCCCTGAAAGATCAACAGGTTGCCGAGCGAGTGCAGAATGACGAAGCCGATGCCAATGACCCCGGTGACGCCCATGACGACTTTCTTGCCGACCGTGGACGCATAGAACCTTTGAATCCGGCCCATCAGCGACTTACAGTTTTACTGCGGCCATTGGCTCGCGCACGGCAGCAGCGCTCTTTGCCAAGGCATCCCGCTCCTCTCGAGTGAGGTCGACCTCGAGAATCTTTTCAAGACCGCGGCTCCCGAGTTTGCATGGAACACCGAGGAACAGGCCGGACATTCCATACTCTCCCTCGAGCCAGGCGGCGCATGGGAGAACCCGCTTCTGATCGTTGACGATCGCCTCGCACATCTGCACGGCCGCCGACGACGGCGCATAGTAGGCCGATCCCGTCTTGAGGTGCTTCACGATCTCCGCACCGCCGTTGCGAGTGCGGTCGACGATCCCGTCCAGCTTGGCTTGTGTCATCAGCTGCGTGATCGGAATGCCACTGACCGACGTATAGGAAATCAGCGGCACCATTGTATCGCCGTGGCCGCCGAGCACCATCGCTTGAATGTCGCGCACGGAAACGTCGAGCTCCTCGGCGAGGAAGGCTCTGTAGCGGGCCGTGTCGAGCACTCCCGCCATTCCAAGCACGCGCTCGCGCGGAAAGCCAGTAACCTTCATCGCGACGTAGCACATCACGTCCAACGGGTTCGATACGATTATGAGAATCGCATTCGGCGAAGTCGACCGGATCTGCTCCGATACCTGCTTGACGATTCCGGCGTTGGTGTTGAGCAAGTCGTCGCGCGACATGCCCGGCTTGCGGGCGATGCCGGCCGTGATGACGATGATGTCGGAGTCGCGGGTTTCCTCGTAGCGATTGGTGCCGATGACACGCGAGTCGAAGCCTTCAATCGGAGCAGATTGCCACTGGTCGAGTGCTTTCCCCTGAGGGATGCCCTCGACGACATCCACCATCACGACGGTACGAGCGAGCTCTTTCTCTGCAATGCGTTGCGCCGTCGTCGCACCGACGTTGCCAGCGCCGACTACGGTAATCTTGTTGACCATTTGGGTAGGAAGTATTTGGAGAGTGCGCGAAAGTTACCCGCGCATCACACCCGATTCAATTGCGCCTGTTGCTCAGCCGCCGACTTGCGATAGCGCGCGCAGTCCACCCACTTGCATTCTTAGCAGCTCGTGTTGCCTCGGTTTTGCAGCGAGCGCGTCACGGAAGAAAGGCTCGAGCGGGATGCCGGCGCGCAGCGGAGTACGGAGATCGACTTCATGATCGCCAAAGAGGCAAGTGCGTAGCCGACCGTCGGCTGTCAAGCGCACCCTGTTGCAGCTCTCGCAGTAGGTGTGCGACATCGGCGTGATCAACCCGATCCTTCCCGCTGCGTTGCCGAAGCGGAAATAGCGCGCCGGACCGTTGCCACGCGCCGGCGCGGTGGAGGGACTAAGCGGGTCGATCGACTCCAGTCGCCGCAAAATTTCCGGCATCGGCACCACGTGCTCCCAGGTGACGTCGCGCATCTCTCCGACTGGCATTAGCTCTATGAATCGCACGTCCCAGGGATGCTCGAACGTCAGCCGCGCAAAATCGTCTATCTCGTCATCATTGATTCCCCGCATCACGACGACATTCAGCTTGATCGGCGACAAGCCCGCGCGCTCGGCGGCGATAGCAGCAGCGATAGGATCGAAATCGATAGAGCGCCGAGCGATTCGCCGGATGCGGTCGAGACGGAGCGAATCCGCGCTCATGTTCACTCGATCGAGCCCGGCTGCCCTGAGATCTGCCGCCAACTCCGGCAGCCGTACACCATTGGTCGAAATCGCGATGTCTTCGATCTCAGGAATCGAACGCAGCATCTCGATCAAGCGCCATAGCTCGGGTCGCAATGTCGGCTCACCGCCAGTGATGCGGAGACGTCGCAATCCAAGCGGCGCGAGCTGCGCGACGACCTGAGCGATTTCTTCGTACGAGAGAATGTCAAATTTGGGGAGCCATTCGACGCCCGCGAGCGGCATGCAATAGAGACATCGGAAATTGCAGCGATCAGTAACCGAGATTCGCAGATACTGAATCTGCCTCCCGAACTGATCGCGCAAAGCTTCCGTCACCGTGCCGCCCCGCTGCGCGCGGTCGGATCTACCCACTCGCGAGTTCCATCGACGAAGTGTTCGCGTTTCCAGATCGGCACGCGCTTCTTGATCTGCTCGATGACGAAGCGCGTGCACTCGATGGCACCGGCGCGATGTGCATCCGCTGAGGCAATTGCGACACTGATCTCTCCCACCCGAAGCTCGCCGATTCGATGCTCGGCGACGAGCGACGAGATTCCGAATTTCTCGCTGGCTTCTCGCATTATGTCGGCGAGCTCGGATTCGGCCATCTCGCGATACACGGCATACTCTAGCCGCTCGACGGAGCGCCCTTCGCTCAGATCGCGGACGGTGCCGACGAAGACCGACACCGCGCCGGCGTCGTCCGACCTCACTTCGCCGAGTAACGCCGCGACGTCGATCTGCCGGTCTACTATCGCGGAGCGAATCATCCGCCTGAGACCGGCGGAATCAGGGCGATCTCGTCCGTCGCGCGAACAAGCTGATCCGGAGCGGCGAATTTTCGGTTGATGGCGACTCGCGGCATCGGGGGAAGCACATACGATCCCGGGCGGGAGCGAACCTCCGCGATGAGGTCAGCCACGGTACTTTCGGGTGCCAATTCGATTTTCAGGGTATTCGCGCCGAAGCTCTCGGCGTAGGAGGCGAAGAGGTGCACTGTCACTGCGGACACGACACATCCTCCGCTAAGTGCTTACGCCTCCGACATCTGCGATACATCAACGCCTGCCACCAACGCACGTAATTCCTTTGATGGCTTGAAGACCGGCACCGGACGCGCCGAGACCTCAACAGGAGAGCCCGTTCTGGGGTTGCGGGCCATTCTCGTTTTGCGGTTTCTGATCTTGAACGTGCCGAAGCCTCTGACCTCGATGTTTTCCTGCGATTGCAAAGACTCTTTGATCGCTTCGAGGAAAGCATCCACGACGCGAGCGCAATCTTTCTTGGAAATCATCGGCCCAGCAGTGCGTGAAATCTGGGCCGTGACACGCTCGACGAGGTCGGCTTTGGTCATGAAATACTCCGGTATGTATGCGCGCCAAATACGCGTAAGTGCTTTGAACCTATGACTTTACTAATATGCTGTCAAGCAGAAACTGGAGCTAGCGAGCGACGCCGCGCAGAGCGTTTAGAAACTCCTGGAATAGCGGACGCGCGTCATGCGGACCAGGCGCTGCCTCGGGATGGTACTGCACTCCAAACACCGGCAGCTCCCGATGACGAAGCCCTTCTATGGTCCCATCGTTCAGGTTGATGTGAGTCACTTCCAGCTCACCCGCGCCTGCGACCGAACGCTCATCTCCGGTCACCGCAAACCCATGGTTCTGCGATGTGATGAGCACTTTGCCGGTTTCGAGCTCCTTAACAGGATGATTCCCGCCGCGGTGGCCATACGGCATTTTGACCGTCGTTCCGCCGAAGGTCAGTCCAAGAAGTTGGTGACCGAGGCAGATCCCAAACGTTGGAACCCCAGCGCTGGTAATGTCGCGAATAATCTCCGGCGCATAACTGACTGCCTCAGGGTCGCCAGGACCGTTGGAGAGAAACACGCCGTCAGGCTCTGACTCGAGCGCTTTTGCCGCGGGTGTATCCGCCGGCACGACGGTCACCCTACAATCATTCTCGCTGAACAGGCGCAAAATGTTGCGCTTGATTCCGTAGTCGTACGCGACGATGTGGTGCTTCGCACGCGGATCGCCCCAGGTATACGGCTCCTTTGTCGACACTCTCGATGCGAGGTCGAGGCCCACCATCGACGGGCACGCCTCGAGTGCTGCCCGACTCCCCTCATCCGGCTGTTCGCCCCCTCCAATCACACCCCGCATCACCCCAACCGACCTGAGGTGTCGCGTGAGGCGTCGAGTGTCAATGTCTTGAATGATCGGAACTTGAGCGGCGGCAAGCCATTCATCGAGTCCGCCCGACGCGCGCCAATTTGAGTAGCTCGCGGACAGCTCACGAACCACAACTCCGGCGACCTGAGGTGCGGATGATTCGGGATCTTCAGCGTTGATCCCGTAATTGCCAATCTGGGGCGCTGTCATCACCACGATCTGCCCGCGGTACGACGGGTCAGTGAAGACCTCCTGGTAGCCGGTCATGTTGGTAGTGAATACGACCTCGGCCACAGCCGGCAGCACTGCGTTTGTGTTCGCTGCGATCCGCCCACGAAAAAGGGTTCCATCCTCAAGGAGGAGGAACCCTGGTTCTGTCACTCGATGCTCGGCCAAGTTAGCGCTTCGGTGTCGGTGTCGTGGCTGGAGCGTTGGTCTTGGGGGTCGTCGCCGGAGTATTTGCGCTTGGAGCGGGCTCCAAAGGAACGGCGGGCGCTGAAGTCGGCGGCGGTGCTTGCTGTTGCGGCGTTGCCAGACCTTTCTCGAGGACTGAGCGCGGCGCAGACGTGTGGGTTGACATGATCTGCAGCACGAAGCAGAGGAAGAGGAAGACTCCGCCGCTCCACCAGCTGGCCTTGGTAAGAAGATTTCCCGCCTGGCGGATGCCGATGAACGCGTCCGGGGAAGAGCTGGCGCCGCCGAAATTGGCGGCGAGTCCGGTGCCCTTTCCGGATTGCAAAAGCACCGCTGCCATGAGCACGAAGCAGTCGATGACCAGAAGAATCAGAAGAAACGTGTAAAGCATTGATAGAGTTGGAGTTCAGCTAGCCGTTGAATATCTCGTTCGCGACCGACTGAGTCAAGTCTGCGCGATGGTCAACCAGGAGGACGCGTCGACGCTGGCCCCACCAACGAGGAGGCCATCGATCTCGGGAGCGCGAAGAAGCCCGGCGGCGTTGGACGAGTTCACACTGCCACCATAAAGAATGGGGATTTCGTTGGCGCGCGTGCCTATCATATCACGCAGCTCCGACCGAATAACGGTGTGAATCGCTGACGCATCGCCTGCGGACGCGGTGAGTCCGGTGCCGATTGCCCAGACTGGCTCATAGGCAATCGAGAAATCGACCGAGATCAGATTCTCGATTTGCGCCACGCCTTCGCGCAGTTGCCTTTTCACCAGCCGCTCGGTTTCGCCTGCTTCGCGTTGCTCGATTGTCTCGCCGATGCAGAGCATGAAACCAAGGCCAGCTTTGGTTGCGGCCGCGCATTTCTTCGCGCACTGCTCGTCGGTTTCTCCGAACACATGTCGACGTTCGGAGTGACCCACCAGGGTAATTCGCGCGCCGGCATCGCGCGCCATCGTTGCCGAAGTCTCGCCGGTGAAAGCGCCCTTCTCCGCCCAATAGATGTTTTGCACGCCGGCCAAAACGTCGCTGCGACCGCCGAGCGCGCCGGCAACGGCCGGAAGCGAGACCGCCGGAGCAAAGATGATTACGGTACGGTCGTCCCGACTGCCATAGGTGGCGAGAAAAGCATCCATGAATTGCTTCGCCGCCGTTGGACCGTTGTTCATCTTCCAGTTGGCGGCGAGAACCGGCTGCTTCACTACCTCGCCTCGTCGAGAATCTCGACCCCGGGCAATTGTTTGCCCTCGAGAAATTCCAGGGAGGCACCACCGCCAGTCGAAACGTGGCTCATTTTGCTATCGAGCCCTGCTTCGCTGACCGCCGCCGCGGAATCCCCACCGCCGACGATTGTGGTGGCTCCCTTCGAGGTTGCGTCGGCCATCGCCCTGGCAATGCCGTTGGTGCCGGCATCGAACGGCGGTGTCTCGAACACACCCATTGGTCCGTTCCAGACGACGGTCTTCGCCGACGCAATGGCCCGGGAATACGACTGGATGGTTTGGGGCCCAATGTCGAACATCGCCTGATCCTTTGGAATCGCGTCACGCTTCACCGCTTTGGCTTCCTTCGCTCGGTCCAGCGACGCGGCCACCAATGCATCATGCGGCAGCGTCAGTTTCGCGCCGGCGCGGTCGAGCAGACCCTTCGCCATCTCGACGCGGTCTTCTTCAACCAGTGACTTGCCGGTCTCGAGTCCCATCGCGCGATAAAAGGTGCAAGCCATCGCGCCGCCAATCAGCAGCGCATCCACTTTCGGCAACAGCTGCTCGATGACATCGATCTTGCCCGAGATTTTAGCGCCGCCAAGTATCGCAACGAACGGACGCTTGGGATTCGCGAGGGCACTGTCGAGATATTCGAGCTCCTTCTCCATCAGGAGCCCGGCAACCGCTGGTCGCAGGAACTCCGCGACTCCGACGGTCGACGAGTGCGCGCGATGCGCCGAGCCAAATGCATCGTTCACGAAAAAATCTCCCAGCTCGGCAAGCGCCCGCGACAAACGCTGGTCGTTCTTCTCCTCGCCACCGAGAAAGCGCGTGTTCTCCAGAAGTAGCAGCTCGCCTTTCTTCAGATTGTGCGAGGCTTTGTACGCCTCGTCCGAGTCGGTGGACTCGAGGAACATCACGCTGCAGCCTGCCAATTCTTCCAGGCGGCGCGCGACCGGCTGCAATGAATACTTCGCCTCCGGCTTACCCTTCGGTCTCCCGAGATGTGAAAGAATTACCGGACGGCATTGACGCTCGAGCAGCAGCTCGATCGTCGGCAACGAGGCGCGGATGCGCGTGTCATCGGTGATGCGCCCCTGATCGTCGAGCGGAACGTTGAAATCGACGCGCACCAGCGCCCGCTTCCCGCGAATCTGGGCGTCGTCGAGATCCCTGATTGTTTTCTTGCGCATTGTCCGCTAGAGACGCTCGCCCATGAAGCGGAGCATGTCGACGCAGCGCGAAGCGTAACCCCACTCATTGTCGTACCACCCCTGCACCGTGACGAGAGTACCGTCGATCACGTTGGTGGTCTTCGAATCGAGAATGCACGAAGCGGGGTCGCCGATGAAATCCGATGAAACGAGCTCTTCATCCGAGTAGCGAATTATCCCTTCGAGCGGTCCCGATGAAGCGGCTTTCTTGAAGGCGTCGTTGACCGCCTCTTTTGTCGCACCGGTCTTCTCGATTTCCACGGTGAGCACCGTGTACGAGACGTCGGGAGTCGGGACCCGAATGGCGGTGCCGTCGATCTTGCCCTTCACTTCGGGAATCACCAGCGAAGTCGCTTTTGCGGCACCGGTAGTCGTCGGAATGATCGAGAGAGCGGCTGCGCGCGCCCGCCGAAGATCCTTGTGCGGCAGGTCGAGAATCTGCTGGTCGTTGGTGTAGCTGTGCACGGTGACCATCGAGCCATGTTTGAAGCCGAAGTTGTCGCGAACGACTTTCACCATCGGCACCAGGCAGTTGGTCGTGCACGAAGCATTCGAGACGATGGTGTGC
>Ga0136846_1227605_pt1 | contig 13632 bp, 14 predicted proteins | sample HopSoiMetagenom2_FD_96841 | JGI IMG/M metagenome (GOLD analysis project Ga0136846, IMG submission 96841) | Grasslands soil microbial communities from Hopland, California, USA - 2 Assembly 2016 (version 4) | ecosystem: Environmental > Terrestrial > Soil > Grasslands | place: USA: Hopland... | reverse complement strand
CCGCCGCGACGAACGCGATCCGCCACGCCCAGTCCTTGACCCGCGAGCCGGTCTCCCGCGTCACGGTCGCAGTCACTGTCGGGTCACCGTCCCAGCCACCGTTGCAGTTGCAGTCACCTTCGGAGTCACCCTCGCAGTCTGCCTCGGCGTCACAAGGCCGGTGCGTCGTCCGGGTAGGTCTCGTGCGCCGGCGCCTTGCCACCGGCAGCGTCGCGCACGGCATGCGCCACCCGGGTGTGCACCTCGGGGTGGAAGACGCTCGGCACGATGTACGTCGCGTTCAGCTCATCGTCCGTGACCACCCCGGCCAGTGCCTTCGCGGCGGCGAGCTCCATGTCGACCGATACCTTCGCCGACTGCGCGTCGAGCAGACCGCGGAACACTCCGGGGAAGACCAGCACGTTGTTGATCTGGTTCGGGTAGTCGCTCCGGCCGGTGGCCACGACGGCCGCGTGCTCGCCGGCATCGGCCGGGTCGACCTCGGGCACCGGGTTCGCGAGCGCGAACACGATCGCGTCGTCGTTCATCGTGGCGATGTCGGCGCCGGTGATGATGTTCGGCGCGGACACGCCGATGAACACGTCCGCCCCGGCCAGCGCGCCCTTCAGGTCGCCGCTGTACTTGGCCGCGTTGGTGTTCTCCGCGATCCAGCGCAGCTCCGGCGACAACCCGACGCGCTCGGAGTGGATCACGCCGTCGATGTCGGCGACACAGGTGTCCTTCACGCCGGCCGCGAGCAGCAGCTTGAGGATCGCCGTACCGGCCGCGCCGGCGCCCGAGAGCACCACGCGCACGTTGGTGATGTCCTTCCCGACCACGCGCAGTGCGTTGTAGAGCGCGCCGAGGACGACCACCGCCGTACCGTGCTGGTCGTCGTGGAAGACAGGGATGTCGAGCTCCTCGCGCAGCCGGGCCTCGATCTCGAAGCAGCGCGGCGCCGAGATGTCCTCCAGGTTGATGCCGGCGAAGCCCGGGGCGATCGCCTTCACGATCGAGACGATCTCGTCGGGGTCCTGCGTGTCCAGGCACAGTGGCCAGGCGTCGATGCCGGCGAACCGCTTGAACAGCGCGGCCTTGCCTTCCATCACCGGCAGCGCGGCCTTCGGGCCGATGTTGCCGAGACCGAGGACGGCCGAGCCGTCGGTGACGACCGCGACGCTGTTGCGCTTGATGGTCAGCCGGCGCGCGTCCTCGGGATTGGCGGCGATCGCCAGGCAGACCCGCGCGACGCCCGGGGTGTAGATCATCGACAGGTCGTCACGGTTGCGGATCGGGTGCTTGGCTTCCATCTGGATCTTGCCGCCGAGGTGCATCAGGAAGGTCCGGTCCGAGACCCGACCGATCTCGACGCCCGGTACGGCGCGCATCGCTTCGACCAGCCGGCCGGCGTGCTCGGTGTCGGCCGCGGCGCAGGTCACGTCGATCCGCAGCCGCTCGTGGCCGGACGCGGTCACGTCGAGCGCGGTGACCAGACCGCCGGCCTGCTCGACCGCGGTCGTCAGCTTGCTCACCGTCGAGCCACCCGCGGGCACCTCGAGGCGAACGGTGATGGAGTACGAAACGCTCGGCAAGGCAGTCACGCGGGTGATCCTCTCACGCCACTGGTACAGGCTGGAGGTTCCGTACGTTATGTGCACGACCGAAGGCGTTGCACCGTGGTCGGGACGTGCGTCTACTCTGCGTCCAGCCAAGCTCTGACGGACTCATTGTGCTCGCCGAGTCGCGGTGGCGGGAGGTTGGTTTCGCGTGCGCCGGCGTACTGGTTGTCGTCGAAGCGCAGCGGCGGGCCGGGCAGCTGGATGGTGCCGAGCGTCGGATGGTCGACATCGATGAGCAGGCCTTGTGACTGTGTCTGATCCCACTCGTACACCTGCTGGAAGTCGCGGACCTTGCCGGCCGGAATCCCCTTTTCTGCAAGGCGTTTCAGCCAGACGTCCGCCGGCTGGCTCGCGAACGCGGCTTCGATCGCGGCGGTCAACGCGTCCCGATGCGCAACGCGTTGCGAGTTGACGGCGAAGCGTTCGTCCGCGGGGTCCAGATCGACGATCGGCGCGAACAGCCGCCACAGCCCTTCGCTGCCGACCGCAACCTGCACGGTGTCGTCCTGGGTGCGGTAGAGGCCATAGGGCGCGATCTGCGCATGGTGATTGCCGACGCGCCCAGGTAGCTGATGCGCGACGGTCCATTTCGTGCCGTGGAACGCGTGCACCCCGACGACCGAGGCGAGCAGGCTCGTCCGTACGACCCGGCCCTTGCCGGTGATCGAGCGCTCGTGCAGGGCGGCGAGCGCACCGTAAGCGCCGTACATGCCGGCCAGTAGGTCGGCGATCGGCGCACCGACCTTGGTCGGCTCGGTCTCGCCGGTGATGCTCATCAGACCGCCTTCGCCCTGGGCGATCTGGTCGTACCCGGCGCGGCCGCCCTCGGGTCCGTCGTGGCCGAACCCGGTGATCGAGAGGATCACCAGCCCGGGGTTCAGTTCGTGCAGGCGCTCGACGGAGAATCCGAGCCGGTCGAGCACGCCGGGCCGGAAGTTCTCGACCAGGATGTCCGCCCGCCGGACCAGTCTGGTCAGGAACTCCTTGCCCTCGGCCGACTTGAGGTCGGCGGTCACGGACTCCTTGTTGCGGTTGGCCGAGAGGTAGTACGTCGATTCGCCCTCGACGAACGGCGGTCCCCAGCCGCGGCTGTCGTCGCCGCCGTCGGGCGTCTCGACCTTGATCACCCGGGCGCCCAGGTCCCCGAGCATCATCGCCGCGTGTGGTCCCGCCAGCGCGCGGGTCAGGTCGACGACGACAACGTCGGAGAGGAGGTTCTGCACGGGTCGAGCCTAGGCGAGTACGCCGTACTCGGCCGTGACGCGACTCTCAGGCAGCGACTCTCAGGCAGCGACCCTGCGCGCCAGTGACGCCAGCCGGTGGCTGACGTCGCGGGGCCGCTCCTGCATGAGCATGTGCCCGGCACCCGGGTAGATCCACAGCCGCGCGCTGGGCAACTGCGCCGCGATCCGATTCGCGTGCCGCGGCGGAAGCAAGCGATCCCGCGTGCCGTGCATGATCTCGACCGGGATCCGGTCCAGTACCTCGAGCACGTGCCCGAGGTCGTGCCGCACGATCGCCTCGAAGAACCCGCCGTACGACGGTCCTGGCACGATCGCCAGATCGGCAAGGAACAGCTCGACCTCCGCCGGATCGACCTTCTTCCCGAACACCAACCGCCGCAGACCGGAACGCTGGAGCTGCGCAGCCACCAGCCGTGCCGCAGCTCGCTCTCGGGCCCGGGCGGCTCGTCGTTCGACCCTGGTCCCGACCAGGTTCACCGCCCGCGGCGCGAGGAGCGCGGCCGCGGGGTCGAACCTCCTGGGGAGTCCGAACGCGCCTTGCGTGATCTGGCCGGCGGAGGTACTGACCAGGGCGGCCGCCCGGATTCGAGAACCGAACAGATCCGGTCGCGCGTCAGCGAGCGCCATCAGCGTCATGCCACCCATCGAGTGGCCGGCGTAGACGACCGGACCATCACCGACGACCTCGTCCAGGACCGTCACGACGTCCTCGGCCAGTTGCTCGATCTGCATCGACCCGGCCGGAGCCGCGTCCGAGCGGCCGTGGCCACGATGGTCGTAGGTGACGACGCGAACGGCGTCCGCACCGAGAATCCGCGGCAGGTCTTCGACCTGGTGATGCCAGGACCGGGTCGAGCACGTCCACCCGTGCACGAGCAGCACCGTCACCGGAGCGCTCGCGGGTCCGGTGCTCTCGACGTTCAGCCGTACGCCGTCCGAGGCCTTCACGCCGAACCGTTCCGTCTGACCCAACTGGTCGAACTCGTTCAACTGGTCAGTCACGCAGTCTCCCGTTCCCGTTCACCGGCCGCCAGGTGCGCCGCACGCAGCCGCCCACCACGGGCGCCACGCCCGACCAGCCAGGCGATCCCGGCGATCTCCAGCAGTCCGACCACACCCAGCAGGGCGTACCCGGCGTTCCACATCCATCGTGGCACGTCGGTCCGCTCCTCGCGGCGCAGCACCTGCTGCTCGTTGATGAACTCGACCTTCTCCCCGTCCGCCACCTGCACCGCGGGCTTCTCGATCGCCAGGTCCTCGGGCGCGTACACCCACGCGGCCACCAGGTCCCGCTGTCCTTGGTGCAGCCGGATCATCGACTTCCACTTGCCGTACATCGGCAGCGCGTCCGCCGAGCGATAGGTGCCGTTAGCAACCTTCATCATCGGGTGGTATACCAGACCGCCGCCTTGCCAGGCGAGCGCCTCGAACCATCGCGCGCCGTCGGCCGCGGTCGCCGGATCCAGCGTGACCGTGACGTACGCGGTCGGCTCGGCCCCCGTGGCGACCCGCTCCAGCGACACCGTCCCGGACACATCCTGATCGGCCGACCGCGGCACGCAGTAGAACACCGTCGCCGCAACCGCTACCAGCCCGACGGCACCCAGTTGATGAGTACGCCGAACCGTGAGCGGGCGGATGCCCTTGATCCCGAGCGCGCGCTCCTCGCCGGCCACTTCGGCGTACCGGGTGGCGAGCCAGGCTCCGACCACACCTGCTCCGACACCGACCACCACGCCGTACCCGATCGCCGACAGCAGCATCGAGGACGGCCAGGCGATCGGCATCCAGATGTGGCTCCAGGCGTACTCCGCGACCACGCCGACCGTGCCGATCAACGCACCGGCGACAGCACCGAGGCGGAAGCGGTTCTTGTTGCCCAGGGCAAGTGCCACCAGCTCGACCAGGACCGCCTCGACGATCAGCAGCGGGAAGTGGCCGAGGATCTGGCCCAGCGGCTGGTCCACCGCCCAGGCGATCCCGCCGCGGATGACGAGGTAGACCGCCAGCGCGGCGAACGTCGTACCGGGACCGCGTCGCGCCCGCAGGATGGTGAACCCCATCGCGGCGCCGAACACGATCAGGATCGGTTGCAGGATCAGCGGGAACTGCGGAACGCCGTAGTTGAACTCGGTGCTGAACAGGTCCCACGCGATCAGCAGCGCACCGACCGAGACGATCTCCTGGAAGATCCGGCGCTTGTTCGGACCGACCAGCTGCTCGACCTCGGCGAGCGCCAGCAGCCGGGCGAAGATCGAGAACACCACGCCGCCGATCATCAACAGGTGGGTCGGGCCCCAGAGCGTGACGTCCTCACCGAACAGGCGGTGCCAGACGTCGTCCAGCGGGAAGCCCACCAGCGCGAACGTCCCGCAGACGGTGACCAGAGCGGCGCTGCACGGGATCCGCCAGCCCTTGGTCAGCTTGATCGTCCGCGCCGGCAGTGGCTTGCCTGCGAGCGCGATCGGCAGCACGCCGGAGACGATCACGCCGAGGATGCCGAAGAAGATCGGATAGTGCGCCGGCGTACCGAACGGGCCGGTGTCCCGGCCGCGGGCGATGTGCACCGCGATGTCCCACCAGACGCCGAACGCGCAGGCGAGCAGCGAGCCAGCGTGCAGGTACGGCGTCAGCGCGGCCCATCGGGGGACTCCGTCCAGTCTCCCGATGGTGTCCGCAAGTCGTCCTACCAGCGTGACCCGTCCGGTCCGCTCGCGCCACAGGAGAACCGCAAGTGCCAGGTACAGCAGTGAGACCACCCCGGTGACAATCGCGATCTGGTCGAACGTCGCCGTACCGGTGGTCGCCAGCGGGATCGCCATCGGAGCTCCTTACATCAGTCATGCGCCATGATTGATGTTACATCTACTATGTAACGTTGAGTCTGGGAGACTGTCAAGGTGGAAGAGGAGCTCACTGTCGACCAGCTCGCCGCCAAGGTCGGGATGACGGTCCGGAACGTGCGGGCGTACGCCGGGCGCGGGCTGATCCCACCGCCGCGGCTGGTCGGCCGGACCGGGTACTACGGTCACGACCACGTGGCCCGGCTGACGCTGGTCCGTGAGCTGCTCGACAAGGGCTACACGCTGGCCGCCGTCGAGCGGATGATGGGCGAGCTGCCCGATGGAGCCCTCGCGCTGGGAGTGTTCGAGACCCTGGTGAACCCGTGGACGCCGGCGGAGCCGGAGGAGCTCGACGAGTTCCAGCTGGCCGAGCGGGCCGGCGTACCGCATGATCCGGCGGTGATCGCGCGGCTGGTCGAGCTCGGGATCGCGGAGCGACTGGACGACGGCCGGCTGCGGATCGCGAACACCGAGCTGCTCCGGACCGGCCTCGAGGTGATCAAGCTCGGCGTGCCGATCGAGGCGATCTTCGAGATGCTGCCGAAGCTCTTCGCCCAGGCCGACGCCGTCGCGAAGACGTACGTCGAACTCTTCCGCTCGACCGTCTGGCGCGACTTCACCAACGCAGGCATGCCCGCGGACGGCTGGCCGGAGATCCAGCGCACCTTGGAGGGCATCATCCCGCTGGCCGGCCAGGCACTCGTCGCTGCCTTCCGCGAAGCAATGGCCCGCGAGATCGAGACCGTCGCCTACGAGGAGCTCGGCCTCGACCCCAAAGCACTGCCCTCCACCGGCTGAGTCACCCTGCTCTCGCACAACCCTGCAGGCGGCGTCCACCCCGGCGGCGCCCCTAGGGATCCCCTGGCCCGCGGCCAGGGGCAGGTGGGGACCGAACTAGGTAATCATCCGCATGTGCGAACCGATCCTTACGCGCGAACGTATTGGTAGCAGAACTCGAGGTGGAGAACCCACCGCAGCAGGCAGGAGTACGACGATGCGCCAGGTACAGATCCGCCGGCGGCCGCGCACCACCACGACCCGTCGTCAGACCACGATGCTCGACCTCCGTACGCCGTCCGGCCGCCCGCTGCCGTTCTGATCCTCGTCCAGCCCCCTCGAAAGTCACCACCATGAAGCTCCGACTCCACGTCCACCACGTTCACACCGGCGGGTGGTGCGCGGACATCGACGACGAGAACGACCGGCAACCCGACGATCCGTACTGGTGTGTCGACCAGTGGCCGACGCTGGACGCCGCGCTCTCGGCGGGCTGCGCCCAGCTGGCCAGGCTGGTCACCACCGCCGACCTCTCCCGGATCAGCGGCTACTACGAACCGGCGCTGGCCGCCTGAAGCCACGGGGAACAACGGGGCGAGGCCCGGAGAACCGCAGGGGGTTCTCCGGGCCTCACTGTGCAGCCAGTCCGCGGTGCACCCTCTCCTTGCGGTCGGGTCGTCGTCAGCTCGCGCGGTGCGCCGGATCTCGCGGGGTGCTCGGCTTGGCGGGGAGGTCGCCGAGGTCGGCGTCCCAATCGTCATGGTCGTCTTGCTCGTCGCCGGGCAGATTCGCCTCGTTGCGCCTGGCGATGCGGATGAAGGCGATGATGAGCAGGATCGGGCCGAGAACCATCGCGGTTTCGGGGACGCCGCCCAGATGCAGCGCGATCACGAGGCCGTCACCAGCGCGATCCCGCCCGCGGTGAACGCGACCATTGCCGCCAGCATCGGGTACTGCGCGCGCCGCAATTGCCGGCGCCGGAACAGGTCGGCAGCACGATCGTGCGCAGACACGACCCCGAGTACGTGTCCGAGCACGATCGCCCCGATCTGGACCCCGGCAATGAATCCTGTGCTCAGGAACGCATAGTCGATCCGCTCACCGCTCGTCCCGAGCAGATCCCATCCGCGCCCGAACGGATCTGTCGCGAGCAGCACGCCCGCCTGTCCTTGGAACATCGCGAACGAGAAGTAGTGCGCGACGGCGTACCCGATCGCGATCGGCACCAACGAGTGCACGAACGCTCCGGGCAACCCGGCCGCTCCGACCGCTCCGGGCCGGATCCGCGCGGCGCCGGTCGTTCGCGCCGCGAGCAAGAACAACGTCGTCACGATTGCCACCGCGCCGATCAGCCCCAGCGTGTAGACGACCAGGTGTTGGGTGCGACCGAGCTCACCGGTCAGCCCTGCCCACACCGACCATCGAGAGATCCCGTCGAACGCCGTCGACCCGAGCAGCAGGCACAACAGGCCAACGATCCCTGGCTGCTGTGGCATTGTCGCCAGGCCGGCCAACGGATTCCGCAACTCCAGCCGGCCATCCGCACCACGCCCGAGCGGACTCAGCCGCGCGAGCACCTCGGCGTACACCTCGAAGCTGTCCCCGACACCGAACCAGGCGGGTCCGTAAACGATGCCCGCGGCAACATTCACCACGGCGTACGTCGTCACGAAGATCGCAACGACCAACGGATCAGAGCCATCCGGATACGCGAGCTCCAACCAGAGAAACCCCGCCAGGCCCGCGACCGCCGGCCAGTAGGCGATTGCCTCCGGCAACGGATGGTACGACGTACGCCGCACCAGCCCGGCGAGAGTCCGCAACGGATTCGTGAACCGCCAGATCGGCCCGCAGATCAGTGACAGTGGGATGATCCCGACCCAGATCCACACGTAGAGCCAGGTCGGTGCCGGATTCAGCGAGGGCTCACGCTCGCCGAACCACGCAGCTCCGAGCAGCAAAGCCAGCGCCGCCAACCCGAGCAGTTTCAGCACGCCGCGCGTGGTCCGATGGTCGCCGATCCGAGTCCCGGCAATCAGGGGCCGCCCCGTCATCACTTCGAACCGCGGCCGGGACCAGAACGCCGCCAGCGCGAAGAAAGAGACCGCCACGGCCGCGCCGGCGGAGTAGATCGCCAGCCACAGCGGTACCGGCAGGTCGCCACGACCGCCGATCCCGTGCAACGGCAGCAACAACTCCAGCACGGCAGGGTCCTCCGATCAGCCGGACTATCTGACCGATCGAATGTAACACGCTCGATGTCACATAGCGAGGGTCTGATACTCCGCGGCGTTGAAGCGCCGGGTCAGCTGCCGGAACCGGAACGTGAACGAGGGCCAGAGCGTGGTGTTCCGCCCCTGCGCGTCCAGGTACCAACTGGTGCAGCCGCCGCGCGTCCAGACCGTGTTCCGCATCGAGGACCGCACGCCGTCCACGAAGGCCCGCTGGACCTCACGCCGTACCTCGACCTGTCGCAGACCCAGGGCGTCCATGGTCTTCAGTGCGTCCAGGATGTAGGCGATCTGGGACTCGATCATGAAGACCATCGAGCTGTGACCCAGGCCGGTGTTCGGGCCGATCAGCAGGAAGAAGTTCGGGAATCCGGCGACCGCCGTACCGAGGTGGGCCTCCATGCCGTCGGACCAGGCCTCACGCAGCGAGACGCCGTCGCGCCCGTACACCAGGTCCATCACCGGCAGGTCGGTCACCTTGAAGCCGGTGCCGTAGATGATGGTGTCGACCTCGTGCTTCACGCCGTCGGTGGTGACGACGCCGGTCGGGGTCACCTCGGCGATCCCGTCGGTGACCACTTCGACGTTCGGCTGCGCGACGGCCGGATAGTAGTCGTCGGAGATCAGCACGCGCTTGCAGCCCAGGGTGAAGTCGGGGGTCAGTTCGGCGCGCAACAGCGGGTCGCGGACCTGGTGCGCGAGATGCTTCTCGGCGACCTTCTGCGCCTGTTTCATGATCGCCGGCAGCTTGGTGAACCCGAGCACCATCGACTCGCGACCCCAGTAGATCGCGGCCCGGACCGCCTTCTGCGCCAGCGGGAAGCGCCGGTAGATCGCCTTCTCGACCGCGCTGATCGTGCGGTCCGGCCGCGGCATCACCCACGGCGGCGTCCGCTGGAAGAGGTGCAGTTCCTCGACCTCCGGCTGGATCGCCGGCACGAACTGGATCGCCGACGCCCCGGTCCCGATCACCGCGACCTTGCGACCGCTCAGGTTCAGGTCGTGGTTCCAGCGCGCGGAGTGGAAGACCTCGCCCTCGAACGAGTCGATCCCGGGCAGGTTCGGGTACGACGGTTCCGCGAGCGGACCCATCCCCGACACCAGGACGTCCGCGCCGAACTCGCCCTGGTTCGTCGAGATCCGCCACCGGCCGTCCTCCCAGTGCGCGGACTCGACCGCGTGGCCGAACCGGATGTGCGGACGGACGCCGAATGCGTCGGTGACCTTGCGCAGGTAGTCCTCGATCTCCGGCTGCGGCGAGAACGTCGACGACCACTCGGGATTCGGCGCGAAGGAGAACGAGTACAGGTGCGAGGGGACGTCGCACCGGCAGCCCGGGTACGTGTTGTCCCGCCAGGTGCCGCCGACGTCGTCCGCACGCTCGAGAACGACGAAGTCGTCGTACCCCGCTTTCTTCAGCCGGACCGCCATCCCGATCCCGGCGAACCCGGTGCCGATCACCACGATCCGATGCTGCTCACCCATCAGGTTCTCCAGCCTGTCGACGGAACTTACTCCCAGTAAGTTACTCGCAGTCAGTTAAACTGTGCAAGTGACCTCCCCCACGCCCAACCCCCTTCCGCCCGGCGCGCCGAAGCGGCGTCGCGATCGGGCCGCACGGGAACGCGAGATCCTCGAGGCGGCCGAGCGGATCTTCGGCGAGCGTGGGTACCAGGGCACGTCGATGGACGACGTCGCGGCACAGGTCGGGGTGTCGAAGCCGCTGATCTACCAGTACTACGGCTCGAAGGACGGCCTGTTCCTCGCGTGCCTCGCGAGGCTGCGCGCGCACCTGCTCGACACGGTGTCCGAGGCAGTGATGGCCGCGCCGGACGCCGAGGACGCGTTGTACGCCGGGTTTGTCGCGTGGTTCCAGTTCCTCGACGACCATCCACAGGCGTGGTCGGTCCTGGTGGACGAGGGCATGCTGAGCGCCGGACCGGCCGCCCAGGCAACCGACGAGGTACGGACCGCGTTCATCGAACTCATCGCCACGATGGTCCGGACGAACCTCCCGGCGGGCCGCCCCGTCGACGAGGACGAGGTCCAGATCGTTGCCCAGAGCATCTCCGGCGCCACCGAGCGGCTGGCGATCTGGCGCGCCCGTTCGACCGACCCGCCGACTCCACAGAAAGTCGCCCGTACCCTCCAAGACCTCTTCTGGCAGGGCCTGCACACCCTCAGAAGCTGAGTCAGTCGTCGGCGAGCAAGTCTGCGACGACCTGCTGCCCGCCCGGGATGGCGTCGGGGTCGCGGTCTCGGTAGTACGGGATTGCGATGATCTTCAGCGACAGGGCCCAGCCGCGGGCTCGGACCCAGGTGTTCTCGTCCACCGAAAGCGCTTGTCTGTACGCCCTTCGGGACTCGCCTTCGAAGAGCCACCAGGCGGCCATCACGTCTCCGGCCGGGTCCGCCGCGCGCGCTGTGCCGAAGTCGATGATCGCCGAGAGCTTGCCATCAGCAACCAACACGTTGCCCGACATCAGGTCGCCGTGGATCCAGCGGGCCGGGCCGTCGAACGTGTCGGCGGCGAGTGACTCCTCCCATGACGCGAGTACGGCGTCCGTATCGAAGTACTCACGCAAGTCGTGCAACGCCTCGCGGAACATCGCGTCCCGCGGCGCCAACGGCGTACCTCGCTCGAACGGATCGTCCGACGGAACCGGCGCTCCACTCGTCTCCACCTCCCGTAGACACCGGACGAACTCCGCGAGCTCCCACGCAATCCGCACAGCGTCGACCGTCCGGGCGGCATATGGCGCCCCCGGCAACCACCGGTAAACCCCCCAGCTGAAGGGATATCCCGCTCCGGGCTGCCCCAACTCCAACGGCTCCGGGATGGCCAGCGGCAGGTACGGCGCCAACCGAGGCATCCAGGTCAGGTCCTTCTCCACCTGCCCCTGGGTCCGAGCCGTCCGCGGCAACCGCACCGCGAGCTCGTCGCCCACCCGGAACGTCACATTGTCCGTCCCCGACCGCTCCACCACGCGCACGGGTAATCTTGCCCACCGCGGGAACTGCTCTCCCAGCAACCGCTCCACCAGCGCGGAGTCGATCTCCACCTCGTCATCGTGCAACTTCGCAACCCGGGCCACGCCCGGACCCTGACATCCGACGACCATCCGGTCAACAAGGTTTCCGGCGATTAGCTCGCACCGCACAGGGCAGGATCGGCTGCGGTACACCTCGACCACAGGAGCTTCGATGACGGAAACGCAGCTGGCACTCCCCGACGCCTGGCGGAGCGCTGAGCTCCCGGAGCTGCCGCCGCTGCAGGTGCCTGATCCGGTCGAGCTGTTCGCGAACACGATGTATGGCCGCACGCCGGAGGGTGGTCGACTGTCCGGTGCCGAGTTGCTCTCGCGTGAGGACGGCGTACTCGGTGGCGTCGCCAACCGTTTGCGCCATCGCGGCCGGGTGGCCGGTCCGCTCGGCGAGCTCGAGTTCGACACCCTGATGCACCTCCCGTCGGGGGCGAGCGCGGAGCATCCCGTCCCGGTGATCGCGGCGCTGAGCTTCACCGGCATCGAGGAGACGATCGACCAGCCTGAGCGCTGGCCGTACGCGAAGGTGATGGACGCCGGGTACGCCGTACTGGCTGTCGACTATCAGCAGCTCGAGCCCGACGACCCGGAGCCGGCCGAACCGGGCGTCCGGGCACTGTTCGACGACAGGGAGCAGTGGGGCGCGGTTGGCGCCTGGGCGTGGGGACTGTCACGCTGCCTCGACCTGGCGACCGGCGTCGACGGCATCGATCCGGCCGGCGCGGTCGCGATCGGGCACTCGCGCCTCGGCAAGGCCGCGCTGTGGGCCGGCGCACAGGACGAGCGCTTCGCCGTGACAATCGCCAACGAGTCCGGCTGCTGCGGCGCATCGCTGTTCCGACACCCAGGCGGCGAGGACATCGCCGCGATCACCACGAGGTTCCCGCACTGGTTCATCCCGTCGTTCGCGGCGTACGCCGGCGCCGAGAGCACTCTCCCGCTCGACCAGCACCAACTCCTCGCGAGCATCGCCCCGCGCCGCGTGTACGTCGCCAGCGCCGAGGACGACGCCTGGGCAGACCCGATCGGCGAGTACCTGGCCGTCGTGGCAGCCCGCCCCGCCTTCGCCGACGGCGGCATCGGCTACCACGTCCGCTCCGGCGGCCACGATCTCCTCGAAGAAGACTGGCTCCGCGCGTTGTCCTTCGTACGCGGTTGAGGATCTGCCCGGCCGAAGACTCCTCGGGGCCAGCTCGTCAGTCGGCGAACAGTTCGTGGATGGCGGCCTCCTGTTCGTCGGAGAGGTTCGACTGGATCAGCTGAGCCCGGAGTCCGGTCGCTCTGAAGGTTTCGCGGACCTTGTCCGGCACCGCGTCGCTGGACACCAGGAACAGCGCGGACGTCCCGGGCGTCACCTGCTCGCGCACTTCCTTGATGAAGTCGTCGTCGATCCCAACGTCCACCAGCGATCCCGCCAGCGCCCCCGACGCCGCCCCGATGGCAGCCCCGGCGATCGGCATCAGGAACACCATCCCGAACAGCATTCCCCAGAACATCCCGCCGACCGCCCCAGGTCCCGTCAGGTTCCGCAACTGACGCGTCTTGGGCCGCCGAGTCTCCGGCTTCCACGACACCGACGCCGCGTCATGCAGCTTGATCGACCCCTGCTTGGCCAGCCCTTCCAACGTCCCGATCGCCTGATTGGCGCCGTCCCAGGTTTCGAACTTCCAGACCGTCAGCGTCCCCATCCCTGCCCTCCCTCACCGTCACCCCGACCCACCAGATCCCCTCCGAGTTCACCACCGCACGAGCACTCCTTCCAGGCCTCGCCCACTCCATCTGCCGCAAGCGCGGCGGGCAGGTCAGACCTCAGGTGTGCGCGCCTGACGGATGTCATGGGCGGAGGATGACGAGCGGCCGAGGGACGGGACGGCGTACTCGGACAAGCTTTCGGT
>Ga0136846_1236130_pt1 | contig 13633 bp, 12 predicted proteins | sample HopSoiMetagenom2_FD_96841 | JGI IMG/M metagenome (GOLD analysis project Ga0136846, IMG submission 96841) | Grasslands soil microbial communities from Hopland, California, USA - 2 Assembly 2016 (version 4) | ecosystem: Environmental > Terrestrial > Soil > Grasslands | place: USA: Hopland... | reverse complement strand
GATGAGCGTGGTCTTTGTGACATAATTTTGCCGCATGTAGTTCACCATCTCGGTCCGGCTCAACCGGTTCAAAGTTTCCGGCGTGCCTGTAAGAGGGCGGCCCAGCGGCTGGTCCGGCCAGAGCGTCTCGTTCAGCAATTCCTGAACATGATGGTGCGGCTGGTCGAGATACATCGCATACTCTTCCTTGATCACGTTCCGTTCTTTCTCGAGCTCCGCCGGATCAAAGGTCGAATTTAAAAACATGTCCGCGAGCACGTCCCATAAGTGTCCCAGGCGATCGCCGCTCGCCTTGGTATAAAAACACGTATTTTCTTCGGTCGTGAAGGCATTCAGATAACCGCCAATTCCTTCAACATCCTGCGAAATGTCACGCGCGCTCCGCCGCTTCGTGCCTTTAAATAACATGTGCTCGATGAAATGCGAGACGCCGCAAAGATGCGCCGGCTCATATCGTCCGCCCACTCCGACCCAAATGCCCAGGCTCACGCTGGACATATGCGGCATTTCCGCGGTGGCCAGCGTCAATCCGCTCGAATGATGTGAAAGGCGATGCATCACGCAAAAGCTCTCGGCACGTTGTCGGGCGGTCCAATCCGTCTCATATAATCCAATATAATTTGAATCGCGGCTTTGGGTTCATCCACCACCGTGTACAGTTCCATGTCGCCGGGGCTGATGAAGCCGCTTTTGTCCAGGGTCGATTTTACCCACTTCAGCAGGCCCGACCAATAGGAACGGCCATACAGGATGAGCGGAAATTGCGAAATCCGCCGGGTTTGGACCAGCGTCACCACTTCAAAAAATTCGTCCAGGGTTCCGTACCCTCCGGGCATGAAAATGAATCCCATGCTGTATTTTACGAAGCAAACTTTTCGCGAGAAAAAATAATGAAAATTTACGGGCACCGTGGCGAACGGATTGGGCTTTTGCTCGAAGGGCAGTTCTATATTCAATCCGACCGATCTCCCTTTCACTTCGGCCGCCCCGCGGTTTGCCGCCTCCATAATCCCAGGTCCGCCGCCGGTGATAACCGCCAGCCCATTTCCGGCCAGCGCTTTCCCAAGTTCTACGGCCGCCTGGTAGTACGGGTCAGTGGGAGGTGTTCGCGCCGAGCCGAAGATCGTCACCGCCGGGCCGACCTTCGACATCGTTTCAAACGAGTCGACAAATTCGGCCATGATTCGAAAAACGCGCCATGGGTCCTCGCGGATGAAACCTTGCGGGTTGTCATGCATTTGCGCGGAACATTATCAATCCAGCCGCCAGTGACAAGAAACTCACGACCATGATTTCCGCTTTCTCCGGGTTGCCCTCCCGAAAGACCGGTCTAAATTGGTTTGGAGGAACCTATGGCCCGGAAGAACATCAGCAGCAAACTTCGCGTAAAACCAGCCAAAGCCAGCCAGCAGAAAGACCCAAATCTCACCGGCGGTGTCCGTGGTGGAGACAAAGACGCCGCGAAAAACGATGATCACATCGATCCGCCCATTGTGCAGCGCACACCTTGATTCCCGTCGCGGCTCGTCTTCTCTGGACTTCTGAAGCCGAGTTTCTCAGTCCTTATTCGCAACCTTTTGCTCGATCCGGTTTCAAACTTCAGAGAACCTGGAGTTTGAAGAAGAAAAACCCATTGACGCGGCCCGCTTTGATCGCGGTCGGCTGCCTGATGTTCATTCTGGCCTGCGCGTACGTTTTAGCTGATTGGTTTGCCGAACGAGCCTGGCAAAAGTATCTGCAGCGCCTGGGCCACGCTGAAGAGATTTCTCTCCGGCCCAAAGTCCCGAATCACCTCAATTTCGCCAAAACTCCGCTCCTTGAACAAAATGGGTATAAAGACCGGATTTCAGGCGCTCGACCGCCCGGGCTCGATCATGCGGAAAGGCTCATTAATTTCGGCGCCGTCGCGGACTTCCGCCGTGGCGGTTTCACACATTTGGCCGCGGAGGCAGTGTCGACGAATGCAAATCTCTCCGTGAATGACCAGAAAGCGGCGGGACAAGTTTTAGCTGAGATGGAGCAGCAGGACGGCGAGATCAACGAATTGCTTGAAGCCGCGAAGCGCCCCTATTCCAGATTTGACATGGAGATCAATTCGGACGGTCCCGTTCCGAATTTTGTCTTGCTCCGCTTCATCGCCCAGGTTTTTCAATACCGCGCTTTGTGCTTTCTGGCGCTGAATGATCCGCAGGAAGCGGCGGCTCAGATGCGCGTGTTCGACCAGGTTGTCGAGGGTCTTCGCGGTCATCCCACTTTGGTCGCCGGGATGATCCGGGTCGCCATTATAGGATTGGAATTCCAGCCTTTTTACGAAGGGTGGTCCCGGCGGCAATGGAGCCCGGAACAGTATGCGGAATTTCAGAAAATGTTCGCTCGCGCAGAGTGTCTCGAAAACTTCGATTTCAGTATGCTCACCGGAGAACGCCTGGGCGTGGCTGAATTCGTGAACACAAAGACCCCTCGTGAGATGATCGAAAAAATCAATCTCAGCGGGGTCGATGAAGTGAAGGAGCCCATTCGCGCGCTGCTCATGAACACTTATTTCCGCTCCATGCCAAAGGGCTGGTGGCGCAGAAATCTGATTGAGCATCACCGCATTCTGGATGGGATGCGGACGAACCTCTACGATATAAACTCTCGCCTGGTTTTTGCCCAAAATGATCAGCGCGGCATCAATTGGTTCGACAAGGAACTTACTCGAGCCAAGCCCTTCCACCATATCGCGGCGGCTGCAATTCCCAACATTGCCAAGGCTCTGCAGCATGTTGCTCTTGCCCAGGCAAGTTCGGACCAGGCGATGATCGTGTGCGCATTGGAACGTTACGCAGCCAAATACAGCTCTTATCCGGATTCGTTGCCAGGCCTTGTTCCGGAATTCATGGTCGCTTTGCCGAAAGACCTCATCAGCGGAAATTTTCCGATTTATCGAAAGAAGGAGGACGGCACTTTTCTTCTTTATTCTGTTGGCTGGGACGGCAGGGACAATTCTGCTCCAGCCGGCCCGAATGATTATTTCACCCGAGGACAGGATTTCGTCTGGCCTTTCCATCGAGCCCGCTGATCGAGCATACTCTAAAGGTATACTAAGCCGACGAACCTGGTATTTTAACGTTTGTCTCCTCCGGCGTAGATTCTGCCCATGATGAAGATACGAAAATCAGAAGATCGGGGCCACGCGAATCATGGGTGGCTCGACACTTATCACACCTTCAGCTTCGCGGATTATTACGATCCGCAGCACATGGGCTTCCGCTCTTTGCGTGTGATCAACGACGACAAAGTCGCGCCCGGCATGGGTTTCGGCATGCATCCGCATCGGGATATGGAGATTATTACCTACGTCCTGAAAGGAGCACTGCAGCACAAGGATTCCATGGGAAACGGCAGCGTCATTCGTCCTGGCGATTTCCAGTACATGGCGGCCGGAACGGGCGTGACGCACAGCGAGTTCAACCCTTCCGAAAATGAAGGGGTGCACCTGCTGCAGATCTGGATTGTCCCGGAAAAGAAAGGGCTGGAGCCGCGTTATGCCGAAAAGCTGGCGAACACTTTCACGCCCGGCAAGTTTCACCTCGTCGCCTCAAAATCAGGCAGGGGTGATTCGCTCAGGATTAATCAGGATGCCGACCTGCTCCTGGCGAGATTAACACCCGGAACGACCGTGACGCACCAACTTGAACCGCAGCGCCACGCCTGGGTGCATGTTGCCGAAGGTGAAATCACGCTCAACGGCCAGAACTTAAAGGCTGGGGATGCCGCCGAAGTGAGTGATGAAAAAGCAATCACTGTTTCGGGTAAGAGCGAAGCGCAGGTGCTCTTGTTCGATCTGAGCTGAGCGCGCCAAACGAGAGCAAGGCGGAAGCCGGTTCTCAGAGGAACACGGCTTCCCTTTATCAAGGTCAGAATTTCCGCGCTTGCCACCAATAATCAGCGTTTGAGATCAGCGGCTTTTCTTTTGAAATTTTAGTATGAGCCTTGACCTGGCGAAGGATGTAGAAGAGTTCGTTAAAGAACAATTGCGCAATGGCCCCTGCACAAATGCGAACGATTTAGTCGACGACGTCCTTCGCCTGATTCGCGATCAACAAGAAATAGCATTGAAGGTCACACCTGAATTGGAAGCCTGGCTGTTGGAGTCCGCGGATTCCCCAACAACGCCCCTCATATCCAAAGCCGAGCCAAAGTAGGCTGTTTCGCCTACTTGCCTCGTGTATTATGCTGCCTGGCCGATGCGTCGTTCGTGCCGTTTGCTAAATCACTTGGAAACATGAAATCACCAGCGCTCTTGCGGTGCGTCAGAACTCTTTTTCTGGTTTCATTTCTTGAGGCCAGCGTTTCCGCCATCATTTTTCCGCTGCCGGAGCCGTACGACCACAATCGGAACTTGTGGACCAGCGAGGACACCGTTGCCAAAGGTTATCCGGAAGCAGTCCTGCTCGATGGCGGCGCTCCCCGTTTCCAGGGCACGCCCGTAGCGCCTCAATATCTCGCCACAGCCGGGCATCTCCGCGAAAATTTCAGTGAAGTGGTTTTCAATGGCGTCACCTATCAGATCGAAGGTTATCTGATGGCTTCGGGCTATCTCTATGACGACACCATGCTGGTGAAAATCAAGAACGGCAAATTCCCGACCTACGCCAAACTCGCTTCAAAACCACCCGCTCTCGGCGACGTGATCATCTGCTTCGGTTCCGGCTGGAGCGCTGGCGCTCCTGTAAAAGATCTTCTCGGAAATCTCAGGGGCTGGGAAACCTCTTCCGCCAATAAGGGCTATCGCTGGGGACTTGCGCATATTTCGGAAACGGGCGGAAACCATCCCTATTCCATATTTTGGGACTGGCTCCCGAACGACCCCGTCACCGGAAACGATGCCTGCATTTTCACAGTCGGCGATTCCGGTGGTGGAATGTTTAACAAATTCACTAAGGAGTTTATCGGTGTCATTCGCACCACCGTTCCGGCCGGCCAATTCAATATTCAGCCCTCCACAAACTGGACCTCTTGCAAATATGGCTATCTTTTCAATACGAATGATTTGTACCGGTGCGGTTCCACCAATCTTCCTGCCACCCGGATCAGAATGGAACATGGCTTCATGACGTCATGGGAACGGACCTGGATCTTGAATTCCGTTTCGCCTCCCATCCGCCTGAACGCCGGAGGTCCAGGCACTTCCAATTGGTTGAATTGGAATTCCGGCTATTCTCTTGCCGGCCGGCCTGTGATCGATACGACTGCTGTGACCAATCCCGCTCCCAGCGAGATCTACGGCTCACTGAATTATATCACTGCCAAATCTGCTCAACGTTCCCTCTCATACACAGCTACAAATCTTCTCCGCACCGAAACCTACAAGGTGCGTCTCCATTTCTCCGGCTGGCCTTTCCAAAAGGGATTTTCATTTCAGGACATCCGGATCAATGGCGCGATGCTCAAGTCGAACTTCGATCCGTCCGGATTGGGTGCAAACAAAGCAAGCATCGTTGAAGATTTGTCGGCGCGACCGGATGCCGAAGATAAGATCGTCGTTGAAATTGTTCCTCACCCAGGCTCGGTCGGAACCGCCATCGTTAGCGGAATCGAAATTACCGTTAACGACTAAATCCTTTCGCTTCGTCAGCAGCTTGAGCTTCAGCGCCCGGAAACCTGTGTCGCGGGCTGAAACCGGATTGGCAAGCGTGTAGGCCCATGCACATGCAAGGATTTGCGCGGTTCCCACGGCGTGGTTTCCGCCAATTCGAACTGCTGCATCCGGTTGAAAATTTCCGGCAGCGCGACCCGCGCTTCCAATCGCGAAAGAGGCGCGCCGATGCAGAAATGAATGCCGTGGCCGAAGGCAAGATGTGGATTTGGGTCTCGTGTAATGTCGAACCGGTTCGGCTCTTTAAAATGTTTCGGATCGCGATTGGCCGAACCAAGCATGACCAGAACCAATTTGCCTTTCGGAATCATTTTCCCGTGCATCTCCACATCCTGCAATGTGCCGCGATAAATGAACTGGAAAGGTGAGCGATACCGCAGCACCTCCTCGATCGCCAACGGAAGCCCTTCCGGTCCGGCACGAAGGCGCGCCAATTGCTCCGGATTTTCCATGAAACACAGAATCGCGTTATTAATCAGGTTCGTCGTCGTTTCTTGTCCGCCGACGACCAGCAGTTGGAAAAATCCGAGGATCTCATCTTCGCTCAAGCGCACCCCATCGACTTCTGCCTCGATTAGTTTCGTCAGCAGGTCGTCTTGCGGATTTTTCAGCCGCGGTTCAATTAATCCCGGCAGGTACGCCTTCATCTCGGCTGTGACCGCAAAATAATCCTGGGCCGAAGACTCCGCCTCTTCCGTTTTCATCCCGCGCACGGTGTGGCTCAGTTTTAGAATGGCATCACTCCAGCGTCTGAATCGCGGCCAGTCTTCCGGTGGAATTCCAATCATCCCGGCAATCACCATCATCGGAAGCGGAATGGAAAAATCGCCGGCCAGATCCATCACTCCTCGCTCCATATTCTTGTCCAGCAATTCGCGCGCAAGGGAACGAATCCGTGGTTCGAGCCCGGCCACCACCCGCGGAGTGAATGCCTTGGTAATTAGCGCTCGCAATTTGCTGTGCCTCGGCGGGTCCATGAAAACCATCCACTGCGGCGTCGGATGGTTGGCTGCGGTTGCCAAATGCGAACTGAAAACTTCATGATCACTCAGCGCCCGCCTTGCCCCTTCATAATCAAAAATCGCCCAGATATCCCCTTCCGGCTCATGAAAAAGCGGCGAAACGCTCCGAATCTGATCGTATAACCCGTATGGATTTCGCCTCACGTCATCTGAAAATAAGTTCATCATAATGAATGTGCGTGCCCCGCCGTGAGCGGCGCTCCAATGATTTTTTATCCTCCTCTAAGCCCGGGAATTCCGAAGCTCAATTCATTTCAATCCGGTTCCGAACTGCATTCCACCCGGTCCGGTGGAATCGTCCGTTGGGAACCAGAAAATCTTCGTCTTCTCCGCATCATCGGCCTGCTTCTGCTTCAAGCGTTCCAGATGCAAATCGGCCATCACCAGGTTGCCCCTGCCCCCATGCCGCAGCGCGAGCGAATGCGTCGCAAAGGTCGGCCCCACCTGCCCGCTATAATCGTTCGTCGCCAGATAGGCCTCCATGTACAAAAGCGTCTTGACCGGCTCTTTGAACTGCGCCGTATCGGCCGCATGGCACATCCCGCAACTCATGCCATAGCTGTAATCGCGTTTATGCCTCGTGTCGCCAAAGCCAGCTCCTGCCGCCGCCGCGCCGATGGCCCATTTCGGTCGCCGCCGGGAAAGTATTTCGTTTTGGTCCGTCGGGCACATATACGTCTGCCGCGATTTTAAATAAGGAAACAACCTCCCGCTCGTCAAATCGCCCGGTTTCGTATAAAGCCACGTCCGAAAGGTCGGCAATCGTCCGCTCTGGTCGAGCGTGTAAGTCATCGAAGCAATCCCAATCTGCCGCAGATTATTGATGCAACTCGCCGTTCGCGAAGATTCTTTGGCTCGCGCCAGGGCCGGAAGCAACAGACTTGCCAGGATCGCAATGATGGCGATGACAACGAGTAGCTCGATCAAAGTGAACGCCCATCGGCTTCCCGGTTCGCCAATCAAACCCTTTTGCTGGACCAATGGAATTCTTCGGGGCGCACTCACGTTGAAGGGTGTTTAGTCTGGTGTATTAGCCTCAGCGTAGAAATGGCCGCCTTGAATGTCAATCAATTAGGCCGAAAATCGCTCTCCGGCGACCGCAGACGTATCGCTCACCACGATCATCGATCTTCGATCACGCGCATATCGTGGGACAAATCAGCCTCGCTATAATTGACGCAAATGCTGCGCTGGCCAAGTTCTTGCAGAAATGCGGGGTAGGAAAGACCCGCCACCTTCGCCGCCTTCCCCATCGAAATCCGGCGCCCTGTGTACAGTCCAATAGCGAAGGCCAGCTTCGCTTCAGCCGACGAAAGCTTCAGCAAGCCGATTTCCTGATCTGGAAGTTCAATCGTCACCTTATCGTTTTACCTGTCCGTGATGCGGCACTCAAGGTGCAATCCATCCTTAAAGATGCTCTTGGCGGGCTGGATTTATTCCGGTCGCCGACGTAGCATCATTGCGGAATGACCCCTGCCCAGCCAATCAAAGGACGCGGCGCCTCGAATAACCCGACCAACCGCTTCGAGACCGTTGCCTACGAACGCGAGATCGATTGGAACCCAGAAGACGACATCTCGCCGCGAACGCAGATTCTGAAGGACGATTCCCAAACCATCATCGCCTACAATCAAAGTCCCGACGTCGGCTTTAACGCCGGGATCAACGTTTATCGTGGCTGCGAACACGGTTGCGCCTACTGCTTCGCCCGCCCAACTCACGAGTACCTCGGTTTCTCCGCCGGCCTTGATTTCGAAACCAAAATCATGGTCAAACACGACGCCCCCGAACTCCTCCGCAAAGAGTTCAGCTCCCCCAAATGGAAACCGCAGGTCCTCGGCATGAGCGGCGTCACCGATTGTTACCAGCCCCTCGAACGCAAATTCCAACTCACCCGCCGTTGCCTTGAAGTCCTACTCGAATTCCGCAACCCCGTCTGCATCATCACCAAAAATTTCCTCGTCACCCGCGATGTCGATCTCCTCGCCCAACTCGCTAAATTCAACGCTGTCGTTGCCAATATCTCCATCACCACTCTCGACCCGACCCTCACTCCAAAACTCGAGCCCCGCGCCTCCCTTCCGCAGGCCCGCCTGAACGCCATCAAAACTCTCAGTGACGCTGGTGTCGAAGTAGGCGTCCTCGCCGCTCCGATGATTTCCGGGCTGAACGATCACGAAATGACCAACATTATCGCCGAAGCTGTCAAAGCGGGAGCAAAATTCGCCGGGTTCGTCCCTATCCGCCTTCCCTACGCCGTCGCACCGATGTTCGAACGCTGGCTCGAACTCCACTTTCCCGCCCGCAAAGAAAACGTCCTCAACCGCATCCGCTCCCTACGCGGCGGTAAGCTCAACGACCCGAACTTCGGCTCCCGGATGGAAGGCCAGGGCATCTTCGCCGACCAACTCTCCCAAATGTACCACATCGCCTGCCGCAAAGCCGGTCTCAAAGATGATCGCCCCGCCCTCTCCACCGAACACTTCCGCCGCCCGTCCGGTCCCCAACTCGAACTCTCGATTTAGTCTCCGGCGCATCCACTCTGGCCACCGGCTTTCCGCTCCGGGCTGGACACTTTTTGCGTCGGAACAATTGGCTTATTTATTTCTGTACAGGCGACGCTGGGAATCACCGCAATTTCACTGCTTTGGAAGAAATTTAAAAGACGCACCTTTATTTTTGCAAACGCCAGAGCGTGATTTTAACCCGTATCGTATTTTCCAATTAGGGCTAATCGTCGAGTGGGAACCTGTTTTTATCTTTAGTCATTTCAGCATTTTCCTTATTCCCGCGGGCCGATGAAGGGAGAGGATAGGGTTGATGGAGTTGGGAAAACGGAAGAGTGGTTTCACGTTGGTTGAGTTGCTGGTGGTGATTGGAGTGGTTGCTATTCTGGGCAGTCTTTTACTGCCGGCGCTGGTTCGCGCGAAGGAGCAAGGACGAACGGCGAGGTGCGGGAGCAACGTTCGCCAGATGATGGTGGCGATGCGGATGTATGTGGATGATTTCGGGTGTTATCCGGCGGTTTATCGCTGGGAGGAGTCGGGATACACAAAGGACTGGCAGGAGGTTCTCGCTCCTTATTTGTCGCTCCAGTCGCCGTATGTGCTGCCGGAGGAACCACCGGCGGAGTACCTGACGACGGTTTCGGTTTTCAAGTGTCCTTCATACAAAGAGTATGGCAGCCGGTGTTATGCGGACGGGGGTGGGTTGGCATTTGTTCCCTGGAGTATGTACGGGTACAACTCGCAGAGTCCTTACGCGTTGTCCCGAAGCGCGGTGAGACCGGACGATAGCGACACAAGTTACACTGGAGAAGCCATGATTGCGCGGCCCGCGGAGATGATTGCGATCGGCGACGCGGATCTGGTGGCGTATGAGAAGCCGATGACGGTGGTGGGAAAGATCGACTTGCAATATATCCCGATAAAGTACCGGCAAGGAAACGCCGCTTTGTTTGAACGGGAACAGAAAGCGGTGAAGGAACGGCACAATGGGAGGGAGTTGATTGGCTTTTGCGACGGGCACGCGGAATCGATTCCGTTCATGAAGCTTTTCGCGAACGAGCCTGAAGCGAGGCGGATTTGGAATTACGATTATCAGCCGCATGATGAATGACGAGTGCGAATGACGAATGGCGCTTTACTGAAGTTGCAGTTGGAAGTAGCGGTGGGGATCGGTTGGTGGGATGTCGAGGGTAATGGCGCTGCCGGACGTGGTAAGATTGTTGCTCCAGTTTTCCCAGGTGGTTGGTGGGAACGTCACGGCGGAACGCAAGGTGAAATTAGTGAAGCCCGCGGGCCAGGAGATGCGGAGTTGTCCAGCGGCGCCGGTGGAAATTTGGAGATTTGGAAGCGCGGTAAAAGTGAGATCGTCGAGGGCGAGGGCGTGACTCCAATCAAAAGGATGGGAGACGCCGTTCCAACGGATCCAAAGTTCCTGATTGGGCAGCCAGGTGATGCCCGAGACGGTGGCGGAAATGAGTTGACGATTGGCGGGATCGTTGCCGTTGAGAGGCGCGAAGATGCCATTGCCGTCATTGATGCTCTGCATGTTCAAGGCGGGGACATTGACGAAGGTTCCGTTGGTTAGAGTGGTGGCATCGAGGCTGAAGGAAAATGGAGTTGTCTGGTTCGAGTTATTGACCGCGCCTTTCGCCCATTGCTCAACGATATAACTCAGGGAGAAGGAGGTTAGAGTGACACCGGTGTTGTTGCGGAAATGGGCACCAAGCGATGACGCGCCGGTGGTGCCGATGACCAGGCCGATGGATTTATCGGGATCCTCTGCATTCGAAGAAAAGCAATAGGTGCCGTAATTATTGCTATAGCCGTTTGTGACGGTCGTCCAGACATATCGGCCGCGGGTGAAGGTCTAACCCTCGGGCAAAGAGGTGTAATTGCTGAAGATGGCACCGCTTTGGAGGGAGTCGAAGTTCTGCATGTAGGTCGGGCCGGTGTAAGAAATTTGGGCGACCGCAGTCAGGCAAAGTGCGAAAAAAATAGATATTTTGATCACGCTGCATTTTATAGCAATTTCGCCGGGTGAGGAACAGGGTGTTGCAATGCACAGGTCGCGCGCGATGACGAATCGCTAAAATGCCGAAATTGTGATTCGGGTTTCCGCCGGTAGGCGAAACGAAAGACTTCTGCTTGTTCGGCAGGTGGCAGTTCTCGATTTCCTATGTGATTTCTTTGCTGCTCACGACACTACTCTAAAAGCGATGACTGGGGCGGCAATTTGGAGGTTGGAATTCGAGTGACAATGCTTCTACGAAGTTCTTGTGCCTGTGGCGAGCCAGATGTTGCTGCGTCCGGGGACGAACGCGTCCCGGTCAGGTGGAAAACTGGGCGCCTGCTTCGTCGGCGCGGGATTGTTGTTCGATTTCCTGGAGGTGTTCTTTATCTTTGACGGTCATGTAGAGGAAGCCGCCCACGGCACTCCAGAAGAGGCTGGTGCCAAACCCGATTAAAGAGATGAGCAAGGCTTCGGCGTATGGAATGCCGACGGCGTTCGTGGTGAGAAACCAAACGTAAAGATTTTCGCGCACGCCGATGCCGCTGGGGGTAATCGGGAGAGTGGAGATGCAGGTGACGATAGGGACGATGACGGCGATGGCTTTGATGGGCGCATCGAGGTGAAAGCCCCAGATCAGAGTCATGAAATGGGCGATGCAGACGAGGTTCGCGAACATGGAGACGGGAAGCACCCGAAAGAAGAAAGTTTTGTCGCGACCGAATTCGCGGAAAGCTTCGATGGAGCGTTCGAGCATTTCGCCTTTGGGAAGCTTGCGGAGCCAGTGGCGGGCGCTTGGAATGCCTTTGGAGATTCCGCCCCAAAAGGAGATGAAGATGAACCCGGCGCACCCGACAGTCATCGCGATGATGAAGCCGACGACGGCCTGAAGTTTGCGTTCGGAGGTGATCAATGGCCAGTTGGGAAGCATCATGAGGCAAGCGAGCAGCAGCATGGAAAACAAGCCGATGACTCGGTCCACAGCGACAGTGACGACGGCTTCGGTTTTTTTGTGGTGCGTTTCGCGGGCGACGTAATAAGCCTTGAGGAGATCGCCGCCGACGGAGCCGAGTAGAAATGAGTTGAAGAAATGAGCGATCAACGAGATTTCAGCGGTGCGGGCGAACGGAAGGCCGAGGCCATGGACCTTGAGGATCATCTGCCAACGGAATATTCCGATGAGGAGAATGAGTCCCATTAAAACGATGGAAGCGAGAAGGAATTTGAGGTCCATGGAGGTGAGCGTGCTCCAGAGACCCGAAGGGCCGTAGGTCCATGCGACTTTCAGATGCTCCCAGCGCCCGAGGGTGGCCCAATTGCCGCCCGTGCGTTCAAAGGCGAGCTGGCCTTCATTCCAGAAGATTGATTGGAAAATCCAGGCCAGAAGGAGAAGACCGACCCCGATCCGCCACGAGATCTTCCAGATTTTCCGCGCGGTGGTCACTCCTCGCCCCAGATGGACTTCAGATGCGTGACGCCGGCACGGACTTCCTCGGCGGAAAGGCCGGGGCTCATTTCGAAAACTTTAATGTGTTCGGGTTTCACGAGAGGCTTTAAAGCAGCGAAGTCAATCATGCCGGTGCCGGGCGCGCAATGGTCGCGGCCGGGAAACTGCACATCGTGAATGTGAAAGCCGTGAAGATGGTCGGCCATGTTTTCGAGGTGCATCTGGTGATCGATAAAACCAAGGTTATGCTTGATTTGCGCGTGGCCGGTATCGTGCCAATAGCGGACGGTACCGTTGGGGAAATCGCGAAAGAAAAACATGAAATCACTTTCGAGCGGAATCTCTTCGAGGGCTTCGCGGTTCTCCACGCCCAGCTTAAGGCCGCGCCGGGTGGCGTCTTCTTCCAGACGCTTGAGCATTTCGTTGGCGAGTTCCACATAGCGTTCCTTTTTGGTCTCGCGCTTTTCCATCACCTCCATGCAAAGCTTTTCGTATTTCGGTGATTCCTTTTGGCCTTCGCCCACCATATCGATGAGCTTGTCGGTATAATCCTTCAGCGGGATCGAGCCCATGTGCAGAACGACTAGTCGGGCGCCGACACGTTCGGCGGTTTCGAGTGTTTTTATGGAGTGGCGGTAGGCGTTTTCGCGTTCCCGCCGGTCTTCGGAGGTGAATTGGAAAATATTCGGCGCGGCGTGGTTTACGCCCATGGGCAGGGGACAGAAATTGTGGAGGGTGGAAATTTTGATTTCGCCGGCTTCGACCGCTTCGAAGACCCCCGGGAGCAGACTGATCCGAATGCCGTGACTCAGCTCGGCGTATTCAAAACCCATCTCACGGATTTCACGCAGCATGGCGCGGCCGTCGGTGTGACGGCTTGAGTTCCAACAGGTTGAGAGTGAATACATAAACAAACAAAAAGAGCCGAGCGCGTAGAGTAATCGACGGCACTCGGCTCCGTAAAAGAAAAACTGTTACAAGTCGGCGTAACGGGCGCTCAGCATGGCT
>Ga0136846_1230803_pt1 | contig 13634 bp, 10 predicted proteins | sample HopSoiMetagenom2_FD_96841 | JGI IMG/M metagenome (GOLD analysis project Ga0136846, IMG submission 96841) | Grasslands soil microbial communities from Hopland, California, USA - 2 Assembly 2016 (version 4) | ecosystem: Environmental > Terrestrial > Soil > Grasslands | place: USA: Hopland... | reverse complement strand
TAATTTTAAGAAAACAGTTACACGAGTTGGGTTTCAAACATAAGTTCGGTAAAACTTGACCCCTTCTCAGTTTAAATAGCTTGAAGTTTGCTTCGTATTGTCATTTTTGGCAAGAAACATTTTGAAAATCAGCCACTGCGCTTTGCAATTTTTCTTACAACCTTTGGCAAGTGTCCCGAAGTATCTCAGCTCTTTTTTATTTGTAACTGTCCTGTTATTGTAGCACAATTACTACATGAAACAAGACCTAGAGCCACCCGCTAAAACCTATAGCTGGCGTACATTTGCTCGTCGAAAAACCAAAACTGTCTTTAATGGGGCAGTTTTCAGTTTAAACAGGTTTCCTAATCCAAAAATCTTAGTTAATGCGATATCCTATTAGAAAATCACTACTCGTCACCTGCCTGGCTTTGGCGTGCATGGCATTCACAACTTCAACCATTTCACCCAACGTTCAGAACAAAGTCACCACAGTGCAAAGCCATATTTCGACAAGTCCCGCCGCTTCCGTTGTTCTCCCTGCACCAGCTCCTATGCCTGCGGCAGTTACAAATGCTGGCCAGGAATTATATAATGATCTTGACCTCGCAGGACATGGAATGAAAGAAGATGTTTTAGAGTCAGCTTTGAAGGGTTTTGATAAACTGTCCGCCGAAGGAAAAATTGCTAATACCGAGAAATTAACAATTGCCGATTTCAGCCAGCCAAGTGATCAAAAAAGGTTATATGTAATCGACCTGAACAAGAGACAGCTTATTTTTCAATCATTAGTTTCACATGGTCGGGGCACCGGCACATTGTGGGCTAAATCGTTTTCCAATTCTCCTTCGTCCTATAAAAGCAGTCCTGGATTTTATGTTACGGAAGAAACTTATACGGGTCATAACGGCTATTCATTGCGCCTCAACGGGCTTGAAAGAGGCATCAATGATAATGCTCGCAACCGTGCCATCGTTGTACACGGCGCTCCTTATGTGAGCGAGTCCGCGATCCACTCCCTGGGTTTCCTGGGACGCAGCCAGGGCTGTCCTGCATTACCTGTTTCCCTGCACAAATCAATCATCAACGCGATAAAAAATGGCACCTGCTTTTTTATTTACACGCCTGATGAATCGTATTTGAACCACTCGGCACTCATCGAGTGATCATAACTAGCGGAACTCTCAGTAGCACTCGGGTATTCTTAGCCTCTGCTCAGCCCTTGCGTACTTTGCGATAGTTCTTGTATCGCAAGGAATGCGAAGAACCTCGGGGATCACAAAGCCTCTAAAGTTCTTCGCGCTGCGCCTTCGCGTAGCTTGGGCGAAGCAGGCCCTTAGCGGTTCAAAACCCCCCGCTCGTAATGCGATGTGACCAGAAATTAAAGCCTATACAGTTTCCCAGCTTTATCTTTGAGCACTAATTCATTATTATGCTCAGGATCGGCGTTTTTGGGGTAGGTCATTTGGGAAAATTTCATCTGAATAACTGGAAGGATATCAAGGATGCAGAGGTCATCGGTTTTTATGATCCAAGTGACGATACTTCGAGGGAAGTCGCCGAAAAATACCAGTTGCCCCGATTTCTCGATATAGATACTCTTCTCAATGCCTGCGATGCTATAGACGTTGTGGCTCCCACGAATTATCATTTTGCATTATGCGAAAAAGCGATAAAAAAAGGGAAGCATATTTTCGTTGAAAAACCATTGGCCAACACCATGGATGAAGCCCGGCAGCTTGTAAAGCTGGCCGAGGAATCCGGAGTCAAATTCCAGGTAGGGCATGTCGAGCGGTTTAACCCGGCTTTTCTGGCGATACGCGACACGCCCCTGAACCCGATGTTCATTGAAGTGCATCGCCTCGCTCAATTCAATCCCCGGGGTACAGAAGTGAGCGTGATACTCGACCTTATGATCCATGACATCGACATCATCCTAAGTATCGTCAAAAGCGATGTAAAGAACATCTCGGCAAGTGGCGTAGGAGTGATAACGGAAACTCCGGATATCGCCAATGTACGTATAGAGTTTCATAACGGCTGCGTGGCCAACCTCACCTCTAGCCGCATATCCATGAAAAAAATGCGCAAGATGAGGATATTCCAAAAGGATGCGTATATCGGTATTGATTTCCTGAATAAAAAAACGGAAATTATCAAGCTCAAGGACCAACAGGATCCAACTGTTTTTGCCTTTGATATCGAAACTCCTTCTGGCAAAAAGACCATTGCCGTGGCCAACCCGGTAGTTCCCGAAGTAAACGCTATTAAAAAAGAACTGGAAGAATTTGTATACGCCATCGTCAATAATACCAAAACCATTGTGTCGGAGATCGATGGACTGATGGCCATGGACGTAGCCCACCAGATACTCGATAAGATCGGCAACAATGTAATAACCCGTTGATGAATGCAGGCAAAAAAATAGCTGTTGGCTGGTATGTCGCTATGGATTATCTCACTGCGGCCCTTGCCTGGTTTTGTTTTTATACCGTTCGCAGTTCATTATTGAATGACAAGGGCGCTTACCCGATCAGTTACCAATCCTGGTTGTATATCCTGGTAGCTGTACCGATTGGCTGGCTAGCACTGTATACGATAGCCGGCACTTATCACTCATTATACAAGAAATCCAGGCTTGCTGAACTGTCGCTCACTTTTATTTGTACCCTGATCGGCACGGTTGTCTTTTTTTTCATCTTTGTCTGGAACGATCCACATACCGATTCCTCCTATTATTATGTGGCCTTTGGCTCACTGGCGGGTATTCATTTCGCTCTTACATTCACCGGTCGCTGGATTTTGCTAAATACTATCAAACGACAATTGCTTTCCGGCAGGGTAAGCTTCAATACCCTGATGATCGGTAGCCAGGAAAACGCAATTAGCATTTTCAACAAAACAGAAAAAAATCTGCACGATGGTGGTTACCGCTATATCGGGTTTGTGACACCAGAGTATAACGGGAAAAACGGGATCCAAAAAATGATCCCCAAACTGGGAAGCACCGACCAGTTGGAAAGCATTATCGATCAAAATAATATTCACCAGGTTGTCCTGGCAATGGAAAAAACGGAAGAAGCACTGTTGGAAAAGATCATTGACCGCCTTAGCGAAAAAGATGTTGAAATAAAAATTCAGCCCAGTACACTCGATATATTGTCCGGCTCTGTAAAGACCAGCAGCGTGATGGGTGCGCCGCTCATCGACCTGAAAACCGGGCTGATGCCTGACTGGCAACAGAATTTAAAAAGACTACTGGATGTCATGTCGGCCGTGGCCGGACTGATAATCCTGTCACCGCTGCTGTTATTTGCGGCTTTGCGGGTCAGGTTTTCTTCCCCCGGGGCCATAATATATTCGCAGGAAAGAATTGGATACAAAGGCAGACCATTCAGGATGTATAAATTCCGCTCCATGGTAAAAGATGCTGAAGTCAATGGACCCGCACTTTCATCTACAAACGATCCCCGTATCACAAAATGGGGAAAGACGATGCGCAAATGGCGAATAGATGAGTTGCCACAACTGTGGAATATCCTGTTGGGTGAAATGAGCCTGGTAGGTCCGCGTCCTGAACGCCGTTTTTATATCGACCAGGTTATTGCCCGTTTCCCCTACTACAAGTACCTGTTGAAAGTAAAGCCCGGGCTGACAAGCTGGGGCATGGTGCAGTTTGGTTATGCCGAAAATATCGATGAAATGATCGAACGAAGCAAATTAGATCTTCTCTATATAGAAAATATTTCGCTCGCACTTGATTTGAAAATTATGATCCATACGCTGCGGATCATTTTTAAAGGAAAAGGCAAATAATATGGGGAAAATCCGGATATTAAATTTCGAAACCCGAATAATATGGAATTTCGTCCCAATAGCTATGGAGATTCGGATTTCGTGATTCGAATTTCGGATTATCGACCCTGCATTTTATTTTTGACGAAACGAATCCTGGTGAAAAAACCATTTGCTGTCCTGTCGCTCTTTTTCTGCCTGCCAATACTTGCTAACAGCCAATCTCCGGGCTACTGGCAACAGGAAGTCAACTACACCATCGAAGTTTCTCTGAACGACAAAGACAATACCCTGAATGCCTTCGAAAAAATTGAATATATCAATAACTCGCCAGATACTTTACGATATATATGGTTTCATATCTGGCCAAATGCCTACAAGAACGATAAAACTGCTTTCAGTGACCAGTTGCTCGAAAATGGAAACACAAAATTCTACTTCTCCTCAAAAGAACAGAAAGGGTATGTCAATCGCCTCGACTTTAAAGTAAACAATATAACAGCCGAGCTCCGGGACCACCCGGAACATATAGATATCGCGCAGCTCATTTTACCATCGCCGCTGCCACCTCATCAGAGAATTACTATCACCACTCCCTTTCATGAAAAGCTTCCCTACAATTTTTCACGTGGGGGATATGATGGCCAGAGTTACCAGGTGACACAATGGTACCCCAAACCCGCAGTGTATGATCGCAATGGCTGGCATCCCATGCCTTATCTTGACCAGGGCGAATTTTACAGTGAGTTTGGAAGTTTTGATGTCAGTATTACTGTACCGGAAAATTATGTGGTAGCTGCCACTGGCGAACTGCAGAATGCGGATGAAAAAGAATGGTTGAAAACCAGGTCGGCATTTAACTGGGAACCGGTCAGGAAAAAAATAAAAACTAAAAGTGGAAGTTATAAAACGATCTATGACCCTTTCCCGAAATCTTCTTCCAGTATAAAAATTCTTCGTTTCAGGCAAAACAATGTGCATGATTTTGCCTGGTTCGCCGATAAGCGTTTTATCGTTAACTATGATACCTGTCATCTGCCATCGGGCAGGGTGATCGATGTATATACCTATTATACGCCCGCCGAAAAAAATGCGTGGCATCAAAGCATCCGCTTTGCCAAGAATGCAGTACTTCATTATTCAAATAGGGTTGGTGAGTATCCCTACAACATTGTTAGCGCCGTGCAGGGACCTGCAAGCTTTGGAGGTGGTATGGAGTATCCCACTATTACCCTTATTTCTTCCGGTACCAATGCACTCGACCTGGATTTTACCATTGCCCATGAAATAGGACATAACTGGTTTTATGGGATTCTTGCCAGCAATGAGCGAAGCCATCCCTGGATGGACGAGGGCATCAATTCTTATTATGAGATGCTATATTCCGTAACCAGGAATGATCATGAACCCTATTTTGATGAGAAAGAATCTGAAGAGGAGCTGCAGACACTCATCGCCAACAGGAGAGATCAACCAATTGAAACTTCATCTGAAGCCTTTACCGTAAAAAACTACGATGCGGTTGCTTATTATAAAGCCTCGAAGTGGGTAGCCTGGATGAAAAAATACCTTGGAGAAAAATCGTTCACAAGTGCAATGCATGAATATTTTCGCCAGTGGCAATTCAGGCATCCCCAACCGGAGGATCTAAAAAAAGTATTCGAAGATGTAAGTGGCAAAAATCTTGATTCAGCCTTTGCCCTTTTAAACCAGGAAGGCTATCTGCCGGGACAGGAGCCTCGCGGCTCAGGCCTTTGGAATCCATTTGAAACTACTTTTTTCGGAAAAAATTTGAATGAAAAAAATGTGATCGCGGTTTTGCCATCCGTCGGCTATAATTATTACGATAAATTTAAGTTGGGCGTATTGATAACAAATGTGAGAACACCTCCAAGCCGTTTCCAGTTCCTATTAACTCCCATGTATGCTTTTGGATCAAAACAATTCACGGGAACAGGGCTTTTGAAATATGACTTTTATACCAAAGGATATTTCAGGAAAATAGGCATCGGTTTGAACGGCTCCACTTTTTCGATGGATAATTTCACCGGTGATGACGGTAGTACAGCCTTCCTTCGTGTCCAGAAAATTGTGCCGAACATCCGGCTTACATTAAAACAAAAATACCCGCGAAGTACCCTGAACCGGTTTGTTCAATTCAAAAGTTACCTGATCGCTGAAGATGCTCTTCGTTTTTACCGGGATACTGTGATTGCTCCCGGCAGCCCTCCAGATACAACGGTCACGGATAAGTTCAGGACCATTCGTGAAAACCGGGTTCTTAACCAGTTACAGTTGGTCATCGAAAATACCAGGACCCTGTATCCCTATCGTGGCGAACTGAAACTGGAACAGGGAAAAGATTTTTTCCGTCTCGGCTTTACCGGGAACTATTTTTTCAATTATGCGAAGGGTAGCGGACTGGACCTGAGATTGTTTGCCGGGAAATTCTTTTATAGAGGTTCACAGACTTTTACCAAAAAATTCAATACCGATCGCTATCATCTCAATATGACGGCACCCAACGGCTATGAAGACTACACCTACAGTGATTACTTTATCGGCCGCAACGAATTTGAAGGAACGATCAGCCAACAGGTAATGGTTCGTGACGGAGCATTTAAAGTGCGCACAGAATTGCTGGCAGATAAAGTTGGAAAGACAGATGACTGGTTGATCGCAGTGAATCTATCTACCGGGTTACCGGGATTTAAGTTAGTTCCGGAAGCATTTCCCGTCAAGATTAAATTTTTCGCCGACGTTGGAACCTATGCAGAACCCTGGAAGAAAAATGCAACCTCTGACAGGTTTTTATTTGATGGCGGTATACAAATAGCGATATTTAAAACAGTAAATATTTACTTTCCGTTGGTATATAGCAAAGTATTCAAGGACTATATACAATCCATTTTGCCCCAAAAACATAGATTATTTCACGTAATGGCTTTTTCAATCGATATCTCTAATTTCAATTTAAAGACATTGAACAGCAAATTTGATTTCTGAGATGAGCTCGTCGAATATACAGCACCTCACCAGGGACAGGATCGATCCCGTAAAATGGAATAACTGTGTCGCCACGGCAGAAAACGGGTTGATCTATGCTTATTCGTATTATCTCGACCATATGGCCAGGCAATGGGATGCACTTGTGCTAAATGATTATGAAGCGGTGATGCCATTGACCTGGAACCAGAAATATGGAATTGCTTACTTGTATCAGCCTTTCCTGGCAGCCCAGCTCGGGTTATTTGGAAACAACATTTCAGCCGAATTACTGGAGACCTTCCTGGAGCAGATTCCTCCAAAATTCAGGTATTGGGATTTCTACCTGAACCGTAAGAACGTATTGCCTTTAAAAAATTTCAATCTTTACCAGCGTAGCAATTATGTTCTCAGCCTTGATCAATCTTATGATACTGTCAGTAAGCAATACCGGGAAAACGTTATTCGAAATGTAAAAAAAGCAGAACAGGTCGGCTGCAAAGCCGACAAGGGTTTTGACGAAGAGGAAGTGATCCGGTTAGCCGTACAACAGATGAAAACCTATTCACGCGAATCAAAAGAAAACGTCACCCGTTTCCGGGCCCTGTATAAATACCTTCAGCAGAAAGAAATGGCAACTACATACGGTATTTTTTCTGCCAAAAACGAATTACTGTCGTCCTGCATCTTCTTTTTTTCTCATAACAGGGCTTATTATATCCTTGTTGGCAATCATCCCAATGGGAGAACGATAGGAGCTTCGCATGCCCTGATCGATGCATTTATAAAAGATCATGCCGGAAAGAACATGATCCTCGACTTTGAAGGATCAGATATTCGCAACCTTGCTTTCTTCTACAGCAGCTTTGGGGCTATAGAAGAGAAGTTTGCAGGAATAAAGCTCAATAAGTTGCCGGCGATCTTAAGGTGGATGAAGGCGTGAGTCAGGGGAGTCGAGAGTCAATAGTCATTAGTCGATAGTCAATAGCTAATGGATGCTAGATACTGTCAAAGACGAGCGAAGCGAAGCAACCATATGGCGCTATCACTCCCTCTCCTTTGGAGAGGGAGTTGGAGGGAGAGGTCTAAGCAAGAAGCAACTCGAGGCTCGGGGCTATAGACTATCGACTAAAAACTGGCTTAGCGTTGTGCTAGGATCGCTTCGGCGAAGAGCAGGTCGATCGGTTTAGTGATCTTAATATTATTCTCCTCTCCTTCCACCAGTGAAACTTTTATACCATAAGCTTCCACGACCGTGGCTTCGTCGGTAAACTTTTCTTTATAATCGATCTGGAACGCGGGCAGTAGAATCTTGCTGTGAAAGGTCTGCGGTGTTTGTACCAACATCACCTTGTCGCGGTCAACAACCTCGCTGTTATTTTCTTTTAACAGGCGCACGCTGTCCCTGCTTGTTATCACCGGGATAGCGCTTCCCCCGTCAAATGCCATATCATAGCAGCGCCGTATAAGGTCCTCCGACAATAAACAGCGAACGCCATCATGTACAAATATGATGGACTCCTTTTCAATTAGCGACAGACCATTTTTAACGGACTGAAACCTGGTTTCACCACCGGCAATCAACTGTATACTCTTTTTGTCGAAATATTCATTGATCAATTTCTTTCCCGTTTCCAGGTGTATTGCAGGCAACACGAGAATGGTCTTTAGATCGGCGAAAGTGTCAGTAAAAGTTTTTATCGTGTAGTAGAGAACAGGTTTCCCATTAAGGGGCAAGAACTGTTTAGGCAGATCACTCCCCATTCTTGTACCGGTTCCGCCGGCAACGATAACAGCGTACTTGTTCATGAGCGAAGCTTACTTTAAAAGTTCTCGATAAATCCCAACCTCGTTTAGCCCGTCGCTGTTTTTGATTCCCCTGTACATGCCTTCGCTGTTGAAGAGCATCGCTGCATTGCCTCTCGCATCCACACCTATCATTCCTCCATCTCCTTCCAGCTTCACCAGCTTATCATTGACCACTACATTCATAGCATCCTGCAGGGTAATTCCTTTGTATTCCATTAAACAACTTACATCATACGCCGCAACAGCTCGAATAAACATTTCGCCATAACCGGTACAACTGATTGCACAGGTCTTATTATTCGCATAGGTGCCTGAGCCAATTATCGAACTATCCCCTACCCTTCCCCATTGTTTATTAGTCATGCCCCCGGTGCTTGTGGCAGCAGCAATATTGCCGTAACGGTCACAGGCAGCAGCTCCAACTGTTCCGAACTTTCTGTCCGCTGTTGTTTCAGAGGACGAAGCTTTATCATCTGCACTCACGTTATGGTCCAGCGCAGCTTTACCGGAAGCCTGCATTTTTTTCAATTGGTCGTACCTGAACTGTGAGAAAAAATATTCATCCGGTTCGGTCTTTATCCCGTTTTGTCCGGCAAACTCTTCAGCTCCTTTTCCTATTAACAATACATGCGGGGACTTCGTCATTACGGCATAAGCCAATTGGACCGGGTTCCTGATATTTCTTACTGCAGCGACAGCGCCTGCCATCAGCGTTTTTCCATCCATAATGGAAGCGTCCATCTCCTGCCTGCCATCATTTGTAAAGACAGATCCTTTCCCGGCATTAAATAATGCATTATCCTCCAACGAAACTGTTGCAGCTAATACAGCCTCCAGCGCCGATGCGCCTTTTTCGAGGAGATCGTAACCGGCTTTTAATGCTTCTTCCAATCCCTTTCTATAAGATGCCTCCCGTTCTTGTGTCATGTTCTTTTTAAGGATTGTTCCTGCGCCCCCATGTATTGTTAATGCAAACTTGTTCATCTTCCCTGTAATTTATGATAATAAGACTTCACACTCATTGAGAAGTTTTTGCTTATTGATCGCCACTGTGCCTACTTCTTCGCATACCAGTCCCCCGGCAATGTTTGCGATCTCGGCCATTAAATGCACATTCCTGGTAGCAGCATACACTAATGAAGCCACTGCGATCACGGTATCACCGGCCCCGGATACATCGGCTATATTCCTGAGATGAGATTCGATAATAGCCGACTGGCCGTTATACTGGTAAAAAACTCCTTTCTCTGAAAGAGTAATAAAAGAAATGGTATGCCGGAGCACTGCTGCTATTTCCTTATGAATGTTCCCAAGCACTCCTTTATTTACATCCACCAGTAAAAGGTTCAGGCCTTCTTTTACTTCTTTGAGATTGGGTTTGAATATATCGACACCCCGGTAACTGAAGAAGTTTTTCCGTTTAGGGTCGACTGAAGTCAGCACACCCCCTTTTTTACAAAGCCCTATTACATCCTGGATGACCTTGGAAGTAAGTATGCCTTTATTATAATCCTCGAAAATGATCACATCGGGTTTTTCCTTGGCAATGAACGCTTTTACATTCTGCAAAAGGTTGGCGGTATCTGCTTCATTTAGATCATTAGTGATCTCGGCATCGAGACGCATCATTTGCTGGTTTCGGCTGATGATACGGGTCTTATTGGTTGTGATACGATCCCGGCTCCGGATAATATAATTCGTATAGATAGTATTGGACGAAAACATCTGTTCCAGTTTTTCTCCATCCTCGTCTTCACCAATCACGGAAAGAATAAAGGTTTGGGCACCCAATGATTGGGCATTCAAGGCTACATTACCTGCACCGCCGATCCTATAATCTTTTTTATGCAGGGAGACAACAGGTACGGGGGCTTCAGGAGAAATGCGTTCTACACCGCCCCACATATATGTATCAAGCATCACATCACCGATCACACCCACCTTTAGCCTGGTAAAGGAGTCAAATAATTTTTTGAAATCTTCCATCCTGCAAAAATCGGAAGTTTAACTCTTCCGCGATGATATCGCAATAAAATAAAGTGGAATGCCGACCAGCACAATCGCCATGCCCCATAAAGAGTAAACAGGTTCAAATATGGCAAGAAATACGCAGAAGGTCAGGCCAAGGATAATATAGAGGATTGGGAGAACCGGGTAACCAAAAGCCTTATAAGGTCTTTCCATCTGAGGCTTTTTCTTTCTAAGAATAAAAATGCCAATGATCGTCAAAACATAGAATATAACTACCACAAAAGATATCATGGTAAGAAGATTATTATAGCTTCCGCTCAAACATAACAATGAAGCCACAATCGCCTGCGCCCACAAGGCCCATTCGGGGACTGCCTGCTTATTCAGCGTACCCGCTTTTTTAAAAAATAAGCCGTCATTGGCCATTGTATAATAAACTCTTGCTCCTGCCAGTATCAATCCATTATTGCAGCCAAATGTTGAAATCATGATCATGACAGCAATTACTTTCGAACCGACATTTCCGAATATAGCATCGGAAGCGGCTACAGCTACCCGCCCACCTTCCGGATGAGCAATGCCGGCTAACGGTAGCACGTTCAGGTACATCAAATTGGCGCAGATGTAAATCACGGTAACGATAAACGTTCCCAGGAAAAGGCTCAAGCCAATATTTCTTTTTGGATTTTTGATCTCTCCGGCAATAAACGTCACGTTATTCCACGCATCGCTGCTGAAAATTGAACCGACCATTGATGCAGCAATGGCGCCAATCAACACAGCCCCCCCGATAGATTCCCAGGTACCTGTATCCATTCCGGTGTTCGACGCAGGGTTCGGCACCTCTTTCATTGCATTGAAACCAGTTTGCCAGTTTTCGTTCCAGAAACTATGTTTTACTAAAAGAAAGCCAAGGATGATCAAACCAAAAAGAGAAAGCAATTTCACGGTCGTGAAGGTTGTTTGGATAAACTTTCCTTCCTTGATGCCCCTTGTGTTGGTATAAGTTAGAAAAAAGATTAAAAGAATAGCCAGCACCTGTGCCGCAGAAATAGATACGCCGAAAGCTGATAAAACTATGTTGCCTTCACCAACTTCTGGTATTAAATACGCAGTAAACCTGCTGAATGCTACACCCACCGCTGCAATAGTGGCCGTTTGTATCACCGCAAAAAAGCTCCAGCCATACAAGAACCCCATTAGCGGGTTATATGCCTCTTTTAAATAAACATATTGTCCGCCTGCTTTCGGATACATACCACTCAATTCCCCATAGCTGACTGCGGCTGTAATTGTCATAAAACCTGTAATCACCCAAACGGCAATTAGCCAGCCTGCGCTGCCTACGTGTTGCGTAATATCGGCACTAACAATGAAAATACCGGAACCGATCATTGAACCGGCCACGATCATAGTAGCATCAAATAATCCAAGTGATTGTTTAAACGAAGTTTGTTCTGCCATGGAGATTGGTTTATCGTTCAAGATAAGTATTTCAATGCATTAATTCAATTATTCCCGGGGCAAAACAAAGCGTCTTCCTGGTGCAGGAAGACGCTTATCCGACTTTGAAATAAGTCTTATTCTTTTTTTCCTTTGTACTTTTCATTGATGCCTTTTACAATGGCACCTGTAATATTGTACATTGTATCGCAGTAATAGAACAGCCCAGGTTGATTGGCAAAGATATAAGCATAGGTCTTATCCTTATTATAGTCCTTCAAATAGTCCTCGATTTGTTTCTTTATTGCGGTTTCATTGATGCTATAAACTTTGTTGTATTCCGCATCCAGTGTCTGTTTCGTCGTTCTGATACTATCATCCAGGTTTTTCATTTCCTGGTTAGCTGCTTCTACCTGTGCCTGAGTCATCTTTCCAGATTGCATCTGAACCTGGTAGTCGGTAAACTTTCTCTGAAAATTCCTGCGCATCCGTTCAATCTCGCCATCATTCTTCTCCTCTTTTGCATTCATGTCCCGGCGAAAATCCCTGACGATATATAAACCAGAGGCGATAGAATCCATTTCAAAATAAGCGATGCGAAATGGACCGGGATCGGAAGCAATTTGCATGGGATCGACCTTAGGCTCAGCCTCCCTCTTTTTGGAAGTAGCGAAATGCGCATAAATCAAATAGCCTGCGACCAACGTCAGTGCAATATTCCAGATCAGCAAACCATTTTTCATTTAAAACATTTTTTACAAAATTAACCCTGAATAAAGGGCCAAAAATAGCAAAACAAGTTACTTTATGAAACAGTTAACTAACAACCGATTGACTAAGACCTACAAAGTTTGTGATTTAGAAAACTCGGTCATGCCGACATAAACTTTATAGGTCTTATAAAAAAGGAGCAAGAAAAACTCTCACTCCTTAATCACTTTATCTATATGTCGTTAACTTGCTCCGCTCGCAATGATCAACTCACAACTATCGACTTTACTCCTCTTCATCAAACGCCATGGCCTCGCGTGTCGTCTGCAGCAACTCATATTCTTCCTTGCTACCCACGATCATGTTTTCAAACTCGCGCAAACCTGTACCTGCCGGTATCGGGTGACCGGTAATGACATTTTCTTTAAGACCAAGCATATCATCAGTTTTACCATGAATGGCAGCCGATGACAATACCTTGGTTGTTTCCTGGAATGAAGCGGCAGATATCCAGCTCGGTACTCCCAATGATGCTTTCGTAATACCCAGCAATGTCGGGGCCGATGTTGCTGGTTTAGCATCACGGAAATCAACCGGCTTGGAATCGTTACGGCGAAGTATAGAATTTTCTTCCCTTACTTCACGCAGGCTTACGATCTGTCCTGCTCGTAACTTGGCTGAATCTCCGGTATCAGTCACAACTTTCTTGTCGAATATAAAATCGTTCTCTTCTACAAATTCAAACTTATCTACTGAATCATCTTCAAGGAACCTGGTATCGCCCGGATCAACTATGCTTACCTTGCGCATCATCTGGCGAACAATGACTTCAATATGCTTGTCATTGATCTTCACACCCTGCAGACGATATACTTCCTGGATCTCGTTCACCAGGTACTCTTGTACCGCGGTAGGACCTTTGATCGACAGGATATCCGAAG
>Ga0136846_1220008_pt1 | contig 13635 bp, 6 predicted proteins | sample HopSoiMetagenom2_FD_96841 | JGI IMG/M metagenome (GOLD analysis project Ga0136846, IMG submission 96841) | Grasslands soil microbial communities from Hopland, California, USA - 2 Assembly 2016 (version 4) | ecosystem: Environmental > Terrestrial > Soil > Grasslands | place: USA: Hopland... | reverse complement strand
GACGAATCCATTTCAACGCAATTCCAAGTTGGGCATCACTTCGATGGCTGTCGATGCCACCTCGGTTACTCTGACCTTCCCGACCGTGGCCCACAAAATTTATTCGGTGGAGGCCACGGCCAGTTTGTCGCCGATCAGTTGGTCGGCCGTCGTTCCCGCGCTGCAGGCGATCGGCAATGGCAGCGACATGACTCTTGTGGCTCCCCGATCTGCGGGCGCTTTTTTCACGGTGGTTGTAAAGGATCTGGACACGGATGGAGATGGAGTCAGCGATTGGGCGGAGCAGCTAGTCGGTCTGGATCCGAACAGCGCTACGAGTAACGGACAGTTGGATCGGAATGGGTTGCCAATCTCCGATAAGGATTGGATGAACTCGCAACTGGCGGCGCAAGGGACGATCACCATAGCGGCGGTCGATTCATTCGCCATCCAACCCGCTAGCGCCACCCAGATTCCGCCGGCAGTCGGTAGATTGAAGATCGTTCGCCAAGGTTTTTCGACGTTCATGCCGGCAGCCACGGTCAACCTGAATATCGGCGGAACGGCGACCGCGGGTGTGGATTACGAACCATTGCCGGTCAGCGTCTCTTTCCTTGCGAACGAAACCTCGAAGGACATCCTAGTCACTCCACTTTACAACCCCAACCGCGCCACCGGTACGTCAGCGGTGGTGACATTGCCAGCGTCACCCGATTACACGATTGGCGGGCAAGGCTGGGCAGCCGTCATTATCAATCCAACAGCCGCTCCATCCGGGAGTGGGTTGCTGGCGCGCTACTATGATACGGCCAGTTCCACCTATGCGGATGCGGCGAATTTCGGACAGGCCGGGACGTATAATTTCACCAAAAATAGCTCGGTTCCAACGACCGGGACAATTGTTGTTTCCTATACGACGGGGGATCTTTCCGCCTTGCAGGTGGGGAATACGGTGAAGCTGACCTTCACGTCGGGAAACTTAAACAGCGCTGCTTACAATCACCAGAACTACACGGTGACGGCTGTGGCGGCATCCAATTTTACGGCGGCCATCACGTCGACGACCGCGCTGCCGACCTCCGGAACGGGCAATTGCAGTTTCAGTATTCAGTCTTTCGTGCATCCGCCGGTGATTGAGCGGGTCGATCCGACGGTGAATTTCGACTGGCAATACGGCACGCCGAATGGAGTTGTCATCCTGCCGAATAATTCGCCGGACAACTACTCCGCCGTTTGGGAGGGATATCTCCATCCTACGACGGCCGGTTCTTACACCTTTCAACTCGATGCCGATGACAAAGCGAGAGTGCTTCTCGATCTCAATGACGGGAATGGTTTGCAGCAAATACTCGAGCACAACTGGGACAGCCCAGCGACGGTCGGTGTTTTCAAGCAAAGCGCTGCTTACACTCTGGCGGTGCCGGCGACGCCGGCCGCACGCTACCACATCCGGGTGGAACATGTGGAGACTACGGGCGATGCACGTTGCCGCCTTCAGTGGAAGCTGAATACGGGCGCCTTCGCAAATATCCCGCAGGCGAATGTATATACGCACACCTTGGCGGCCACCTACGCTTTCACCCGGACCAGCAGCACGAATGGAACAGCGACCATCACGCTGACCAATCATGGATTGTTGAATGGCGATACAGTCAAAGTCGCATTCTCATCGAGCAACCTGTTCACTCCCGTCAGCTACAGCGGGACATATACTGTGGCGAATGCGACAGCCAATACTTTTGACGTCGCGATCACCGGGACGAGTTTGCCGAGCAACGTATCCGCGGGCCAAGGCTGTTTCCTGGAAAACAGGCCTGCAAGCACGATCACGGGTGTATTTAATCGCTGTTACCCGAATACCGCCTTCATTGATCCGCCGGGCCGTGTTGGTGTCGACGCGGCGATTACCGTGGGCAATAATGGTATCTGGGGGGCAGGCACGCCGGATGCCGCTCGCATCGCTCCGGACACGTTTTCGGTTCGGTGGACGGGGCAGGTACAGCCGCAATACTCCGAAGATTACACGTTTGTGGTTCAGGCGGACGATGGCTGCACGCTATGGATCAATGGACAGTTGCAAACACTCAAGACGTCGCCTTCGACCAGCCAGGGTGGCAGCACCTACAGCTATAACGCCGCGACGGGTGATGCGGTGATCAACTATGCGAGCCTGGTCGTCACCCCGGGCAGCTTCCAAGTGGGAGAAACGATTCGCCTTGATCCTACCAGCGGAAATCTCAGCCACTTGGCGTCCGCAACCTATACCTACAACGGGACCACTGGCGATGCAGTCATCGATTATTCGGCCATGACCAACATCGCGCCGGGAGGCTTCGTGGTCGGAGAAACAGTCCAACTGGATCCGACTACAGGGAGCATCAATCCGTTGAGCACCGCTCCCTATGTCATCACTGCCGCGACTGGCACGACATTCACCGTCAATTTCGGCACCGGTGTGTATCCCAGCGACACGGGCAGCATCAGCATCAGTGATGTCCGAGACGCAGTCATTACCGCCGTGACCGCAAGCAATTTTACCGTCAATTGGGGAACTGGAAAATATGCGGCGGGCACAGGCAATATAAACGTCGAAATCGTCAATAAGAATCTCAAGGATTGGTCTTCGATGGGGAATGAGCGCTATGTTCGCATTCCGATGATTGGCGGCACGCGCTACGATATTCAGCTCGATTACTTCGAGAATACGAGCTACGCCCGCTGCCAGCTTTCGTGGTACAGCGCCAGCCAACCAAAGCAAATCATTCCGTCAGAGCGACTTTACCCGTCGAATCTGTCCCTGGCCGGATCCAATGTTCTAAGCCCAACTTCCGCTGAGGCCGTGGTGGGCGGCAGTTTTTCTTACATCATCGCGGGAAGTAACGGCGGCACCATCAGCATTAGCGGAAATCCTGCCTGGCTGACCTTAAATGGCAACGTGCTCAGTGGCACTCCGCCGCTTGGATCTGGCGGCGACTACCAGATTCTGATCACCACCACGAATGCATACGGCACCGGCACGTCTGTGTTGAATCTCCATGTGGATGAAAACAGCGCGACGGTCACCCGTGAGTATTGGACCGGCATCACGGGCAGTGGCGTCGCCTCTATTCCCGTCAATACTCCGCCCAGTGGTACCAGCAGCCTGACTCGTTTGCAGGCACCTACGGATTTTGGAGACAACTATGGTGCCAGGATCCGCGGCTACATCACAGCTCCGGTCACCGGTAATTACTATTTCTGGCTGGCGGCGAGCGACGACGCAGAACTTTGGATTTCCAATGACAGTGAGCCGGTGAACAAGCTTCGGCGGGCCAGCGTTTCCGGCGGGAGTGCGACTCCTCTTGACTGGAATGCGGCGCGAAAATCTCCATGGCTGGCACTCGAAGCGGGGCGCAAGTATTACTTTGAAGTCCTGCACAAAGCGGGGGCGGGTTCAGGTGACAATCTTGCCGTCGGCTGGCTCAAGCCGGGAGAGACGGGCACAGTGCCCAGCGAGGTCGTCCCCGCGCCGGTGCTCTCCCCCTATTTTGACACGCCCGCGCTTGCCAATCCCGGCACGCTATTCGTAGCGACGATGCTTTCGCAAAATGGAGCCAGTACCAGTGTAGTAGGAAGCTCCACATTAGTCCTGAGCCCGGATGAAACGACCGCTACCATGCGACGCACCTATAGCGGACTGAGCGGGCCTATTACCGCCGAGCACATTCATTGCGATCCCTATTTGGGCAACCCGAGCACGATCCTCTTTGATATTGATACGCCCGCAACACCTGGTGATGGGCTCCAGGCCGACGGAAGCTATAAGTGGACGATCACATCGGTCGGGACGCTTTCGGCGGCGGATATCCGCGAAATCATCAAAGAGGGCAAGGCGTACATCAATCTTCACACCGCGGCCTATCCGGCCGGGGAAATTCGTGGGAACTACACGCTGGCCGTCGGCTCGCGGACATTCACACCGCCGCCTGCGCCGCCCAGCTACACCGACGATCACACCACCGACGTGGGCGCTGTGCGCTTCCTGACCCAGGCGACCTACGGACCGAACATTGCCGATGTCGTAGCCCTGAAGGGCATGGCGAGTTACGACGCGTGGATAGACGCGCAATTCTCTATCCCGGCGACGGCGCAACTTCCCGGAGTGCTCGCCAAGGAACTTTCGGATGCCAATGGAGGCGCGCAATTCGACGAGTCTCTCACTTACAATGCGTGGTGGAGGAACTCCGTCAACGCACCGGATCAACTTCGGCAGCGCGTCGCGTTTGCGCTCAGCCAAATCCTCGTCGTCTCTGCCACCGGTCCGCTCGATAACCGGGCGGACGCGCTCTCGTACTTCTATGACAAGCTGGCGTCGGATGCCTTCGGGAATTTCCGCGACATCCTCGAGGACGTCACTTTAACGCCGACGATGGGACGCTACCTGGACATGCTTCGCAATGATAAGCCGGATTTGTCGATCGGTCGTATCCCCAACGAGAATTACGCCCGGGAGATTCAGCAGCTCTTTTCCATCGGCCTTTACCGTTTGTGGCCGGACGGCTCACTGATTCTGAACTCCAAAAACGCCCCGGTCGAAACATACTCTCAGCGTGAGATCGTCGGCTTCGCTCACGCCTTCACTGGATGGGATTATGGTTACGACGGAACTTTGCGCACCGCGCTTGGCGCGGCCACGAACTGGACGCGCCAAATGCGCGAGGTCCCGGCCCGTCATTTCACTGGCCCCAAGCGTATCCTAAATAATGAAGTTTTGCCGGGGTTGACTACGGTCGCGGGGCAGACGGTCGACCCTTATGCGACCCACAGTTCCGCATACTTCACGGACCCAGCCTACAATGCATTGCCAGCCCAGGAACTTGACGCCACACACGACCAACTCTTCAATCATCCTAACGTTGGCCCGTTCATCTGTCGTCAGCTCATCCAACGCATGGTGACCAGCAGTCCCTCACGTGATTACGTTTACCGCGTTGTTCAAAAGTTTAATGACAACGGGTCTGGAGTCCGCGGGGATATGAAAGCAGTCGTCAAGGCGATTCTTCTCGATTACGAGGCGCGGGCTAGCACTGAGGCTACGAAGCCGGACTTCGGCAAGCAGCGTGAGCCGGTGCTGCGGGTGGCCTCTGCCGCGCGGGCGTTCCGCACGCAAAGTATGTCGGGGACTTACAGTCAAAACGGCTCTCATGTGATCGATATCACGATGCCGAACAGACTCGCCGGAGGAAATAACGTCTTCCTTGAGTTTCCTCGCTCAGGGGCATTCACCCCGGGTGACACGACACCAACCTCGGAGATGTACACCGTTCTAAGCAGTCCTGCTCCTACGGCCAACACCTTCTCGATCAATGCCAAGGGTTGGACCGGCGTAAACACTTCCAGCGGCACTAGCAACGGAGGGGTAACCGGCACCTACAGCCAAGCGGCAGGGTCGACTGTCATGACAATCACGCTGTCGAGTCACTGGCTGCCGGCCGGAGGCAAAGCGTGGCTCGACTTCGGGCCTGTCACCACCGGGACTCCAATGACCGATGGTGTCTACGTGGCGGATACATCTACCAGCTCCAATGATTCTACAGCGGGCACCACATTTACGATCACTGCCCCCGATACCACGGCACGGACGGGCTTTGTGCGCATGGTGCGATTCCAAGGCTCCTACACGATTGCCAATTCGGGATTGGCCACGCCGCAAAACAAACGCATCACCTTCGACACGATATCGGGCGGAATCGCCGATCATCACCTCAATATCGGAGATCATGTCTACATCAATATCATCAGCGGCAACCCCAAAGGCCCTGATGGTGAATTTATCGTCGAATCTGTTCCCGATTCGAATACCTTTACCGTCCTGACGACGAATGTATCGGATGTCGGGGACAATGGCATCTTCATGTTCCCGTTGGTCAGCCAACCCTTGACTCGGAGCGGAAATGTCGGAGCCCCTCCCAGCACGTTCGTAATGGGCAACACGAATGCGGATTTCGATCAGTCGCCGTTGAATTCACCGACGGTCTTCAATTTCTTCTTCCCGGACTACAAGTTTTCCGGGGCGCTGGCCGCGCACGGGATGACCACACCAGAATTCCAACTTACCGCCGAAACTACGGTGATCCGCGAAGCAAACTTCTTTTACAACGGCATTTTCAATCCGGGAAATACGAATGGAATTAGCAGTTTCAAATCGGGGACGAACGCGTTGGTCATGGATTTCGGCCCGTGGATGGCGTTGCCGCCCATCGCTGATATTGGATTAGGCGCGCCGGCAGACGCTACAAAGCCTTGGACACATAACGAAAACCTGACGGTGCTGATTGATCAACTCAGCAATCTTCTCGCCGCCGGCCAGATTCCCGCCCAGGCGAAAACGATCATTCGTAACCTGATCAGTGTTCCCATTGCTTCGATCAGCACAGGCACGACGTCGTGCACGGTCACCACCGCCGTCAATCACGGCTTCGCTACAAATGACTCCGTTGTGATCAGCGGGGTAAGCGATGGCACATTTGGATCGACGCTCAACAATACGACAACCGCGCGGACGGTAACTGTCACCGGGCCCACTACCTTTACCATTCCGGTTTCCTGCTCGGTCCCTCCATCGTCGTCGGGGCTGGCTAATGCCCATGTCTCACTGGCGACAATCACCTATAACAACGGGACGACAAGCCCATCAGACGCAAACAAGCGCGACCGGTTGCGTGCCATCATTCATCTCATTTTAACCAGCCCCGACTACATCATCCAACGATAATGCATCATGAGCTCTGAAGAACTTCCTTCCCTCCGGACACGTCGTAATTTCATTCGTCAGGTCTCCTGCGCTGCGGTCGGCACTTGGGCCTTGACCAGCACGATTCGAGATCTGCGCCTGATCAACGCGGCGATCGCCCAAGCCCCAGCGCCCGGCTACAAAGCGCTCGTTTGCGTTTTTCTCAGCGGGGGCAACGATGCCAATAACTGGATCGTTCCAACGGATGCGCCTACCTATGCTGAGTATGCTTCGATTCGCGGTCTCCTGGCGCTGCCGCAATCCTCTCTTCTTCCGCTGCGGACTGGGCCAAGCGCCGGCGATCCGGCATATGTCGATGCTGATGGGCACAGCTTTGGTTTTCATCCGAATTGCCCCGAACTGCAGACTCTTTTTGGTGAGGGAAAACTGGGGATGCTTCTCAATGTCGGCACGTTGCTCCGCCCCATCACGCGTGCGGAGTATCTGACAAACGCGACTGGAACTCGGCCGCCGCAACTCTTTTCCCATAGCGATCAGGTAACCCAATGGCAGACATCTATCCCAGATCGGGCGCCGATCACCGGTTGGGGTGGACGGGTGGCGGATTTGCTCAACGCTGTCTCGAATCCTTCAGGGAATATATCCATGTCAGTCTCGCTCGCCGGGACAAATACATTCGAAGTAGGAAACCTGGTTTCGCAATATCAAGTCTCCAGCACCGGAGCCATTACGCTGGGTGGAAGCCTGATGACCGGCACGGGGGCGCGGGCCAAGGCGCTCAAGGATATTCTTGCCCTGAGCAATACTAACTTGCAACGGACGGCTTATGCGGACGTCGTGGAGCGTGCCATAGCGGTGGGGGATCTCCTCAATACGAGCATTGCCTCGACAGCCCTGTCCACGGACACTCCTCCGGGCACGTGGGTATGGAATGCACCCTTTCCCAACACCACCTTGGGTAACCAGCTGAAGATGGTGGCGCGAATCATAGCGGCGCGGGGTCCGAGTGCTTTCAATATGAGCCGACAGGTTTTCTTCTGCTCGGTAGGTGGGTACGATACTCACACGGCTCAGATTACTCTATCGCCGACAGTCAATCCTACCACCGGCACCCACGCCAATTTGCTTAATGAAGTCAGTGAATGCCTCTATGCTTTCCAGCGAGCCATGGAACAGCTCGGCGTCTCCAATGACGTGACGACTTTCACCGCCAGTGATTTCTCCCGGACGTTGCCCACCAATAGCCAGGGAAGCGATCACGGCTGGGGTTCCCATCACTTGATCATGGGTGGCTCCGTAAGAGGTGGTCATACGTATGGCCATCTGCCCACTCTGGCGATCAATGGTCCCGATGACACGGGAACAGGCCGATGGCTTCCCACCCTATCCGTGGATCAGTACTCAGCCACGCTCGCCAAATGGTTTGGCGTCGACAACACGAGCATGAGCTCTGTCTTTCCTAATCTCAGCCGGTTTGCGACGTCCGACCTTGGTTTCATGCTTTAGACCGGGCTGCTCTTTCCGACATTATGAAATTTCCTCCACTTGCATATGTCGCGTTCGGCGGAGCCTTGGGCGGAATGGGGCTTTTTACCTTAAGACTCGGGCATTCCGATGGGCGAGAGGCGGCGAAGCGAAGTTTCACACCACCTCCTCCAGCGTTCCAGTCCTCCGGCGCCGACTTGCCGCTGACGGCGCCTACGCCGGCCTTGCCGGAAGAAGCGCCGGTAATTCCACCGCCCGTCCTCGTCGCAGAACGGAAAGCGGCAATGGTGGATTTGGACAACGTCCAATTCATGCTCCGCGATTTTCGTGCGCTCACGCACGGAAATCCTGAGGGGACAAACGCCGAGATAATGAAGAGCGTGATGGGAGGGAACGGGAATCAAGTACGGTTGGGACCACCGCAAGGTCAGACTCTGAATGAGCAAGGCGAACTCGTCGATCGTTGGGGCACTCCTTATTTCTTTCACCAGCTTTCCAAAGACGAAATGGAAATCCGATCCGCTGGCCCGGATCGGAAGATGTGGACGACGGACGATGTCGTCATGAAATGAGAAGCAAGCCTCCGAATCAAGATTCAGCCCTCGAACTATAGCTTACTTATACTTAGGTCCTATGAAATTCACTACGCAAAAGGTTCTCACAGCTGTTGCTTTTTTCTGCGTCGGCGCAGGTGTATGTTCTGCCCAGACTCGAACTCTCCCCGTTGGGTACATGACATATCCCGTTGTAAGTGGCGCCACGACTTCCTTCGGAGTACCATTGGTGGAGTTGCCTTTCTTTGCTGGCTACGCATCGACAGTCACCTCCTCGAGTATTAGCGTGACCGGCGGCAGCTGGAATCCAGATCAATTTGTTACGTCCGGAAAGCACTACTTTGTTCTGATCAAGAGCGGCCTTCAGGCTGGGCGTACCCTTCTCATTATCGGGAATACTGCAGACACGCTCACGCTGGATGTGGAGGACACCAACCTGAACGCTGCGAGTTTTGCAGTGGCGGCGGGAGCGGATACTTTCGAGATATTTGAGGGGAATAACCTTGGAAGTCTTTTCGGAACAATTGCCGACGCCAATGGCATTTTGAGCTCGGGCGTGAAAGGAGGAGCAACGTCGACCAACGCGGACGCCATTCAGGTCCACAACGGCACGGCATTTGTGACCTATTTTTTTAATACCACCCTTGGCTACTGGGTGATGGTGAATGGCGGAACAACCAATCGCAATGATCTCATTCTCTACCCAGACGAGGGCATGCTGATTACCCGGCGCGGAGCGGCGGGTAATCTGACGATGTTTGGTCGCCCACCTGTTACCAAACTATTGACCAAATTACCTGGAGGCTCGACGAATGTAGTGGCGGTTCGTTTTCCGGTGAACACTACCCTCGGTGGGCTCAGTTTTGGCGGCCCAGGTACGTGGCTCAGCGGGAATAGTTCCAGCGTTGCCGATACGGTAGGACTTTGGAATGGATCGAAATGGGTTCTCTATTATAAAAATACTAGCAATCGGTGGGTTAAGGATCACGGAGGGAGCGGCGACCAAAGTGCCACTGCGATACCAGCGGGCCGAGCATTGCAAATAATTAAACGCGGAACTGCAGTGGGCAGCGCTTCTTTTTTCAGCCAACTTCTTCCTTACGGACTCTAGCTGAGGACATCAGTGCGCCAGTCGATCTGCTTTGCGGTCATATTCGCGGCGTCGGTTTGCGCTGCGCCTGTTTCGTATAGAAACTCATAGTAGGCCCGGCGCTCGGTATTCTGCTCGCTGGCGATAATCGCTGCGTGCTCTTCGGGGTTGATAGCTCGCTTGCTCTCACTGCGAATCTTGGGCCAAGCGGCCTTGTGGAGAACGGGCCACGCCAGCCAGCCGAGATTGAGCGCGAGGTGGTGGAGGTGGCGCAAGTAGTGGCCAACGGAATTGCCGTGCGCGTGGCAGATCGCGAGCAATTCCTCGGCTGTCGATTCCACAAGGGGCTTGGCTCGGATCGGATCGTAGGAGCGGCTTCTCATGGCGCGAGCACAACGGAGTTGAGTCGTTGGCTTCCCATGCCGGGCCATTTCATCCATGACGGTCTGCCAAGTGCGCGTACACATCCTTGGATCGTGGGCAGACAGGTAGGCGCGGCCAAGCGCGAGATTGAGCGTCGGCTGCTTGTGTGCCTCGTTCTTCGCCAGTAAGAGCCGCTTGGCTTCGGCGCGGAGACTGCCCCGATTTGCGGTGCCATTCTCTTGCCAATAGAAAGCGCCTCCGGCGCGTTGGAATAGTCGATATTTGAGCTGCATGAACTTCGTGTTGGTTGCGGAGTTTGCATGCGCCAAAGGGGCGACCGTTACAGAGGAGTAGGCGAGTGGTGACAGAGTCCGCGCGAATAGTGAAAATCAGCACGCGTTTGCACTCAGTTTAGCACTCACATGGGCTTCTGGCGGGTCATCAAACCGGAGGAAGTATCTGGAAGCGAGGTGCTTACAGGGTGGCTCCTGAGGTAGGATTTGAACCTACGACCAATCGGTTAACAGCCGATCGCTCTACCACTGAGCTACTCAGGAATCTCCGAGTTTCGGAAGGGGCGGTATGGATGCCTCACCATGATGCCGCTGGCAACCCTTTTTTGCGAAAATTTTCAGAACGTCGATTGGCGAGAGGCGGCATCGTTTCGCGGCGTTTAATTCTACGCCAACGCGTAGGGTGGGGTAGGACATTTACCAGTTTCTTCCCTAAGGAAGAATGGCTATGCTGCCTCGTATCCCTAGGCACCCCCATAACGCGAGGCGCCGAAGTATCCACACCATCCAAATGAAAAAACTCGCACTCCTCTGCACAATTCTCGCCGCAGCCCTTCCGGCTTTCGCGGCTGACACCAAACTCGAAGGCACGGCTACCTGCGCCAAATGCGATCTCGGCATCGCCGAAAAATGCCAGGCCGCTGTGGTCGTGAAGACCGCCGATGGCAAGACGGAAACCATCCTCTCCGAAGGCAACGACAAGGCCAAGGCTCTGCACAAGGAAATCTGCAAGGGCGGCAAGGAAGCCACGGTTGAAGGCACGGTCACCGAGAAGGACGGCAAGAAGACCATCGCGATCACCAATTACACGCTGAAGTAACCAGCCTTCACGCGTCTCCCAGAGACTCACATGAAAGGGCGTCCGGTCTTTCCGGACGCCCTTTTTTTAGTTCCAAGAGCCAAGTGATCAGAGCCAAGTGGGCATGGCGCAGGTCTCACACATTGGAGGCCCCTTACTTGGCTCTTGGAACTTCTTATTTCGCGAAGCCCTGGACTTTCAGCCAGTAGAGGCAGTCCGCGGCCCACGGGTGATGGGGGCCACCGGCGCGGCCGCCACCGAGGCCCATGCCGTGTCCGCCTTTTTGGTAGATGTGCAGGTCGAAGGGGACGCCATTGGCGCGGAGGGCCTTGGCAAACTCGAGGGAGTTTTCGATCTTCACCGCGGTGTCCTCGTAGGTGTGGAAAAGAAAGGCGGGCGGGGTGTCCTTGGTGACCTGCTTTTCATTCGAGAGCAGGTCGACGAGTTCCTGCGGCGGGTTCTCGCCGAGCAGGTTTTTCTTCGAGCCGCCATGGGTGAAGGGGCCCATGGTGATGACCGGGTAGCAGAGGATGCCGAGGTCGGGACGCGAGCTGAAACGCTCGACGGGATCGGCGTCGTCCACTTTGCCGGCGTCGAAGTGGGTGAGCAGCGTGGAGGCGAGGTGGCCGCCGGCGCTGGAGCCCATGATGCCCACGCGCTTCACATCGATGTGCCATTCGTCCGCCTTGGAGCGGGTGAGGCGCACGGCGCGTGCGGCGTCGTTGAGCATGGCCGGATGGCGGTAACCCTTGGAGCCGAGCCGATATTTCAGCACGATGCCCGCGATACCGTTGTCCGCAAGCCACTCGGCGTAACCCGCGCCCTCGTGCGGCGCGAGACCGCCGTAGCCGCCCCCGGGGCAGATGACCATCGCCGCGCCAGTCGCTTTCGCGGGGTCGGGCAGGAAGGCGGTGAGCGTGGGCTTGTCGTCGTCTTTGTCACCCAGCGCGCCGGGGGCGCCATTCGGCCAGAGCGGAATGGGCGCGAGCGGTTCAGCGTGGAGAGAAAGGGCGGTGACGAGGGCGAGTAGGAAGAGTGGAATGCGCATGGGTGAAGAGCGAAAGGCGAAGAGTGTCTTCTATTCGTCCTACAGGTCCCATCTGTCCTATGGGACATATACGACGGACGGACAAATAGGAGTGGTGGGAACGGATCGTGAAAATGAAAGCCGGCGGGCCGGGCTTATACCTTCTCCGGCACCACGTAGGGCGCGCGGTATTCGCGGGTCAGCATCTTGTCGGCTGCGGCGTTGTCGATGAACCGCTCCGTCTTCGGATCCATCTTCAGGAACTCGCCGAAGGTGAGCTTATCGACCTTGATGTCCACGCCATTGGCGGCGAGGTGCGTGGCCAGGCGATCGAAGGAATCGAGCGCTTCCTTGTTGCCCTGGAATTTCTCGCGGATGACGTCGGGCGCGGCGGTTTTGCCGAGGCGATAGGAAATATTCGCCGTGTGGCAGAGCGCGCTGGAGATGTGGCCGTCGATGATCTTGCCGTTCAATTCGGCCGACTTCCGGTTGCGTACGCAGGAGATGAAATTGGCGAAGTGGCCTTCTTCCTTTGCGGAGAGGTGCTCGTCCTTGTCCTTCTCTTTTTCCGCGTCGGTGATCGGGTTCGACTCCACCATGTCCTTCACGCCGGGCGGGTTGCCATACTTGCGCACGAGCTTGTCGTTGTTGTCGAAGACAGCGGCATTCGCGTAGTCCGGAGCGACGACATAGCCGTGCTCGTACTGCGCGACCACGCCCACGCCTGCGCCGCGGTATTTGTCCATGGTTTCGGTGCCTGTCTTCTCGGGCAGGCCACGCACTTCGAAGATGAGCGGCGCCTTTGCGTAATCGTGGAAGACGATCATCGAGTTGGGCGTCTCGCCATCGTCCTTGTAGCCAAGGCGGCCACCGACGGAGACGATCTTCGGGGAGAGCTCCATCTCGCCGGTGAAGCGGCGGGCGATGTCCATCTGGTGGATGCCTTGGTTGCCGAGGTCGCCATTGCCGTAATTCCAGATCCAGTGCCAATCGTAGTGGATGATGCCGTATTTCGGATCATTGCGATGCGGCGGCACGATGGGGGCCGGACCGGACCAGAGATCGTAGTCGATGGTGTCCGGCACCTGCTGGTCGGCGGTGACGAGCCCGATGCTTGGGCGGCGCTTGTAGCAGAGACCCCGCACGTATTGCAGTTTGCCGAGCGGCTCGGTCTTCATCCAGCGGATGACATCCGCGAGGCCTTTTGCCGAGCGGCTCTGCACGCCCATCTGCACGATGCGCTGGTATTTCTCCGTCGCCTTCACGAGCTGGCGGCCTTCCCACACATTGTGCGAGATCGGCTTTTCCACAT
>Ga0136846_1217163_pt1 | contig 13635 bp, 9 predicted proteins | sample HopSoiMetagenom2_FD_96841 | JGI IMG/M metagenome (GOLD analysis project Ga0136846, IMG submission 96841) | Grasslands soil microbial communities from Hopland, California, USA - 2 Assembly 2016 (version 4) | ecosystem: Environmental > Terrestrial > Soil > Grasslands | place: USA: Hopland... | reverse complement strand
CGCGTGCCATCCGCGAGCAGGTCGAGCGCTTCCAGTACAATCTCCTCGCGCCGCTATTTGCCCTGCATCTCAATCTGCGCGAGCCGCCGCGCTATGCGGTGAGCGCGCAGCGGCCCGAGCTTGCGCAAGCCTTCATGGTGATCATGGGGCTGGATCACGCCGATCAGTTTCACGACATCGTGCGCCATCACGAGGCCGGCACGATCCCGGCGACGGTGATGTGGGGTGCGTGCCCGACGCTGTTCGATGCGAGCCAGGCGCCCGCAGGCCACCACACCGCGTTCATGTGGGAGAAGCTACCCTACCGTCTTCGCGGCGACGCTGCGAATTGGGATGCAGCGAAAGACGAGCATGGCCGCGCCATGCTCGCGCTGTGGCGGCAGCATGCGCCGAATCTTTCCGACGCGGTGCTCGAGTCGTTCACGCGCTCGCCGCGTGACATCGAGCGCGAGCTGCCGAATATGCGCGAGGGCGACTTGCTGGTCGGCGCGTTTACCAATGATCAGGTCGGCTATCACCGGCCGTTCCGCGGTGCGGGCGCGTACCGGACGCATATTCCCGGACTTTATCTCTGCGGATCGTGCAGCCACCCCGGCGGAAACATCACTGGGTTGCCGGGCTATAATGCCGCGCACGTGATCCTCAACGATCTCGGGACAGCGGCCAAGGGGGCGCTCACATAGGCTGGCGCCTAATCGCTGAGGGATGCTGCGGAATCACGAGCAGAACTATGCATGCGCGGCCTCAAACCAGAGCGGAACGTAGACAAATCGCTGCGTTCAAGTGCATTTTGGGTGCTCCCCCAACTCTGACGGGCAAGGCGAACTGGTATGGCGGCAGACGCCGAGGCAATCGTCGCACGGAATGCGAGCAAGATGTTCCTGGACGGCGCGGCGGTCGCGTTCCGTGCACTCAATCTTGCGGTGCGCGAGAAGGAAATCCTCTGCATCGTCGGTCCGAGTGGCTGCGGCAAGACTACTTTTCTTCGCTGCATCGCTGGCCTGACCGAAATCACCGATGGCGAATTGACAGTGAGCGGCACTTCGGTGGCTGGGCCGCCGCAGGGTGTCGCGATGGTGTTCCAGCATTTCGGCCTGCTGCCCTGGAAGAGCGTTTATGACAACGCGGCATTCGGGCTCGCGATTGCGCAGGCGTCGGCCGCACGGATCAAGGAGCAAGTGACGCATTATCTGGATCTCGTGGGCCTCAAGGGGTTCGAGCAGCACTATCCGTACCAGCTCTCTGGCGGCATGCAGCAGCGCGTCGGCCTCGTGCGCGCGCTCGCCATCGATCCTGACATTCTGCTGATGGACGAGCCATTCGCTGCACTCGACGCGCAGACGCGCGAAGTGTTGCAGGAGGAGCTCCTGCGGATCATGCAGGATGAGCCCAAGACAATGGTGTTCATTACGCATTCAATAGACGAAGCGATCCTGCTCGGCGACCGGATCGCCGTGATGAGCGCTCGTCCCGGCCGCATCAAGGAAATACTCGACGTGCCGCTCGCCCGTCCGCGCGACGGCAACGCGTTACGGGCCGATCCGCACTTTGCACAATTGCGCGCGCATATCTGGAATGAGCTGCGCGCGCCCCAACCCGCCGAGGCCGCGTGATGGCGGACGTTGCGATCGACGACGCTGGCACGGATCGCGCTCGCGCGCGCGATATCGCTGCGACACGCAGGCGCCGTCGCGTGTGGTTGACGGTTGCGATCCGCATCGTCTCGGTCGCAGCCGTGCTGGCACTGTGGCAATTCGTCGGCTCTGCGATCGATCCGGTGCTGTTCACCACACCGAACGCGGTTGCGCGCGCGGGCTACCGCATGATCGTCAGCGGCGAGTTGTGGAACTACCTTTGGCCAAGCCTGGTCATCTTCGCGGTCGGGCTCACGATCGCGGCCGTGATCGGCGTCACGACCGGGCTCTTGCTCGCGCGCTTCTGGGTAATCGACGTCGCGTTCGGCGTCTACATCACGTTTCTTTACTCCATCCCGGCGGTCGCACTGGTGCCGCTGATCGTGCTTTGGGCAGGCTTCGAGTCGACTGCCAAGATCATCGTGCTGTTCCTCTTCGGGTTCTTCCCGATGGCGATCAACACCTATCAGGGCGTGAAGAATGTCGATCCGCGCCTTCTCGAGGTCGGCCGCGCATTCCGCTGCTCGGAGCGCCAACTTTGGGCCAACATCGTGCTACCCGGCGCGCTGCCGTTCATCGTCACCGGCCTGCGACTCGCTGTCGGGCGCGGGTTGATCGGCATGGTGCTGGCAGACCAATACACCGCGATTTCCGGCATCGGATATCTGATCGTGCGTACGGCTGCGACGTATCAGGTTGACAAGATGTTCGTGCCGATCGTGACGCTCGGCATTCTTGGGATCACGCTGACCGCGCTCCTGCATGTGCTCGAACGTCGCGTCGCGCCGTGGACGCTTGGAGGCGAGCAGGATTGATCGCTCGGCCGCCCCCGCTATGCTGGCGCACAAGGGCAGAAAAGAAAACGATCCGGAGGGAACATGCGCCTGCTCGCCGCTGCTGCGTTGGGCCTCGCGCTCGCCTCGCCTGCGTCCGCGCAAAATTGCCCCACGATCCGCAAGATCAATGTCGGCGTTGCGGTCGCCCCGCCGAATGTCGTACACGCCGCGCCCTATGTGGCGAAGGCGCTCGGCTTTTTCGCCAAGCATTGTGTCGATGCCACCATCATCCAGTTCGACGGCGGCGCAGCTGGCACCTCCGTCACTGCGGTCGCGCAGGGAACCGCGATCTCGAACCTTCCTGACGTTGCGATCGCGCGCGGGCTGAAGGGCAAACAAATCTGGGCTCTCGCACCGCGGCCGCCGCAAGGCTACGTCGTTCCGGCCGAGGTGAAAACCGCCGCGGACCTGAAAGGCAAACGGCTCTCGGCCGCGGGCGGCGTCGGCGGATTCAACTGGCTAATGGGGCGCGAGGTGCTGCGTTCGGGCGGCCTCTCCGCCGACGATGCCCAATTCATTTCGCAAGGCACCGTGGGGCGACTGCCCGGCTTCATTGCCGGCCAGATCGAGGGCGTGCTGCTGCATCCGGAAGACGTGCTGCTTGTGCAGCAAAAGAAACCCGGCGCCCGTGTGCTTGTCATGCTGTCGGACCTGCTGCCTCACTACGCCTTCAATCACTACGGCGCGTCCAATGCCTTCATCGCCAAGGATCGCGCGCTGCTGGTGGATACGATCGCGGCGATGATCGAAGCGAATCGCGCGATCTACCGTGAGAAAGAAAAGGTTGCACCGATCATCATTGAGGCGACGCAAAAGCCCAAGGACGCGGTCGAATATGCGATCGACGTGCTGGCGAAGAACTGCATCCTCTCAGTCAACGAGGGCTTCGTGCGTGAGCGCACCGAATGGACGCACCAGAACAACATCAATGTCGGCGACCTTGAGCCCGAAAAGAAACTGACCTTCGAGCAGATCGCCGACGTCTCGATTGCCAAGGACGCGGTCGAGAAAGCCGGCGGACGACAGACGATCGGCAGCTGCAAGGACTGAGTAAACCGCATGACCGCCTCCGCCCCGAAACCGCTCCCCTGGGATCAGCTCAAATCGCGCCTCGACGAGAACCAGCCGTTCAACATGATGCGCGGCACGCCGTATTATCGCGATGCCGTGTACGAGCAGTTCTCGCGCGAAGAATACGCGCGCCGTTACGCGGCGATCCGCGCGAAAATGCGTGCAGCGAACCTCGATTGCGTGATCGTGCCGGGCGGCCCGAGCCACTGGAGCTTTGGTGGCGGCATGCTGTGGCTCACCGGCCATTGGGAGTGGCATGCGCTCGCCTGCTACGTGCTGGTGCCGCTCGAAGGCGAGCCGACGCTGATCTATTCGATGGGCGGGACGCACGCCGAATCCGTGCGGCGCGAAACCTCCGCCGCGCTCTCAGACGTGCGCGGCAGCCGCGGCGGGCAATTCGCCGCCGTGATGGTGGACCGCATTCGCGAACTGAAACTGGAGCGCGGCCGGATCGGGCTGCTGGAGATCGATCCGCGCCATAAAGATTATCTGCCGGTCAATCAGTTCAACGTGCTGCGCGAAAGCCTGTCCGACGCCGAACTCGTCTTCACGCAAGGCTGGATGCATGAACTGCTTTCGGTGCACAGCGCCGAGGAGCTCGCCTGCATCCGCAAGGCCGGCAAGCTCTGCGAGGACGCGATGAATGCGCTGGTCGCGCGCGCGCGTCCCGGTGTCAACGAATATCAGCTGCGTGCGGCGGCCGGCGCCGCGATCCTTGAAGGCGGCGGCGACATCGACTTCCTCATCATTGGCTCGACGCCGATGGCGAACCCCGCGATGGTGTTCGGCAATCCGCGCCCCTCCGGCCGCGTGCTCGCCAAGGGCGACATCATCAACATGGAGCTTGCCGTCGGCTATCGCGGCTACACCGCGCAGATCGGCTCGCCGGTCTGCGTCGGCGCGCCGACCGACATGGTGAAGCGCTTCTGGGACGAGATCGCGCTGCCGGGCTTTACGAAGATGGCGGCTGAGATCAAGCCGGGCAATCCGGTCGAAGCGATCCGCGAAGCAGGCAAGTTCTTCCGCCAGAAGGGCGTGCAGTCGCGCCCCATCCATGCGCACGGGATCGACCTGATCACCGACGGTCCGCACGTGTTCTGCGAGCACGTGCATGCCGAGCCGTTCGAGCAGGTGTTCAAGCCCGGCATGGTGTTCATGGCCGAGCCGAACCCGATCTCGGCCGACGGCCAGTTTGGTATTTTCGTCGGCCACACCTTCATTGTCACTGAGACCGGAAACGAGTGTGTTGACGATTTCCCGTGGGCATTAGTGGTGGCGGATTAGCCGTAAGAAAAGCAGCCCGCTTCGCCCGCAATATCCGGCATTGCACCCTGCCCGGCGGCGCACCGAATAGTGCGGCCGCACCCGAGTGCGGCACGTCGGTAAACGCGCTTTGAGTCTTGTTCAGCTGAGTGCTTTCTTGACGCGCTCCTCGGTAAACGGGGCATGCCGCAGACGCCGTCCCGTCATGGCCATGAGCGCGTTGCCGACAGCGGGCGTGATCGTTGGCGTCGCCATCTGACCCACTCCAGTCGGATGGTTGTCCGTTTGAATAACATCCACATGCATCGGCGGAACGTCGCTGTTCCGAGGGACGACGTAGTCATAGAAGTTCGATTGCTCGACCGCGCCGTCCTTGATGCTGATCCGCTCGGTCAATGCGAGACCGATGCCATAGACAATGCTGCTCTCGGTCTGCGCGACGACATTGTCCGGCTGGACAGCAACACCGCAATCGATAGCACACCAAACATTGCGCAGTTTGATCTTGCCGGTCTCCCTGTTGAGCGAAATCTCAACGACGGTGCCGATCTGGGTTCCGGAGTAATCGATGTAGGCCGCGCCGAGCGCCGCCCCGTCCCGCTTGCGTCCCCATTCGGCCATCTGCGCGACGCGCTCAATGACTGCGCGAGCCCGCGGCGTGTTTGCCAGCAAGGCCAGGCGATACTTGATTGGATCGAAGCCCTGTCGGTGAGCGATTTCGTCGATGAAGCTTTCGGTCGCGAACTTGTTGGCAGTAAAGCCGATGCCACGCAGCGGCGCCGTCCTGACGCCGGTGTCCTGATAGACCTGCTCGACCAGTTGATGGGGGACATCGTACCCCTTGGCGTCGGCGCCGAGCATGAGGATGAAGTCCTTCTTGCCAGCCGCGTTGTAACGCACCGGATCGATGAACGGCGTGACGCGATCGCCAACCAGCCGGTGCTGCCACGCCGTCAGCTTGCCGGCGGCGTCGAAGCCAGCCGTCAGATGATGCGCCGACAACGGTCGCAGCCTGCCGTTGCGCACGTCGTCCTCGCGGGTCCACATCGATTTCACCGGCTTGCCGACCGCCTTCGACAGCATGACGGCATCGACTAGGAAATCCATGTCGCGCGGCCCTCGGCGGCCAAATCCACCGCCGATTAGCGTGTCGTGAAGCTTGACCTTGTCACGTTCAATCCCGAGCGCTTTTGCGGTCGCCTCGACCGCCATCGTTTGACTCTGAGTGCCGCACCAGATTTCCGCAGTGTCGCCTGCCGGCGAGACCGAGGCGACGCCGTTCAGTGGCTCCATTTGCGCGTGATACGCGTAGTCACAGAGATACTCGGCCGCGAACGTCGATGCAGCCTTGGGCAGCTCAGCGCGCACGTCGCCGAGTTTGAACCAGTCGGTCGCCTTGGCGTCTGGATCCAGCGCGGTTTTGGCGAAGGCCTCAAGACCCTTCTCGCTGTCGAAGCCCCAGGCGTTGCCGTCCTTGCTCCAGGTAGCGGTCCTTTCGATTTCGTTCCGCGCCGCGAAAGCCGCCCATGGAGTCTCGGCGATGACGCCGACACCCCATGGCAGGGGTACGGTTTTGACCATTCCCTTGACCGCCAGAACCTTCGCCTCGTCGAATCTTTCAGGCTTCGCACCTTCGACCGGAGCTCGCACCACCGCGCCGTAGAGCATTCCAGGTAGCTGCACATCGATCGAATACTGTGCGCTGCCGTTCACCTTCCGCGGCAGCTCTGCGCGCATCACGTCCTTGCCGATAAGACGGAATTGCGCCGGCTTCTTCAGGTCCTCGGGCAGAACCGCCGGAGCTTCGGCCGGCACCTCAGCTTTGGCTGCGATCTCGCCGTAGCTGAGCTTCCGACCCGACTTCGCGTGCACGACTAGGCTCGGCTCAGTCGTAAGCTCGCTCTCAGCTACGCCCAGCGTTTTCGCCGCGTTGCTTAACAGGACGCGGCGCGCCTGCGCACCGAACAATCGGAGATTCTTGTAATTGCTTGTCACCGCGTTCGAGCCGGCAGTGTACATCATGCCGCCAAATCCGGGATTGCCGTAGATCTTTTCGAACGGAGGCGCCGGAACGATTCTCACCTTGTCCCAATCGGCATCAAGCTCCTCGGCGATGATCAGAGGGAGCGACGTCATCGACCCTTGACCCATCTCGGTCGCAGCCGAAAGGATGGTGATCGTGCCGTCGGACGCGATACTGACCCATGGTGTGAGCGCCTGGCCGCTGGTGTCGGCGGCGATCACTGCGGCTCCCACCGGCTGGCGAGCGGCAAAAGCGAAGGTGAGACCGGCAACACCGACCATCACCTCACGGCGGGACAGGGTGACATGAGTGTTCATGATCAGCCCTCCTTCGCGGCGCGCTCGACGGCGCGCACGATGCGTTGGTAGGTCCCACAGCGGCAGATGTTCGTGCTCATGTGTTCTACGATCTCGTCGCGGGTGGGCTTGGGATTGTGCTTGAGGAGATCGGCCGCGCTCATGATCTGGCCGCTTTGGCAGTAGCCGCACTGGGGTACTCGTTCGGCAACCCAGGCCTTTTGAACCGGATGATTGGAGTCCGGCGACAAGCCCTCAATCGTGGTCACGGCCTTGCCGCTCACGTTCGAGAGTTGCGTCTGGCATGAATAGGCCCGCTTACCGTCGATGTGCACCATGCAGGCGCCACATAGTCCGGCGCCGCAACCGAACTTTGTGCCGGTGAGCTTTAAGCCCTCCCGGATCACCCAAAGAAGGGGAGTATCCGACGGAGCATCACTGAATGCAGCTTTCCCATTGATCGTGAATGCGATCGTCATCGCGGTCGTCCCTCCCTTGCGCACTGCCTTCCAGGCAGCCACTCGCATTGGCCCGGTGCTTGTGCGCACTTGAACTTAGTTTGGCGCAAAACGGCGGCGGAAGCGAGCGGGAGAGGAGCTGGCAGAACTACGTTCGGCTCGCTCGTTCTTCGACGCCACGCGCGGATGCCGCTGCCTCTCGCACCAGCGTAGGCACGTCAACTGCGATCAGCTTGCCGCCGCGAACGAGCATGCGACCATCGACCAAGACCGTGTCCACATTCGATGGCTGACTTTGAAACGCGATCGCGTAGTAGGGGTCCCGCACCGGCGCCATATTGATGTCCTTCGTTCTGATCATGACGAGGTCCGCACGCTTGCCCGGCGTCAGCGAGCCTGTCTTGTCGGCAATGCCGAGCAATTTTGCTCCTTCGATGGTGGCCAATTCGACGAGCCGTTTCGGCTTCAGGCGGAGAGGGGTGCCGGTGCGCTGCCAGTCAGACCACATCAACGCCCGCATCACGTTGAAGAAATCCGCGTTTGTCGCGGCTGAGGCATCGATCGAAAGCCCAAGCTGGACGCCCATAGCGTTCAGTTCGGAATACTGGATGGTGCCGTTACGCACGGCCGAGTAGGACATCTCGATGACCGGGGCGATGCTCCAGGGTGATTTGGTGTCTCCGATCATCTTGAGTTCATCGCCCGTCATGCCTTGAGGATGCACAAGCAGCATGTCGGGTCCGAGCAGGTTATTCCTGCCCATCAGATCGATGAGGTTCTTTGGGCCACAACGGATCGTCGCCTGCAAGCCAAGCTTCCGCACCGCATCGAATTCGGTGCGGAATAGATCGACCGGAATTGCTCCGCGCGCGCCGGCGGGCCCGGGGGTGCGAAGGCAGGCGCCAATGCTCAGCATTCCATCGCCTGCGGTCCCTTGCTTCTGAACACGAGCGAGCTCGGCCAAGTCCATTGTCTTGTCGGCCGGGTAACCTTGGGCCGTTCCGTACGAGAAACGGGCGCGAACACCGAGGTCTTTCAGCGCCTGAATTTCAGCATCGGCGTGCTCCGGCGAGACCGTGTTGTGCGACCAGTCGTGTACAGTGGTGATGCCGGACAACAGCCCTTCGGCGACCCCCAGGCGCACGCCAATGTAAGAGTCCTGAGGTGTGTAGTGACGCCCCACCCTGACGGTGGTCGGAAAGTACCCCTCCTTGGGATCGTCAGCGCGAACGATGAGCCGCAAAGCCGTGCACCACAGGTGCCAATGCGTATCGATAAAGCCGGGCATCACGATCATGTCCCGGGCCTCGATCACCGGGACGTTGGGCGCATTGAGGTTGCTGCCAACCGCAACAATTGCGCCGTCCCGGACATGCACCTGGCCATTAGGCAGGTCGCCGACGTTTGGATCGATGGTGAGCACGTGGCCGCCGCGAACAACGAACTCGCTCCTGGCCGGGAGCGCGCCGCCGCTCCCGCTCACAAATGGCGAAGCACTTTGTGCCTCTGCAGAGTTCGCCTCGGCAGTACCAACGGCCGCAGCAAAGGCAGCCGCAAGCTTGAATACGCCGCGCCGATGAAGCGCGCAGTTGCAAAACATGTCCACGTCCTCCTGGGCTTAAGCTTCTTGCAGACGCTATGGAGCTAGCTGTTTGACTGCATGCAGCGCTCCCAAGGTGTTACCTTATGCACCGTCAGTGACGGAAGGCAGGCGCTGCGATAAGCTACGGACACGAGGAGCACCGGCGGGAGGAAGAAAGCAACATGCTGTCCCTGATAACCAGAGCCCTGGCGATCGGGTTGATCGCAGCTGCGCTAGTCCGGCCAGCAACAGCGCAGATTGCCGACATTGTCCTCGACAACGGGAAAATCATCACCGTCGACGATCGTTTCACGATTGCACAGGCGGTCGCGATCCGCGGACAGCGCATCATCGCGGTTGGGCGCACGTCTGATCTCTCCAAATTCAAGGGCCCGCAGACGCAGGTGATCGACCTGAACGGCCGGACCGTTATCCCGGGTCTGATCGATAACCATGCGCACTGGATACGCGCGGCCGAGCACAACGAGTTGCGTTGGGACGGCGTGACGACACGCGCGCGGGCTCTCCAACTGCTCGTGAACCGGGTGCGGGATGCATCGCCAAGCGAGTGGATTACCGTGCTGGGCGGATGGTCCGAAGAGCAATTTACCGATGAGGCTCGTGGCTTCTCACTCGACGAGCTCGACCGCATCGCCCCAAACAATCCGGTGGTGCTGCAATCAGTCTATAATCACAGCTATCTTAACTCGGCGGCGCTGAGGACTGCCAATATCGATGATAGAACGCAGGACCCGCCGGGCGGCAAGATTGAAAAAGACTCAGCAGGTAAGATCACCGGCCTCATACAAGGGGCCGGTGGTGTGGCATTCGTGGCGGCCAAAATCCCACTGAAGGATGAGGAAACCTGGCTCGCCAACACGCGCCGCTACGTCGCCTACCTCAACTCCCTCGGCATCACGGCATGGTCCGACGCAGGGGGGCGTGGGATGAGTGCAAAACACTATGAACCTTACCGGCGCCTTGCCGAACGTGGGGAGCTCAATGCGCGTGTCTTTTGGCTCGCAATCCGTCAGCCGTTTACGCCAGAGCAAGTTGACCGAACCCTAGTGGAAGTGCCGCAGCAAAAGCCGTTTCAAGGTACTGACTACTTTGACCAGATCGGTTGGGGTGAGACCATCTATGGGCCGGCGACGACAAACACCATGCGGGCCGATGCACCGATGCGGCCCGAGGACATGGCCCAGGTTAGGCGCATCGTCGATGCGCTGGCCGCGCAAGGACTCCACGTCAACGCTCATGTGGAGATGCAGAGCGCAATCGATGCTTATCTCGATCAATATGAGACGGTCACCAAAGCCCACCCCATCAAGGGCCTGCGCTGGGTGTTTTCACACGTGGACCAAGTCACTGACGCCCAGCTCGAGCGCATGAAGCGGCTGGGCATGTCGGCCCAACTCCACAGCCGGCCGCTCATTCAAGGTGTGCTAATGCACAAGGTTCATGGCGACAAAGCGTGGGATATGCCGCCTTTCAGGCGCACCCAGGACTCAGGGATTCATTGGGGTCTCGGTTCGGACGCTACCGCGGTGACACCCTCCAACCCGTTCTACACACTGGCTTTCGCCATCACCGGGAAAATGATCGGCGGTAGACAAGTCAATCGCCAGCACATCACGCGCGAGGAAGCGCTCATCGCGCACACCCGATCCAACGCCTATTTCCTGTTTCAAGAATCCAATCTTGGATCGATCGCGAGCGGCAAGTATGCCGACCTATTGGTACTTGACCAAGACTATCTCACAATAGCCGCTGACGAGATTAAGGACATCAAGCCCCTCCTGACGATGGTCGGAGGCAAAATCGTTTACGACGTTAGGCCAAAGTGAGTTACTCCAGACACCGTTATGGATTTGCCTACTCTACGACTTCAGCCCAAGCCGATGAATGGCCAACGATCTGGCTAGCGAAAGTGTCCGTTCGGGCGCACGTGACGGATGGCATGAAGATGAGAGTCTGCCTGCAGGCCGGTACCAAGGCAGAGCCAAGACCCGGCCGTCTGCTGCCGCGAGCCGTTTTTGTTACAATGAGATCGAGCAAAAACTGTTTCGTCTTGCTCGCGCTGAGTCACCCTAACCAGTAATCGGCAGCTCGGAGCTGGGATCGAAGAAATGCAATCGGGCGAGCTGCGCCGAGATGCGCACCTGATCGCCGGGCGTGACTTTCGTCTCGGCGGGGACGCGGGCGACAGTGAGCGTATCGGTGCCCACACGCGTCTCCAACAGGATTTCCGAACCGAGCTGCTCGACGACTTCGATGCTGGCATCGAAACCCGAGCCGGGGGCGCCATTGCCCAGGGAGAGATGTTCGGGACGGACGCCCATGATCAGCTGCTTGCCGTGATAGGGCTCGAGCGCCCGGGCTTCAGGCGGATTTACCGAAATCTTCAGGCCCCGGCTTTCGACCGCCATGCCGCCCGGGTCGCGGCGCACGGCAACCTCGACAAAATTCATCGCCGGCGCGCCGATGAAGCCGGCGACGAACTTATTGGCAGGTTTTTCGTAAACAGCGAGCGGCGTACCAATCTGCTGCACAATGCCGTCGCGCATAATTGCCACACGGTCGCCGAGCGTCATCGCTTCAATTTGGTCGTGCGTAACGAACACCGAGGTGGTCGGAATCTGCGCATGCAAGCGCTTGATCTCGACGCGCATGCGGGCGCGCAGCTTGGCGTCCAGATTCGACAAGGGTTCATCGAATAGGAATACTTGAGGATTGCGGACGATGCAGCGGCCGAGAGCAACACGTTGCTGCTGGCCACCTGACAATTGCCTCGGCTTGCGTTGCAGCAGCTCGTGCAGTCCAAGTATGTCGGCGGCACGGTCGATCGCTGCCTTGATCTCGGTCTCGGCGACGCGCTTGTTGCGGAGCCCAAATGCAAGGTTGTCGTAAACGCTCATGTGCTGGTAGAGCGCGTAATTCTGGAACACCATGGCGACGTCGCGATCGCGCGGGGGCAAGTGGCTGACCACTTTGCCGCCGATAAGAATCTCACCGCTGCTGATGTCCTCGAGCCCCGCGATCATGCGCAGCGTAGTGGATTTGCCACAGCCAGATGGACCGACCAGCGCCACGAATTCTTTGTCGGCGATTTCCAGATCGACGTCTTTCACTGCGTGAAACACGGACCCGTAGTGCTTGTTCAGCTTTCTCAGGCTGATCGCTGCCATCAGTGATTGGATCCGTGCTTCGAGAAGGCCGCTCGCCGCGGATGCCGCGGCGGGCTTCAAGCTTATTGCGCGGCTTTGCTGACCAGCGGAGCGCCTTCGGCCAGTACCTTCGCAATGTCCTCGCGCTTTCCGGTCACCGCCTTGGTCACGGTGTCGTTGAACGCCTTGTGCACGGCGGGCCATTGCGGGAAGTAATAGGCGCCGCGGACCTTGTCGGGGGAATCCAGAACCGCCTCCTTCAGGAGCTTCATGAACGGATCCTGCGCGGCGATCTCCGGCCAGAACTCCGTGTTGGGCGGCGGCGCGCCGGTCGCCTTGAACAGTTTGATCTGGCCTTCCTTGTCGAGCATCATCGCGTTCAGCATCTGCTTGGCGAGCTTCTTGCGCTCCTCGGGGATCGATTTCGGAATCGCCCAGCCCCAGATGTCATCCCAGGCGAACGACTTCTTGCGGTCGGGCCCGAGCGGGAAGCGGGCGGCGCCAATCTTGCCGGCGATCTTTGATTTGTTGGGATCGTTGAACGTACCCCACCACAGCGTGTCCGCCACGGTGAATGCAGCATCGCCGGCCATGAAAATGGCGTTGGCTTCGTTGCGGTCATAGGCCGGCATACCGCGCGGCACGATCTTGTCGGTGTTGATCGCATCCCACCAGTATTCGACGGTCTTCTGCATGCACGGCTCGGTCATACTCGACTTCCAGCCGGCTTCGGCGAGTTTCTTGTTGTCGCGTTCGTAGAACGGCATCAACACGTCGCAATTATTACCCCACATCGACCAGAACCAGCTGAACCACGAGTTGTTCATCGACATGCCGCCGACATAGCCAAACTTCACCTTGCCATCGGCCTGCAGCTTCTTGCTCGTGCTCACGAGTTCATCCAGCGTTTTCGGCACTTCCTCGGGCTTGACGAGGTCGGAGCGGTAGAAGAACACGCTGAAGGTCTGGCCCATCGGCACCACCGTGTTCTGGCCCTGCGCATTGGCGAACACGACCGGCGCCATGCCCCATTTTTCGGCAAATTTGTTGGCTTCGACGTCGTCGGTCGGCTCCAGCAAGTGAGCCCAGGTCTGGCCCCAGTCATCATTGTGCCAGATGACGTCGTATTGGTCGGAGTTCGATGTCAGCGACGCAGTCATCTTCTCGACATAGACGCCGTAGGAGTTCGGGACCTTGACGATCTTGACGCCGTTCTTGGCGCCCCAGGCCTCGAACATTGCGATCGACAAGTCCTGGATCGGACTTGGCTGGTAGCCGATCCGTAGTTCCTTCACCTGCGCATTT
>Ga0136846_1222078_pt1 | contig 13636 bp, 14 predicted proteins | sample HopSoiMetagenom2_FD_96841 | JGI IMG/M metagenome (GOLD analysis project Ga0136846, IMG submission 96841) | Grasslands soil microbial communities from Hopland, California, USA - 2 Assembly 2016 (version 4) | ecosystem: Environmental > Terrestrial > Soil > Grasslands | place: USA: Hopland... | reverse complement strand
GGCTCCTGCGGGAGCATCGGCGCGTCCGGCATGGCCGACGTAGTCGGTCGGCTGGAAGACCGTTCCCGCTCGGGCGAGTGGGACGCAATCGAAGAGCTGTACCGGCACCTGGAGCAATCGTACCAACACGTCCGGACCTTCACCGCCACCGTCTAGGAACCGAGGACCCGATGGCTGTCTCCCGCCTTTCCCCCACCTCGACCGTGCTGCTGGTGGACGACGATCCGGTGGCCCTGAGCCTGCTCTCCGCCCTGGTGACGGGGATGGAAGGCACCGAGGTGCTCACCTTCCGCGACCCGCGCGAGGCGTTGGCGTGGTGCAAGCTCCACCCGGCTGACCTGGTGATCACCGACCAGCAGATGCCCGGCTTGAGCGGCACCGAGCTGATCCGCACCCTCCGGGCCGACCCGCGGTACCATGACGTTCCCCTGCTCATGATCACCACGGTGCAGGACCGGGACGTGCGGCGGGAGGCGGTGCTCCTCGGGGCCAACGATTACCTCTCCAAGCCGCTGGACCCGGTCGAGGTCGGCGCACGGATCCGCAACATGCTGGCGCTCCGGCGCAGCACCCAGAGCATGGCCCGCTACGCGGCCTCGCTGGAGGAGGAGGTGCGGAAGGCGACGGCCGAGATCACCACGCGCGAGCATGAGGCGATCGTGCGCCTGGCGCGAGCCACCGAATACCGCGACTGGGAGACCGGAGCCCACATCGTGCGGGTGGCCTGGTACGCCCGCATCATGGCCCGGAACCTCAACCTCAGCGAAAAGGAGCAGGACGCCATCTTCCGGGCCGCCCCGATGCACGACGTGGGCAAGATCGGCGTGCCCGACTACATCCTCCTGAAGCCCAGCGCGCTCGACGACATCGAATTCGGGATTATGAAACAGCACACCGTCATCGGGCACCGCATTCTGGCCGGGAGCGCCTCGCCCGTGCTGCAGCTCGCGGCGGAGGTGGCGCTGACCCACCACGAACGGCTGGACGGCTCGGGCTATCCTGACGGGCGGGCAGGCACCGCCATCCCCCTCGCGGGCCGGATCGTGGCGGTAGCCGACAGCTTCGACGCGCTGACCTCGGAGCGGCCCTACAAGACCGAATGGCCCCTGGGGCTCGCGGTGGCGTACCTGCAGCAGCATGCCGGCTCCCACTTCGAGCCCTCGTGCGTGGAAGCGTTCCTCCGATCGGAGAAGGAGATCAACGAAGTGCGGGAGAGCTTCCCCGACAGCCACGGGCGCAAGGGGCCCAAGGACATGTCCATCCGCGCCAGCGCCTGAAGCCGGGGCGTCAGTCCACGACCGCGTCCGCCTCGATTTCCACCAGCATTTCGGGCACGATCAGCCGCCGCACCTCCACCATCGAGGTCGCCGGGCGAACGGCGCCGAACACTTCCCCGTGTGCCCGCCCGATCGCCTCCCACCGGCTGATGTCGGTCACGAACATCCGAGTCCGCACCACGTCCCCCAGCGTGGCGCCGGCACGTTCCAGCGCCTGCTCGATGTTCCGGAGCGCCTGCCTCGCCTGGGCATAGCCATCGTCGCCGCCGACGAGTCTACCGTCGGGACCGGTCGCGGTGGTGCCGGAGACGAAGATCAGCTTTCCGACCCGCACGGCGCGGGAGTAGCCGACGATCGGCTCCCAAGGGGTGCCGCTGGAAATCTGTTGTCGCGTCATGGGGCCTCGAGCGGAAAGGGCGATAGGGATGCGATCACGGGCACCAGCGGCTGGGCCGCTGGTGCCCGTGATAGACACCTGACTTCTGCTGGTGTTCGTGGCTGATGAGCCTGGACTAGGCCCCGTCGACGCCGGGCTCGGGATCGTTCCGCTGCTTCATCCTCCCGATCGCCTGCTTGGCCTTGCCGCCCAGCTCCTCGGCTTTGCCCTTGAGTTGCTCGCTGGTCTTGCCGGTCGCCCCGCCCACGGCGTTCCGCACCCGGCCCTTGACGACATCGGCGGTGCCTTCGAGCTCGTCCGCGGCGCCGTCGGTGGCGAGATCCTTGCCGTCTGCCATTGCGTCCTCGCTGGTGAATGTCCGTGGGCAACATGGCCTATGCCCAGGAATGCAGCGGTGACCCGCCTCACGCGAGCGATGAGGTGCTCGCCCCTCCGGGTGCTCCGACACCCTCGGGAAGGGGTGTTTCCTCGGCGTAGTGGCAGGCTGCGCTCGTCCCGCCGACGATTCTGAGGGTCGGCCGCTCCCGAGTGCAGCGCTCGTTGCGGCCGGGATGCCAGCACCGAGTGTGGAACGGGCACCCCGACGGCGGTGTGCTTGGGCTCGGCACGTCCCCGGTGAGAACGATGCGGCTGCGCCGGCGCCCCGGGTCGGGCTCCGGCACCGCTGACAGCAGGGCGACGGTGTAAGGGTGGTGAGGACGGGTGAGCACCGACTGTGCGGCGCCTTCCTCGACGATGCGGCCGAGGTACATGACGGCGATCCGCCGCGCGAGCTGGCGGACGACGGCGAGGTCGTGGGCGATGAAGAGGTAACTCAGTCCCCGGTCGCGCTGCAGATCGGCCAGCAGATTGAGTACTTGCGCCTGGACCGAGACGTCGAGCGCAGAGACCGGCTCATCGCAGACAATGAAGGCGGGCTCCACCGCGAGGGCACGGGCTATTCCGATGCGCTGCCGCTGGCCGCCGGAGAACTCGTGCGGATACCGATCGGCATAGCCGGGATCGAGTCCGACTTCCTCCAGCAGCGCCGCCACCCGCCGGCCGACCTCGGCCCCGCGCGCCAGCCGATGGATCTCGATTCCTTCGGCGACCGCGCTTCCTACCTTCATCCGCGGGTTGAGCGAGCTGTAGGGGTCCTGGAAGATGATCTGCATCCGGCGCCGGGTGCGCCGAAGCGCAGCCCGGTCGAGGGAAAAGAGGTCCACCCCATCGAACACGGCGCTTCCCGAGGTCGGCTCCTGCAGTCTCAGGATGGTGCGTCCCACCGACGACTTGCCGCACCCCGACTCGCCCACCAGCGCGAGCGTCTCGCCCGGCGCGAGATCGAAGGACACTCCGTCCACCGCCCGCACCGGCGGACCCGGTGCGCGGAAGAGCCCGGCGGACCGATAGTGCTTCACCAGATCGCGCACCTGGAGCAGGGTCACGAGCGCTCCGTCTCCGCCAGCCAGCAGCGCATCCGGTGTTCCGGCCCGAGCGGAAGCAGCGGTGGCATGGTCTCACTCTGGGCGAACGCCTGCGGGCACCGCGGCCGGAACCGGCAGCCACTCGGCCACGCGGAGGGACGCGGCACGCTGCCCCGGATCGGGCGGAGCCGCTCCACCGGCCCGTACAGCCGGGGCATCGAAGCGAAGAGTCCCTGGGTGTACGGGTGCGACGGGCGGGCGAACAGCATGGCCGTCCGCGCCTCTTCCACGATCTGCCCGGCGTACATCACGGCCACCCGATCCGCCCGGCCGGCCACGATGCCGAGGTCGTGGGTGATGAGCAGCACGGCCATGCCGCGGCTCGCGCGGAGCCGATCGAGCACCTCGAGGATCTGGGCCTGCACCGTGACGTCGAGCGCGGTGGTCGGCTCGTCGGCCACGAGGATCTCGGGCTCGGCCGAGAGCGCGATCGCGATCATCACCCGCTGGCGCATTCCGCCGCTGAGCTGATGAGGATAGGCGTCGAGCCGGGAGACCGGATCCGGGATGCCGACCTCCTGAAGCAGGTGGAGCGCCCGGTCGCGAGCCTCCCGGCGCGACACGGGCAGGTGGGCGCGCACGCCCTCGCTGATCTGATCGCCGACCGTGAACACCGGGTTCAGACTGGTCATCGGGTCCTGGAAGATCATGCCGATCCGCTTGCCCCGGATCCGTCGCAGCGCTTCGCCCTCGAGGTCCAGCACCTCGGTGTCGCCAAGCCGGATCGCGCTGCCGGGCTCGATCCGGCCGGGCGGCGGGACCAGCCGGAGCAGCGCGAGGCTGGTGAGGCTCTTGCCGCACCCGGATTCGCCCACCAGCGCAAGAGTCTCACCCCGGTCCAACGAGAAGCTGACGCCGTCGACGGGGAACATCCGCCCGCCGCCCTCGACCGGAAAGGAGATCTTGAGGTCCTGCACCTCGAGCACGCTGGTCATGCGCTTCCCGGGTCCACGGCGTCACGCAACGCGTCGCTCACGAGGTTGGCGGAGAGCACGGTGCCCAGGATGGCGAGGCCGGGGAAGATCGCGTTCCACGGCGCGGTCACCAGCACAGACTTGGCGTCGAGAATCATGCCGCCCCAGGACGGGGTTGGTGGCTGCACGCCGAGTCCGAGGAAGGAGAGACCGGCCTCGACGAGGATCACGTCACCCACACCCAATGTTGCCGCGACCAGCAGTGGACCGACGGCGTTGGGCAGAAGGTGCCGAAAGATAATTCGCCGCCGACGGGCCCCGAGCGCCTCCGCCGCCCGGATGAAGCTCTCTTCCCGGATGCGAAGCACTTCGGCGCGGACCAATCGGCTGGTCCCGAACCACCCCGTCGTGCCGATGAACACAACCAGCATCAGCACGGGCACCCGCTCCCAAACCGCGAGCACGAGCAGGAGGAGGAAGAGGCGAGGGATCGCCAGGGCGCCGTCCACCAGGCGCATGAGCGCCGTGTCCACCGTGTCGCCGAGATAGCCGGCCGCGACGCCGACGAGGGCGCCCAGTGTGATCGAGAGCGCCACCGCGAGGAAGGCGACGGCGAGCGACACCCGCGCACCCGTGACCACGCGCGAGAGCAGGTCTCGGCTCAGCGGGTCCGTACCGAAGGGATGGAGCAGGCTCGGTGGCAGGTTGCTCGCGCCCAGGGGATCGGGCTGAGCCGCCGGGTCGGGCAGCACCGCGGGAGCAAGCAGCGCCAAAAGCAGGAGCAGCGACAGGAACGTCAATCCCGCGCGGCCCCGAGTATCCCGCGCCGCCGCACGGATCGCGGCCCCGAACGGGCTCACGATAGTCGAACCCGCGGGTCCAGCGCCGCGTACGCCAGGTCGGCCAGCAGACTGGACCCGACCAGAAGGCCCCCCGAGAGAATGGCCACTCCCATCAGCAGGGGATAGTCGCGATTGCCGGCGGCGGCGGCCGCGAGCGATCCCAGTCCCGGCCACGCGAACACCGCCTCGACGAACACCGATCCGGTCACCAGGAGCGGCAGCCACAGGCCCAGCAGCGTCACCATGGGGAATACGGCATTGCGCCACGCGTGCCGCCAGGTCACCAGGACCTCGGTCACGCCCTTGGCGCGGGCGGTGACTATATAAGGAAGTCGAAGCACCTCCAACATCGCTCCTCGCTGGAAGCGCATCGTTCCGGCCAGAGTCACCAGGATCAACGTCAGGGCGGGAAGCACGAGGTGCGCGGCCACGTCCAGCGCCCGAACCGCGATCGGGGCAGCCGCGCCGAGAAGCGGGTCGGAGAGCCCGGCTGACGGCAGCCAGCGAAGCCGCACGCCGACCAGCCAGGCCAAAATCAAGGCCAGCCAGAACGACGGCATGGCGTGCCCGGCAAGTGACACCGCGGTGAGCAGCCGGTCCTCGGCGCTGCCGCGGCGCTGCGCCTGTCGCACCCCCAGCCACATGCCGAGCGTGAAGTTCACCAGGATCACGGTGCCGCCAAGCAGGATCGTGGCCGGCAGCCGCTCGCGCAGCAGCGCGGTGACCGGGCGGTTGTACTCGATGGACGTGCCCAGGTCGCCGCGCGCGACGCCGCCCAGAAAGAGCCGGTATTGGCGCCCGATCGGCTGGTCCACGCCGAAGCGCTGGCGAAGGCGCGCGATCTCCTGAGGGCTCATCGGCCGCTCACCCTCGAGGCGCTGCACCGGATCACCGGGTGCGAGACGCATCAGCACAAAGAGCAGCGTGAGCGCGATAACGAAGGTGATGATGGCTTGCACGGCTCGGCGGGCCAGCCAGAGCCCCACGTCAGTACCCGGCCGTTTGCGGGCTCGCGACCGGACCCACCGACCAGCGCCATAGGCTGATCCAGGACGATTCCGGCCGGATGGTGACGTCCCGATAGCGCCGATTTACGGCGTACACGTACGTGGGGGCGTAGATGAAGGCGGCGGGGGCGCCCTGCTCGATGCGCTGCAGGACCTGGCGCCAGAGGGTCCGGGTATCCCCCTGGCCGGCGATGGCCCGGGTGATCAGCGAGTCCACCGCGGTGTCGCAGTAGTGGGCCCGATTGGTGCCGCCCGCGCAGGTCCAGCTCTGGGTGAGTCCGGAGGGCGAGGGATCCTGGGTGGTAGAGGAGAAGTCGATGTCGAAGTCCCCCGCGTCTCGCCGCTCCAGGTAGACGGGAAACTCGAACTGCGCCAGGTCCACCCGAACACCAAGCTGCCGATACTGCTCCTGAATCAGCTGGGCCATGGCCCGCCGAATCGCGCTCGAGCCGGGGTAGCTGAGGCTGAGCGCGAGCGGCACACCGTTCCGGTCGAGCACGCCGTCGCCGTCGTGGTCGGCCCAGCCGCGCGCCGCGAGCAGGCGGGTCGCCGCCGAGCGATCCTGGCGGAGCGGGGCCCCCGCGCCATGGCGGATCCACAGGACCGGTGAGGCGGGCCCGAACGGCACTTCGCCGTACTCGCCGAGCACGGCCTGCACCAGCACCTGGCGATCGAGCGCCAGGACCAGCGCGCGGCGCACGTCGGCGTCGGCCAGGATGGGATGCGGTCGGGTGCTGTCGCGCCGGGCGCGCTGATTGAATAGAAGAAAGCCGAGGGTTGGCGAAGGGACCCTCACCAGGCGGACGTCAGGGTCGGCGGCGACCCGCTGCAGGTTAGAGAGCGGTGGCGGCACGTTGTCCATCGCGTCCGCCTGTCCGGAGAGGAGCAGGTTGAGCCTGGCATCGGGGTCCGCGGCGGACCGGATGATCACCCGATCGATTCCCGGGCGGCCCAGGAAGAACGTGGTATCGGCCGCGAGCTCGATGAATTCGCCGGGAACGCGGCGCACCCATCGGTAGGGACCGTCGCCGATCGGGCGCTCCAGGAATGGAGACCCGGCTACCTGATCCGGCGGCAGCTGGGCCAGCAGGTGTGCGGGCAGCGGTGCCACGTGCCAGGTGGCGTCGTAGAGCTGCTCGGCGTAGGGGTGGGTAAAGCGGATGATCACCCGGTGGTCGCCATCGGCCTCGACCTTGGCGATGTGCTGGGTCAGGGTCGCGAGCTTGGGCGCGATGGCGGCATCGCGGGCCCGCGCGAAAGCGAACAGCACGTCGCGGGCGGTCACCGGCGCGCCGTCGTGCCAGTGGGCGCGGGGATCGAGCTCGAACACCAGGGTCACCGAATCGCGCCGGCTCCAGCTCCGGGCCAGCATGGGGACGAAGCCGCGATCGCCGGCGGTGACGAGCCCTGGCCCCAGATTGGCCAGTCGCAGAAAGAGGTGGTCCGCCACCTCGAAGTTGGCGACCTGGTTCTGGGGACCTTCCATCAGGGTCGGGACCGGCATGCTGGGCTCGCCGCCGGTGACGATGACGATGCTGCTCGCCGGCCGCTGCGCCGAAGCCGGCGCGGCCGCCAGCAAGGCGAGCAGCAGGAGTGCCGGCGGCGGTGGCGCAGAGCGAATCACCGAGGCTCCGGGTTGGCGATGCGGGGGGATAGGACGGAATGTAGCGACCTGCGGGAGACGGGGGGAAGGAGAGCGTCCGTTCGATCAATGTCCCCAGGTCCACGCAGGCGAACGGAAGCGGGGCTCGAACGGAGCTGCGTCGGCGACCGGCCCGTCGTCTCCAGCGGCTCTGGTCCAGCGGCCGGGCCAGCGGCTGGCCGCAGCGACCGCAATGGCGTCCGCCAGCTCTGCCGGCTCGGGGCGACGCTCCAGTGCGAGGGACAGGCCGCCGGCCAGGTCGGCCGGCACGGAGCCGCGGGTCACCTCGGCAACCCTGCGCTGATCGCCGGTCAACAGGATCGTCCCGTGCTGCACCAGCGCGCCGCGCTCCCGGAGCTGTGCACTGCCGACCACCTTGCGGTCTCCCAGCATCAGCTCTCCGCCCGCCGCCGCGGCGAAACAGGCGCCCGCCCCCGGCCGAAGCGCCGGCGCCGTGTCCGCGGCAACTGCGGCGACGCCGAGCCGGCGGAGCCCGTCGCGCAGCATCGCATGGATTTCGGCGCACACCTCGCGAACCCCGCCCAGTCCGTCCGCCGGCAAGGCCACCGCGTAGGTGAGCTCGTCGGAATGCCAGACCGCGCGGCCCCCGGTTGGACGCCGCACCGTGTCCAGGCCCAGCGCCTCCGCGCGCTGCCGGTCGTAGCGTCGCGCGGCCGGCTCGTGCCGGCCGAAGCTGAGACAGTGCGGCGCCCAGCGATACAGCCGCAGCCACCGCTCGCCCCGCTCGACCGCGCGGCCGAGCAAGGCCTGGTCGATCGCCATGTTGCGGAACCCCGGCCGGCCCTCCAGGTCGAGCCAGAGGGTCCAGCTACTCGGCATACGCCTCCATTGGCGGGCAGACGCAGACCAGGTTGCGGTCGCCGAACGCGCTGTCGATCCGGCCTACGGTGGGCCACACCTTGTGCTCCCGCACCGCCGGGCTGGGATACCCCGCCCGCTCCCGCGGGTAGGGCCGGTCCCACCGGTCCGCGATTACCTGCTGCAGGGTGTGCGGCGCGTTGGTGAGCAGGTTGTTCTCCCGGTCGGCGCGGCCCTCCTCGATTTCCCGGATCTCCTGCCGGATCGCGATCATCGCGTCGCAGAAGCGGTCCAGCTCTTCCTTGGACTCGCTCTCGGTGGGCTCGATCATGAGCGTGCCGGGAACCGGAAACGAGACCGTCGGTGGATGGAACCCGTAGTCGATGATCCGCTTGGCGATGTCCTCCACCTCGACCTCGGCGCTGGCCTTGAACGGCCGGGTGTCGACGATGCACTCGTGCGCCACCAGTCCACCCGGGCCGGTGTAGAGCACCTCGTAGTGTCCCGCGAGCCGGCGGGCGATGTAGTTGGCGTTCAAGATCGCGATCTTGGTGGCTTCGGTCAGGCCGTCGTACCCCATGAGCGCGATATAGGCCCAGCTGATCGGGAGGATCGCCGCGCTCCCCCACGCGGCGGCCGACACCGTGCCGCAGGCCTCGGGGTGCTCCAGGTTGATCAAGGGATGGCCGGGCAGGAAAGGCGCAAGGTGCTTGGCCACCCCGATCGGCCCCATCCCCGGCCCCCCGCCGCCGTGGGGGATGCAGAAGGTCTTGTGCAGGTTGAGGTGGCAGACATCGGCACCGATGTCGCCCGGCCGGCAGAGCCCCACCTGGGCGTTCATGTTGGCCCCGTCCATGTAGACCTGGCCGCCGTGCTCGTGCACGATGGCGCAGATCTCCCGGATGGAGCTCTCGAACACCCCGTGGGTGCTGGGATAGGTCACCATCAGGGCGGCGAGCGTGTCGCGGTGCTGGGCCGCCTTGGCCCGCAGGTCGTCCACGTCGATGTTGCCCCGCTCGTCGCTCCGGATCGCCACCACCTTCATGCCCGCCATGACCGCGCTGGCCGGGTTGGTGCCGTGCGCCGACTGGGGGATGAGGCAGGTGGTCCGGTGGTGATCGCCGCGGGCGCGATGATAGGCCCGGATCACCAGCAGGCCCGCGTACTCGCCCTGGGACCCGGCGTTGGGCTGCAGCGACACCGCGCTGAAACCGGTGATCTCGGCCAGCTGGTACTCGAGCTGGCTGAACAGCAGCTGGTATCCGGCGGCCTGGTCGCGCGGCGCGAACGGATGCAGCCGGTTCAGCTCCCGCCAGCTCACCGGCATCATCTCGGTGGTGGCGTTCAACTTCATGGTACAGGAGCCCAGCGGGATCATCGCCTCGGTGAGCGACAGGTCTCGGGCCTCCAGCCGCTTGATGTAGCGCAGCATCTCGGTCTCCGAGTGATGCAGATGGAAGACCGGGTGCGTCAGGTAGCCGCTCTTCCGCTGCGACGGCTCGGGGATCGACCGCTCGCTCTTGAGCCCGATGTCCTCGAGCATGAAGGGCAGCGCTTCGTTGAGCGAGAACACCGCGATGAGATCCGCCAGGTCGCCCAGCGTGACCGTCTCATCCAGCGCGATGCAGAGTCTGGTCGGCGGCAAGGGCCGGAGGTTGATCTGCCGGGCCCGCGCCGCGTCGAGCAAGCGGGGCAGGGCCCACTCCGGCACCTCGATGCAGAGGGTGTCGAAGAAGTGGTCGTGCACGATCCGGTAGCGCAGCCGCCGCAGGGCATTGGCCAGCAGGACCGCGCGGGTGTGCACCCGCTCCGCGATGCGCCGGAGGCCGCCGGGGCCGTGGTACACCGCATACATGCTCGCCATCACCGCGAGCAGCACCTGGGCGGTGCAGACGTTGCTCGTCGCCTTGTCGCGCCGGATGTGCTGCTCCCGGGTCTGCAGCGCCATGCGGAGCGCGGGACGGCCGTCGCGGTCCCGGCTCACCCCGATGATCCGGCCCGGCATGAATCGCTTGTGCTTGTCGCGGGTGGCGAAGAACGCCGCGTGCGGCCCGCCGTAGCCCATGGGCACGCCGAAGCGCTGGCTGTTGCCGACCGCGATGTCGGCGCCCCACTCGCCCGGTGGCGTGAGCAGGGTGAGGGCGAGCAGGTCCGTCGCCGCGGTCACCAGCGCGCCGGCGGCGTGGGCCCGCTCGCAGAGCGAGCGGAAGTCGCGGATCGCGCCGTCGGTGGCGGGGTACTGCACCAGGGCGCCGATCACGCCCGGCTCGAAGTTGAACGTCTCCGGCTCGGCCACCAGCACGCGGACACCGCGCGCCTCGGCCCGGGTCTGCACCACCGCGATCGTCTGCGGGTGGCAGTACTCGTCCACCAGGAAGATCGGATTCGTCACCGAGGGATGCGTCGCCAGCGTCAGGTGCATCGCCTCCGCGGCGGCGGTGGCCTCGTCCAGCAGCGAGGCGTTGGCGATCTCGAGGCCGGTGAGGTCCGAGACCACGGTCTGGAAGTTGAGCAGCGCTTCCAGCCGTCCCTGCGCGATTTCGGCCTGGTACGGGGTGTACGCGGTGTACCAGCCGGGATTCTCCAGCACGTTGCGCTGCACTACCTGGGGTGTGAAGCACCCGGCGTAGCCCATGCCGATGTAGGAGCGGAACACGCGGTTCATTCCGGCCAGTCCGCGCAGCGCCTGCAGGACCTCGCGCTCGCTGCGGCCGGGCGGGAGGGCCAGCGGCCGCCTGAGCCGGATCTCGGAGGGTACGACGGCGTCGATGAACGCATCGAGGGACGAGTAGCCCAGCGTCTCGACCATCTCATGCACGTCCCCCCGCCGGGGCCCGATGTGGCGATAGGCGAAGTGGGACGGGTAGAGGACGTCGAGATCGGCGGACGTGGTCGGGGTGGGACGGACGGAGGTCATCGGAACCGGAGCCTTGGCTGCGGACGAAGGTGGTTAGGCAAATGCCCCGAGGACACGCCCTCGGGGCATCTGGTGATCTGCGAGAGATTGGCCTGCTCGACACACCGCTGCACGACGACTCCGGGACTCGAGCTATTCCCCGATATGGGAGCGATAGGCGGCGGAGGACAGCAGCCCGTCGAGGTCGGCCGGATTCGACAGCCGGAGCGTGATCATCCATCCCTCGCCGTACGGATCGCGGTTCACCACCGCGGGATCGGCGTCGAGCGCGGGGTTGATCTCCGCCACGGTGCCGGCCGCGGGGCTGTACAGCTCGGAGACCGCCTTGACCGCCTCGATGGTGCCGAAGGCCTGGTGGCCCGTCAGCGCGTCGCCCCGCTTGGGCAGATTGACGAAGACCACGTCGCCCAGCTCGCCCTGGGCGTAGTCGGTAATGCCGATCCGGACGACCGCGGGGTCGCCGGTGCGGGCGATGTACTCGTGCTCGGGGGTATACAGCAGATCGTCCGGAACATTCGACACGGTGACTCCGGTCGCGTGGTGGCGGGTGGGAGGATAGGCGGAGGCATCGTCGAGGTCAAGCGCGCGCGAGCAGGGCCTGCCAGACCGCGCGCGCCGAGTGCTCGAGCGCGGTGAGGTCGCCCACGTTGTCGATCACGTAGTCGCTTCGGGACCGCTTGCCGGCCGCGGGCTGCTGCGCCGCCATGAGCCGCTCGGCCTCGCCCGCGGGCAAGCCGCGCTCGGCCAATCGGGCCCGGCGCACCGGCTCGGGCGCGTCCACCAGCACGACGGCGTCGAAGGTCGTGGGGTCGTCCGCCTCGAAGAGAAGGGGAATGTCGCTCACCACGATCCGGTCGCCCCGCCGTCGCGCCGCGGTCACCAACTCGCGCCGCCGTGCCGCCACCGCCGGGTGCATGATCGCGTTGAGGGCGGCCAGCTCGGCCGGATCACGGAGGACCAGGGCCCGCAGCGCCGCTCGCTCGAGCGAGCCGTCCGCGCGGAGCACCTCGCCGCCAAACCGTGCCGCGATGGCGGCCAACAGCGAGCTGTGGGGGGCCTGCAGCTCGCGCACGATCTCGTCGGCGTCGATGAGGGTGGCGCCCCAGCGGCGGAACAGGGCGGCCACAGCGGACTTGCCCGCCGCGACGTTGCCGGTGAGCCCCACGTGCAGCACGGCCCTCAGCTCCGCTCCCGCCGGGTCGGTTGCCACCCCATGCGGGTGCTCGGCTCGCACTCGGGATCGCGAGGCTCACAGCAGGCGGGTCTGATCCTCGTCCTTCCTGGGCACCGTGTGGCAGTGGCGACAGCGCGCCTCGTAGCTCTCCCGGCCGCCCACCATGATCGTGGGAGAATCGTAGCGAGCCGGCTTGCCGTCGATCAGCCGCTGATTGCGGCAGGCCGGATCCCCGCACACCACGCAGATCGCCTGAAGCTTGTCGACCACTTCCGCGACGGCCATGAGGTCGCCCATGGGGCCGAACGGCTCGCCCCGGAAGTCGGTATCGGTGCCGGCGAGCACCACCCGCTGACCGCGGCTGGCGAGCGCGGCGGACACGGCGACGATTTCGGCGTCGAGGAACTGCGCTTCGTCGATGGCGACCAGGTGAACGTCCGGGCGGACCAGGCGGAAGATCTCTGCGGCCGAGTCTACCGGGCTGGCGTCGAGCTCGGTGCCGTCGTGACTGGAGACGCTGTAGAGGCCGGCGTACCGCGCGTCGAGATGGGACTTGAACACCTGCACCCGGCGGCGCGCGATGATGGCCCGGCGCACCCGGCGGATGAGCTCCTCGCTCTTGCCGCTGAACATCACCCCGCAGATCACCTCGATCCAGCCGGGATGAGTGCCGTAGTTCATGGGAGCTCCGAAGTGCGCGGGGGGTGCGTCAATGTAGAGCGCCGCGCCGGAAACTCCAGTCACCTTGCGGCGCTCTCGCACGCTCGGCGATATTCGGGCCCCCAGCCGCCTCAAGGAGTCCCGGTGACCAAGCAGGACCTCGTCGATGCCGTCGCCAAGCGACTCGGGGTCACCAAGGCCCGCGCCAACGAGATCACCGAGCTGTTCTTCTCGGAGAGTGGCCTGATCGCCACTGAGCTGCGCCGGGGGGGACGGGTGACGGTGTCGGGGTTCGGGACCTTCGAGACTCGCCGGCGGGCGGCACGCGAGGGGAGAAACCCGCGAACCGGGAAGGCGCTGAGCATCACGGCGGCGACGGTGCCGGCCTTCCGGGCGGCCCGCGGGCTTCGCGACCTGATGAACCGGAAGCGGTAAGTCCGCCGCTAGCCGCGCCGCGCGGGGCGGGCAGGGCGGCTGGGACGGGCCGGCCCGCGATCCACCCGGGCGGTGACCCGCTTGCG
>Ga0136846_1225961_pt1 | contig 13637 bp, 15 predicted proteins | sample HopSoiMetagenom2_FD_96841 | JGI IMG/M metagenome (GOLD analysis project Ga0136846, IMG submission 96841) | Grasslands soil microbial communities from Hopland, California, USA - 2 Assembly 2016 (version 4) | ecosystem: Environmental > Terrestrial > Soil > Grasslands | place: USA: Hopland... | reverse complement strand
GGTAGGGAATCGTGCACGCGCAATCCAACTCAGGAGGTCAATTGATGACCCAAGAGGATTGGAGCGGGACCGGCGAGACATCGGACGTGTCGAACGCCGGCTCGTTGAGCGAGTCGTCAGCGGCACCTGCCGCTGATGTGACGTGGGGGGACTCCGCCATCGGCGAAGCGTCCGCCGAAGAGAGTGCTGCGACCGTGCCTGCTGCCATCGCGGCAGCGACGCGTTCTTCGTCGCGCTCCGGCTCTCGCAGCTCCTCCCGCTCGGGAACTCGCTCATCTTCCTCGCGCAAGTCTTCGACCAGGAAGTCGAGCGCCAAGAAGTCCGGGACCAAGAAGCGGACCGCGTCGAAGCGGTCGTCGGCCAAGAGGTCGACAGCGAAGCGGAGCACCGCGAAGCGGAGCACTGCGAAGCGCAGCACTGCAAAGCGCAGCACCGCGAAGCGCAGCACGGCCAAGAAGCGCACCGCGGCCAAGCGGAGCACCTCGAAGCGGAGTACCTCGAAGCGGAGTACGGCCAAGAAGCGCACGGCCGCCAAGCGGAGCACCGCGAAGCGCAGCACCGCCAAGCGCGGGACTGCCAAGAAGCGGAGCACCTCGAAGCGGAGCACCTCGAAGCGGAGCACCGCCAAGAAGCGCACGGCCGCCAAGCGGAGCACCTCGAAGCGGAGCACCGCGAAGCGCAGCACCGCCAAGCGCGGGACTGCCAAGAAGCGGAGCACTGCGAAGCGGAGCACCGCCAAGCGGAGCACCGCCAAGCGCGGCACCGCCAAGCGGTCGACCGCCCGCAAGTCCGGCACTCGCAAGTCCGCGACGCGGTCGCGGCGGGGCGGACGCAAGAGCTAGCTCGTCGAGCGCCCGGGCCTCGCCGTTCGCGAACGCCCGGGCGCACGACGTTTCGGCAGCTGTATCCGCGTCTATATGATTGCCCGCCGTGCAGCCGAAGACTCTCGATCACATTGCCTTCTGGCTGGCCGACCGCGAGCCGGTCGTGCAGTTCCTGGAGGATCACCTTGGCATGCACCGCATCGCGCAGGAGGACAACTTCACGCTGATGGGCAGCGACGCGCGCCGCGGGAAGCTCACGCTCTTCGACGCCGAGGGGCCGCGCGAGCAGGGCGCGCTCGACCATGTCGCGCTGCGGGTATCCGATCTCGCCGCCGCACGCGCGAAACTGCCCGACGGCACGCCGGAACTGATCGACGCCGGCGGTGGGATCCACATCCGGCTCGTCGAGGCGCCGACCGACGTCGAGTACGACCTCGACCACGTCACGCTGCGCTCCGCCGATCCGGAGGCGACCGCGCGCGAGTACCTGCGCTACGGCTTCGACCAGGCGGGCGCCACGCGCGTCGAGGTCGGCGGTGCGTACGTCGAGTTCGAGCAGGGCGAGCCGGGCCGGCCGGAGCGGCCGCTCCTCAACCACCTCGCGGTGCTCGTCGAGTCTGCCGACGAGGTGATCACAGACGCGACCGAGCTCGGTATCGAGGTCGAGTCGGTCATCGACGCGGCGAACACCTACGCGGCGTTCCTCTGGGGCCCGGAGCGCGTGCGAATCGAGTACGTCGAGCACAAGCCCACGTTCTCGCTGACGTGACGTGATCGTCGTCGCAGGGGCGGGTATGGCCGGGCTCGCCGCGGCCGCCCGGCTCCGCGAGCTCGGCTGCGAGGTGGTCGTGCGCGAGAAGGGCACGCGGGTCGGCGGGTCGATGCTGCTCTCGTCCTGCGTCATCTGGCGCCACCGCCGGTGGGACGATTTCCGCCGCGAGTGCCCGCTCGGCGACGAGCACCTGCAACGGGTGATCTGGGAGCGCCTCGACGACGCGATCGCGTGGCTCGAGTCGCGCGGCGCGCCCGTCGTCTGGCACGAGACGGGCAACCCACGAACGGTCGGCAAGCGCTTCGAGCCGCGCGGGATCGTCGAGGCGCTCGCCGGCGACGATGTCGAGCTCGGCGCGGCCGGCTGCGCGGATGGCGTCACGATCCTCTGCACCGGCGGGTTCGCCGCGTCGTCCGAGCTCGTGACGCGCTATGTCGAGCCGGCAGCGTCGCTGCGACTGCGCGCCAACCCGTGGTCGGAGGGAGACGCTCTGCGCTTCGCGCTCGACCGCGGCGCGGGGCTCACCGCCGGCATGGACGAGTTCTACGGCCGCAACATGCCGGACACCCCGTGGGACGAGACCGAGCTCGTCTCGCTCTCCCAGCTCTACGCGCGCTTCGCGCGCATCTTCGACGAGGACGGCGTCGAGTTCTTCCTGCGCAGCGACGTGACGTGGTCGGAGACGAACGTCGTGCAGGCGACGGCTCGGCGCCCGCACGCGCGCGCGTACTACCTCCTCGACGCCGACGCGCTCGAGCAGCGCGTGCGCGACCGGACGGTGGCGGAGATGGTCGAGGCGGCTCCCGCCGAGGCCCAGGCCCCGCTCGCGGCGCTGCCGTTCGAGCCGCCGGCGGGCACCGTCGCCGCCGTTCGCGTGATCGCGGCGATCACGCACACGGTCGGCGGCCTGCAGGTCGACGAGCGCGCCCGCGTGCGCGGCGTCGACGGCCTCTGGGCCGCCGGGGTCGACGCGGGCGGGATCGCGACCGGCGGGTACGCGAGCGGGCTCGCGCAGGCGCTCGTGCAGGGCCTGGTCGCGGCCGAGGACGTCGCTTCCGCAATCTGATTGATTCGCGGAACCTGCAGGTTCCGCGAATCAATCAGATTGCAGCCCTACGCACCCACGGAGTACGCGCACGTGCGGGTGTCGCCGGGATACGGCGAGACGCCGATCTTGTTCACGACGAGCTTGCGGTCGTCGTCCTCGAACTCGTGCCCGACCTGCGGCGGCTCGCCGTCCATCTCGCGCAGGCTGTAGCCCGCGGGAGACCAGACGAAGAGGAGGTAGCCGGAGCCCTCGGCCATCGGCGCGGAAGCTTAGACGATCAGCGGCGCACGGCGTACGGCGGCAACGTGACGACGACGCGCGTGCCGTCCGGCTCGCCGGCCTGTACGTCGATCGTGCCGTGCAACTGTTTGACACGCTCCTCGACCGCCTCGAACGACCGCCGCCGCCGCTCCGGCTCGGCGTCGTCGGTGACGCACGTCTCCAGCCCGCCGTCGTCGGTCGTGCGCATGCGCACCTCGACGATGCGCGGCGGGCCTCGGCGCACGGCCTGCTCGAGCAGCTCGCGGATGATCGTGTATGTCGCCACCTGCGCGGCTTCGCCGATCTGCTCGGCGGCCTCGATCTCCAGGTCGATGCGGATCTGGTTCGCGGTCCCGATCTGCTCCGCGAGCGCCTGCATCGCGGGCGCGAAGCCCTGGTCGCGCAGCACCACCGGCTCGAGTGCGAACGAGAGATCGCGCAGCTCCCGGATCGTCGTCCGCTGCCGCTCGAGCGCGGACGAGAGCACGTTCTGCGCGTCGTCGAGCTTGCCGGTCTCGATCGCGTGGAGCGCGGCGTCGAGCATGAGCGCGATGCCGGAAAGGTTCTGGACAGGACCGTCGTGCAGGAACAGTGCGATTCGGCGGCGCTCGTCCTGCTCGGCCGCGATCAGCCGGTCGAGCGCGTCGTCGGACATCGGTCCAGCCTAGTCGATGATCGCCTCGCGAAGCGCGATCGCGACGGCGTGCGTACGAGTGTCCGCCTCGAGCTTCGTGAGGATGTGGCGCACGTGGCTCTTCACCGTCTCCTGCGAGATGAAGAGCCGCCCCGCGACATCGGCGTTCGACATGCCGTCGGCGAGCAGCTGCAGGATCTCGCGCTCGCGCGTGGTGAGCATGTCGGTCTGGTCCTTGCCCGCGAGGAACGCAGGCATCAGGGCCGGGTCGACGTAGCCCTCGCCCTGGGCGACCTTCTCGATCGCGCGCACGAGCGTCTGGTGCGGCGCCTCCTTGAGGATGTAGCCCTTCGCGCCGGACTCGAGCCCGCGGCCGAGCAGCGAGCGCTCGGAATAGGCGGTGAAGATCAGCACCTTGGAGTCCGGCACCCGCTGCGTCAGCATCTTCGTCGCCTCGAGGCCGTCCATGCCCGGCATGCGGACGTCCATGATGATCACGTCGGGCTTTCGGCGCTCCGCCATCTCCACGGCCGACGCCCCGTCGGACGCCTCCCCGACGACGCGGATGTGCGGCGCGCGGGAGAGCGAAAGCCGAAGGCCTTCGCGGACCACCTCGTGGTCGTCGACGATGAGGGCGGTGATCTCGTCAGCCATGGGGACGGGGATTCTACGCTGAAAGCAGCGAAAGCTGTTCGTCCCGCTCCCGCGGGCGCAGCGGCGCCTTCCTTCGATCGCGAACGCCGTGCTCCTGCGCGAGGCGCCGCACGGCGCTGCGCGTCGGCTCCGACTCGGCTCGCGGCAGGTAGGCACCCCGCGCGTAGAGCTGTTCGTAGTCCGGGAGCAGCTCGGGCCAGTCGCGGGCGAGGCAGTCGAGGAAGTGCTCCCGCGTGCCGGGCGCGAGATAGAGCAGGTTCGCCCAGATCCCGCAGGCGCCGGCCTCGCGCGCCGCGACCACGACCCGCTCGAGCGAGCGTGGATGGTCGGAGAGGCCGGGGAGGAGGGGCGCCATGCCGACCGAGACGCGGACGCCGGCGTCGACCAGCACCTTCAGCGCGCGCAGCCGCTGCCGCGGCGGCGCGGTGCCGGGCTCCGTCGTGCGCCACACGTCGTCGTCGACGGTCGGTACCGAGAACGTGACCGAGACGTCGGCGCGCCGCGAGGCCTCCGCCAGCACGTCGACGTCGCGCACGATCAGCGGGCCGCGGGTGATGATCGAGAACGGGTTCGCGGCGCGGCAGAGCTCGAGCAGGCAGGCGCGTGTGAGCGCGTAGCGCCCCTCGGCGGGCTGGTACGGGTCGGTCGCCGCGCCGATCGCGATGCCGCCGCCGTCCCAGCTCTTGCGCGTGAGCTCGGCGCGCAGCCGCTCCGCGATGTTCACCTTCACGCGGATCGACCTGCCGTAGCGGTCGTCGGCCGGGCGGTCGGCCCGGCGCTCGAAGGCCCGCACATAACAGAAGGTGCAGCGGTGGACGCAACCCATGTAGGGATTGAGCGACCACTCGAAGGGCATGCCCTTCACGCGGTTCAACGCGACCTTGCAGGGCTCCTCGCGGTACTCCACCCGCATGCCGACAGTATACGAACAGACGTTCGCGCTGTCATCCCTGGGGCTATACTCGGCCCACTGATACGCGTGGACGACGACCTGCCGCCGAGTACGCGCGCGCCTCTGGGGCGCCGATGAGCTTCCTCCTCGAGCTACTGGCCCTTCTCGGGCTGGTGCTGCTGAACGCGTTCTTCGTCGCTGCGGAGTACGGCCTCGTCACGTCGCGGCGGACGCGGATCATGGAGCTCGAGCACGAGGGAAATCGCCGCGCGCGCGCCGTGCTGCGGATCACCGCCGACCCGCCTCGTTTCATCTCGGCCATGCAGCTCGGCGTCACGCTCACCAGCCTGGCGATCGGTGCGTTCGGCGAGCAGGTGCTCGCGAACAGGCTCGACAGCGTGATGGCCTCGGTGCTGGCGGTCGCGCTCGCGCTCCTGATCGTCACCTACCTGCACGTGGTCTTCGGCGAGCTGGTGCCGAAGGGCGTGGCGCTCGGGCACCCGGAGCGAACCGCGCTCGCGGTGTCGGCACCCGTGCGCTGGTTCTTCACACTGCTCAAGCCGCTGATCTGGCTGCTCCAGGAGTCGACCGCGCTGATCCTGCGCGCGCTCGGGCTCGAGCCGCCGGGCGCCGAGCACGACGCGCACTCGGAGGCGGAGCTGCGCATGCTGCTCTCTTCGTCGGCCGAGCAGGGCGAGATCGAGCACGAGGAGCAGGAGATGCTCTACAAGGTCTTCGACTTCGCCGACAAGGAGGTCGCGGACGTGATGGTCCCCCGGCCCGAGGTCGTGGCGATCGCGATCACGCTTCCGGCCGAGGAGGCGCTGAAGTCGGTGCTCGACTCGCCGTTCACGCGCTACCCGGTCTACCGCGATTCGCTCGACGACATCGTCGGCGTGCTGCACATCCGCGACCTGATCGTGGCGATGCACGACCGCGGCATCGTCGACGTCGACCTCCAGTCGCTCGTCAGGGCCGCATACATGGTTCCGGAGACGAAGGACCTCGGCGCGCTGCTGACAGAGTTCCGGCGGACGAACCAGCACATGGCGGTCGTGATCGACGAGTACGGCTCGATGGAGGGGATCGTCACGCTCGAGGACCTGCTGGAGGAGATCGTCGGCGAGATCGAGGACGAGTTCGACCTGCCGGACGAGACGGTGGAGCGCGTCGACGACGACACGATCCGGATCGACGGCACGTTCCCGATCGACGACTTCAACGAGCAATTCGACACCGACCTGCCGCAGGACGACTACCACACGGTCGCCGGCTTCGTCTTCGGTCAGCTCGGCCGTGCGGCCGAGCCGGGCGACGCCGTCGAGCACGACGGGATCGGCTTCACGGTCGACTCGGTGGAGGGTCAGCGCATCGACCGGCTGACGGTGAAGTTCCAGCCGTGGCACCGGCGCGACGACGTTTCCGGCGACGCGGAGCACGAGTCGCAAGAAGCGTGACGAGGCGCTTCTGGGCGCCGGGCCGCGTCAACCTGATCGGCGAGTTCACCGACCTCGCCGGCGGGGTCGCGCTGCCGGCGGCGGTCGACCTCGGGATCACGCTGGAGTGCGAGCCGGCCGAGCGGCTCGAGCTGCGCTCGGACGGCGCGCGCGAGACGGTCTCGCTGACGGCGGACGGGTCCGGGAAGGCGGTCGGGTTCGGCCGGTACGTCGGCGGCGTCGCCGAGGAGCTCGCGCTGCTCGGCCGCCCGCCCGTGGGGCTGCGCGGCCGGCTCAGCTCGACACTCCCTGCAGGTTCGGGGCTCTCCTCGTCGGCGGCGCTCGAGATCGTGGTCGGGATCGCGCTCTGCGCCGTCGCCGGGTTCGAGCTCGCGCCGCTGGAGCTCGCGCTCGCCGCACAGCGCGCCGTGCACCGTGCGATCGGCGTGCCGAGCGGCATCCTCGACGAGGCCGCGTCGCTCTTCGGGCGCGAGGGCCACGCCGTCCTCTTCGACTTCGCCACGCTCGAGCACGAGCTCGTGCCGCTGCCCGAGGGCCTGGTGTTCGTGATCGCGCACTCGGGCGTCTCGCGCACCCTCGAGCACTCGGGCTACGCGGCCCGCAAGCGCGAGATCGACGAGGGCATGCCGGCGAGGCTGCGGCACCTCGAAACAGAGAACGCGCGCGTCCACGCCGTCGTCGACGCGCTGGGCGCGAACGACCTCGCACGCGTCGGCGAGCTCTTCCGCGAAGGGCATGACAGCCTGCGCGACGACTTCGAGGCGTCGATCCCCGAGCTCGACCGCCTCGTCGACCTCGCCTACGAATACGGCGCCTACGCCGCGCGCATGACCGGCGGCGGCTTCGGCGGCGCGATCGTCGCCCTGGTCGCCGAGCAGGACGCGCAGGCGCTCGCCGACCGGCTGCCCGGCCGCGCTTGGGTCAGCGCGGCCGCCGACGGCGCGCGCGAGCTCGCATAGGATCGGCGCATGGACCACCCCGGCCTCGACGAGCTCCGAGCGAATGCCGCCGCGCTGCCGCCCGCGCCCGCAGCGATGGCCACCTACCTCGAGCAGGTGCGCACGCGCGCGTACACGATCACCGACCGCGACGTCGAGGCGCTGAAGGCCACCGGCCTCTCGGAGGACGAGATCTTCGAGCAGACCGTCGCGGCGGCGATCGGCGAGGGGCTGCGCCGCCTCGACCTCGCACGCACGGTGGTCAGATGACGGTGGTGAGATGACGATCAGGCTCGACGTCGTCGCCCGCGGCCACGCGACGGCGGAGACGGCGATGCTCGAGGGGATCCGGGAGCGGAGCGGGGCCGAGCCGCTCGGCGTCGTGAAGACGCTCCTCTACCGGCCGGAGCTCTTCGGCACGCCGTTCTCGGAGGCGCTCGACGACGTGATGCGCGGCCCGTCGGACTGGAGCCCGGGGGAGCGCGAGCTGTTCGCCGCGTTCACCTCGCTGCTCAACCAGTGTCCGTTCTGAACGGGTTCCCACGGCGCGGTCGCGTCGTACGCACTCGGTGAGGAGCTCTGGCAGGCGGTCGCGGACGACTGGCGCACCGCGCCGCTCGGCCCGCAGCTCGCGGCGACGCTCGTCTTCCTCGAGAAGGTGACGCTGCGCCCGGAGGAGCTGACGCCCGCCGACGCGCAGGCCGTCTACGACGCGGGCGTCTCCGAGCAGGCGCTCCGCGACGCCGCCACTGTCTGCGCGCTCTTCAGCATGATCGTCCGCCTCGCCGACTCGCTCGGCTGGGACGTGCCGTCGTGGGAGCGCCTGCAGGCGCGCGCGCCGGCGATGCTCGAGGGTGGCTACCGCATGCAGGCGGTCGGAGAGCGCTAGAACCTGATTCGCGCAGCGAACCAGATTCACGAACGTTCGCACGCGGGCTCGGTCGCGCGCACCCGGGGCTGGATGCGCCGGCCGTCCGCGGAGACTCCGGAATCTGGTTCAGAGAGCGAACCAGGTTCCTCTCGCCGGCGTCCTTTCCTCCAGGGCTCATCTGCGCTCCTGACGTGGTCAGGCCAATTTCGGCCGTCGCGACTTGACGCGCGACAACATTTCGGGGAGTTTCACGTCTCAAAAGGCGCCGCTGAAACTGCGGTTGTCTAGTGCGCGCAAGCTGTCCCCTGTCAGGAGGAACCAAGTGAGGAAAGTTTTTCGGAGATCGACGGTCCTGCTCGTGGCCGTCGTTGCCGGGGTCGCGACGCTGGTCGTCGCCGGCGCCACCGCAGGCGTGAGCAAGAAGGCGGCAGGTGGCGACGTCTGCGTCCTGCTGCCGGACACCGCCTCGTCGGTGCGCTGGGAGCACTTCGACAAGCCGGCGCTCATCTCGGCGTTCAAGGCGGCAAAGGTGTCGTACAGCATCACCAATGCCGACAACGACCCCCAGAAGCAGAAGACGCAGGCAGACCAGTGCCTCGGCAACGGTGCCAAGGTCCTGATCGAGGTCATGCTCGACGCCGGCTCCGCATCGGCGATCGAGAAGTCCGCGAAGGCGAAGGGCGTGTCCTCGATCGACTACGACCGGCAGGTGCCGGGCGGCGTCGCGTCGATCTACGTCTCCTTCGACGGCGGTGCGGTTGGCGTGCTTCAGGGCAAGGGCGTCGTCGCGGGGCTCAAGGCGAGCGGGAAGTTCTCCCAGAAGCCGGTCGTCGCCGAGCTCAACGGCGGTAGCACCGACCCGAACTCGTTCCTGTTCAAGGGTGGCTACGACTCCATCCTGAAGCCCTTCTACAAGAACGGCACTTTCAAGAAGGGCCCCGACCAGTTCGTGCCCGGCTGGGACAACCAGAAGGCCGGCACGATCTTCGAGCAGATGCTCGTCAAGACGGGCAACAAGATCGACGCGGTCGCGGCGGCCAACGACGGCCTCGCGAACGCGGCGGTCGTCGCGCTGAAGGCCCACGGCCTGAAGCCGATCCCGCTGTCGGGTCAGGATGCGACGCCGCAGGGCGTCCAGAACATCATCTCCGGCTGGCAGACGATGACCGTGTGGAAGGACACGCGGATCCTCGCCAAGGCAGCCGCCCGGTCCGCGATCCAGCTCCTCAAGAAGCAGAAGCTGTCGACGACCGGCACGGTGAGGAACGGGACGAAGAAGGAACCCGCCTTCATCATCCAGCCCGTCTCCGTCACGAAGGCCAACTGGCGGAAGCTGTACACCACGGGCTTCCTCAAGAAGAGCGACATCTGCAACGGCTCGTACACGAAGTACTGCTGATCGACGCAGTCGAATTGCCGGGGCGCCCCTTCGGGGGCGCCCCTTTTTTATGGTAGGAACTACGAGCGCTCCGTGACCGACACGACCACGCCCACACTCGAGCTCCGCGGCATCTCGAAGTCCTTCGGTTCCGTGGAGGCCCTGGCCGACGTCGACTTCGAGGTGCGTCACGGTGAGGTGATGGCGCTCGTCGGCGACAACGGAGCCGGCAAGTCGACGCTGATCAAGTGCATCGCGGGTATCCACGCCTTCGACGAAGGCGAGATCTACTTCGAGGGGCGACCCGTGCACATCTCCGGGCCGAAGGACGCGGCGAAGCTCGGGATCGAGGTCGTCTACCAGGACCTCGCGCTCTGCGACAACCTCGACGTCGTCCAGAACATGTATCTGGGGCGCGAGGCGCACGATCCCTTCCAGCGGCTCAACGAGCCGGTCATGGAGCAGAAGACGGCGGAGACGCTGAAGTCGCTGCGGGTGACCACGATCCGCTCGGTTCGTCAGGCGGTCGCGACGCTCTCCGGCGGCCAGCGCCAGTCGGTCGCGGTCGCGCGTGCCGTGATGTGGAACTCGAAGCTCGTGATCCTCGACGAGCCCACGGCGGCGCTCGGCGTGGCGCAGACCGAGCAGGTGCTGACACTGGTGAAGCGACTCGCGGAGCAAGGGCTCGCGGTCGTCCTCATCTCGCACAACCTGCATGACATCTTCGAGGTCGGCGACCGGATCACCGTGCTGCGCCTGGGTCGGAACGTCGGGCTCTACGAGCGCACGAAGACGACGCAGCAGGAGGTCGTGCAGGCGATCACCGCCGGCGCGCCGACGAAGGTCTCCGGCATCTCAGCGACGCAGGGAGCGCCCACTTGACCTCGTCCGCCCCGGAGAGTGCCGCGCCGGCCGCACTCCCCTCGGTGCCGGAGGAGAGCTTCGGCACGCGCATCTGGGAGAACATCAAGGGAGGGAACCTCGGCAGCTGGCCGGTGATGATCGGCCTGATCGGCATCGTCACGGTGTTCGCACTGACCACGCCGAACTTCTTCACGCCGGTCAACTTCAACAACATCATCACGCAGATGACCGGCATCACGATGCTGGCCTTCGGGGTCGTCTTCGTCCTGCTGCTCGGGGAGATCGACCTGTCGATCGCGTTCCTGAGCGCGGTCGCCGGCGTGGTCGCCGCCGAGCTCCAGAAACCGGATGGGCACCACGTCTTCACGGGGATCTGGCCGATCGTGCTCGCGCTGATCGTGGTCGCGCTGATCGGTGCCTTCCAGGGGTCGTTCGTCGCTCTGATCGGGGTGCCGTCGTTCGTCGTCACGCTGGCCGGGCTCCTCGCCTGGCAGGGATACGTGCAGCTGCAGCTCGGCGCGGCAGGCCCGATCATCATCCAAAGCCGCTGGATCAACTACACGGCGCAGTACTTCTTCTCCGACAGCGCGGGGTGGTTGATCGCTGCGATCATCAGTGCGCTCTTCGTCGGCGGCAGATTGGGCTTGATGGCCCAGAAACGGCGGCACGGCGTTCCCGTCGACAACCCCGTGCTCGAGCTGATCAAGCTCGTCGCCGTCCCGGTTCTCGCGTTCGGCGTCGTCTATATCTGCAACAAGGACCGCGGCCTTCCGATCGCCGGCCTCGAGATGGTCGCGTTCCTGATCTTCTGGACGTACGTCGCGAAGCGGACGACGTTCGGCCGCCACGTCTACGCCGTCGGCGGCAATCCGGAGGCGGCCCGCCGCGCCGGCATCAACGTCGCACGAATCCGCATCATCGTCTTCGCCATCTCGGGCTTCATGGCGGGGGTCGGCGGGATCATCCTCGCCGCCCGTCTCTCGTCGGTCGCGCCCGACCAGGGCGGCGGCACCCTTCTCCTGGATGCGATCTCCGCGGCCGTGATCGGCGGCACGAGCCTCTTCGGCGGTCGCGGCGAGGTGCGAAGCGCGATCCTGGGCGCGGCCGTGATCTCCACGATCGCGAACGCGCTCTTCATCCGCGAGTACTCGAACGGCGTGATCTTCATCACCACCGGCTGCATCCTGCTCTTCGCCGTCACGCTCGACACGCTCGCCCGCCGCCGGCAGGCGAAGACCGGCCGCTAGAGCTAGTTCTCGACGGTCACGACGCGGTCTGCGCTGACGTTGCGCAACCGCCGCACCGTGCCGTCCGGATAGCGCACGTCGAGCCGGCGCACGGCACGCGTCGCGCCGAGACCGAAGTGGACGCGCGGGTCCTCGGAGGAGAGATAGCTCGAGCCGGCGCGCACCTCGCGCACCTGCCGCCGGCCGTCGGCGCCGACGGCGGTCACGACCGCCCCGGGCGAGAACGGCCGCACCTGCACCTCGAGCCAGTGGCCCGCCCTCGACGTGTTGTGCAGGAGGATCAGCTTGCCGCCGATCGTGTTGACGGCGAGATCGACGCGCCCGTCGTCGTCGTAGTCCGCGGCCGCGACACCGCGCCCGTTCGTGCGCAGGTCGCGCAGGACGCCGGCATCCGCGAACGTGCCGTTCTGCCGCTGCGCCAGCACCTGCAGCGGGCCCGCGTCCTTCGCGAGGTTCGTGACGGGGATCGCGCCCGCGGCGACCACGAGGTCGAGCCGGCCGTCGTTGTCGAGGTCGACCCACGAGTCGCCCCAGCCGGTGCGGCTGCCGAGCGCGGCCGTGAAGGGTGAGCGAGCATCGCTGAAGCCCCCGCGGTCGCTCATGTAGACGGCGTGCGTCTGCCGGCGCGAGTTCGAGACGAACAGGTCGGTGCGCCCGTCGCCGTTCGTGTCGGCGGCGGCGATGCCCATCCCGGCGTTCCGGTCCGCCACCTTCTCGGTCTTCGCGCGGTCGACGAAGTGGAAGCCGAGGAGCCCGCCGGGCTCGTTCAGGTAGAGCCTGTTCGCGTCTTCGTCGTTCGCGACGTAGAGGTCGGGGCGGCCGTCGTGGTCGAAGTCCGAGAAGACCGCGCCGAGGCTGTGGTCGTAGGGCGCGGGGTCGAGGCCCGCGCGCAGGCCGACCTCGCGGAAGCGCTTCTTGCCCTCGTTGAGGAAGAGCAGGTCGCGCACGCCCTCGTGGTTCGTCGGGAAGCCCGCGACGGAGCCCGGCACCGGATGCTGCATGTCGGTGTAGCCCGCCACGAAGAGGTCGGGGCGGCCGTCGCCGTTCACGTCCGCCACGGCCGCGCCGGAGTGCCAGCCGAAGGAGACGACGCCCGCCTTGCGGGCGCCCTCGGTGAACGTGCCGTCGCCGTTGTTCCAGAGGAGCGCGTCGTCGGACGCGGTCGTGACATAGAGGTCGGTGTAGCCGTCCGCGTTCAGGTCGGCGGCGACGCAGCCCTCGCCGCGCAGAGGCAGCCCGGCACCCGAGCGCTTCGTCACGTTCACGAAGCGGCCGCCGACGTTGTGGAAGAGCGCGCTCGTCGGCAGGCCGCCGTGGTCCTGCCACGCGGGCAGGTTCTGGTCGGCGTACGAGTTGACGGCGAAGAGGTCGAGACGGCCGTCGTTGTCGTAGTCGAGCCAGCAGACGCCACCGCCCATCATCGCCGGCTCGTCCTCCACCATCCCGTAGCGGAACGAGCCCTGGCGGAAGTCGAGCCCGGTCGAGGCGGCGACGTCCGCGAGCCGGAACCCGGCCGCGACGGTCTCGTGCGCCGTCGGCGCGACCGGCGCCGCCTGCGGCGTCTTCCCCAGCGCCCAGTGCGCCCCCGCCTGGTGCAGGCGGTACCGCGTGCTCGCGAGCTGCGCGACGGCGACGGGCGGCCCCTGGCCCTCGCCGCGCTCCAGCCACACGCGCACCGTCGCGCCGGCCTGACCGTGCAGGGCGGTCACGAGGTCGTGCGCGATCAGCCGCGCGGTGCCGCGCTTCAGTTGCGACTCGACGCCCCGCGAGGGGAGGATCGTGACGGCGGGACCGCCC
>Ga0136846_1209458_pt1 | contig 13637 bp, 7 predicted proteins | sample HopSoiMetagenom2_FD_96841 | JGI IMG/M metagenome (GOLD analysis project Ga0136846, IMG submission 96841) | Grasslands soil microbial communities from Hopland, California, USA - 2 Assembly 2016 (version 4) | ecosystem: Environmental > Terrestrial > Soil > Grasslands | place: USA: Hopland... | reverse complement strand
CGGCGATGAGCTTCCTCGGCCTCTACCGCGATCCGATCGTCGCCCAGGTGACGGCACGCTGCGACTGGCGGATCGGGGATCTGGTCGACGGCGACCGGCCGTCCACGCTCTATCTCGTCGTGCCGCCCTCCGATATCAGTCGGACCAAGCCGCTGATCCGGCTCGTCCTGAACCAGATCGGCCGACGGCTGACTGAGCAGCTGGAGACGGCAGACCGGCGGCACCGCCTTCTCCTGATGCTGGACGAGTTCCCGGCGCTCGGGCGGTTGGACTTCTTCGAGAGTGCGCTGGCCTTCATGGCCGGCTACGGCCTGAAGAGCTTCCTGATCGCCCAGTCACTCAACCAGATCGAGAAGGCCTATGGGCCAAACAACTCGATCCTCGACAACTGCCATGTCCGCGTCGCCTTCGCCACCAATGACGAGCGGACGGCGAGGCGGGTCTCCGATGCCCTGGGCACCGCCACCGAACTGCGCGCGATGAAAAACTATGCAGGTCATCGGCTCTCGCCCTGGCTCGGTCACCTCATGGTCTCGCGGCAGGAAACGGCGCGACCGCTGCTGACGCCGGGCGAGGTGATGCAGCTGCCGCCCTCGGAGGAACTCGTGCTTGTTTCCGGCATGTCGCCGATCCGGGCTCGGAAGGTCCGCTACTACGAGGATGCGCGTTTCACCCGCAGAGTTCTGCCGCCGCCGGCGGAGCTCTCATTGCTGCCGGAGGGGGGAGGGGCCGCTCCCGGCGCCGACGACTGGATCGCCGTTCTGCCGCAAGGCGGTTCGGCAGCCGCCGAACAATCCGAGGACGGCGCAGAGGATCTCGCAAACGGCGGCATCCGGCGCGAGCCCATGCTGCCCGAGCACGAAGCCGTTGCGCCGGAGACGGCCACTCCGGCCAAGGAGTTCGCGGATCTCGAGGACGAGCCGGACGACGAGGCCGCGAAGGCGAGAGCGGTGCGGTGGAGCATGCGGACCGTCGCCCGGCAGGCGGCGATGGATCCTGATGATGGCATCGCGCTGTGAGCGGCTGATGAAGAACAGGCTGAACGTCTACTTCTCGCCCGACCTGCTGCGGCGGATCGAGGAGCTTGCCGACCGCAAGCGGCTGTCGCGCTCGTCGATCGTCGAGGCCGCCGTCGCGTCTTTTCTGTCGCCCGACGGGTCGGATCAGCGCGAGGCGGCTTTCACCCGCCGCCTCGACCGGCTGTCGCGGCAGATCGAGCGGCTGGAGCGCGATGTCGGGATCTCGGTCGAAGCGCTGGCTCTCTTCGTTCGGTTCTGGCTTACGGTCACGCCGCCCATGCCGAACGACATTCAAGCGGCAGCACAGGCCAAGGGGCGGGAACGGTATCAGGGATATGTCGAAGCACTCGGGCGGCGGCTCGCGAAGGGAAAGGGCCTGCTGCAGGAGATCCCGAACGATATACCTACGCCCAACTGCAAGACCGGGGCTGGCGATGAACCGACGGCGGATGATCACGACCCAACTTCTCCAGAGGCGCGCGGTCAGAGATAACCCCCGCGGCGCTCCCTGGTTCGGAATCTTCTGCAACGCGCCAACAGCGGACATAGCGCTCACCGCCCAGGAGCGGACATTCCCGAGTCAGGCCGAACTCAGCCGAAGTTTTAAAACTATATCTCACAAATATTATTAAATTATATCAACTGTCACGCGACTCAATATAGTATTTTGGAATATTTGTTGATTTGGTTTACTAAACATCGACCACTAATAATTCATCCTAATAGACGAATCTTTTCCCTTGTCATATGTCGGTCGAAATGGCACATCTTCTCAGGCAGACGTCGGCGTCACATGAAGTGAACGCTGTCGAAACTCTGAGCTTCCACACAAGTCGCCAACAAGGCGAATCCTACTTTATCGTCAAGAGTGGCCCTCTGGCATTGAGGATCGGGAGGGGTATTGTGTTATCGCAATTTAAAGGGAACGTTCCCGGCCCATCGTTTGCAGCTGGGACGCTGTTTGATCTGGGCCAGCCCATTCCCCTGGGGCTTGTCCCCGAACGGATGCATGCCTGGACCATTCGCCGTGAAAATCATGGCTTGCCCCCGACCGCCTTCCGGCGGGAAGTCGTCAATGTCCCGACGATCGGCCCGGATGAGGTTCTCGTCCTGGTGATGGCCGCCGGCGTCAACTACAACGGCGTCTGGGCGGCGCTCGGCCATCCGGTGTCGCCGCTGGACTTCCATGACCATCCCTTTCACATCGCGGGCTCGGATGCGTCGGGGATCGTTTGGGCGATCGGGTCTAGTGTCCGCAACTGGCGCGTCGGCGACGAGGTCGTAGCCCATTGCTGCCAAGTCGCCGGCGACGACGAGGAATGCAACGGCGGCGACCCAATGCTGTCGCCGAGCCAGCGCATCTGGGGGTACGAGACCTCCTACGGCGCCTTCGCCCAGTTCACCCGTGTCCAGGCGGCTCAGCTTCTGCCGAAGCCGCGGCATCTGAGCTGGGAAGCCAGCGCCTGCTATACGCTGGTGCTGGCGACCGCATACCGAATGCTGTTCGGGCATGCGCCCCATATCCTCGGCCCCAGCAGGACTGTGCTGGTCTGGGGCGCAGCGGGCGGCCTCGGCTCGATGGCGATCCAGCTGGCAGCGATCGTCGGGGCACGGCCGATCGCCGTGGTCTCCGACGAGGCGAAGGCTGCGCACGCCCGCAGGCTGGGCGCGGCGGCGACGATCAACCGGTCGCAATTCGACTGCTGGGGGACGCCACCGCCGATCGGCTCGCCCGGCCACGCGGCATATCTGGACAAGGTGAAGGCCTTCGGGCGGGCGGTGCGCCAAGCGGCCGGACCGACCGGCGAGGTCGACATCGTCTTCGAGCATCCGGGGCGGGACACCTTCGCGGTCTCCAGCTTCCTGGTGAAACGCGGCGGCATGGTGGTGTTCTGCGCGGCGACCAGCGGCTATGACCTGACCTTCGATGCCCGCTATGTGTGGATGCGGCAGAAGCGGATCCAGGGCAGCCATTTCGCCAATCTGAAGCAGGCGGCCGAAGCCAACCGGCTCGTCATGGCCGGGCGCATCGACCCATGTCTGTCGGAGCTGTTTCCCTGGGAGCAGTTGCCGGAGGCCCATGCCAGGATGCTGCGCAACCAGCATCCCCCCGGCAACATGGCGGTGCTGGTGCATTCGAGCCGCGCGGGCGAGGGATGCCGGCTGGAATGACCGGCTGAGACCGCCCGGCGGCAGCACGCCTGCACTCACGGACTGGACCTGAGCCCGCACGTCATCCGGATGCGGGCCATCCCGATGCCGCGCCCTTCGGGCGCGCAAGGAGACCTCGATGGCGACGGATCCGCTGGCGAAGGCCGATGACCGCTGTTTCTCGGACATTCTCGCCCAAAGAGCCGAGGCCCATCCGGCCAAGGACGCGCTGGTCGTGGTCGGCACCGATGGCACCGAGAAGCTGCGGCTGAGCTATGGTGAGCTCGGCGCGCAGGTCGACCGGTATGCGGCCGGGCTGATCGAACGGGGCCTGGCGGGGCAGCGGGCGCTGATGCTGTTCGAGCCCGGCGTCGGCTTCGTCGTGGCCTTCATGGCCTGCCTGCGGGCGGGCGTGACCGCCCTGCCCTGCCACCTGGCCAAGCCGGGCCGGTCCACCTGGGACCGGCTGATCGCCATCGTGCAGGATTCCGACGCCGCCTGCATCCTGACGGAAGAGGCGTCGATCCCGAAGCTTACCGGCTGGTTCGCTGACAGTCCGGAGCTGTCGTCGCTGCCGATGCTCTCGCCGAGCGATCTCGATGCCGATCCCGCCGGCATCGGCCGGCAGCGGCCGTCGGCCGACACCCCCGCCTTCCTGCAATACACCTCCGGGTCGACCGGCATCCCCAAGGGCACAGTCGTGACCTTCGGCAACCTGATCGCCAATGCGGCGGTGATCGGCCCCCATTGCGGCTTCGATTTCGACACGATCGTCGTCTGCTGGCTGCCGCCCTATCACGACCTCGGGCTGATCGGGAACATCCTGCAATCGCTGCTGGACGGGGCGCTGTGCGTGCTTCTGCCGCCGGTGTCGCTGATCCAGAATCCGCGGCGGTGGCTCGAGACCATCAGCCGCTACCGGGCCACGATCAGCATGGCGCCGAACTTCGCCTATGAGCTCTGCGTCCGCCGGATCCCACCCGAGAAGCGGCACGGGCTCGACCTGTCGAGCTGGAGATCCGCCGTCAACGCCGCCGAGCCGATCCGGGCCTCGACCATCGACGGCTTCGTCGAGGCCTATCGGGACCATGGCTTCCGCGAGGAAACATTCCGGCCGGTCTACGGCTTGGCGGAGGCGACGCTGATGGTCTCGGTCGGGGACCTCGACCGGCCAGCCCGGAGGCTCTCGGTGAACGCCTCCGCCGTGGACGCCGGCCGGATCGTCCCGGCCTCGGGCGCGGGATCCCGCCTCATCATCAGCTCGGGCAAGGTCCGGGCGCCGCAGCAGGTCGCGATCGTCGACCCCGACAGCCACCGGCTCTGCGCCGGGGGAGCGATCGGCGAGGTGTGGGTGGCGGGTCCCTGCGTCGCGAGCGGCTACTGGCGACGCCCCGAAGTCTCGGCCCAGACATTCGGCGCACGCCTGGCAGATGGGCTGGGACCGTTTCTGCGGACCGGGGACCTCGGCATCGTCATCGACGACGAGCTCTACATCACCGGCCGGATCAAGGAGGTCATGATCGTCCGCGGCCGGAACATCTATCCGCAGGACATCGAGGCCACGGTTCAGGGCGCGCACGACGCGCTCAAGCCCGCGGGCGGGGCGGTGTTCTCGATCGACCGCGAGGATGGCGAGACGATCGTCGTGGTCCAGGAGATCGAGCGGTCCTGGCTGACGACGGCGAACCGCGACGAGCTGGTCGCCCGGATCCGCGACGCCGTTTTCCAGGAGCATGAGTTGGCGGTGGCCGAGGTGGTGCTGACCAAGCCCGAGACGGTGCCGAAGACCTCGGCCGGCAAGATCCAGCGCGTGCTGTGCCGCGACCTCTACCTGCGCGGCGAGCTGGAGCGGGCGATCCAGGGTCGGTCGGTCAAGGCCGGGCCGATCGCGATCCGGCCGAACGACGGCGCCGGGATCCCGTCTCCCGCACCGGCGGATTCCGCCGGGACCATTGCGGCGCTGGTCGCGCGATGGGCTGCCGGCCGGGAGCTGCAGCTCCCTCCGGCCGGCCGGACCTTCGCCGAGGCCGGCTTTGATTCCGTCAGCGCCGTCGAGCTGACCCACTTCCTCGAGACCGAGCTGAAGCTCGAACTCGACCTGACCCTGCTATGGACCTGCACTACGGTCGAGGCCTTGTCGCGCCATCTGGTGGCGCTGCAGGCCCCCGGTGCCCCGGCCGCCGTGTCCGCACCGGCGGAGCCGATCGCGGAATCGGCCAACTGGTGACGGGACCGGGAAATGCAAGCTGAACGGGAGGCGAGGCCGATGGACACCCAGCCCGCCCGCGGCGGTCCGGTCGATCCGGTCGCGATCATCGGCATGGCGTTCCGGCTGCCGGGCGGCAACGATACGCCATCCGGGTTCTGGGACTTCATCCGGTCGGCGCAGGTCGCCATCCGCGACACGCCGGCCGATCGCTTCGACATCGACGCCTGGCATTCGCAGGACCCCGACCGGTCGGGGACGACCTATTCCAGGCGGGCCGGCTATGTCGGCGATCCCTATGGCTTCGATCCGGAGTTCTTCCGCATCTCCCAGGCCGAGGCGCTGGAGATGGACCCGCAGCAGCGCTGGATGCTGCAGCTATGTTGGAGCGCGCTGGAACATGCCGGGATCGTGCCGTCGAGCCTGCGGGGGCAGCGCGTCGGGCTGTTCCTGACGGCTGGCGACGTCGACTATGCGCGCCGGACCGTCGCCTCGGGCGACCCGCACCGCATCACCGCCTGGGGCAAGCTCGGGGCTAACCGTGCCGTTGGGGTCGGCCGCGTCGCCTTCACGCTCGGGCTGCAGGGCCCGGCGATTTTCCTGGACTCGACCTGCTCCTCCTCGCTCACGGCGGTGCATCTGGCGGCGCAGAGCTTGCGCTGCGGCGACTGCGACCTGGTGATCGCCGGCGGCACCAACCTGATCCTCGGCCCCGAAGAAACAATCGGCTTCGCCCGGCTGCAGGCGATGTCGCGGACCGACACCTGCCGCACCTTTGACGCCAAGGCCGACGGCTACATCCGCGGCGAGGGCGGCGCCGTGGTCGTGCTGAAGCGGGCCGGCGAGGCGCTGGCCGACAAGGATCGGATCGAGGCGCTGCTGGTCGGATCGGCAGTGAACAACGATGGCGCCAGCAACGGGCTGACGGCCCCGAACGGCGCGGCCCAGGAGGCCGTGATCCGCCAGGCGCTGGCCCAGGCCGGCGCGGGCCCGGAGGATGTCGCCTATGTCGAGGCCCACGGCACCGGCACGCCGCTGGGCGACCCGATCGAGCTTTCGGCCCTGCGGAACGCCTACACCAGCGGCGTGGCGCGGCGGTCGCCGTTGCTGCTGGGCGGGCTGAAGTCCCAGGTCGGCCATCTCGAGGGGGCCGCGGGCATCGCCGGGCTGATCAAGGCGATCCTGGTGCTGCGCCATCGCCATGCGCCGGCCCAGGCCGGGTTCGACACCCCCAACCCACGGTTCCGCTGGGACGGGGCCGGGATGGAGGTGCCGCGGACCGGCCGCGACCTGCCGGCTGAGGGCGGCCTGGTTGCGGTCAGTTCCTTCGGCATCAGCGGCACCAACGCTCATGCCGTGCTGGCGCCGGCGCCGGGGGCCAAATTGGCGCGGCAGCCGGACCGGATGCGGGTCCTGACGCTCTCGGCGCGGTCGCCGGCAGCCCTGGGCAGGCTCGCGGCGGCTTATGACGAGCCGCTCGGCCCGTCCGGACCGGAATTGCGGGATCTCTGCTACACGGCAAGCGTGCGGCGTGAGCACTGGGACCGGCGGCTGGCCCTGGTCGGCGCCTCGCGCGAGGACATGGCGGCGGCGCGGCGCGAGCATGCGGCCGGCGTGCCCTCCGGCCGCTGGCATGCCGGCACGGCCGCGCCGAGGAGCCGTCTAGTGTTTCTGTTTCCCGGCCAGGGCGGGTGGCGGCCCGGCGTGGGGGGAGGGCTGTATCGGGATAATCCGATCTTCCGGTCGGCCGTCGACGACTGCCTGGCGCGCCTCGCGCCGGGCACGGCAGCTGAGGTGCAGCGCGCCATCCTCGACCGCGACCTCAGCCGCGCCCGCCATGATCCCGGGCAACTGGCGCATTTCGTCGTGCTGCACTCGCTGGCCCGCACCTGGATCAGACTCGGCGTCAGCCCCGACATGGTGATCGGCCACTCGCTGGGCGAGCATGCGGCGGCGGTCATCGCCGGGGTGATGTCGCTCGATCACGGGCTCAAGGCCGTGGAAACCCGCGGCCGGCTGTTCGAGACGCTGCGGCCGCACGGCGCCATGCTGGCCGTGGCCGCCGGCGCCGAATGGCTGGAGACGGTGTTCGCGTTCGGCATCGATCTGTTCGTCGCCGCGATCAACGGGCCGGAGCAGACGGTGCTCAGCGGCACAGCCGCCGCCGTCGCCGAGGCCGAGCGGGCGCTTCTGGAGCAAAGCATCCGGGTGTCGCGGGTCCCGACCTACGACACCCCCGGCCATTCGCCGCTGCTGGCGCCGATCCTGGCGCCGTTCCGCGACGCCCTGGCCGCGATCCGGCTCCAGCCGCCCGGGATCGAGATGATCTCGACGGTCACCGGGCGCCGCGCCGGAGACGAGATCGCCACGGCCGATTACTGGGTCGACATGGTCGAGCGGCCGGTGCGGTTCCGCGCGGCGCTCGACACCGTCGCCAGGGATGGCGTCACCTTCCTCGAGGTCGGGCCGGGCAAGGCCCTGTCCAACCTGGCGAAGGCCGCCTCCGGCGACTGGATTCGGGCGATCTCCTCGCTCTGCGACGGCCCGGACGGCGACGGGGATCCGGAGCCCGATGGCCTGGCCCATGCCTGCGCGCGCCTGTACTGCGCCGGCCATTCGCCGGATTGGGCGCGCCTCTATGGCACCCCGCCCGTCCCCGTCGAGGCGCCGACCTACGCCTTCGACCTCAAGCATATCGAGCTGCCGGCAGTGGAACTGCGGCCACGTGGCGATCGCCTGCAGCCGGTGCCGCGCGGCGCGGCTGACGACGAGGACGCGGATGCGTCTGCCGCTTCGGTGACTGCGCCGGTCGACGGCATCCTTGCCGCGGTCGCCGATATCGCCCGCCCCGTCATCGGCGATGCGGCCGATGGGGATGCCGACGCGGCCCTGGTGACCCTCGGCCTCGACTCGCTGGCCCTGACCGCGATCCGGGGCCGCCTGCAGCAGGCCTTCGGACGGGTGGTGCCGATGGCCTGGTTCGCCGCCGGCGCCTCGCTGCGCAGCCTCGCCGCCTATTATTCGGACGGGGCCGTCCCGGCACCGGCCCAGACGGCGCCTGCACAGGCCCCCGTCACGCCGATATCGCCGGTCCGGCGGACAGGCCCGTCAGGCCACCTGCTCACGCTGCGGGACGGCCCAGGGCCGCTGGTGGCGCTGGTCCATCCGGTTGGCGGCGACGTGCTGTGCTACGGCGAGCTGGCGGCCGCATGGCCCGGTGACGCCCGGATCATCGGCGTCCGGCACCCGGAGGCCGAGGCGGGCGATGTCCGCTATCGCCCCCATGCCGAGCTGGCGACGCTGTACCGCAGGGCCGTCCTCGCCGCCGTCGGCAGGGTTCCGGACGTCGTCGGCGGCTGGTCCTTCGGCGGGGCCGTCGCCCAGGAGATGACGGCCCAGTGGGAGGAGGACGGCACGCCGGTCACCGCCCTGCTGGCCATCGACAGCCCCCTTCCGGACGGTGCCCATGCCCGCCGGCTCCGCCGCCTGGTCGACAGCGCCGGCGGGGGCGAGGATGATGGCCTCCTGGATCGGATGGTCGCCGATCCCGAATTCGAGGCGGTGTTCGACGAGCAGCACGGCCTCGGCCGGCTCCGCACCATCGCCGATTCCGCCACCGTGGAGCGCGTGTTCCGGATCCATGCCGCGAACGCCGCCGCGCTGGCCGGACATCGGCCGAGGCCAGTTCGCGCGCCTCTCCACTACGCGCTCGCCCTCCGCGGCGGGAACGCCCGGACCTCCGAGGAGGCCGCCGGATCCCTGGCAACGCTCTGTGCCGGGCCGCTGCGGATCCTGGGCTTCGACTGCGACCATTTCTCGATCATGCGATCCCCGGCTGTCGAGGCCGTGGCCGGCTTCCTCGGCGCGGCGGCGAGGCTGATGGCACAGCCCGTGCCCCTGGTGGCTGAATGATCCGCGAGGACAGATGAATGCAGACATTCCAGGATGCGGCGGCGCCCCATCTCGGGTTCGGCGGGCTCGATGTCGACCTGACAGAGGAGGAGCGCGATCTCCAGCGGAAGATCCGGCGATTCGCGATCGGCGTGATGCGTCCGACCGCCGCCAGGCTGGACCCGATGGCGGCAGCGGATGTGATTGGCCAGGACTCGCCGCTCTGGGACTGCCTGGCGCGCTTCGACGATCTCGGCATCAACCCGGCCTGGCTGGCGACGCTCGGGACCCAGCGCCTGACGCGCATCCTGCCGCTCGTCTTCGAGGAGCTCGCCTATGGCGACGCCGGGCTTGCCGTCGCGGCCTTCACCTCGAAGATGGCCGGAGCGACAGCCGCGGCCACCGGCGACCCGGAGTTGATCGAGCGCTTCACCCCTCTGCGTGGCTGCTGGATCGCGATCCTGGCGGATAGAGGATCCGACGCCATCGACCATGTCGGGTTCGAACTGGCAAAAGGCAGCCGGCAGTCGGAGGGCAGCCTGCGCGCCGTGATGCGCGGGTCGGAGGTGATCCTGAACGGGGTGTCCTCCGACTGGATCTCCTGCGCCCCGATCGCCGAATCCGCCCTGATCCATTGTCCCGCGGATTACGGCAGCGGCATCGTCCGGCTCGATGGCGGGGTTTCCGGCATCGCCCTGCTGGTCCCGTTCGATTTGCCGGGGATCGAGCGCGGACCGCCTGTCGAGAAGATCGGTCAGCGCACACTGCCGACCGGAAACGTCCGGTTCAGCGATGTCCGCGTCCCGGGCCGCTACGTCATCCACGGCCAGGACAGGTTCTACGCCTCGCTTGCCGGCACGCACACCTCCGGGGCCATGAACGTCGCCGCCATTGCCACCGGCGTCGCGAAGGCCGCGTTCGATTGCGCCCTGCGCTATGCCCGGTCGCGCGAGCAGGGCGGCGCGCCACTGATCGCGCATCAGCATGTCAGATGGCGGCTGTGGGAGATGTGGCGGAAGCTCGAGCTCTGCCGCGCCTCCGTCCGCCGTGGCGTGGCCTACAATCTCTCGCAGGAGGGGCCGCACCTTCTCGCCTCCATCACTGCCAAGACCACAGCGACCCAGACCGCGTTCGAGGTGGCGATGGAGGCGATCCAGATCTTCGGCGCCAACGGACTGTCGCGGGACCATGTCGTCGAACGGCTGCTGCGGGACATCACGGTCTGCCTGATCCAGGGCGGCGAGAACCACTCCCTCGGCCTTCAGGGCGGGAACTGGCTGCTGCGTTCGCTGAATGGCGAGGATATGGAGAGTCTGGCGCTCGGCCCGACCGGCTGATGAGGCAGACGCCGGACTGCGAGGAGCTCCCTTCGGCTTCGGAACGAACGCCGTCGTTCCACTTCAAGGTCGGCCCCTCGCCTTCCCGACGAACCAGATATGGCTTGAGCGCGCCATTTGCAGACATGGCCGAGCTGTCCTCAAAGCGGGCGCCCACCGGACTGGCCGCAGCCGGCCCTTTGCGCTCGCGAGGCCCTGTCGAGAGGCCGATAGGAGACATCGCGAGCGCGTTCCGGAAGCGGACTTCCGCTACACCGGCGGAGTTCGGTCTTTTACAGACCATCGGCCGCCCATAGGCGCCGGCGGCGAAGGCCGCGACGCCCTCGTGCCGGACATGTAGCCACCGGATGCCGCCATGGCGCGCCGCAGCGAGTCGGTGAAGCCGTTCAGGCTGTCGCCGACGATGCCGTAGATTTACTCGACGCCGGCGGCGGCGGGGGTCTCGACCATCTGGTCGGCAACCATGATGTTCTCCCGTGTCCTCGTTGCGGCGCTCGGCTCAGAGCAGGTGAAGCTGCTTCGCCGCCTCGGTCAGCTCGTCGCGATAGTCGGGATGGGCCAGGCCGATCAGGGCCTGGGCGCGCTCTGTCGAGGACAAGCCTTTCAGGTTCGCCGCGCCGAACTCGGTGACGATATGATGTGTATCGATGCGCGGTGTCGTCACCGGCCCCTCGAGCCGCGGGACGATGCGCGAGACCGTGCCCTTGGCCGCCGTCGATCGCGCTGCGATGATCGACTTGCCGCCCCGAGAGGCATAGGCGCCACGCACGAAGTCCAGCTGCCCGCCGGAGGCGCTGTATTGGTGGCCGAGCATGTGCTCGGAATTGCACGCCCCGGTCAGGTCGATCTGGATCGTGGCGTTGATCGAGACGACATTGTCATTCTGCGAAATGATCCGCGGATCGTTGACATAGTCCACCGGCCGGCTCTGGATCGCCGGGTTGTCGGCGAGGAAGTCAAACATCGCCTTCGGCCCCATGGCGAAGGTGAACACCGACTTGCCGCGGTCGAGCGCCTTGCGCCGGTTGGTCACGGTTCCGGCACGGATGAGGTCGACCAGGCCCTGATTCAGGGCCTCTGTGTGCACACCCAGATCATTGCGGTCCCGCAGCGCGGCGCAGACCAGATTGGGCAAAGCGCCGACGCCCATCTGCAGGCAGGCGCCGTCCGGGACCAGGCCGGCGACGATGCGGCCGATGGCCTCGTCCTCCGGCGCCGGATCGCGGACCGGCAGTTCCAGCAGCGGCACGTGGTTCTCGACGATCGCGCCCACCTCCGACACATGCAGCTGCGCGCCTTCGCCGAACACCCGCGGCATGTTCTGGTTGACCTCGACCAGCAGCCGCTTGGCCGAGCGGGCGACCTTGGTCGAGTAGTCGTTGCCGGTGCCGAAGCTGAAATAGCCGTGCCGATCCATCGGTGAGACGGTGCAGACGAAGGTGTCGATGCCGATCTCCTCCGTCATCAGCCGCACGGCCTGGTGGAAGGTCGACGGCACGTAGTCGACCACCTTGCGGCCGCCCTCCTCCATTCCCCGCTTGATCAGCGCCCGCTCGACCCCGCTGAGGAACATGCAATAGGGGCGGATGCGGTCGTTCAGCTCGTAGCGGAGGATCGTGTCGCCGGCGGTTCGTGCGGCCTCGTAGTAGTAGACCCTGAGATCCCCGACCGCTCCGGCCGCGGCACGGTCGGCCAGTGCCCGCAGCAGCGCAGGCGGCTCGGCCGCGGACAAGCCCATCGACAGGCGGGAGCCGGAGGGGATCGCCGCCACGGCCAACTCGGCCGTGGTCAGCTTGGACTGGTAGAGCGAGACGACGTCCATCGTCGTGTCTCCTTGTCTGCGGACGGGTCAGTAGTTGGCGGCGGCTTCCGGCGACTGGCCCTGGCGGTAGATCAGCATGGTCCGCTCGAAGCTCATCACCTCGACGCCGTCCTGGTTGAGGCCGCGGGTCAGGACCGTGACGATCCCCTGGGTCGGGCGGCTCTTGGACTCGCGCTTGTGCAGCACCCTGCTCTCGGCATAGAGGGTGTCACCGACGAACACCGGATGGCTGGCCTTCACCTTGTCCCAGCCGAGATTGGCGACGACCTTCGCGCTGACCGTGCGCACGCTCATGCCGGTCACGAGCGCCAGGGTGAGGGTCGAATCCACCAGCGGCCTCTTCCATTCGGTCTTGGCGGCGTAGGCGGCATCGAAATGGACCTGCTGGATGTTCAGGGTCAGCAGGGTGAACCAGACGTTGTCGGTGTCGAGGATAGTGCGGCCCGGCCGGTGCTCGAACACGTCGCCCGGTTCGAAATCCTCCCAGTAGAGGCCCGAGGTCTCGCGGTAGCGGCGCTCGCCGACCGCTTTGTAGGCCGGCAGGATGCTGTCCATGGGGATGTCTCCTAGGGTTGGGGATGGTTGGCCAGGCCGGCGGCCGCGAGGACGCGGCGGGCCTTGCGCGCCACCGCCTCATCGATCATCAGACCGCCGACAGTGCCGACGCCCTTGGCGTTCTCCGCCAGGATGGCGCGGGCGGTCTCGACCTGATCGGGCGTCGGGGTGAGCGCCCGGTTGATGGCCTGGAGCTGGGCCGGGTGGATCGCCGCCTTGGCGGCGAAGCCGAGCGCCGCGGATGCGGCGACCTCCCGCTCCAGGCCCGCCACATCCTTCAGGTCGAAGAAGGGCGAGTCGATCGGCGTCACGCCCGCCAGCGCGCAGGCCGCAACCAGCCGGGAGCGGGCATGAGCCAGCGGCTCCCACGCCGTGGCGGCGCCGAGATCGGCGGCCATGTCGGCAGCGCCGAGCATCAACCCGGCCAGCCGCGGCGTCGCAGCGGCGACCGCCTCGGCGGCGACGAGGCCGCGGGCGCTCTCGATAATGCCGACCAGCCGGGCCGCCTTGCCGGCCGCGGTCAGCAGCCGGTCGAGGATCTGGAGATGGCCGGGCCCCTCGGCCTTCGGCAGGACCAGGATGTCCGGCGCCGCCGCGGATCCGAGCAGCGCGTCGAGATCGGCGAGGCCGGCCCGGGTGTCGAGCCCGTTGACGCG
>Ga0136846_1224086_pt1 | contig 13639 bp, 11 predicted proteins | sample HopSoiMetagenom2_FD_96841 | JGI IMG/M metagenome (GOLD analysis project Ga0136846, IMG submission 96841) | Grasslands soil microbial communities from Hopland, California, USA - 2 Assembly 2016 (version 4) | ecosystem: Environmental > Terrestrial > Soil > Grasslands | place: USA: Hopland... | reverse complement strand
TGGACGCTGCTCGTCGACTCGTGGATCGAGCAGGTCCCGCCGCGTGCGGATGCAACGGAGGTCGCAGCACGCCGACTACAGAACTGGGTCTTCGCGCGCGAGACGTTCGGCGGCACGCCGCGTCTCGACGAGCGGATCGCCGACGAGGTCTCGTGGGTCCGCTCGAACCTGACTCGTGCGCGCAACCACCGCACGCTCGAGCTGCACGGCCTGCTCGTCGCTGCGCTCGGCGTGCCGGCGCTCGACGCCGACGGCTCGCTCGCCGAGTTCGCGCTCGAGCAGCTGCGCGCGAACCTCGACGCCGACTTCCATCCCGACGGGGTTCACCGCGAGGCATCGACGCACTACCACGCGCTCGTCGTGCGCTCGCTTCTCTCTGCGCTCGAGAACGCCCGCCGCTTCGGTCTCGACCTCGGCGCCCGCTACGAGCAGCAACTCGCGCGGGCGTGCACGTTTCTCGCCTACGTGCACCGTCCCGACGGCGGCCTGCCCGCGCTCTCGGACGCCGACGGGAACGGCCATCCCGAGCTGCTGGAGCTCGCTGCACGGCTGCTCGACGGCTTCGAGCCCGCGCCGGCGACGCCACGGGCGTCGTTCCCCGACGGCGGCTACTTCGTGCAGCGCAGCGGCTGGGACGGCGCTGCGCGCTTTCTCGTCTTCGACTGCGGACCGCTCGGCGACGGCGGTCACGGCCACTACGACGCGCTGAGTTTCGAGGCGGCCGCGCACGGCGCACGGCTCGTCGTCGATCCGGGCCGGTACACGTACGCGGAAGGCGAGCCGAACCTACGCCGCTGGTTCAAGGGAACGGCCGCGCACAACACCGTCGTCGTCGACGGGCTCGACCAGACGCCGTACGCGCGCGGCAAGCCGAAGGGCGCGGTCGCCGAGGCGCGCGCCGGCGCGCGCACGACCAACCCGGCGCTGGACGTGGTGCGCGGAGCGGTGCGAAGCCCGTCGTACGACGCCGTGCACACGCGCACCGTGCTCTTCGTCGACGACGCGTACTGGATCGTCGAGGACGTGCTCGCGGCGGAGAGCGAGCACCGCTACGACCTGCGCTTCCACCTCGAGGCCGGACCGGTGCACGTCGACGCGACGCGCGTCACGACGCCTGTGCTCGTCCTCGAGATCTCAGGCGCCGAGGCGATCGCGATCGAGGACGGCTGGGTCTCGCAGAGCTACGGCATCCGCGCGCCGGCGCCCGTCGTCTCGGCGACGCTCGTCGGTCGCGACGCGCGCTTCGTCACGCTGCTCGCCCCGGCGCAGGCGCGTGTCACCCTGGACGCGATCGCGCACGGAAGCGTCGTCGTCGCCACCGAGCGCGGCCGCGACGTCGTCTCGTGGTCGGCCGGCGACGCGTCACTGCGGCAGGAGACACGGCGATGAGCGTGACGACTGCGACGCTCGAGCCCGACGCGACCTTCCCGTACCGCGACGCGCTGCTCGACGACGATGTGCTCCGCGGGCGTCTGTCGGCGCTGCTGCCCCACGAGGTCGAGCGCTGCGAGCGGCGGCGCGCCACGTATCACCCTGGACGCAGCCTGCGTGTCCTGCTCGACGTGTCGACCGGCGGCGGGTCGGCGCTCGTCTCGGCGCGAATGTTCGCTCCGGGCAGGAGCGGATCGCGGTACGAGCGCGCTCGCGCGCTGACGGGCGGCGTCGTGCACGACGAGGAGCTGTCGACCTTGTTCTTCACGTATCCGGCCGATCGCAAGCTGACCGCGCTGCCGCGCCTCGCCGACGCCGCACCGGCCGGCACCCGTACGCATCTCGTCGCGTATGCGCCGGAGAAGTCCGCGACAGCCTGCGCAGTCGACGTGGGCGGCGAGGCGCTGGCGTTCGTGAAGCTGTACGCAGACGACGGATGGCTGCGTGCGTGCCGCGTGCACGCTGCGCTGGGCGCGCAGAGCATCGTCGTGCCGGCCGTGCTCGAATCGCTGCCGGAGCTTCGCGCGCTGACGATCGAGCCGCTCCGCGGCGAGCGGCCCGACGGGGCAGAGGGCTACCGGGCCTTCGGCGCCGCGCTCGCGCGCCTGCATGCGCTGCCGCCGCTCGACGCGCGTCGCTTCACGCGGCTCGATCCCGACACGCTCTCCGCCGCCGCATGCACGATCGCGGCCGTGCGGCCCGACGTCGCGGGGCGCGCCCGGGAGCTCGAACGGACGCTGCGCGGCGCCCCGCCCGGCCCCGCGCGCCTCGTCTGCCTGCACGGTGACGCGCATCCGAAGAACGTGCTCGTCCACGACGGCGGAGCGGCGCTCGTCGACCTCGACGACGTCGCGGGGGGCGACGCCGCCGCCGACCTCGGCAGCGCGCTCGCCGGCCTCCGCTACGGCACGCTGGTCGGACGCGCCGACGGGGAGCATGGGCAGGCGCTGCTCGACGGGTACGCCGACGAGGCGCCGCTGCCGGGCGTGGACTCCCTCCGTTGGCACACCGCAGCGGCACTCCTCGGCGAGCGCGCCCTCCGTGCAGTCACCCGCCTCCGCCCGATCGGCCTGCAGCGCCTCGACGAGGTGCTCGTCGCCGGCCTGGAGGAGCTCGGATGAAGCCGGGCCTGCTCTTCCACTGCCAGCACTCGCTCGGCCTCGGGCACCTCGTGCGGACGCTGGCACTCGCGCGCTCGCTCGCGTCGGCGTTCGAAGTGACCGTCGTCGCGGGCGGCGAGTTGCCGGCGCAGCTCGACCTCCCTCCGGGCATCGAGCTCGTCCGGCTTCCCCCGCTCGCGCTCGCCGACGGCGGGCTCGTCAGCGTCGACGACCGGTTCACCGTCGAGTCCGCACAGCGGGTGCGAACCAGCGTCGTCCTCGACACGTTCCGGCGCCTCCGTCCGGAGATCGTCGTCGTCGAGCTCTTCCCGTTCGGCCGGAAGAAGCTGGCGGGCGAGCTCGTGCCGCTGCTGACGGAAGCACGCGCGGCCGGCGCGCTCGTCGTCTCGAGCCTTCGCGACATCCTGGTGCGCGGCCGGAGCGACCAGGCGGCGCACGACGAGCGCGCATCGGTGACCGCGAACGAGCTCTTCGACCTGATCCTCGTGCATGCCGATCCCAGCTTCGTTCGCCTCCAGGAGACGTTCCGTCCGCGGACGCCGCTGCGCGTGCCCGTCGAGTACACCGGCTTCGTCGTCCCGGATACCCCGCTTCCGGCACCCCCCGCCGAGCGCACCGGCCCGATCGTCGTGTCGGCGGGCGGCGGCCGCTTCGGCGGCGCGCTGCTGCGCGCGGCAGCCGACCTGGAGCTCGACGAGCCGGTGCGCCTCGTGGCAGGGCCGTTCCTGCCGGACGCCGAGTGGGACGAGCTGCAGCGACTGACGCGCCCCCGCGACGGCGTCGAGCTGGTCCGCTCGGTGCCGAGCCTCGCTGCGGAGCTCGTCTGCGCGCGTGCCTCCGTGAGCCAGTGCGGCTACAACACCGCGCTCGACCTGCTGCGCTCGCGGGTGCCTGCGCTCGTCGTGCCCTTCTCGGCTCCCGGCGAGGACGAGCAAACGCGGCGAGCGGCGCTGCTCGCACGTGTCGGCGCGGTGCGAGTCCTCGACGGGGCACTCGACGCCGATGCCGTCCGTGCCGTCGTCGGCACAACGCCGGCGCTCCCAGACCTGCAGCTCGACGGCGCCGCGCGCAGCCGGGCGACCCTCGCCGAGCTCGTGGCAGGCAGGCAGCGAGGTGCCGCATGAGCGCATGGCTCGAGCCGGTGCGCGAGGCGCTCGCCCGCGCGGCGGGCACGGTGACGTTCTTCTTCCGCGACGACGACGCGGGCTGGGGCGACGACCGACTGCACCGGCTGCTCGACGTCTTTGACGAGGCGGCCGCTCCGATCGATCTCGCCGTGATCCCCCACGCCGTGACATCGGCGCTCGCGCTCGCGCTGGAGGAGCGGCGTCGCGTCGTGCCCGAGCTCGTGCGCGTCCACCAGCACGGGCTCGCCCACGTGAACCACGAGGAGACCGGTCGCAAGTGCGAGTTCGGCGTCTCGCGCTCCTACGAGCAACAGCTCGACGACATCGTGACCGGGCAGCGCATCCTGCGCGAGCTGTTCGACGTCGAACCGGACTCGATCTTCACCCCGCCCTGGAACCGCTGCACCGCCGACACGGCACGCGCCGTGTATGCGACGGGGATCGACGTGTTGTCGCGCGAATCGCGCGCCGAGCCGTTCGGCCTCCCAGGTGTGCGCGAGCTGCCGGTCTCCGTCGACTGGATGCGCGAGCGCGACGGGGTGCGCGTCACGCCCGCCGAGACCGGCGATGCGATCGCCGACGCGGTCGGGGCCGGAGCGCCCGTCGGCGTGATGCTGCATCACGCGGTGATGGACGGCGCCGACCGCGCGCTCGTCGCCGAGCTGCTCGCGCTGCTGCAAAACTCACCTGCCGCGCGTCTGGCGACGATGCGGCAGCTCGCCCGGACGGAGGTGCCCGCATGAAGCCGCTCGCGCTCGTGACCGGCGTCGCCGGGTTCGTCGGCTCGCATCTCGCCGAGCGTCTGCTCGCCGACGGCTGGCAGGTCCGCGGAGTCGACGCGTTCACCGACTACTACCCGCGCCCCGAGAAGGAGGCGAACGTCGCGGCCGCGGCGGAGGATCCGGCGTTCGAGCTGGTCGAAGCGGACCTCAGCTCCGCGCCGCTCGAGCCCCTGCTGCGCGAGCGGCCGACGATCTTCCACCTGGCCGCGCAGCCCGGCGTGCGCGGCAGCTTCGGCGACGGCTTCCCGACCTACCTCCGCGACAACCTGCTCGCGACGCAGCGCGTGTTCGAAGCCGCCTGCGAGGCCGGCTGCGCGCGCGTCGTGTGGGCGTCGTCGTCGTCGGTGTACGGCGACGCCGCCGCGTATCCGTGCCGCGAGAACGAGACTCCGACCGCGCCGCGCTCGCCGTACGGGATGACGAAGCGCGCGTGCGAGGACCTGGCAGGGATCTACCGCGTGCAGGGCCTCGACGCGGTCGGGCTGCGCTACTTCACGGTCTACGGCCCGCGCCAGCGCCCCGACATGGCGATCCGCCGGCTCTGCGACGCGGCGCTGTCGCGGACATCGTTCCCGATCTACGGCGAAGGGGACCAAGTCCGCGACTTCACGTACGTCGACGACGTCGTCGACGCGACGGTGCGCGCCGCGCGCGCGGATGCGCCGCCGCCGATCCTCAACGTCGGCGGCTCCGAGTCGGCGACGCTGCTTCACGTGATCCAGACGATCGGCGAGCTCGCCGGCCACGAGATCGAGCTCGACCGCCATCCCGTACAGCGCGGCGATGTGCGCCGCACCGGCGCCGACACGTCCCTCGCGCGCGAGTCGCTCGGCTGGGAGCCTCAGGTGCAGCTCGGAGACGGGTTGGCGGCGACCGTCGAGTGGGCCCGGGCGAGAGGAGAGAAGCGCCCGCCGGCGGCCGCCGAAGCGGCCGCGTGACCAGGCGTACGACGCGGTCGGTGGGCGGCGTGTCGGCCTGTGCCGCCTCACCCGTTAGAGGCCTGTCAACCGTGTCTCGAAGAAGCTGTCTCGAGGCGTTACCGATTAGAGCGCCGAGACCCCACGCTTGATACGTCAGGCGCCGCCGAGACAGAGGAAGCCGGCTGCGGCGGCGACGCCGGCCGGATCGTCGGAGACGCGCACCTGCGCCGTCGCGAGCGCAGCGGCCGGCGGATCGCCCAGCGCGAGCCGTTCGTGGAAGACGCACATCAGCCGACGCGTCGCCTCGTCGGGGACGGGGACGATGCTCGCGACGAGCACGTTCGTCCCGAGCGCGAGCAGCACGGAGGCGAGTCCCATCAATTCGTCGCCCGGCCGCACACCGGAGAGGCCGGACTCGCAGGCCGAGAGGACGAGCGTCGACGGCGCCCGGCCGAGCGCCTCGAGGTCGTAGACGGTTACCGGTCCGTCGCCGACACGCAGCGACGAGAAGAGCGGGTTGTCGGCGCGAAAGACACCGTGCGCCGCGACGTGCGCGAGCCGCGCGCCGTCCAGCGCCGAGAGCACGGCCGCGGCCGTCGCCTCGCCGCCGTCCAGCCGGCGCGCCGACGGGTAGAACTGCTGCAGCGTGTCGAGCTCGGCCGCGGCGCGCTCGACGTCCGGGCCGGCGATCAGCACGACGTCGCCCTCGCCGGCCGTCGCCGTCGCACGCGCGTACCACGCAGATGCGGACGGGGCGATCGTGAGCGGACGGCCGTGCAACGACGGCAGGACGCTCCACGGCAGCGAGTGCAGGGCGGCGGTCGGTACGACGACGAGCGGTTGGCCGTCGAGATGGTCACGAAGCGGGTTGACCAGGAAGGCATCCAGGTTCGCCGCGGCACGGGCGATGCCGTCGAGCGGGCGGGTCACGTCACGACCCGCGGCGGCCTCGACGGAGAGCCGCTGCAGACCGAAGCGGAGCCAGTCGATCTCTGCGCTGACACGCTCGACCGGGCCGAGGTCGTGCAGCGCCGCCCGTCCGCGAGCGACGACGACCGCGTGCAGCATTCCCTCGATCACGACGAACTCCGCGAGCGAGCGCTCGCCGAGGGTCTCGGAGAGCGCGGCGACGGACACACGCGGCATGACGTGCCCGCCGAGACCGGGGCTGCGACGGGAGTTCCTGCGGATCGAGGCCTCGAGAGCCGCCTGCCGATGGAGCAGCGTCGCCGTCTCGCCGCCGGAGAGGGCTGTCTGCTCGACCTCGGCGCTGACGCGTCTCAGCGCCGCCAGGTCGTCGGCGAGCTTGCGGTCGTTCGGCGGCCGCACGGGCCGGAGCCACAACGTCCCCGCGCGCCACCGCTCCGCGGCGACGAACACGCCGCGTGCGTCGCGCTGCTCGAGCGCGAGCCGCACGCCGAGCGTCGCCAGCTCGAGCCCGTGCTCGGACGCGTATGCACGCAGCTCGGTGGCCCCGAGCGACGAGCGATGCTGCTCGAGCAGCCGCAGCCCGGAGTCGACGGCGGCGGCCGCCCCGCGCCGGTCCCCTTCGGCGTTGCGCAGGAGGGCCTGCGCATGCCACGCGAACACCCGCAGAGCGACCGGGCCGCGCCGGCGCGCGGCCGCCGCGTGCTCCAGCTCGCGCCGCGCCACGCGCAGGCGGCCCTCGCGCAACGCGATCTGCCCGGCGATCACGCGCGCTTCGAGCGCGGCGGTCGTCCACCCCGCAGCCGCGAGCGCGGTCGCGGCGCCCCGCGCGGCGGCCACCGTCACCGAGTCGTCGCCGCCGAGCCACGCGGCGCGCAACGAGGCGTGCCGTGCGAGCGCCGCCCAGGGGGTGCGCTGCTGGCGCGTGAACGCGCGGCGCGCGCGATCCGCCTCATCGCGCGCCGCGGCGAAGTCGCCGTCCATCAGGGCGGCCTCGGCGAGGACGAGCCTTCCTTCTGCAAGCGTCGACGCGAGATGACGGCGCTCGAGCTCGGCGACCGCGAGCTGCGCCGTCTTCCGCGCCTCGCGCACGAGCCTCGCCGACAGCAGCACTTCGCAACGGTCGATCAGCGACTCCGCGCGAGAGATGTCATGCGCGACGAGATACTCGTCGCAGCGGTCGAACCATTCGAGCGCGCGCGGCACGTCACCCTGACGACCGGCGGCGAAGCCGAGGTTGTGCTGCACACGCGCGCGCCACAGGTCCTGCCCGAGCCCGGCGTAGAGGCGCTCGGCGCGAACGAGATCCTGTTGCGCCGACCGCTGGTCGCCGAGGAACGCGTGCAGGATGCCGCGGTTGTTGAGCACGCGTGCTTCCCAGAGCGTGTCGCCGGCACGGCGCAGCACCGGCAGGGCGCGGCGATACCCCTCGAACGCGTCCTCGTGCCGGCCCAGGCGCTGCAGGATGAGCGCGCGTTGCATCTCGAGGCGGGCCGCTTCGGGGCCGGTGACGCCGATCGCGGCGGCGGTGACCTCGCGCAGCGCACCGCGGTTGTCGCCCGCGAACGCGAGTGTCAGCGACAGTGTCATGCGCGCCTCCGCCGCCTCGGGCTCGAGCTCGTGCTCGACGGCGACGGCGACGGCGCGCTGCAGGTGTGAGAGGGCGGCCTCGATGTCGGACAACTCGCGCGCGGCGAGCCCGAGCGCACGCTCTGCGATCGAGACGGCGCCCCAGTCACTCGTTGCGCGACCGTGCGCCGACGCAGCGGTGGCGAGTGTGATCGCGCGCCGAGGACTCGTGCGCGCGAGCTCGACGGCGTCGGTCGCTTCGCGGCACGCGTCGAGCTCGGGGACGGCTAGAGCGTTATCCACTCCGTCTGCACCGTCGAACCACCGGCCGCAAGACGGAGGCTGAGAGAGATCGGGCCCGAGGGAAAGACTCCGGTGCGGAAGCGGCCGTCCTCGTCCGTCTCCACCTCCGTCGTCCCCTCTGTATGGCGGACCACGACCGTGGCCCGCTGCGCCGGCGCCAGCTCGCCGATGAGACGAAGCTCGCCATCGGTTCCCTCCACCTCGACGTCGATCTTGAGGTCGCCCGCCGAGAACGTCAGGATGCGCGCCGCAGTCGCACCGCGGACCAGCGAGAGACGGTCGTCGTCGAGCACGGAGTCGTACGTCAGTTCCGCCAGCTCCGCGTCGATCGTCCGCCACGAGAGGCTCGCCTTCGCCGCGAACATCACACGCTCGGGCACGGGGTCGACCACGAGGCCGGCCACACGCAGCTCCGCCAACAGGTCTTCGTATTCTCTATCGCTCGTCATCTGGGCTCACCGCCACCTTGTGGTCGCTGTTGCCAATCGTCATAAGGCAAGAGCGCGCTCATCGTCATGAGATACCGGCAATTTCGGGCCGCCGTTTGAGCTGGTCGAGGCACCGGGCGCGGGTCGGGCCGATGCTCCCGATGGGAATGTCGAAGGCCGCGGCGATGTCCTCGTAGCTCGGCGCCGGATCGGCCATCAGCGCCCGGATCAGGGTGCGGCAGCGCTCGGGCAGCGCCTCCACCGCACGCCACAGCGCCGCCGTCCGCTCCGTGGCGAGCAGGAGCGTCGACGGCTCGGGCTCCGTCCCGACCGCGTCGAGGTCGACGTCGCCGTCGGCAATGAAACGGCCGGCGTGGCGGATCACGCGCAGGCACTCGTGACGAGCCGTCGCGGCGAGCCACGCGCCCACGCGCTCGGGATCGCGAATCCGGCCGAGATGCTCGACGAGCCTGAGCCACGTCGTCTGGCTGACGTCCGCCGCGTCCGCCGCCGACAACCTGTGTGCGCGCGCGATCGACCACACGAGACCTGCGAAGCGGTCGACGAGCGCGTCCCATGCCGCTTGATCCCCCTCGGCAGCCGAAAGCACGAGCTCTGTGAGCCCGGCGGTCGGCGGCGGGTGACGTTCGGGTCGGCTCATCGTGGCGGCAATTCACGTGCCCGACGCCTTTCGTATTATCACAAGCGTGGACGAAGCAGAAAGGTCGGCTACCGCGGGTGCCCTCCGCGTGCGCAACGCGTGGCTGCAGAGTGACGAGTCGCCGTTCGGCGTTCACGACGACGACGACCAGATACGCGGCTACCTCTATGTGAAGCACGAGCTGCTCGCCACCGCGCGCGACGTCCCGCGGCTGACCAAGGCACTCGATCAGCTGAAGGTCGAGGCCGAGCCGGAGCATGTGGACGACCTTGGCGTCGTCCGCCTCCGCTTCGCGGCACCACCGCCGGAAGGCGACCGGCCGCGGACCGTGCCCGACCTGTTGCCTCTGGTGCGCAGGCTCCTGGCAGAAGACGACGAGCAACGCCCGGCGCACGTCTCGCCCAACCACGTGTTCGCGGGCGAGCCGTTCTACGACGGCGGCCCCGCGAACGCGGCCCGCCCGTCGCGCACGAAGTCGTCCGTGAAGGGGCGGCTCGGAAAGGGTGTGCACGTTGCCGTCATCGACACCGGCTACACGCGCGACATCCACCCCTACATGGACGACCACATCACGTCGACCGGGGAGCCCGAGCTCGACGCCCAGCCGAAGGACGGGCAGATCGACTACGAGGCCGGCCACTCGACGTTCGTGGCGGGAATGATCCTGCGCCGAGCGCCGCAGTCGGAGATCGACGTCGCCGAGGTGCTCGGCCCGGCCGGGTTCGGCACGGAGCACGACATCGCGCAGGCGATCTCCGCGCACGCCGGCGCGAACGTGATCAACCTGTCGCTCGGGGGCTATACGGAGGACGACCAGGCGCCGCTTCTCCTCGACGCGGCGCTCCGTCGCGTGCATCCCGGCACGGCCGTCGTCGCGGCGGCGGGCAACAACGCCTCATCGCGTCTGATGTGGCCCGCTGCGTTCAAGCGCGTCATCGCGGTCGGTGCCATCGACGCGACGCACGAGCGCGCAGAGTTCAGCAATTACGGCTGGTGGGTCGACGCCTGCGCCACGGCGGTCGATCTGGTCGGGCCGTTCCCGCGCTTCCCGCACGGCGTCGACGCGCCCGAGTTCGACGGCTGGGCGATCTGGAGCGGGACGTCGTTCGCCGCGCCGAAACTCTCCGGCGAGATCGCCGCCCGGCTCAGCACGAGGCGCTTCGGCACCGCGCGCGACGCCGCGGCGAGCCTGGTCAACGACCCGACCCGGCAGCACCTGCCGGGTCTCGGGACGTTGCTCGCGCTCTAGGCCGCGAGCCGCGTGTCGACTTCCGGCGCGCCGCCGACCTCGGCAGCCGCGTCGAAGCAGAACGGGTGGTAGAAGGCGTCGAGCGCGCGGGCGGGATCCGGGACGACGATGAACTCGCCGCCCGTGACGGCGTCGCGCACCGAGACGTGGACGCGGTCGGTCTTCGAGTTCCACAGCAGGCGGACGTGCAGGTCGCAGCTCTGGCGCTCGTGCAGGATGCGGATCAACGTAGGGCTCCTCTCGATGTCAGCCGGCAAGGCGGACGGGGACGGTGGAAGGGATGCGGGCGTGCAGGAGCCGGCGCCGGGCGGGCGTCAGCGAGCGGCGAAGCGCCTCGCCGAGGATCGGGTAGCGGAAGCGGAAGCCGTCGCCGTCGGGCACGAGCAGGCGCTGCTCGCACAGCTCCTCGAGCTGTTCGACGAGGACGAGAGGGTCGACGTCGAGGACGTCGGCGAGGTCTTCGGGGCTGAACGGCGAGTCGATGATCGACGCCGTCAGCAGCACGCGGTACGCGAACGGCCCGCGGTCGCGGCAGCGCGCGAGCAGCGTCTGCGCGAGCTCGTCGGCGGCCTCCGGGTCGTCGTCGAGCACGGCGCGCACGAGCTGCGGGTGGCCACCGGTCTGCTAGTAGAGGGTGTCGTCGTCGAGCTCGTCGCGCGTCAGCGCGTCGAGGCCCAGGCGAAGCGTGGGCTGCAGGTCGTCGATGCGCCCGGTGCAGGCGGCGACGATCACGACCGGCAGGTCGGCGGTGCGCCGGTGCAAATAGGCGAGCGCAGCGACGGTCTCGTCGTCGGCGCTGTCGACCTCGTCGAGCACCAGCGCGAGTGGCGCGTGCTCGCGGAGCAGCGATGCGAAGGCTTCGAGCGTGCCGAGGCGCGGCGCGTCCTCGTCGACGACGATCTGCGTCAGCCGCTCGTCGTCGCCGATCGCGTCGCGCAGTGCCGACAGCAGCGGCACATAGGAGAGGTTGCTCTCGGCGACGGTGCAGCGTGCCCGGCCGAGGCGGACGTCGTCGAGCCGCGAGGCGAGCGCGTCGAGCAGGGTCGTCTTGCCGATCGACCGCTCCCCTTCGACGAGCACCAGCGCGCCGTCGTGCTCGAGGGCGGTGCGTGCCACGCACTCGAGCTGCTCGAGCTCGCGCACGCGGCCGACGAGGATGGCGGGCTGCGTCGGCGTCGGGGGCGGAGTGACCGGCGACGCGATCAGCCGGGCGGGATCGGTTTGCGCGAGGATCGCCTTCTGCAGCGCGCGCGTCTCCGGCATCGGCTCGAGCCCGAGCTCGTCGTCGAGCAGGCGCCGGCACGTGACGTACGCATCGAGCGCGTCGTGCTGGCGGCCGAGCGTGTAGAGCGCGAGGATCCGCGCCCGGTGCGAGGGCTCGTGGAAGCGGTCCCGGGCGAGCGCACTGTCGGCGTGCACGAGCGCAGCGTCCGCGTCGGCCAGCGACAGCGCCGACTCGGCCGCCGCGACCAGCGTCGACAGCACCTTGCCGTTGTAATGACGGCGCAGCGGCGCGACCCAGTCGGCGTACGGCTCGTCGGCGAGCACCTCGCCGCGCGCCGCGAGCGCCAGCGCGTCCTCGAGACACGCGCGTGCGTCGCGGGTGTTCGCGGTCGCCGCGCGGTCGATCAGCGCGTCGAACTCGTCGACGTCGAGCTCGACCTGGTCGAGCGCGAAGCGGTAGGCGCGCGGCTCGGTGACGACGAGCTCCCGGCCGCGGGCGCCGAGCGAACGGCGCAGCACCGACACGTACGTCTCGAGCGTCGCCTCGACGTTGCGGGGCAAGCGCTCCCCCCAGAGACCGTCGGCGAGCCTGTCCTTGGAGACCGGCGCGCCGTGGCCGCAGAGGAGCAGCTCCAGCAGCTGCTTCGGCTTGACCCCGCCGAAGTCGCGAGGACCGAGCACCTGCTCGCCGTCCTCGAAGGAGAACGGGCCGAAGAGCCTGATCGAGATCGTCATGCCGCCTCCTGGAGCAGCACTTCTTCGAACACGGCGTCGACCGGCAGGCCGGTCGCGCGGGTGATCCATTCGGGCCGCGCGCGCCGGCGGCGCGGCGTGCGCGCGTCGACGGCGACGAGGATCTCGTCGACGTGACGCTCCTGCACCGCGTGCAGCGCCGCGACGCAGGCGTTCGGATGCGCGAGGTAGACGTGCGCCTCGATGCCGGCTTCGCGGATCGCACGGCGCGCGGCGTCGAGCAGGCGCGGGTGGTGGCCCTCGGTCGGGCAGGCGATCGTGATCTGCGCGGGCGAGATCCGTGCGCGGACGCTCAGCCGCGCCAGCAGCGCGTCGCCGGGAACGCTGCCGCTCGCGACGGCGAGCACGCAGCGGACGCCGCGCGTCGCCTGCGTGTCCTCGCCGATCACGGTGAGGGGGACGCCGGCCTCGCGCTGCAGGAGCTGCGTCGCGTCGCCGCCGAACGGGCGGCGCGGAAGGCGGCCGCAGACGATCACCTCGTCGGGGCTCAGCTGGGCGCATGCATCGAGAACCGCGCTGCGGACGCCGGGGCCGACGACGTAGCCGGCGGCGGAGCTGATCGTGCCGGGCACGACGTCGAGCACCAGCTCGAGCCGCGCGCGCGCCGCATCACGGCGCGAGTCCTCATAGACGACGAAGCCCCGGGCAGGCTCGCTCACGGGGCAGACGACCGTCACTCGGATCGACCCGACCTCCGCGCGGCAGGTCAGCGCGGAGGCCAGGTCGGAGGCGGGAACACGGTCACCCGCGATCACCACCACATGGCGTGCTGCGTGAACATTCATGTTGAAAAGAGCGGGTTCCCGCCGGAGAAATGCAGGAAATTTTCGCGTGATGATGCGAAGCTCGGATCAGCGGCATGCGCGCCGCACTCTCGGCCGCGCGCCCGCCGCACTGATCAGCCGCGCGCACGGCACTGATGAGCGCGGGCGCGCCGCGCTGACCAGCCGGATGCGCGGCACACCGATCAGCCGCGCGCGCGGCGCACGATGCCGACCGCAAAGAGCAGCAGGAGCGGCGTCGGCGCGAGCGGGAAGAGCAGCTCCGCCAGGCCGCCGTCCGAGACGCGGTAGTCCACGCTTCCGACGATCGCGTAGCTGCGGCCGCCGGATGTCAGCCGGACGCGCCAGTCCTTCAGGTGGTG
>Ga0136846_1234456_pt1 | contig 13640 bp, 10 predicted proteins | sample HopSoiMetagenom2_FD_96841 | JGI IMG/M metagenome (GOLD analysis project Ga0136846, IMG submission 96841) | Grasslands soil microbial communities from Hopland, California, USA - 2 Assembly 2016 (version 4) | ecosystem: Environmental > Terrestrial > Soil > Grasslands | place: USA: Hopland... | reverse complement strand
AGCGGAAGGCGATAACGAATGTACTTTGCGAAAGCATCGTTAATCGGGCGCGCTTCTTCTTCCAGAATTCCCGAGGCAACCTGGACGCCAGCCTGCCGCAATCGCGCAAACCCGCGCCCGCTCACGACGGGGTTCGGGTCTGGCGTGCACGCCACCACGCGTCGGATTCCTGCGGCAATCACCGCCTCCGCGCAGGGACCGGTGCGGCCATGATGAGAGCACGGTTCCAGGTTGATAAAGAGTGTTGAGCCGCGCGCCTTCTCTCCGGCTTGCTCAATCGCCAGAACCTCCGCGTGCTTCACGCCGTCGTAGGTGTGGAAACCGTCTCCCAGGATGGCGCCAGAGTCATCGACCAGCAACGCTCCCACGCAGGGGTTGGGAGACGCCAGGCCAAAACTTTTCTGCGCCAGCTCAAGCGCGCGGCGCAGGTGAATAACGTCTTTTTCTGGAGATGAGCTCACAGGTTTGAAACCAGGACTTTATTACTCGAAAAGCGAATCCACAAACGCCTCGGAATCGAAGCGCAACAGGTCGCCAGCTTTTTCACCTACACCGACGTAGCGAACCGGCAATCCCAGCTCACGCGCAATGGCAACAACCACTCCGCCCTTCGCGGTGCCGTCGAGCTTGGTAAGCACCACGCCGGTGACGGCCGCTGCGTCGGTGAAGAGCTTTGCCTGCTGCAAACCGTTCTGTCCGGTAGTGGCATCGATCACCAGCAACACTTCGTGCGGAGCTCCGGGAATCAGCCGTTGCGCGGTACGCCGCATCTTTTCCAGTTCCAGCATTAAATTGGTTTTTGTATGCAGGCGCCCGGCGGTATCGACAATCACGCAATCGGTCTGACGCGCGTTGGCCGCCTCCAGCGCGTCATACAACACCGCGGCCGGATCGCCGCCGGGTTTGGTACGAATGACTTCGGTCCCGGTGCGCTGTCCCCAGACTTCCAGTTGTTCGATGGCAGCGGCACGAAAAGTATCGGCCGCGCAGAGCAGGACAGTCTTTCCATCCGAGCGTAGCGTCTGCGCCAGCTTTCCAATGGTGGTGGTCTTGCCGGTTCCGTTTACACCGACCACCAGCACGACTTCCGGCACGCCTTCCGGACGTTCCACCGGCGGAGTATTCGCCGAGTTCAAGATCGCCAGCAGCTCTGTCTTCAGCAGGCGCTTCAGTTCCGCCACGTCTTTGATCTGCTTGCGATCCGCACGGTCGCGAAGCTTCTCCAGCACCTGATGCGCCGTGGCCGATCCCAGATCCGCACTCAGCAGAATGGCTTCCAGATCGTCGAGGGTGCTGCGGTCAATCTCCTTGCTGAATGCAACCGCTTCTTCGATGCGTTCGCTGAGGTTCTCGCGGGTGCGCGAGACTGCCTCTTTCATGCGATCAAAAAGGCCGGGCTTCTTTTCCGTGCTGCCGAACAGAGTCTGGATCATGAGAATTCGCTATGAGGGCTGCTGACTCATTATAGCGATCAGAGTCGGCAACTCGTCGCAAGGAAGAGTGGACTAGATGCGTTCGAGTTTCAGGCCAGCGTCGTTTGGCCTTTCGAGGGCGACACTTGCGGGCGCATTCGCCGAACCGGCTGCAGCTTTGGCAGCTAACTGAGCCCCGCGCGGAACGTTGATCTCTCCGCGTTGATATATGGCTTGCAGCGCTGCAACCGCGGTAGGATCGAGCCGCTTGCCAGAGATCGAATGGATGATGCGCAGCGCGTCTTCGCAGTCGTGGGCTTCCTGATAAGGACGGTTGGTGGTGAGCGCGTCGAATGTATCCGCGACCGCAATAATTCGAGGCAGCAGGGGAATGTCGTCTCCCTTGAGCCCGTGCGGATATCCGCGTCCGTCGAGTGACTCGTGGTGAAGCTCGATGCCGGGAATCATTTCCTGCAACTGCGCCACCGGACGAAGAATGTTTGCGCCCTTGGTGGTGTGGGTTTTCATGATCTCGAACTCTTCGGCGGTGAGCGCCCCCGGCTTTTTCAGAATGCGGTCTTCGATTCCGATCTTTCCCACATCGTGCAGCTGCGCTGAAACGCGAATGGTTTCCAGAAAATCTTCCGGCATGTTCATTTCTTTTGCGATGAGCACGGAATATTTGGTCACGCGGTCGGAGTGCCCACGCGTGTACGGGTCCTTTTCGTCAACCGCGCCGGCGAGCATCTGGATCGAGTTCATGAACAGTTCGCGGTTCTCCGCGGCTGCTCGCTTTAAGTCCTGAACAAAGTGTTCCAACTCCTCGGACATGAAGTTGAACGTGGAAGCGAGTTCTCCGATCTCGGTGCGGCTTTTCAGTTGAACCCGTTGAGAGAAGTCTCCGCGGGCGATGGCATGGCTCGATTCGGTCAGCACTTCAAGAGGATTGGTAATTCTGCGGGCCGCGATGATGCCAATGCCGATACTGATTACTACAGCGAAGATGGCGAGGAACTGCGCCTTCCGCTGCATTTCGAAGACGCTGCTGTAAGCATCATCGCGAGGCTTTTGCACCACCACCGCCCAGTTCAGATTGGTCACCGGGCTATACGTGCCGAGCATCACAACGCTTTTCTTATTGCTGTAGTTGACGCTGAACTCCCGCGTTGCAGCCACCATTTGTGCCTGGCGGCCCTGCTCAACGAAATTGCGCACGATTTCGAGATTCGCCATGTCCTGGCCGGTGGCGTACTCCGGTCGGGCGGCGGCAACCAGGCGTCCCTGGCTGTCAACGACGTAAGGAGTCAAGCCGCCGCGATCGATTTCCTGCAAGCGGCGAATCAGGAATTGCAAATCGACCACCGAAGCGATCATTCCCAGAAAGCCGCCCTGATAGGTCACTGGAGTGCTGACCAGCATTACGGTGCGCGAAGCTTTGCCATTTCCAACCACCAAAGGTTGACCGTTGAAGGCCCGCGACTCGCGCGCTGCCGCGTAAGCCTGCTCCAGTTCGCGTTGCAGGAATGCATCGGGCTCAATTCGGCCGGCGGATATCCCCTTGCCTTCGGAGTTCAGCAGGGTCGCATAGTCCAGGTCTTCCGATGACGAAACGAAGTTTTCCAACAGCGCACGCAATTCAGGGGCGTTCACATGCTCGCCGGTCAAATCGCCGCCGCTGGCAACCTGCAGCGCGGAGGCCAGGTTGGCCTGCATGAGCCGGAATGATTCCTGATGCTGTGAAATGTCGTCGGCGATCGAACGCGTCACGGTGTTTTGCAGCAGCCGTTCGTTGGTGATGAGCCGTTCGCGATTGATGGACTGAACCTGTACCGAGTAGAAAAACATCGGCACTACGCTAATCAGCACCAGCACGCTGAGAATCACGTACAGAATCGGAATGCGAGTTGGGAGAAATTTGCTGGCCAAAGTGGCGACTCTTCGCGTTCTTTACCGCCGCAACAACTTCGAGTACGTCTCTAAAGAAGTTTACGGTGTGGGGTCTGGAACCAGAGAGAAGTTCGATGATCAGGGGCATTACCGAAGTACCGAACAGCAGGTTCCGGCAGTGTGAAATAAGTGACCGGCGGTTACCCAATCTCGCTCTTTGACGTTCTGCCCATCAAATCGCGAATGGCATCGCGCGCGGATTTGCCCTGGTTCAAGATCGCGTGCATCTGCCCGGTTATCGGCATTTCGACGCCATGCGTGTGCGCGAGGTGCACCGCGGCGTCGGTGGTGAATATTCCTTCGGCGACCATGCCGTGCATGCTTGCGACGATGTCTGGAAGCTGGCGACCGCGGCCAAGTTCCACGCCGACGCTGCGGTTGCGCGAAAGCCCGCCGGTGCAGGTGAGCACCAGGTCGCCAAGTCCTGCCAGGCCCGACATGGTTTCAGCACGCCCGCCGCAAGCCGTTGCCAGTCGCGTGATTTCAGCCAGACCTCGCGTGATCAGCGCAGCGACCGAGTTGTGGCCGAGACCCAGGCCATCGCAGACTCCAGCAGCGATGGCGATGATGTTTTTGAGCGCGCCCCCCAGTTCCACGCCAACCACATCGTCATTGGTGTAAACGCGAAACGCTGGATCAGTAAACTCGCGTTGCACCGAGTCGCGCAGCCGTTCGTCCGGTGATGCAATCGTGATTGCCGTTGGATCGCCGCGCGCGACTTCGGCAGCAAAGGTGGGCCCGCTGATGGCGCCGACCGGACAGGCGGTGCCGTGCTCGATAACCGCCTCGGAAATCACCTCGGTCATTCGGAGAAGGGTTGCCTGTTCCAGTCCTTTGGTTGCGCTGACCAGCAGCATTTCCGGACGAAGGCTCGCCGCCATTTCTTTAAATAGCCTCCGGCAGTGCTGCGACGGCATGGCGCTGACTACGATCTCTGCGCCGGCAAGAGCATCCTGTAGATTGCCAGTCACTCTGACGGAATCAGGGATTTTGCTTTGCGGAAGAAAAAGAGAATTGGCGCGGGTGCGTTCGATCGAGTCGCGGACCTCTTTCTCGAAGGCCCAGAGACTGACGTGGTGCCGCCCACTTCGTCCGACGACGATAGAAAGAGCGGTGCCCCACGCTCCGGCTCCGATGATGGCAATCTGGCTCATTTCGGTTTCGATCCGAATTTGGGTTCCGTGTGGGACAGCAGGCGGCGGATGTTTTGGTGATGGCGACAAATGATGAGCAACGACGATAGGCAGGTCAATGTTAGTGCGACCGGTGAAAAGCTCTTTCCATCAAGCTTCCACACAAGAATCGGAAAAAGTCCGGCTGCCGTGATCGAGCTGAGTGATATGTATCGGGTGAGAAAGGCAACCAGCAGAAAGACGATCACGATTGCGAGAGTTGCTCTGGGAGCCAGAGCGAGAAATGCACCCAGGGCAGTTGCAACTCCTTTCCCGCCGCGAAATTTAAGCCAGAGTGGAAACATGTGTCCGAGGATTGCGAACGTGGCCGCAACCGCGGCACGGACGAGCACAATCGGAAGAAGCGGCGTCCATGCGTGTTCAGGAAAGTTCGGAGCGTTGGAATCGATCCACAGAATGACTTCCGGGCGGCTGATCCACATTGCCGCAGCCACCGCCGCGAATCCTTTCAAGGCATCCAGCAGCAGGGTTGCGATTCCCAGCACCGGCGAAGTTCGCGCCACGTTAGTGGCTCCGATGTTGCCGCTGCCGGTAGTACGAACATCCGCCCCGCGAAAAAGCCGCACCAGCATATACCCGAAGGGAATCGATCCCAGCAGGTATCCAAGCAGCGCGCTGGTCAGAATGGATAGCAAGTTTTATTTGTCCGTTGAACCCAGGCCAAAACGCGCAAGTTTTGTGTAACGCGAGCCACTACTCGAGAGCTGGCTGCGGTACAGGAAAAATTCGCGGGCGGTCATCGTAGCAAAATCCGGAGCCGGCGATTGCGCCAGTTCTTCCTGCAGCCGCAGGAATTTGCGATTTGGCTGGTCGCCCTTTCTCCATCCGGGAGCACCCGAGCCTCCGCCCGCGCGAGCAAGAGTGAGGTGCGGGCTGAAGGCGCGGTCTTCGGCCGGAATGCCGATTCCGGCAAGGGCATCATCAACCGACTTCGCGAGTTGCGCCAAGCCGTCGCTTTCGATTCCCACCCAAAAAACTCGCGCAGAATTCGGCTTAGGAAAAAAGCCAACGCCGCGCACGCCGATCATGATCACCGGGCTGTTCACAGTTGCCAGTGCCGCTTCAATTTGCTTCACCATTGCATCCGGTTTCTCGCCAATAAATTTCAGCGTGACATGCAGTGACTCGATTGCAATCCAGCGCACATCCGGCGCTAAATTGCGAACTCCGCCGACGTATTCCGCGATGCGCCTGCGGATCTCACCATCGAGATCGAGCGCCACGAAAAGCCGCATATGCATTGAGCATAACAAGGGTTGCGCCCTGCCAATCGAGTAAAATCATCTTCGCTACTCATGAAGCCCTCCGAACTGATTTACGACTGGAACCACGTACTGCCAACCGATCTGCTGCCCAGGGGCCCGGTGCTGCTGAACGACGAAACTTTGCGGGACGGCTTGCAGTCGCCTTCGGTCCGCGATCCCTCGATCGCGGAGAAGATCGAAATCCTTCACCTGATGGAAGCGCTGGGAATCAATTGCCTCGACCTGGGCTTGCCCGGCGCCGGAGCGCGTGCCGTTGAGCACGTTGAAGCGCTGGCGCGCGAAATCGTTGTCAATCGGATGAAGATTCAGGCGAACTGCGCGGCCCGCACGCACGAGAACGATATTCGCCCCATAGCCGAAATTGTTCAGCGCACAGGTCTCAACATCCAGGCTGCGACGTTCATTGGATCCAGTCCTCTGCGCCGTTACACGGAAAACTGGACGGAAGACTTTCTGCTCGAGACCACGGAAAAGGCGTTGAAGTTCGCGGTTTCGCTCGGCCTCGAAGTGATGTACGTCACCGAAGACACCAGCCGTTGCGATCCGGCAATGGTCAAACGGCTTTATTCCACCGCGATCAACTGCGGCGCAAGCGCGATTGTGGTGTGCGACACCGCCGGGCATTCCACGCCGATGGGGGCGTACGCGCTCACCAAATTTGTCGTAGATGAAGTGATTAAGCCATCGGGAGAGAAGATCCGCCTCGATTGGCACGGCCATTGTGACCGCGGGTTCGCCGTCGCCAACTCGATGGCGGCGCTGGCGGCCGGAGCCGATTGCGTTCATGGTTGTGCCCTCGGAACCGGCGAACGCGTTGGCAATACCCAGATGGACCAGATGCTGGTGAATCTGAAACTCATGGGCATCGCGCCCTGGGAACAGCAGGACCTGACCAAACTACGCGACTATTGCGAAGCGGTTTCACGCGCTACCGGAGTTCCCATCCCACCAAACTATCCCGTGGTTGGAGAAGACGCATTCCGCACTGCTACGGGCGTTCATGCTGCGGCGGTGATCAAGGCGTACAAGAAAAATGACATTGAGCTTGCCAATGCCGTGTACTCAGGCGTGCCGTCGCATCTTTTCGGGATGGAGCAGGTGATCGACGTCGGCCCGATGAGCGGAAAGTCGAATGTCCTGTTCTGGCTGGAGCGCCGCGGAATCGCAGCGTCCGATGACCTGGTCGAGCGCATCTTCAAACGCGCCAAGGCTTCCGACCACACGTTGAGCGAGGCCGAAATTCGCGAGTGCATGGAAGTAAGCTTATAAAAGTTAAAATCAGCAGCGTTTGCAGGTTTTCAGCTTTCTATCTAGGCAGCCTGTTGTTTCTGTGGATCGTGGCCGCGCCTGCACAGCGAACGTCCCCAGGAGCTCGCGACGAAGGCAGCTTTACCTTTACCAGCAATGTGAATGTGGTGGTCGTGCCCGTCCAGGTTCATGACTCGCAAGGCCGGGCAGTTGGCAACCTGACCAAGGATGACTTCCAGATCTTTGATCGCGGGAAGCCGCAGGTCATAAGCCGTTTTGCCATACAGCACCATGAGGCACTGCCGAGGCCCTCGACCGGCGCGGCTCCGCCGTTGGCGACTCCCTTACCCCAATCGGTTGCGACACCTGAGCGTTTTGTAGTTTTTCTTTTCGACGATCTTCATCTCGGCACTGAAGATATGGGACGGGTACAGAAGGCCGGCATAAAGCTGCTGGCCGATTCGCTTGCAGTTTCAGACATGGCTGCAGTCGTCTCGTTCTCTGGCACAAATACGGGGTTAACACGGGACCGCGGCAAGTTGCAGGAAGCGATATTGAAGCTTCAGCCTCGTAATCTCTACCAGCACGTCGAATCCGACTGTCCCAACATCGATTATTACCAGGCCGATCTCATCGCGAACAAGCACGACGGAGGCGCCTTCGAAGCCGCGGTGCAAAACGTTTTGACATGCGCGAATGTGGATACCCGTAACATGGCGGAGAAAATGGTGGACTCGGCCGCCCGCCAATCTCTGGCAATCGGCGAGCAAGATTCCTACGTCACCCTGCTTACCGTCCGCGAGTTTGTCCGTCGCATGGCAGCTTTGCCCGGACAACGGACCTTGATATTAGTCTCCCCGGGATTTCTGACGCTTGGTGCCGAAGCAATGAGCGAAAAGTCGCAGATCATGGACACCGCCGCCAAATCCGATGTCACCATCAGCGCACTCGACGCTCGCGGCCTGTACACAACCGAATTGGACGCCAGTCATCGTGGGGCTGATTCTGCGTATGCTCTGGTTACCGGGTCAAAATCCGAGTACCACCGCCACGCCATGACTCTTGGGGAAGATGTGATGGCAGAACTGGCAGATGGGACCGGTGGAACCTATTTCCACAATAGCAATGACCTCGAAGGCGGCTTCCGGCGGCTCACCCAGCCTCCCGAGTATTTGTATCTGCTTGAGTTCTCGCCCAGGAACGTGAAGCCCGACGCAACCTACCATCCCTTAAAAGTCAAAGTGACCGTCAAGGGATTAAAACTTCAGGCGCGTCGCGGATACTTCGCGGCCAAGGCGCCCAAGAGTAAGAAGTAGCTGGAACCGTCGCGGCCTACGAGAGCATATGACGCCCGTAACTTCGAATTGCACACCTTTGTAGCAGGAACCTCGCGCGCCCACTATGATTGTTTTCTTCCCCTCGAGGTCAATCAATGGTAAAGAAGCGTACTTTCCTTTCCGGGGATGTTCTCGTCCGCTATGCGGCGGTTTTGTCAGCGGTCATTGTTTCTTTCCTTTTTGGCGGAACCTGCGTGGGTCAGACGGCGCCCTCGAAATCCGTGGAGATGCCGTGGGCGCAATACTTGAAAAAATATCCCGGGTTGGACGTCGAACTCAGCCAGTTGATGACCAAACTTCAGCGCGACGTTCAATTTCGCGCGCCGCGAAATCAAAGTCGCATATTGCCTCTGTTGCCCAAATCCACCCAGTTCTATATAGCTGTTCCCAATTATGGAGACGCCTCGCATCAGGCATTGTCGATTTTCAGAAACGAACTCACGCAAAGCGCTGTGCTGCGCGATTGGTGGAAAAATGAAATTGCCGAGAACGGTCCGAAAGTGGAGGACGCGCTGGACAGGGTTTACCAACTCTCGGAATTTCTGGGAGAAGAAATCGTCATATCTGGCTCGACCGATGGTCCGCATGGCCCCGGTCCGGTGATGATTGCGGAAATCAAAAAGCCGGGGCTGAAGAATTATCTTCAACAGATGTCGAATGAATTCGCTTCTCAGCTGACTTCGTTGCAGCAGTCAACATCGGCGAAGCTGAATCCAACGATTCGCATTCTTGAGCCGCAGGAACTTGCCACAGCGAAGGATTCAGGTCCCTCGCAAATTATCGTTCTGGTGCGCCCTGACTTTGTGATTGCCGGATTCAACATTGCATCGTTGAAAAGTTTCAATGCAGAACTCGGCCATGGCGGCCAGGGTTTTGTTTCCAGTTCACTCGGAGAGCGGTTGAGCCAGTCCTACAAAGGCGGCACGACTGTAATCGGTGGCGCTGACCTTCAGTCGATCCTGAAACAGATTCCCGCCGGGAACGAGCAGGCGCAGATGATGTTCCAGCGCTCCGGCCTGGCGGACGTGAAATACCTGGTCTGGGAGCATAAGAGTGCAGCTGGACAATCTCTGAGTCAGGCAGAACTGACGTTCAACGGCCCGCGCCGCGGAGTCGCGTCATGGCTGGCGGCTCCCGCTCCACTGGGTGGCCTGGACTTTGTTTCGCCCAAGGCGATCGTCGTGACCAGCTTCTCATTAAAAAATCTGGGCGAGATATTCGACGACATTCAAGCCATGAGTGGCGACGCGAATTCGAACATGTTTGCGGCCCAATCGCAGATGCAACAGGCGCTGCAACTGAACCTGAAAGACGATCTGCTCAGTCAGTTGAGCGGAGAGATCACGATTGAACTGGACAGCGTGGCTGCGCCCGATCCTGTCTGGAAAGCGATTCTTCGAGTCAGCGATCCCGCTCACCTCCAGCGCACGATCAGCAAATTGCTCGACGCTGCGCAGATGAACGAACGTCGATCTCAGGACGCAGGCGTCACCTACCATGCCGTTCGCGTTCCGTCGCCGCGGAAATCGATCTCACTTAATTACGCATTCGTCGATGGATATCTGATCGTCGGTTCAAGTCACGAAGCAGCCGCCGAAGCAGTGCGGCTTCACGCCACAGGAGAGTCGCTTGCTAAGTCCCCAAAGTTCCTGGAGTCCATGCCTTCGCACTCTCTCTCAGCATCCGGAATTTTCTATGAGGACCCGATTGCGATGATGGCGCTCAGCATGCGCCAGGCATCGCCTGAGATGGCGCAACTGTTGTCGCAAGTCTCATCGCAAAGCGGTCCAATTGTGATGGCCGGATATGCGGACGAACGTGCATTGCGGGAAGTCAGTACCAACGCCGGGGTTGACGCTGGCGTCGTGCTGGTGGGAGCGGCAATCGCGATCCCGAACCTTTTGCGCGCGCGGACGGCAGCGAACGAGGCCTCAGCCGTAAGCATGGTGCGCACGGTGGTGACGGCAGAGGTTTCCTACTCAGCCACTTACCCGGCTCGAGGTTATGCCCGCACTCTGGCGTCGCTGGGTGAGGATCAGCGCGGCGTAAACGCCACTTCACCGGAGCACGCAGGCTTGATTTACCTCCCGGTTGAGGACGCTGGTTGCTGGACGGGAAAGTGGTGCGCTAGATCCGGATTCCGGTTTGCCGTCTCAACCAGCTGCAAGAAGCAGAAGTGTGACGAATATGTCGTGACTGGAACGCCGGTCACCAGCAACGATGGCATGAGAAATTTCTGCTCGACGTCAGACGGAGTGGTGCGCTTTAAGATTGGCTCACCCCTGGAACTGCCGGTGAGCGTGGCTGAATGCCAGACGTGGATGCCCCTGCACTAGATTTCGCCCACGATTTACCCGTGCTTCAAGAACCCTGAAATGAAGACGCGGGCGAAAATCATGCTTGCTTCAGGAAAATCTTTTCCGCCGAAAGATGGGCTCCCGTCAGCAAGAGCAATCCCGACAGAAACGCCCAGAACATCATGCTGACCGAGAGCGCGAAGGGCCCATACACTTCCTGAAAATTGAGCCGCGGCAGCGCGAGGATGTAGGAATACTTCAGGATTTCCGAAAGCAGGCCCATGAGAATGGCCGCCGGCAAAACCGCGCGGGCGGGGACTTTACCGTTCGGCAGCAGCCAGTAAATCAAAAAAAAGATTGCCATGCTGGTGATGGTGGCGAAAACTTTCGCGGTCATGAAAGCCAGGACGCGGAAGAGGAAGATGTCGTGGCCAAAGGCCACGGTACGCAGCAGTACGGCGTTTCCGGCGCTCAGCGCGATCGAGATCAGCGCCAGAATTCCGCAGGACAACGCCAGTCCCAGAGAGATAGCCTGGTTCCCGATGTAAGAGCGGTTTTCTGGAAAGCGCCAGACCCGGTTCAGTGCGACTTCGAGCGGCATAAACACGCCGGTGGATGTGATCAGCAGCATCACGAATGAAAACAATTGCACGCGGTTCCGCGCCGTTGCCAGGGCGCCCAGGTTCCGTATGACGAAGTCCTGTCCGGCGGGAAGGTAGTCGCGCAGCAGTTCCACGATCACCCGGTACATGGCGGGCGAATGGAAGACCCGCAACGCGAGGTCCATCAGGAGCAGCACGAAGGGAAAGAATGAAAGGATGGCGTTGGCGGCGACGGAGAATGCGAAGGTATGCACTTCAGTGCGCAGAAGATATTTAACTGTGGACGCCGCCAGCCGATAGTAATAGCGTAACCGGTCCCAGCGGGAACCATCTTTCGAAACCGGTTTGGAGTTCATCGGCCGCGGGACTGGAGTTTCCGTCACGATGCTGAATCTTATCAAATACTTAACGGGATTCCGGCCGGCGGCAGCGTATATCCAAAGCGGCGTCGCTTGTCTCAATCTGAGTGAAACGATTTAATCCTTGAAAATTTTTCTTTACATCAAGGTAAGTTCCTGAATAATATCGGTTGCCCACTGCCCAAGGTTCGAGGCAGTGGGGTCAGATTCGGGTTGATGGTTTGTGCCACGTCGTCGAATTAGCATTATCGAGTCCTGTGCCAATCCGGCATAACTGTGCCGGAGGGGTCGGGGCTTTTCTTTTTGCCAAAGCGGCGTGTGGTTGCAATCACTGACTTGGTTTGCAAGCTGCATGTGTCCTTTGAGGGGGGATGTTGAGGCGCCAGTCTCGCTGAGGATACGGCAGAAATCCACGACAGAGGCGAAAGGAGCACTTTGTGAGAGAGAAGGGTACAGTAAAGTGGTTTAACGGGGCAAAAGGATACGGCTTCATCCAGCGCTCAACTGGAGAAGACGTTTTTGTTCATTTTTCGGCCATTCAGGAAAACGGTTACCGCACGCTGAACGAGGGTGAAGTCGTTGAGTTCGACCTGCTCAAAGGCCCCAAGGGCTTCCAGGCGGGAAATGTCAGCCGCGGCTAAACGGCCTCGTGTTCCACTTGCAGACCCTTCCAGGCACACTGGAAGGGTTTTATTGTTTTAGAAATCCTTATTGCACTTCAATCGAAACCAAATCCCCGTCCGCCTTACCCCCAGCCCGATAATTTAGATTCACCGCACGGTTCTTCCAATCGCAGGAAAACTCCGGGGCTCCGATTACCGCTACTGATTTGTAGTTTGCCGTCCGAAGATGAATGGTCTTACTGCCTTGGGATATCGCCAGAATTGCTGACGGCGTAGTCGAGCAATCCACGGATAGCAGCGTAGCTTTGGCGAATTTCACCGGGCGCTTGTCGATTTCTGGCGCAGCGGTTTTTGAATGCGCCGGGCTGTCTCCCTCATCGGATTCTTTCTCTGTGTCCTGGTTTGCAGCGTCGGACTTTTCGGTATTGGCTGCCTTCTCGGATTCGTCGCCTGAGGTGACAGTCTTGTTGGCCGCGTTTTCCGCAGGAGGAATGCCGTACTTTTTCAAGAACGGCAGATCGTTTAGATCCTTTTTTGCAGCAGTCGAGATTTTGGGATTCTGGCTCAAAGCCAACCGTTCCAAGGTTGCGTTCGCATCGTCGAACTTTTTGGCGGCCAGCAGCGCGCGAGCAAGGCGCAACTGGTACTCCTCATTTCGCGGGCTGAGTTGAACTGCCATGCGCATGGCCTGCAGTGCGGAGTTCGCACCACCTCCCGTCAGGCGCGCCCATCCCAGCATATTGTAAGCTTCGGCGAAGTCGGGATTTTCGTCGATCACGATCTGAAGACTTTCCATCATGTTGGCGAGGCCCTGAATGCGCGCGCCTTTCTCGCCGCTGTGATAAGCGGCCAGCGCCAGTCCCAGCCGCACCCACGGATCAGACGCATTCAAGTGCATGGCCTCATTCAATTCTTCGAACGCTTCCTTTGTCTGATTACGCTGCACGTAAGCCCACGCCAACGCCCGATGCGCCGCGGTGGTCTCGGTTTTGGGATCGGATGCCAGCGCCTCGAGCTTCTGAAAAGCTGCTTCGCGACGTTCGGGAATCCGCAACTCCATTTCGTTGACCAGGGCATGCGCCTCGAAAAGCGGGACCTGCTTTGAACTGGTAGCTACGTCATCCACGGTGGAGGGCAGCGGCAATTGGTACACCGGATTGGCAAACATTCCGAGCGTCGATTGCTTAACCGCATCGAGATCATCGAACAGCGGCCGCAGCGAACGGAAATATTCTTTCACTCGTTGATCGAGATCGGCCACGCTCATCCCAAACGCCTGCTGGATGGCCTGGTCGGGCGCGACTCTTTGGTTTTCGACCAGGTCAAAATATTTTCCCGTGTCGGGAAGGCGGTTCTT
>Ga0136846_1225320_pt1 | contig 13641 bp, 12 predicted proteins | sample HopSoiMetagenom2_FD_96841 | JGI IMG/M metagenome (GOLD analysis project Ga0136846, IMG submission 96841) | Grasslands soil microbial communities from Hopland, California, USA - 2 Assembly 2016 (version 4) | ecosystem: Environmental > Terrestrial > Soil > Grasslands | place: USA: Hopland... | reverse complement strand
CGGCATGCTCGCGACGGTCCGGATCGCAGAAGGCGAAGCCGAGCCCGTCGACCTCGACGCGGCGTTCGGCACCGACCGGGGCCGGCATCTGCCTGTCGGGCCGCTCTCGGTCGCCGCCGTCTACGAGCTCGTCCGGACGCACCTGGACGTCGCGCTCTCGCGCCCGGTGCTGCTGCGTGTGCACGAGGCCTCGGGCGGCAATCCGTTCTTCGCGCTCGAGCTCGCGCGGGCGCTGGAGCGTGCCGGCGGCGGCACGGCACGAGGAGATCCGCTGCCGGTTCCGGCGAACCTGCGGCAGCTCGTGCGCGGTCGAATCGCAGCGCTCCCGCGCGCCGCGGCGGAGACGCTGCGGCTCGCCGCCGGCCTCAGCCGCCCGACCCTGACGGCGGTAGAGCTCGCCGTCGGCGCGCGCGCCGAGCACGACCTGGGGCTCGCAGGCGACGCGGGGCTGCTCGAGCTGCGCGGCGACGAGATCCACTTCACGCATCCGCTGCTCGCGTCGATCCACTTCGACTCCGCGCCTCCGCGATCGCGCCGGGCGGTGCACCGCCGCCTCGCCGCGGTCGTGACCGATCCCGAGGAGCGCGCCCGGCACCTGGCACGCGGAGCCGAAGGACCGGACTCCGAGATCGCCCACACCCTGGAGGCCGCATCCGAGCGCGCGCAGAGGCGCGGTGCGATCGCGGCCGGCGCGGAGCTCGCGGAGCAGGCGCTCGAGCTGACACCGCTGCAGCTCACCGGGGACGTGCATCGTCGCCTACTCGTCGCTGCCGAGCGCCGCTACGCATCAGGGGACACTGCGCGCGCGGTCGAGCTGCTCGAAGGAGCGCTCGGCCAGGGCGGGCACGGGCGCGCGCGGGCCGAGGTCCTGTGGAGCCTGGGCAAGATCACGTTCGAGGGACAGGACACGCGGGTCGGCCTCGCACACTCGCAGGCGGCGCTCGAGGAGGTGGACGGCGACGACCTCCTGCGAGCGCAGATCCTCGAGAGCCTCATAGCCGCGGCGTTCAAGAAGGAGGGCTCCGCGGCCGCCCGCGCGTACGCGCGAGAAGCGGCGGAGCTTGCCGAGGACCTCGGGGACCTGCGGACGCTTGCCGGCGCGCTCTCGCAGATCGCGTCATTGGAGCTCGGCCGCGGCGCGGCATACGAGCTCGAGCTCTTCGAGCGGTCGGTCGCACTCGAGGACGAGCTCGGGGGGCTCGAGCTCGACTACGGCCCGACCGCGCAGTTCGCGGTGGCGCTGATGGAGGCCGGGGAGTACGACCGCGCGCGACAACTGCTCGACCGGCTCTGCGAGCGTGGCCGCGCATCCGGTGACGCGGCCGTCCATCAGCCCGTGGTCAACCTCGCGTACCTCGAGTCGGCGCTCGGCAACTATGAGCGCGCCGAGCTGCTGGCGCGCGAGGCGTACGACATCGCGCTGCAGACAGGGCGCGAGGCCGCCGAGCCGAAGGGCCTGTTCACACTCGCATGGATCGAGGCGGCTCTCGGGAGGACCGACGAAGCGCGCGCACACGCGGAGCAGGCGCTCGTGCTCACCGACGGGCGGGGCTGGAGCTCGGGTGGCCCGCGCGCAGCCCTCGGCTTCCTGGAGCTGTCGCTCGAGAACTACGAGGCCGCATACGAGGTGCTGGTGCCGGCCGTCGAGCGGTATCGCAGCCTCGGCGTGCCCGTGATCGAGCAGACCTTCGACGCCGCGGAGGCGCTCGCCGCGCTCGCGCGTGTCGACGAGGCGCGCGCCCTGCTCGAGCGCTGCGACGAGGCACCGGCGCTGATGCGCTTCCCCATCACGATCGGAGCCGTCGCGCGGGCACGAGGACTGATCGCCGAGGCCGAGGGCGACCTGGTCGCGGCCGAAGAGGCGCTCGAAGAGGCGGTGCGTACCGACATGACGTGCACGCGACCGCTTCACCTGGGCCGGAGCCTGCTCGCGCTCGGCGCCGTGCAGCGGCGCCTGCGCAAGAAGCAGGCTGCCCGGGAGACACTCGATCGCGCAGTCGAGATCTTCGCCGGCCTGAGCGCGGTGATCTGGGCCGACCGCGCGCGACGTGAGCTCGCACGGATCGGCGGGCGTTCGACGCCGCGCGGAGAGCTGTCGGCGACCGAGACCGACATCGTCGAGCTCGTCGTGCTCGGACGGTCGAACAAGGAGGTCGCCGATGCGCTGCATCTGAGCGCGAAGACGGTCGAGTGGAACCTGTCGAGGATCTACTCGAGGCTCGGAGTCCACTCACGCACCGAGCTCGCTGCGGCACGGAGGGCGGAGAGGGAGTAAGACCGGGGATATCTCCGGTTGTTGCGCGACGCGCCCGGTCCTACCGTCGAGTGCGTGAACGAGTACCTGGTCGAGCGGTACCTCCCGGGCATCACGGCCCGGCAACTCGACGACGCGAGCGCACGGCTCGCGGCCGCGGCGATCGAGCTCGCGGCCGACGGCGTCGAGGTGCGGTACATCAGCTCGACCTTCATTCCGGAGGAGGAGTCGTGTTTCTGCCGGTTCGAGGTGCGCGATGCTAACGCCGTCCGCCGAGCCTGTGAGCGCGCGGGCCTCGAGCTCGCCCGGATCGTCGAGACCCGCGACTTCCCTCCGAGAACGGAGGAGGAATGACCAAGCACACTCGCAGCATCCTCGTGACGCTGGGCCTGCTCGTCGCGATCGGAGCGATCGCTTCGGTTGCCGGCGCGCGTGGGTCCGATCACGAGGGGAAGCAGGTCAAAGGGACGATCTGGGTCGCCAACCGCGGCGCCAACACGATCCGCGCGTTCGACGCTGCGACCGGAGACGTCCTGACGACCATCGCGATGGCGCCCGCGTCGCAGCCCGGCGATCTGACCTTCGCCCGCGGCAAGCTGTACGTCTCCGAGGAGTTCGGCACGCCGCCGGCCGTGGCGATCGTCGACGCCGCAACAGGCGTGGTGCTGAAGCGGATCCTCACCGGCCCGCGGCCGCACCACATGCACGTCACGCGCGACGGTGACCTCGTCTCCTACGGCGTCTTCGGCACGAACAGGATCGGGATCATCGACACGCGCACCGACACGCTTCTCGGCGAGTGGCAGGCGAGCTTGAATCCCGCCGCACGCTCGCATGCGGGCGTGTTCTCGCCCGACGGCGACGTCGTGTACGTCGCGCAGGATGTCGGCAACGAGCTCACCGCTCTCGATCCGCGAACGGGCGCGATGCTCTGGTCGATGGCGGTCCCGGCCGCACACGAGCTCGTCCTCACCCGCGACGGCGAGACTGCCTACGTCTCGTGTCGTGCCGTGAGCGAGCTTCGCGTGATCGACCTCGAGCATCAGGTGATCAAGGCGACGATCCCGCTCGGCCCGCTCCCGGACACGCTGCAGCTCTCGCGCAACGAGAAGCAGCTGACGGTCGGTCTGCGCGGCACACCCGCACAGCTCGCGATCGTGGACACACGGACGTTGACGTTCCGGACCGCGACGATCGCCGGCGCAGGCACGATCGCCGGCCATCAGTGGACCTCGCCGAACGGTCGAGTCACGTTCGCGGCGTTCGAGGGCCCCGGCGCCGGCATCGCCGTCGTCGACCACCAGCATGGGGACGCGGTCGTCCGCACGCTCGACTACCCCGGGCGCCCCCACGGGCTGATCCTCGTCCGGGCGCAAGAGCGCGACGACGACGAGGACGACGACTAGACGCACATCTCGCCGGGCGCCGTCCTCGCGGCGCCCGGCGGCTACGGGAACTGCGGCGAGGAGGGATGGAGATCGTCGTGCCCGCCGTCGTGACAGCCGGCGGGCACGAGGTATTGCGGCGAACCGGCCGAGTCGGAGGCGTTCGTCGCGAGCTGCTCGCGCATCAGCGCGCGGGCTCGCGAGGGCGAGAGGCCAAGGCGCACGCCGATCCGCACGCCCGACTGGAACGCGTAGCAGTTCGCGAGACCCTCGTCGGCAACGCCCTGGAGGTGCCAGGCCTCGTGCGCGAGCACCGCGATCGCGCGGCCGGTCGGACTGAATGCGTGGACGTCCTTCCGGTCGATCACCTTGTAGAGCTGGAAGCAGATCGAAGGCGTGAGCCAGGCATCGCGCCCGCCGACCTCTGCGATGCCGTCGGTCTCCTGAACGGATCCCACATGACTGCCCCTGGTGTCGCAGCGGACGCGCACCGGATGGGCGGCGATTCGCGCCGCCTCGCCGGTGAGCACGCGCTCGACGCGCGCCTGGGTCCCTCGATCGAGCGCGCTCCAGCCGCGGCGCACGCTGATCCCCCATGCGGCGGCCGCCACGAACGCAACGACGGCGACCGAGACGGCGATGCGGGAGAGGAGGCGACTCGACCGCCGCGGCACGGGCGGCGACGTCCAGAAACTCGGGTCGTCGTCCTCCGGCTCCTCTCCCTCCCAGCCGAACCGCTCGAGGTCGGCGCGCTGCGGGCCGCGGCCACGCTCGGTCGGGCCTCGGTGCGGACGGAGCAGGCCGCCGGCCAGGAACTCGATCTCGAGGCCGAGTGCGATCAGGAAGGGAAGCCAGAGCGGGACCGCGTAACGCCATTCCGGCGGCGAGAAGAACCACGCCAGCACGAGGGCGAGCAGGACGAGACGGGCCCGGCCAAGGGCGCGCCGGCTCACGTCGCCAACACCCGGGATGAGGATTGTGGGAAGAAGATGCGGATTCTCTTGACGTTTTCCAACTGTCTGGCAGAGTGCCCGGCGCACGTTTCATCCGAGGACGTAAGGGGGCAATTCTCTTGAAGAAGGTTCTGGCTGCGGCCGCCGCAGCCGCATGCGCTGCGCTCGTCGCGATCTCGCACGCAAGTGCCGCCACGGTGTGCACGCCGACCGGGTACGTGAAGGACGGCATCGACCTGACCGCCGCGCAGATCAACCCGGTGGGCACGGTGACCGGCGCGGTCGACGCGACCGGCTGCAACATCGCCGTCTACTACGGCGCCGGGTCGACGGGCACCGTCAACGCCGCCGATATCCACGGCGCCAACTACTTCGGCGTCGTCAACGACGGCGGCAAGGTCACCGTGACGCGCTCGTCGATCCACGACATCGGCGAGACGCCGCTCAACGGCACCCAGCACGGCAGCGCCGTCTACTGGACGTTCGGCTCGGCGTCGACCGGCTCGATCACCCGGAACACGATCTCGAAGTACCAGAAGGGCGGGATCGTCGTGAACAGTGGAAGCGCGCTGATCAGCGGCAACACCGTCACCGGCGAAGGCGCCGTGGACTACACCGCCCAGAACGGGATCCAGGTCGGCTACGGCGCGACCGCGCAAGTGATCGCGAACCGCGTGACCGACAACGCCTACAGCGGGGCGAACGGTGCCGCATCGGGCGGCATCCTCGTCGTGGGCGGGCCCGGGTACGGCGCCGACCTGCCGTACACGACGAACACGGTGATCACCGGCAACACGCTGCTCGGGAACGACGTCGGCATCTACCTGTCGAACGTCGCGGCCGGCGGCGGTGCACCGACGACGAAGACCTCTTCGTACGTCGTGGGCAACGTGATTCGCAACGACGTCGTCACGAACGTCTCCGGCTTCGGCTCCACCGGCTATCAGGCCGGCGTCTCCGTCCAGGGCAACGGCGACTGGATCGCGTTGAACGCGATCTCGGGCGCCGGCTACACGCCCCTCGCGGGCGACACGCCGTTCCTGCGCTTCATCGACGCGGATCCGGCGTACGCGACCGACGCGCACGTCATCCGGAACCTGACCCGGTAACGACAGCGATCGCGTGGTCGCCTGAGCGCTCTCAGGCGACCACGCGCTGCATCGACCCCGTCGAGGCTCGAAGGCGGTGTCTGACACCCGCGCGGTGGTATGCCGACCGGCCTGGACCAAGTGTTGAGTCAGCACAAAGTCTCGGCACGCCTCGGCCCGCCCGGGCGAAGCGACCTCTCGGACCCGCGCCTCAGGCCGTCTTGACGCGCGGGCGGGACTCGTCGGTCTCGCGCCCGAGCGGCGCGTCGGCGTCGGCGCCGACGTCGTCCTGGATCTCCTCGAGCGTCCGGCCCTTCGTCTCCGGCACGAGCGTGGCGAAGAAGACGAGCGCGCAGATGCCGAAGAACGCATACAGCCAGAACGTCCCCGACTTCGTGATCAGGTCGGTGAGCGTCAGGAACGTGTACGCGATCAGGAAGTTGAAGCCCCAGTTGAACATCGTGCAGACGGCCATCGCGGGGCCGCGCATCTGCAGCGGGAAGATCTCGGAGATCATCAGCCAGAACACCGGCCCGAGACCGATCGCGAACCCGAAGATGTAGAAGAGCAGGCAGGCGAGGGCAAGCCAGCCGACGGACTGCTGCAGGCTGGGGGCGGCGAAGAAGACCCCGAGCCCGACCAGCGCGACCGTCAGGCAGGCCGTCCCGAAGATCAGGAAGAAGCGACGCCCCAGCCGGTCGAGCAGCAGGATCGCGACGATCGTGAACACGACATTCGTGACGCCGATGTACAGGCTCTGTGTCAGCGCGCCCGTGTTCTCCTGGCCGGCCATCTTGAGGATCGTCGGCGCGTAGTAGATGACGGTGTTGATGCCGACGATCTGCTGGAAGATCGCGAGCCCCAGCCCGACGACCATCATGCGGCGCACGCCCTTGCCGAGCAGCGCGCGCACGGGCACCTCCTCGCGCGTGACGTCCTTGATCTCCGCGATCTCGCCCTCGACGTCGTCCTCCTCGAACCGGTAACGCTCGAGCACCTCGCGCGCGTCGTCCTCCCGGCCCTTCTGCACGAGCCAGCGCGGCGAGAACGGCATGAAGTACATGCCGATCGCGAGCGCCGCCCCGGGGATCACCGTGACGCCGAACATCCACCGCCAGTTGTTCGGGAGCGGCGCGAACGCCCAGTCGACGACGTACGCGGTGAAGATCCCGAGCGTCACCATCAGCTGGTTGAAGCTGACGACGCCGCCGCGGATCCGCTTCGGCACGAGCTCCGCGATGTACATCGGCGATACGAACGAGGCGGTGCCGACGCTCAGACCGAGCACGAACCGGGATGCGAGGATCTCGGGGTAGTTGCGGGAGAACGCGCACGCCAGTCCGCCGATCACGTAGACGCAGCCGGAGATCATCTTCGTGCGGCGGCGGCTGATCTTGTCGGCCAGCCAGCCCGCGATCAGCGCGCCGGCGATCGCGCCCAGCAGGAGGATCGCGACCACGAGCTGCTGCTGGCCGTGCGACTCCAGCCCCAGGTCCTTCTGCATGAAGAGCATCGCGCCGCCGATGACGCCGGTGTCGTAGCCGAAGAGAAAGCCGCCGATCGCAGCGATCGCGGCGACGCCGAGCAGCCGACGGTTGCGAGCCGCTTCCCGGAGGAACCCGCGATCCTCGTCCATGCTGGCGAAACGCAGCAGCCCGGCCGGCGGATACGGGGCCAGGCTCCCGGCCGGCGCCCGCCGCCGCGAGTCGTTCTCGAGTCGATCTCGCCCGCGGGTTTCCTGTTGATCGATGCGGGCGACCGGACGTGAAGGCGCGACCGTCCGGTGGGCCTCCGAGTCATCGACGCTTCAGCAAGCGCCCGACTTCGACCTGCACTCCTTGGTCCCTAGCGACGACCACAAAGCCGTGGCATCGATCATCTGGCGGCGTTAGGCTCCGGGTCGAGAAGCCGCCGCCGACCGGAGGAGGAAGCCGTGTTCCGTGTCCGCCTGCTCACCGTTGCAGTGCCTATTGGCGTGACCGCGCTCGCCGGCTCTGCACTCGCCTACGTGTGCCATCCCCTGTCCGCCGGCGAGCAGATGCTGACCTTGAACGGAACCGTCCGCTCCGTCGCTGTGCACGGCTCGCGCGTCGACTTCCTGGTCGCACGCGGCGGCCGCTGCTACCGCCTCGCGTGGAACACCGCGAGCGGCGATCGACGGTCCCGGCCCGCGTCATCGTGCGCGGCGCGCGCGACGCAGACCCTCGGCCGGTCCGTGCCCGTCGCGGTCGACTCCCGTGGGCGGCCGGTGTTGCGCGTCGGCGTGCGCGAACTTCCGTTGCCCGCGTTCGCGCGCTCCGCGACGGCGTACAACGGAATCGCGATCGTCGAGACCACGCATCCCGACGCCGGCCTGTTCGCGGTGCGGTTGCGCGACGGTGCGTTCACGTTCCTCGCGGCCGACGGCCGCGCGTTCGCGCCTCATGTCGACGGGAGGGGCGTCGTGCTGCACGACGGCGAGAGCAAGCGTGCGCTGCGCGCCGGCAAGACCGTCGCGCTGTTCGTGCCGCGCCGCGCGCTCGTGCGGCGCTTCGCGAAGACGACTGCGCCCCTGCGCGTCAGCGCGATCCACGGGTTCGCAATGGACGGGCTGCGCGTCGCGCTCACGGTCGCTGATCCCGCGGCACGGTGCGACCGCGTCCTCTACTGGAACGTCGCCTGGCGTCCCGTGCAAAGGATCAGCGCGCCCCTCGGACCGACCTGCCTGCCGTCCGGTCGTACGCAACTCGGCGCGCTCGCTGTCGGCGGGTTCCGCGCCGAATGGCTCGCTCGGACCGCAGGCAAGACGCGTCTCATTGCCGGGTCGCCGCTCTGCCAGGAGTGGGTCGTGCACCGCTTCGGGGCCGAGCGTCTCGCGGCCGTCGCCGCCGACGGGTCGACGATCGCGTACGCGACCAGCGGTCGCAACTCGTCGAGCGTCCATCTCGTTGCGGGCAACTGGCGCGGGCGACGCGTCACAGCATCGAGCAGCGCTGCGGTGGCCCTCGCCGTCGACCACGCGCGTGTCGCGGTGCTCTGGGCAGACGGTGCGGTCGAGCTGCGCACGATCACCGGCGCGCGCCTGGGGCTACTGCAGGTCGGGGCCGCTCGAGCGATCGCGCTCGACGGCGGACAGCTCGCAGTGCTCCGCGGCTCGCGGCTCGAGGTCTACGACGTCAACACCCGTCGCCTGCTACGTGGCTTTGACGCACGTGGCGCCCGCGGACTGGACCTGCAGTCCGGAGTCGCCGCGTTCGCACGCGGTCGCGAGGCGGTCGTGCTCGACACGGTCACCGGCCGCACGGCTGTGGTCGGCCGAGCGCGAAGTTCGCTCGTCGGCGTGCAGATCGAGGGACCGGGTCTTGCGTATGCCTGGACGACCGCGCGCAGCGGAGTCGCACGCTTCGTCACGACCGCGCAGCTCGAACGGGCGCTCGCTCACTGACCGAGAACGACTGCGTCGCCCTGTTGGCCGCGTGACCTGTCCGCTGCAGGGATGTGCTTCCGAGCTCAAGATGATTCCGACGCTGCACCAGTACCTCGCGTGGGCGCGGCGGCCGGAGGTGAAGGCGCGGCCGGGCCGGCGGCCCGCGTCGCAGGCGCCGTTCGTGCGCGCCTTCGGCGGCTTCATCGAGGCACTGCAGGCAAGCGGCGTCGTCAGCGGAGACGCGCTCGGCAAGATGCCTCGGTCAACGTGTGTTCGGCTCGGTGGGCTACTACATCAGTGATGAGGCGATCTGCGACGCAGTCCGGCTGGTTGCGGAGCTCATCGGCCATTCACCGCGGCTGCGCGAGTACGTCGAGGAGCGGGAGAAGGTGATCGAGGAGTCGTTGGACGCCGGCGACCCGAAGACGCTTCCGTCGCCGAGTTTGATCCAGAGGCGCTACGGGGTGTGGGACGCAGCACTGACGTGCGGCGGGCGCCGCGTCGCGGCGCCCGCCGGGACAGAACACTTCGATCGGCGAGCTCGCGCCGCCCAAGGGTTCCTCGGTCCGTCCTCCGACGCGGATGCCCTTCGCCTTCACGATGTGGTCACCGTCGTCGACCTGAAGGATGGTGGCTGTTGGGCGCGACGGCTCCGGATCTGCTGACGGAGGTGATCAGGGACGACCGGTCGCGTTGCGGATGACAGGCCGGATCCGAAGAGACTGTCCGTGGGGCAGCCGGATCTTGCCGCTCCAGGTGTCGTCGCCCGTCGTGTTGCCTACCGCGTCAGTTGTGAACACGTCGAAGACCGAGCCGCCGCCCTGCGCGCCCGCGTACGAGCCGCTGCTGTCGACGATGTGCCATCTGCCGCGACACTCCTGCGCGGTCGGAGTCGGCACGGCGCAGTCGAGGCGCCAGCGAAAGGTGAGCGTGCCGGACGCGGTCGTGAACCGATCGACGCCGCGGAATGCTGTCTGAGACTTCCCCACCGGAGCCGAGCTCAGGATCTCTCCTGTCCCGCTCGTTCCGGAGCCGAACGGTCCCCCGGCAGCGACGAACGTGATGCTGCCAGGCCCGCCGTCGGCGGGAAAGAACTCGGTCCCGTGAATCGTTACCGTCGCCGGCCCAGGCGCCGGCATGGCCGAGGCGACCGTGCCGCCGGCGAGGAGCAGCAGGAGCGCGCCGGCGGACGCGGCCGCGGCTCCCGTGGTGCGGTAGAGCTTCATGCGAACCTCCCTGTTGGGTCGAGCAGTCGCTGCTCAACTCGTCGAAGCTAGAACCGCGGGGTTCGGGTGTCGTCCCGGCCAACCCTGAGCCGGAGTGAAGTTCAGGGCCAGCCGGGACGGTGCGGCCGCCGGGATCAGGGCAATCCCGGACACGGCCGCCTGTCGGGAGCTCGGGATCAGGGGTAGCCGGGATAGCAATCGTTCGTGCGATCGGTCACGATCCGTGGTCGTGGGTGTGACCGTGCTGATCGTCGACGACCACCCGACGTTCCGCCGCTTCGCGCGGAGATTGCTCGAGCAGGCGGGTTTCGCAGTCGTCGGCGAGGCCGACGATTGCGCCTCCGGGATCGCGGCGGCGCGCGCGCTTCACCCGGAGGCGGTCTTGCTCGACATCCTGCTGCCGGACGGCTCCGGCCTCGACGTCGCGGCAACGCTCGCCGAGCGCTACCAGGCGACCGCGGTCGTGCTCACGTCAAGTCGCAGCGCCGACGATCTCGGCGTCGCCCTCCACGAAGCACCAGCGCGGGGCTTCATCCCGAAAGAGCGTTTCAGCAGCGAAGCGTTCGCCGCCCTCGTCGGCGAAGCATGAACCGGGTCCGGACGGAACTGCGGAGCCGTTCGCCGATCTGGTGGGTAGCGGCGTTCGCCGGAGTCGCGATCTTTGCGCTCGACCTCGTCGGACACCTGACTCAGCCGAACATCCAAGACACCGGTGTCTGGATCTTCCTGGACACCAAGCTCGCGGCGCTGATCGCAGCCGGGCTGTGGATCTGGGGCTGGCGCGTGCGCCTGATCGGCTTACTGCTGTTCGGCTGGGCGATCGCCGTGCTTGCCGGCGACCTGATGAACGTCTACCCGGACTCGCGTTCGGTGGCGACGTTCGGGTTGCTCGTCTATTGGACCGGCGCCAACATCTTCTTCCTGCACATGGCCTTCGCCTATCCGACCGGACGACTGGGGCGCCACTGGCCGACGCGACTCTTGCTGATCGGCTTCGTCTACGTCGGGAGCGTCATCACGGTGATCCCCTGGCTGCTCTTCCAGGACGGGCGCGGCTGCGCCGATTGCCGCCCGCGCGCCACGAGCTACTTCTTCGTAGGGCACAGCGTGTCGTGGCTCGACGACTGGAACCTCTTCTGGGTCTACTGGAGCTGGGTTGCGCTCGCGCCCGTCTTCGTCTGGCTGATCTGGCGCCGCTTCCGGATGACCAGCAAGGGCGGCCGGCGAACAGTCTGGCCGTTCCTAACCGCGTTCAGCCTTGCGTTCGCGGACCTCGTCATCTGGAGCATCGATGGCGGCTTCGGATCCGGGGGCTCACTCGACCCGTACCTCACATACGGCGACATTTCCACCGCCTGGCTGGTCGTGCTCGGCGCTGTGTCGGGCGTGCTGGTGACGCGGCGGGCCCGCGGCGTCGTCGGGAACCTGGTCGTCGAGCTTGGCCGCGCCGCGCCGGGCGGCGTGCGCGATGCGCTAGCGCGCGCGATCGGCGACCCGACACTCGAACTGGCGCTCTGGGTGCCGCAGAAACACGGCTGGGTCGACGAGGAAGGCAACGAGGTCGAGTTGCCGACCGGCGACGACCGGACGGTGACGCTCGTCGGTGAGAAGCTGGCGGCGATCATCCACGACCCGGTGCTGCTCGATCAGCCGTCCTTGCTCGAAGCGGCGGGGTCGGCGGCGCGGTTTGCGTTGGAGAACGAGCGGCTGCAGGTCGAGCTACGCGCCCAGCTTGCGGAGTTGCGCGAGTCACGCGCACGGATCGTCTGGGCCGGCGACGAGGAGCGGCGGAGGCTGGAGCGCGACCTCCATGACGGCGCACAGCAGCGCCTGCTCGGGCTGGGAATGGCCTTGCAGCTGCTCGAGCCGCACCTCGACAAGGACGCCGGACCGCTGCTCGAGGAAACCGAGACCGAGTTGCAGCAAGCATTGGCTGAGCTGCGCGAGCTGGCACGTGGCATCCATCCGGCGGTCTTGACCGACCAGGGCCTCGCGGCGGCGTTGAAGACGCTCGCGCAACGCTCCCCTGTTCCGGTCGAGCTGTACGCGTGCAGCGGGCGGCTGCCGGCTCCGGTGGAGACGGCAGCGTATTTCGTCGTTAGCGAAGCACTGACGAACATCGTCAAGTACGCGCGCGCCGAGCACGCTTGGGTGAACGTCACCCGCAACAACGGCCTGGTGCGGATCGACGTCCGAGACGACGGGATCGGCGGCGCCAACCCTACTGCCGGCAGCGGCCTGTCCGGACTCGCCGACCGCATCGGCGCCCTCGACGGGCAACTCGAGATCGAAAGTCCCGCCGGGGCAGGCACCCACGTCGCGGCGGAAATCCCGTGCGCACGGTGATCGCCGACGACACCGCCCTGCTGCGACAGGGGCTCGCGCGGCTACTCGCCGAGGCCGGGATCGACGTCTGCGGGGAGGCAGGCGACGGCGAGTCGTTGCTGCAGCTCGTCGAGCGGGAGCAGCCCGACGTGGCGATCGTCGACATCCGCATGCCGCCGACCCACAGCGACGAAGGCTTGGTCGCCGCCGCGGTGATCCGCACCCGCTTCCCACATGTCGGCGTGCTTGTTCTCTCCCAATACGTCGAGCCTGCCTACGCGCTGCGGCTCGTCTCCGATCAACAGGGCGGCTGCGGCTACCTGCTCAAAGACAGGGTCACCAACGCCGCCGAGCTCGTCGACGCCCTCGAGCGCGTCGCGGCCGGCGAGCTCGTCGTCGACCGCGAGCTCGTCGACTTACTCCTCACCCAGCGGCGCGACCCTGACCCGCTCGGCGATCTGACCGAGCGAGAACGGGAAGTGCTCGCGCTGATGGCCGAAGGCTTCGCCGACCGCGCAATCGCCGAGCGACTCTGGATCGCGACCAACACGGTCGAAACGCACGTCCGCCACATCCTTCACAAACTCGCCCTTCCCTGCGACGACGCCAAGAACCGCCGCGTCCAAGCCGTGCTCATTCACCTCAGCGGCTGATGAACTCTTCGCACAGCCGCTGAGCCGCCAGCTCTGAATCAAAGACTGCTTTGCTGCGGCGATTGCCGTACGAATAGTCGTGCGCCTCGTTCTCGAGCTTCGGACGAGTCCGGACTTATTCGCGAATCAGCAGCTCATGACAGACGAGCTTGTACGCGAATAGGGGCGCGCCAGGCCCGGACGCGGGCAAGGGGGAAAGCACCTTCTGTTGCCTCCCGGCTACGACGGTGAGGTGCCGGAGGGCTACGACGCGGGCACCCCGACAACGAACCGGGTTTCGGTGCTGCTACGCGCGTTGCCGATCAAGGGTGATAACGACGGAGCGATCGAGTTGATCGAGTCTGTGACGTT
>Ga0136846_1209993_pt1 | contig 13641 bp, 7 predicted proteins | sample HopSoiMetagenom2_FD_96841 | JGI IMG/M metagenome (GOLD analysis project Ga0136846, IMG submission 96841) | Grasslands soil microbial communities from Hopland, California, USA - 2 Assembly 2016 (version 4) | ecosystem: Environmental > Terrestrial > Soil > Grasslands | place: USA: Hopland... | reverse complement strand
GATCGCGCCATGGCCTTCAGTCCGAACTTGTTACGAGGATTGGCAAGCGGCTCGCGGGCCGCCGGCGACCGGCCGGAGACGTCCCGGCGGCCGCCGGCGACCAGGGTTTCTGGACCTCGGGGTCAGCGCGGGCCGGAGCGCGTCCCGGCCTGCTCGGCCGTCTTCTTGTGCGCCTTCTCGGCGGAGGCCCCCGGCGCCTTGTCCGTCTTCTTCGACGACGCCATCTGCGGCTTCAGGACGACCTTGGTCCACCCGTTCTCGCGCTTGTCGAACCGCTCGTACGCGTCCGCGGCCTCACCGAGCGGCAGCTCGTGCGAGACGATGAACGACGGCTTCGCGCGGCCGGCCTCGATGAGGTCGCGCAGCCGGCGGTTGTACGCCTTGACGTTGCACTGCCCGGTGCCGATGGCAAGGCCCTTGTGCCAGGCCTCGCCGTAATTGAACGCGACGCGCCCCTTCTTGCTGAGCCTGTCCCTGGCCTTGGGGTCCTCGGGCACGAACACGCCCACGACTCCGAGCCGCGCGGTGGGCCGGACGGCTTCGATCAGCTCGTCCATGGTCATGCTCGGGTGCTCCTCGCCCTCGGGATCGTGCGCTTGGTAGCCGACGCACTCGCAGCCGCGGTCCGCGCCCTGGCCCTTGGTCAGCTCCTTGATCCTCTCCGCGGGCGAGCCCTTGGAGTCGTCGATGGCGATGGCCCCGATCTGCTCGGCCAGGCGGAGGCGGTCCGGGTGCCGGTCCACCACCATGACCTTGCTCGCACCCTTGAGCATCGCGGAGTAGGCCGCCATCAGGCCGACCGGGCCCGCGCCGAAGACGGCGACCGTCTCGCCGGGCTGCACGCAGGCGAGCTCGGTCGCGTGGTAGCCGGTCGGGAAGATGTCGGCGAGCATCACGTAGTCGTCCTGTTTCTCTTCCGCGTCCTCGGGCAGGCGCAGGCAGTTGAAGTCGCCGTAGGGCACGCGCAGGTACTCGGCCTGCCCGCCGCGATAGGGGCCCATCTCCGCGTACCCGTAGGCGCCACCCGCCTGGCCCGGGTTCACGGTCAGGCATGCGGACGTGAAGCCCTGGTCGCAGTTCTTGCAGAACCCGCAGCTCACGTTGAACGGCACGCAGACCCAGTCGCCGACGCGGATGCGGTCGACGGCCGAGCCCACCTCGACGACGCGTCCGAGGTTCTCGTGGCCGAACACCGTGCCCGGCTCGACGCTGGTGCGCCCCTCGTACATGTGCAGGTCGGACCCGCAGATGTTCGTGCTCGTGATCTCCACCAGCACGTCCGTCGGACGCTCGATCTCCGCGTCCGCGACCGTCTCTACCTTCACGTCCCGAGGTCCGTTGTAGACGAGTGCCTTCATGCTGCCTCCGGTTGGTCCCATGGACGGCCGCGGGAGGGATCGGCACGGCCGCACCCTTCCAGTATCCGATTCGGCGGGAGGAATGGGATCAGCGGGCGCGCGGTTCCACGGTCGTGAGGCGGGCGGCCCGATCGGCGGCCGGGAGCCAGGCGCGCTCCCGGAATTCCCGTTTCCCGGCCACGACGACGGGGACGTCCGGGTCGGCGTCCTTCCAGAGCGCAAGCAGCGCCTCGTAGGCCTGCCGGCTCTCCTCCGCGTGTCCCAGACGCGCCGCCGCCCGGGCCTGACCCATCTGGGCGAGCGGATACAAGGTCAGGGCCACGGCGTGGTACACGGTCGGGGCGAGCACGCCCGTGTGGTCGAGGACCTTCTGGAACTCCGGCTGCGCTTCCGCCGGCTGCCCGTGATCCAGGTACGCGAGCCCCCGGAGATAGGCGGGCCAGAGCACCGCCTGGTCGCCCGTCTCTCCCGTCGCCGCCGGCCGCAGCCGCTCGAGCGCGCGGTCGGGGCGCCGGTCGCGGAGGTCGAGCGCAGCCCGCGTCATCGGCGACCAGTAGGCATTGATGAACGAGTCTTGCGGGAAGCGGCGGGCCATCTCGTCGAGGACGGCTTCCGCGGCCCGGGTCTCGCCGCAGAGGGCGAGGGCCAGGCCGCTCCAGCTCAGGGCGTGCCGGCCACGGGCCAGGCCGAGCGTCCGGCGGGTCGTCTCCGCCGCCCGGCCGCAGTTGCCGTAGGCCGCCTCCCACAGCGCGCCGCCCGCCGAGTACTCGGCTGCCCCTTCCTTCAGCCCGCGGCGCCGGGCGAGGTCGACCGCGCGTGCGCTGAGGTCCCGGGCGGTGCGGGCGCGGCCTTCGTAGGCGGCGGTCACCGACTGCATGGCGAGCATCCCCGCCTCCGCCGGCGTACCCGCCACGCGCTCGACCTGCTGCCGCATGCCCGCGGTGTCGCCCTCGAGCAGGGCGAGCGTGTACAGGGTGTAACGGCCGTAGGGCGGCTCCAGCCGGCGCGAGAAGGCCTGCTCGATGGCCGCCCGCGCGTCGTGGTAGCGGTTCAGGCAGATCGAGCTCTGGGCCAGGCTCGCGTAGGCGACGCCGGCGTCGGGATTGAGCCGGACTCCCTCGCGCGCCTCCTCCAAACCTTCCTCGTGACGCCCGACCGCGGTGTAGCGGGCACCGAGGTTCGTGTGGGGGACGAAGTCCCGGGGGTAGGTCCGCTTCCACAGCTCGAGGATCTCCGTGGCCTTGTCCGCGTCGCCGAGGACGTCGACGTAGTAGCGCGCGGCGATGTAGAACCGCTCGCGCTCGCTGACGCGCTCGCGCAGCTCGAAGGCGCGGCGCGAGGACTGGGCGGCCAGGTCGTACTCCTGGGCCGTGCCGTACGTGATGCCGAGGGCGGCATAGGCGATCGCGAAGTCGGGGTCGAGCTCCACCGCGCGCCGGTAGAACGGGATCGCCTCGAAGTACTGCCCGCTGAAGTGCCGCTGGCGCCCGAGGTCGTAGGCCTTGAAGGCGTCGAGGGACGGAGTGGTGGCCTGCTCGACGGGGGCGGCGAACTTCTCGAGCGTGCCCAGCGACTCGCCGAGCTTCGCCCGCAGCCGGCCCGCCGCCTCCCCGAGCCGGCCAAGCACGCGCTCGCGGCTCTCCGCCTCGACCTGCTCGCGCGCGATCGTCTCGCCGGTGGCCGCGCTCACCGCCTCCAGGCCGATGACGTAATGGCGGCCGAGGGTCGAGATGGAGCCGGCGAGCACGGCGGTGACTCCACGCCGTTGCGCGATCTCCCGCGCCCGCTCCCGCGTCACCGGCTCGTCGCCGGACCCGCCCATGTAGCGCAAGGTCTCGCGGACCCGCTCCTCGGAGAAGACGTCGAGGTACGGGCTCTGCCCGAGCTGGACGGCCACCGCCTGGCGCAGCGTGCCGTCGAAGACCTCGTCGCCGGTGGTGTTCACGAAATCCGCGATCAGGACGCTGTCCTTCTCCGTGAAGGCCCGGGTGGGCGAGGGCGAGCGCGTGGCGAAGTACGAGATGGCCACGGCCAGGGCCGCCGTGGCGAGCAGGGCGAGGGCCAGCCGCGGCCGGGCCGGCCTCTCGACGACGCGCGTGCTTTCGGGGGCCGTCGCCGTCGGTGCCGCGATCGGAGGCGCGGAGGCCACGACCGGAGGCGCGGCGGACGCGACCGGGGGCGGGAGGTCGCGGACCTCGGCCGTGAACATGTAACCGCGGCGGGGAACCGTCTTCAGGCAGGCCTGCGCCTCGTCGCCCAGGGCCCGGCGCAGCTCGACCAGGCACTGGACGAGCGAGTCGTCGGTGACGAAGGTCTCCGTCCAGACCGCCTGGATCAGCTCGTCCTTGGAGACCAGGCGGTTGTCGTGCTCGACGAGGTAGCGCAGCGTCTCGAAGACCTTGGGCCGGAGCCGCACCTCCTCGCCCGCGCGGAAGAGGCCCCCCCGATCCAGGTCGAGCGTGAAGTCCTTGAAAGCAAGGAGACGGCGGGAGTCGGAGGCCAGCTCGCTCATGACGGCGCCCAGGATCGCCGCCATCTTACGACTTCTTTGGCCTTTTTTTGGCGTTCCTTCGTGACCCCGGCCGGCCGCGGGCCGTACTGTCTGGCGCCGTCCAAGTGACGGGATCGAGAGACGGGAAACCTACGGAGGAAAGAGGGATATGCGCTACACACTGCTCGCGGTTCTCGCCGCCGCCGGCCTGGCCGCCACCGGAGTTGCCGCCACCGGCATCGCCGCGCCCGGCGCGCCGGCGGGCACCCCGGAATGGGCCGCGAACATGACGGCGATCGAGGCCTGCAGCTGCCCGATGTTCTGCCAGTGCTACTTCAACGCCCAGCCCGCCGGCCACGCCGGGCACGAGCACGGCGAGGGCGCCAAGCACTTCTGCCGCGCCAACCTGGCCTACCGGATCAACAAGGGCCACCATGGGGCCACCAACCTGGACGGCGCGAAGTTCTGGATCGCGACCGACCTCGGCGACGACTTCAGCAAGGGCGAGATGGAGTGGGCGGTCCTGTACTTCGACAAGACGCTCACGCCCGCCCAGCGCGAGGCCGTCGGCGCGGTGGCGAGCCGGCTGTTCCCGGTGAAGTGGAAGTCCTTCAAGACGGCCGAGGCCACCATCGACACCTGGCAGTTCGACAAGGACGGGGCCCACGCGCTGCTCGACGGAGGCAAGACGGCGGAGGTGAAGCTCCACCGGTTCCAGGGCCTGACCGACGCGCCCGTCGTCATCCACAACCTGCGCTACTGGGGCGCGCCGCGCAACGACGGCTTCGTACTGATGCCGAACGACGTCGAGGCCTATCGGTCGGGTCCGAACGCGTTCGAGTTCAAGGGCAGCAACGGCTTCATGATCACCGTGGACCTGAGCTCGAAGGACTTCAGCTCCTGATCGCCTGAACGTGTCGTCCGGGGTCCCGCCGCCGCGCCCCCGAGAGGCGGCGGGAGCCCACGCGCGCCGCTCTCGTGCCCTTACGCGCGCGCCTCCTGGGCCTCGGACGTCTGGCGCGTGCGGCCGGCGAGGCTCGCCACGGTGGCCACGAGCTCCGCCGGCCGTACGGGCTTGGCCAGCTGGAGCTGGAACCCGGCGAGCAGCGCGCGCGTGCGGTCGCCGCTGCCGAACGCGGTCAGCGCCGCCGCCGGAGTGGTGCCACCCTCCTGGGCCGGCAAGGCGCGGACCCTCGCAATGAGCGATTCCTCGCCGGCGCAGGCGAGGTCGAGATCGAGCAGCAGCACGTCCGGCCGCTGCTCGGCCACCACGGCGTAGGTCTCCTGGGCGGAGGACGAGGCGATGACGCGGGCGCCGCGCTTCTGCAGGATCGTGGTCACCATGTCGCGCGTGTCGTCGGCGTCCATCACGAGGACGCGCACGCCCTCCAGAGACGGCATCCGGCCGCCGCCGACTTCGAGGTCCTGGCTGGTGATGGCCTGCGGCAGCGGCCGGGCTTCGCCGGGACGGAGCGCCTTGATGGGCAGGCGCACGGTGAAGACGGCCCCCGGACCGGGCTCGCGGTTGGCGGCGACGATGGTGCCCTCGTGGAGCTCGACGACCTTGCGCGCGATGGCCATGCCAAGGCCCAGGCCGCCCTTCCCGCGGTTGGGCTCGCCCTCCGCCTGCCGGAAGCGCTCGAAGACGTGGGGCAGGAAGGCGGGCGGGATGCCGGGGCCGGTGTCCTCCACCGTGACCTCGACCTGGCCGCCCACCACCTGGACGCGCACCGCCACCGTGCCGCCGGACGGCGTGAACTTGATGGCGTTCGTGAGGAGGTTCCAGAGCACCTGCTGCAGACGGCTGGGATCGCCGGTCACGGGACCCGCCTCCGCGTCCACGTTGGAGGTGAGGGTCACGCCCCTGGCCTCCGCCGCCGGCCGGACGGTCTCGAGGGCGGCGCGGATCACGGCCACCGGCTCGACCGGCTGCAACTCGAGGCGCATGGTCCCGGCCACGATGCGCGAGATGTCGAGGAGGTCGGAGATCAAACGCATCTGCGCGCGCGCGTTGCGCAGGATCGCGTCGAGGGCGCGCGCCAGGGTCGGCTCGTCCACCTTCTCCTCGCGCAGCACGTGCGCCCAGCCGAGCATCGCGCTCAGCGGCGTGCGCAGCTCGTGGGCGACGGTGGCGAGGAATGCGTCCTTGAGGCGGCCGGCCTCGCGCAGGCGCTCCCCTTCCCGGGCGAGCTCGTCCGCGCTGCGCCTGGCCTCGGCGAGCTGCTGCGCCAGCTCCAGGTGATCGTCCCCGCGATCGCGCACGGCCTCGACGCCCGCGGCCAGGTTCGCGGTCAACACCGACAGGCAGGCTCCCACGGCGACGAAGACGGCCAGGAGCAGCCATTGCGTACGGGAGGCGGGAAGCGTCCCCAGGACTCCGAGCACGAGCGCGCCGCCGAGGACGGTCGCGGCCAGGCCCGACCACAGCCCGGCGTAGCGCGCGCTCACGAGCACGGCGACGGTCAGCAGCAGGTAGGCGGACTCGGCCCCGATGCGGGGAGCCAGGAGCCATCCCAGGCCGGCCGCGGCCAGCACGGAGAGCACGCTGATCGCCCAGCGGGGGAGGGGAAGGGAGGTCTCGGACATTTGATTCATCATCCCCCGCCCCGAGGGGTCAACGGCCGGCGTGGCAAGGAATTTGCGCAGACGCCAACGCATTTGCGTGGGCTCCTGTTGCCAGGCCACAGGACGTGTGGCATGCTGATGTGGGAATCGCACAGGAGAGGCGAATGGGCGAGTCGAGGCTGGACCTGTTGCAGGGCACGCTGGACCTCATGGTGCTGCAGACCCTCGCCGCCATGGGGCCGCGTCACGGGTACGGCATCGCGCGGCGCATCGAGCAGCTCAGCGGCGAGCAGATCCTCCTCAACCAGGGGACCATCTACGCATCGCTGGTCCGCCTGCAGCAGCGGGGCTGGATCTCCTCCGAGTGGGGAACCTCGGAGAACAACCGCAAGGCGAGGTTCTACTCGATCACGAAGAAGGGCCGGAAGCAGCTGGCGGAGGACGCGGCCTACTGGGAGCGGCTCTCCACCGTCATCGGCCGGGTCCTGGCCACGCACGGGACGACGGACCGGTGAGCGGCGGCCTGCGGCGGTTGCGGCAACGGCTGCGCGCCTTCGCGCGCGGAGCCGAGCTCGACCGGGACCTCGAAGACGAGATGGCCGCTCACGTCGAGCTCGCCATCGACGACAACATCCGGGCCGGACTGGCCCCCGACGAGGCGCGCCGCCAGGCCCTCATCCGGTTCGGAGGCCTGGAGCAGGCCAAGGAGCAGCACCGCGACGCGCGCGGACTCCCCTGGCTCGAGGTGCTGCGTCAGGACCTGCGTCACGCCTCGCGTGCGCTGCGCCGCGATCGCGGCTTCGCCCTTGTCGCCATACTGATCCTCGGCCTCGGCATCGGGGCCAACGTCGCCGTCTTCAGCGTGGTGAACACGATCCTGGTCCGCCCCCTGCCCCTGCGAGACCCTCACCGGCTCGTCTGGATCACCGGGCCTCCGGGCGCGGGCGGCCTCTCCGGGATCTCCTACTCCCTTGATGCCTATGACCAGTTCCGCGCGCGCAATCGCTCCTTCGCGGACGTCACCGCCTACGTGCCGTTCTTCGGCAGCTCCGATTACAAGATGACGGGCCGGGGCGAGCCGCAGCCGGTGGCGGGCGTGATCGTGGCCGCGAACTTCTTCGACGTCCTCGGCGTGTCGCCCGCCCTTGGCCACGCCTTCACCCCGGAGGAGTCGCGGACGGGAGGACGGCGCGCGGTCCTGCTGAGCCATCCCTTCTGGGAGCGGCAGTTCGCGGGCGACCCCGCCATCGTCGGACAGCCGGTCGTCCTCAACGGCGAGTCCTACACCGTCGCCGGGGTGGCGCCGTCGGCCTTCGATTTCGGCGCCGTCTTCGCTCCCGGCACAAGGATCGACATTTTCGTGCCCGCCGTCCTCGACGACATGCGCGAGTGGGGGAACACGCTCGTCTTCATCGGACGCCTCGCCCCCGGCGTCGGCCTGCCGCAGGCGCAGGCCGAGGCCGATCTCCTCTTCCCTCATCTCGATTTCAACGCGAAGCATCCCGACTGGAACGCCGGCTACAAGGCCCGGCTCCTGGACCTGAAGGACCACGTCAGCGGCACGCTGCGCCACTCGCTGCTCGTGCTGTGGTGCGCGGTGGGCATGATCCTGCTGATCGTGTGCGTCAACCTGTCGAACCTGCTCCTCGCGCGGACGGCCGCCCGCAGCCGCGAGTTCGCCCTGCGCAGCGCCCTGGGCGCCGGACGCGGGCGCCTCGTCCGCCAGCTCCTGACCGAGAGCCTCCTCCTGGCCAGCGCCGGGGCCGCGCTCGGCCTGGGCTTCGCGGCCGCGATCACGACCTGCCTGGCCCGCCAGGGCTCGATCGCCCTGCCCCTGCTGAGCAGCCTCCGGATCGACGGCGCCGCGCTCGGGTGGACGCTGCTCACCGCCGTCATCTCGGCCGTCCTGTTCGGCCTCGTCCCCGGCTTCCGCATGTCCGGCCGGAACCTGCAGGAGGTCCTGAAGGACAGCGGCCCCGGGATGAGCGAGGGACGGAGGCACGATCGCCTCCGCGCCGGTCTCGTCGTATCCGAGGTCGCGCTGGCCTGCGTGCTGCTGGTCGGCGCCGGCCTGCTGCTGCGCAGCTTCCTGCGCGTCCTGGAGGTCGACCTCGGGTTCGAGCCCGACCGCGCCGCCGCCATCAAGGTCGATCTCGACGATGGCGGCAACGCCTCCCGCCGCGCGGCCCTCCTGCAGGAGGTGCTGGGGCGGGTGCGCGCGCTGCCGGGCATCGAAGCGGCCGGGATGTCCGACATGCTTCCCCTGGACCGCAATCGGAGCTGGGGGTTCGCGGCCAAGGGGCAGCAGTACGAAAGGGGCAAGTACCCGGACGCGCTCCTGCAGGTCGTGACCCCCGGCTATCTGGACGCCATGGGGATGCGGCTGCGCGCGGGCCGCGACCTCCGCTGGGAAGACTCCCCGGACGGCGAGAAGGTGGTCATCGTCAACGAGGCGGCCGCGCGTCGCCTCTGGCCGGGAGAGGACCCGGTGGGCCGCATCGCGATGGTCAACGCGGGCGAGGCGCGCGTCATCGGTGTCGTGGCCGACGTCCGCGAGACGAGCGTCGAGGGCGAGGCCGGCCCCGAGATCTACCTGCCCATGACCCAGGCCAGGCCGGTGGGGGCCGAGCTGGTCGTGCGCACCCGGCTCGCTCCCGGCGCCCTGGCCTCCACCGTGATGAGCACGCTCAAGGCGATCAACCCCGCGCAGCCGGCGGCGGAATTCCGCCCCATCCGTGCCATCGTGGATCACGCCGTCTCTCCGCGCCGCTTCTTCGTCCTGCTCGTGTCCGCCTTCGCCGCCCTCGGCCTGGCCCTGGCCTCGCTCGGGATCTACGGCGTGATCTCGTACTCGGTGACACGGAGGCGGCAGGAGATCGGGATACGTCTCGCCCTCGGCGCGACCGCGCGACGTGTCCAGCTCGACGTGATGTCACGGACGCTGGAGCTGGCCCTGGCCGGCATCGTGATCGGCGCCATCGCCTCCCTCGCGCTGGGGCGGGGGATCGCGGCCCTGCTCTTCGACACCGTACCGACGGATCCGGCCACGCTCGTGACCACGGTCCTGCTCCTGTCCTCGGTGGCCGTGGTGGCCGGCTACATCCCCGCGCGTCGGGCCTCGCGCATCAGCCCGATGGTCACGCTGCGCAGCGACTGAGCCCGGACCATCGCCGCTCACTGCCGTTTGCGCGCCGGGTGGGTGGTTCGTACACTGGCCTCTCGCGCTGCCATGCCGGAGCTCGGGAGCCTCACGTGCGCGGCCTGCGGGGCCGAGGTCCCCGCCCAGGCGAAGTTCTGCCTGGCCTGCGGAGGCCGTCTCGACGAGGACCTGCCGACGTTCAGCTCGCCGGTGCGCGGCCCCGCTTCGCCGGGTACGGCGTCTTCGCGGCCGCGCTCGTCCAGCGCCGCCTCCCTCGAAGGGCGCTTCGTTCCCGGCGCGATGCTCGGCGGCCGCTATCGGATCGTCGAGCTCCTGGGCCGGGGCGGCATGGGCGAGGTCTACCGGGCCTACGATCTGACCCTGGACCAGCCGGTCGCGCTCAAGTTCCTGCCGGAGAAGACGGTCAGCCCGGAGCTCCTCGAGCGGTTCCGCAACGAGGTGCGGATGGCCCGCCGTGTCTCGCATCCCAACGTCTGCCGCGTCTACGACGTCGGGGAAGATGATGGCCGGCACTTCCTGTCCATGGAGTACGTGGACGGCGAGGACCTGGCGTCGCTGCTGCGCCGGATCGGCCGCCTCCCGCAGGACAAGGCGCTCGACGTGGCGCGGCGCCTCTGCGCGGGCCTCGCCGCCGCCCATGCCAAGGGCGTGCTGCATCGCGACCTCAAGCCCGGCAACGTCATGCTCGACGGCAGCGGCAACGTCCTGATCACGGACTTCGGCCTCGCCGCCGTCGTCGGCGAGATCGCGGCCGGCGACGTGCGCAGCGGCACCCCCGCCTACATGGCGCCGGAGCAGCTCGAGAACCGCGAGGTGACCGTCCGCAGCGACGTGTATGCCCTCGGGCTGCTGCTCTACGAGATCTTCACCGGCAAGCGCGCCTACGAGGGCCGGACGCTGGGGGAGATCGTCCGCCAGCGCAACGAGTCGACGCCCTCGAGCCCGTCCGCGATCGTGAGGGACCTCGACCCCGCCGTCGAGCGCGTCATCCTGCGCTGCGTCGAGCGCGATCCGCAGCTCCGGCCGGCGACGGTGGTGGGGGTGGCCGCGGCCCTGCCCGGCGGCGATCCGCTGGCCGCCGTCCTTGCCGCGGGCGAGACGCCGTCGCCGCAGCTCGTGGCCGATGCGGGCGAGAGCGGCGCCCTCTCGCCGCGGGCGGCGCTGGCCTGCCTCGCCCTGGCCCTGGCCGGTCTCGCCGTCGTGATCGCGCTGCTCGTCCGCGCCAGCGCCCTCGACTCGATCGGCGTGCTGCCGCCGGACACGCTCGCCGTGAAGGCGCGCGAGACGATCGAGCGGCTGGGATACACGACGGCGCCCGCCGACACCGCCCAGGGCTTCGACGAGAACACCGACCTCGACCGCTTCCTCGAGAAGGAGAAGCGGCCGGATTGGGGGGCCGTGCTCACGAGCCGGCTGCCCGTCGTCGTCTTCTGGTATCGCACCAGCCCGCAGCGGATGGTCCGGCCCGATTTCGACGACAACCACATGCTGCCCGGCCGGGTGACGATGACGGACCCGCCCCCGATCGTGCCCGGCATGATCAACATGCGCCTGGACGCTCACGGCCGCCTCCTGGGCTTCCAGGCCATCCCGCCCGAGCAGGAGAGCGCTCCACCGTCGCCGCCCGCCTCCAGCTGGGACGCCCTCTTCGCCGCCGCCTCTCTCGACCCCGCCCAGCTTCGGCCGGCGAGCCCGGAGTGGGTCTCCCTGGCTGCCTCCGACGTGCGCGCGGCGTGGACGGGCACCTGGCCGGGCACCGACCGGCCGCTGCGCGTGGAGGCCGCCTCCTTTCACGGCCGTCCCGTCTACTTCTCGGCGATGGGTCCCTGGACGAAGCCGCCGCGCACGCGGACCCCGGAGGAGCCGGGCCAGCGAGCCGCCGAGATCGCGAACGTGGCCATCGTCTGCATCGTGCTCGCGCTGGCCGTGTTCCTGGGGCATCGCAACCACGTCAAGGGCCGCGGCGATCGCCGCGGCGCTCTTCGCCTCGGCGCCGCCGTGTTCGCACTCGAGATGGCGCTGTGGGCCTGCCGCACCCACGCCCTGGTCGGCATGGCCCTGATCGGCATGCTCCTCCTGGCCGCGGCCCACGCGCTGTTCGTCGCCACCGTGTTCTGGCTCCTCTACATGGCGCTCGAGCCGTACGTGAGGCGGCGATGGCCGCAGGCGATCATCTCCTGGAGCCGCGTCCTCACCGGGCGCTTCCGCGATCCCCTGGTCGGGCGGGACGTGCTGTGGGGCGTGATCCTGGGGCTGCTGTGGGCCGGCGTGATCGAGGCACAGAGCCTGGCCCTCGAGCACCTGGGATCGCCACCCCGCCTGGGATGGTTCGACTACCTGAGCGGAGGCCGCGGGATCCTGGGCGCCTGCCTCGGCGTGATCCTGAACGCCATCCAGGCCACGCTCGTCTTCTTCTTCACGCTCTTCCTGCTGCGCGTCCTGCTGCGGCGTCCCTGGATCGCCGCCGCCGCCTTCGTGGCCGTCTTCGCCATGCCGGGCATTCTCGGCGCCCGCCACTTCGCGGTGGAGGCGCCGACGGAGATCGCGGTCTACGCGATCGCGATGATCGCGGTGCTGCGCTTCGGCCTCGTGACCCTGGCCGTCGGCATCTGGACGGTGGACTTCCTGCTGAGCATCCCGTTCACGGCATCGCTCGGCTCCTGGTACGCGAGCGCGCCGATCTTCGCCCTGGCCCTGATCCTGGGCGCCGCCGGGTGGGGCTTCCACACCGCGCTGGCCGGCCGGCCGCTCTGGACGGGCGAGCTGTTCGAGTGATGGCGTCGCGAGCCGTCAACGAGAGCGGAGGATCACCGTGGTCAGGCTCAGGGCCGGCATGTCCAGCCGGAAGAGGTTGTGGCCGGAGGGCGCGAGATCGGCCGCGGGCAGGAGCCGCGGGGCGGCGCTGGTGAGGCGGAAAGCCGCCCCCCGCACGAGGTCCATCGGGTGCGTGAGGGCGAGGTCGGCGGTGAGCGGACCCGTCGACTTGTTGATCGCGACCAGCACGACGTGGTCGTCGCTCCCTTCGTCCACGCTCGCATACACCGAAGTGAGGACGGGATCGGAGGTGCGGGCCGCCACCGACGTGTCCCCGAAGCGAGCGCCCTGCCCGTCGTAGTTGCAGTAGGCGTCGAAGGCGCCGTCCACGTAGGACGACGAGCCCCCATCCCAGAGGGTGGCCGCGAAGACCTCTCCCGCCCCGAATATGCCAAGCACGTCCGCGTGGGCGATCGCGCCCGAGACGTCGTTGCCGCCTCCGTAGTACCACTCGGTGAAGGCCAGGCGCGTGCCGGGGTAGTGGGCCGCGATCTTCTCCCTCATCCGCGGGATCAGGCGGATGGCGCCGACGCGCGCATCCTGGGAGATCCAGCTCGTCTCCACGTAGGAGGGATCCCAGAGCGAGCGAGGAGCCTGGACGCGCGCCGCGGCCACGTCGGGAGCGCCGCTCGACTCCGTGATCCTCACCCCTCCTCCCTTCGCCTCCGGGTACCAGTGGAGGTCCAGCACGTCGAGGAGCCGCCGCCCCGCGCGGGCCTCCGCCTCGCGCATCGAGTCCAGGTAGAAATCGAGGAAGTCGCGGCCGCCGGCGTCGGGAGCGTCCTGCAGGCTCACGAAGCCGCTCCAGCCGTAGCTCACCGGTCCGAACACGAGGGCCTCGGGGGCGACCCTCTTGATGGCGGAGGCGGCGGCGACCGTCCGTGCCACCAGCTCGTCGTAGGTCACCTTCCCGGTGGGGCGGATGCGCGGGTGCGTCGCCGACCACAGGTCCGGCTCGTTGTCGAGAGAGTAGAAGATCGTGCGGGCGGGGTCGGTGCGCGCGTAGGGGAACGCTTTCTCGAGCCACTCCACGAACTCGTCCTCGTAGACCGCCTCGTCGCCGGGATCGGGGGGGTAGACGAACCCCCGCGTCTTGAAACCGGTGGGCCGGAAGCGCGTGGCCAGGTAATCGGGTGTGCGGCCGACGTCGCCATCCCCGCTTTTGTCGGCGGCCACGTAGCCCGCGATGGGGACGGTCACGATCACGGAGGCGCCGTGGGCGTGAGCCTGGGCGACGGCGCTCCGGACCGCTT
>Ga0136846_1230240_pt1 | contig 13642 bp, 12 predicted proteins | sample HopSoiMetagenom2_FD_96841 | JGI IMG/M metagenome (GOLD analysis project Ga0136846, IMG submission 96841) | Grasslands soil microbial communities from Hopland, California, USA - 2 Assembly 2016 (version 4) | ecosystem: Environmental > Terrestrial > Soil > Grasslands | place: USA: Hopland... | reverse complement strand
GCGTCCCGGACGGAGGTTGATACGTCGGCTGGCACGGAGTTCACCAGATATGCCGCAGGCACCATTCACGACACGGCCCGGATGATTCAGGCCGAAGGCGGCAGCGCCGTAGGGATCAAGTGTGACGTGACGCGGTCGGACGATATCCGCCATCTGGTGGACGTCACCCTGGAGCGCTTCGGACGCATCGATATTTTGGTGAACAACGCCGGCATTGACTGTGAATCGCCTGTCGTCGATATGGACATCGACCTGCTTGATCGTTGTCTGGCAGTCAACGTGCGCGCTCCGCTCTTATTGTGCAAATTCGCCCTGCCCGGCATGGTCGCGCGGGGCGCCGGTTCCATTTTTTGTATAACGTCAGGGGCGGCTCGTGGCTACCGTCCCGGGCGAGTGGGTTACTCGATGAGCAAGGCCGCCCTCGAGCGCATGTTCCTGAGCCTGGCCGAAGAAGTCCGGCCCGCTCAGATTGCGGTCAATGTGCTCAGTCCTGGGCGGGTCGACACTTGGATGAACCGCCGTGGCGACTGGCCGGGTACGGCGCACATTCCCATGGCGCAACCCGAGGCGATCATCCCTGCCGCGGTCTGGTTAGCGCAGCAGAGCGCCGCGACTTTTACCGGGCAGGTGGTAGAGCGCGCCGACTTTGGTGTGACCTGGGGACCGCGTGACGCGTAACGCGTCATTGACCGACGCGTTAGGCCCGCAGCTACGCCGCGCGCGCCGCGCGTCGTAGCTCGTACGGCACGGGAAAGATGGAACCAGCGACAGGAGTAGAGGGTGTTGAACTGGAGCGGGACGCCGCAACTCTGCTTGGATACATGTTGTTCGAATATTCCAGGATGGACGTGGAATTGGGCCTTTTCTTAGCCTGGTCAGACGAAGGACGGAAACTTGATGAATTGAGTGGGAAGCTCGCTGACGCAAACTTCAATAAACGCCTAGAGTTTCTGGAGAGGCTCGCTACGTCAAAGTATTCGGACACTCCAGCCGCAGACGAGTACGCCAAGTGGTTGCATGACGCTCATTCGATGCGCACTCTCCGCAACCGGTTATTTCATGGGCGTTGGGGTTTTCTGCCTCAGCAAAAAATAGTCTCCGTCGTAGTTGGCTTACCGACATCGCCTGAACAAACGGAAACCCGTTACTCCATAGCGGAGTTATCGGAGTCATTGCGCGGTATGCGAGCACTGCGCAATCGACTGAGTGAACTGAGGCAGACATGGCCGATCTAGCGCGCTTCGACATGACGTTGGTGCGGACAAGCCGCGCACCGGCATTTTGGTTGGTACCTCGGAAACCTGCTTGAAGAACGACAATCTTGAGCTTCCTCGGATCGCGGGAGTGGAAATTCCGGACAGCACGCTGGCGCGAGAGGCGACGCAGCTTATTCGCGACACCGAAAGCGATCTGCTGTTTCAGCATTCCTGCCGCGTTTATTTCTGGGGCGCTCTGACCGCGAAGCGGCGGAGCCTGGCGTTCGATGCGGAGCTGTTTTACATCGCCGCGCTGTTTCACGACGTGGGCCTCACACCCGCCTACTCGCAGAGCCAGCTTCGTTTCGAGGTGGATGGCGCGAATGCGGCGCGGGACTTCCTGCGGAGCCACGGCATCGCTGAAGCAGGCACCGAGAGGGTTTGGCTCGCCATCGCCCTCCATACGACGCCCGGTATTCCGGAGCACATGCATCCCGAGATTGCCTTGGTGCAGGCGGGCGCTGGGATGGACGTCGCCGGCCGCGGGTATGAGCAATTTACCGATGAGCAACGCAGGGCGGTGGTCGCGGCCTATCCGCGCGGGGCTGACTTCGAGAACAAGATGATCGACGCGTTCTATCGAGGGATGGAGCATCGGCCCGATAGCACCTACGGGACGTTCAACGACGACATTCTTGCCTTCAAAGATCCGAGCTTCGAGCGCAAGAACTTCTGCAGCATCGTTTTGCGTTCGCCGTGGACGCGGGCATCCCCGCTATAATCCGCCGCCCTCTCATAGGGCGCTGACAAAGGAGGTGTGCCATGAAATACAAAGCCAAGCACCTCGACCAGTTCTGGTTTCGAGGCCACGAGCAAGCGTAGGAAGGGTTTCCCGTCCGAAACGCGCGTCAAGCGCGGACATCGCGTGGTGAACGGCGACAAGGAGCTCCTCGAGAAGCTCGGTCGCAACGACCCTTGCCCATGCGGATCTAGCCGCCGGTTTCAAGAACTGCTGCATGCAGACCGGCGAGTTCGACGGCTCCGATCGCGATCACTTCTTTCAGGGAGTGATTGCCCAAAAAAAAACGGCACGCGGCCAGGGGGAGGAGGGGCGTGCCGAAAGTTACTACGGGGAGCTTGCGAACCCAGCTTAGGCGCGCGCTGCGCTAAGGCGCGTTAACGCTGCGTAAAGCTGGGTAAAGCGAGCTCGACGCTGAGGCCGGCGCCCGGAAGGTTGGATGCGCGGATCGTGCCGCCATGCGCTTCGACGGCGCGCTGGGCAATGGCGAGGCCGAGGCCGAAGCCGCTCGCGTCGGTTCCGGCGGCCCGGTAGAAGGGCTCGAAGACTTTCGGCAGCTCCGCCTGCGTGATACCAGGGCCGTGGTCGTTCACGGTCAGGATCGCGCGCTCGCCGGATGTGGCGAGCGCGATGTCGACGCTCGTGCCGCTGGCGGTGAACTTCACCGCATTGCGCACCACGTTCTCGACTGCGCGATGCAGAAGGGCTGGGTCGCCGGCCACGCGCACATCGTCCGCGATCTGGACGCAGACGCGGCGCCCGCTCGCCTCGGCCTCGAAGCGCGCGTCTTCCGCGATGCTCGCGACGAGGTGGGCGAAATCGACGGGCTCCTTCGCCGGCACGCTGGTGCGCGACTCGAGGCGCGCGAGCGTCAGGATCTCGCCCACCATCGCGTCGAGGCGGTTCGTCTCGCGTTCGATGCGCTCGAGCGTGGTTTCGATTTTTGCCGGGTCCTGGCGCGCGAGGCCCACCGCCGCCTGCAGCCGCGCGAGCGGCGAGCGCAGCTCGTGCGACACGTCGTGCAGCAGGCGCCGCTGCACGGCGACGAGCGACTGGAGGTGCTGCGCCATGCGGTCGAAGTCGCGGCCGAGGTCGGCGATCTCGTCCCGGCGCGAGCCGATGCGCGGGCTGACGCGCGTCTCGAGTCGCCCGGCGGCAGCCGAGTCGAACGCCCAGCGCAGGCTCCGGATCGGGCGCGCCAGGTACCAGGCGAGGAGCGCACTGAAGGCGAGGCTGGTGGCGACGCCGATGGCGATCAGCTGCCAGAACGATAGCGGCGGCGGCGGGCGATGCATGCCGGCCGGTAGCGGCGCGAAGAGGAGATAGCGCTCGCCTTCAGGGGTGGTGACCACGCGCGCGCCGGGCTCGCCGCGCTCCGCGACGCGGCGCGCGCCCGAGACGAGCGATTCGGTGACCGGGCGGCCGAATACGTCGCGCCCATCGTCATCGACGACGAAGACCTGCATCGGCCGGCGCCGGTGCGTCATCCAGCCGCGCAGCGCGTCGACGCCGTCCTCGCGCAGCATGGTCGCCGCCATCTCGATGCCGAAGCCGGCGCGTGGACCGATGGCCAAGGGCGTGGCGGTGATCTCCTCGTGCTTGAGCCACACGATGGTGCCGGTGCCGACGCCGGCGACGACCAGCGCGAGCCAGAAGCCGATGAAGATCTTCCAGAAGAGTCGGCCCAAGCTATTCCTTCACCAGGTGGTAGCCCATGCCGCGCACGGTGCGGATGATCGTCGCGCCGTCGCCCAGCTTCTGGCGGATGGCGGAAAGATGCACGTCGATCGAGCGATCGAAGCGCGCGAGCGGCCGGCCGAGCGCCTGCTCGGAGATCTCGTTCTTGCCGACCACGCGGCCGGCATTGCGCATCAGGACTTCGAGGATGTTGAACTCGATGCTGGTGAGCTCGAGCGACTTGCCCTTCCACTCGGCGCGGCGTTTCTCGGGCCATACGGTGAGGGCACCGGCCTGCAAGGGTCCTGAGTCGGCGCCGCCCGGCTGCACGCGCCGCAGGATCGCCCGAAGGCGGGCGACGAGCTCCCGCGGCGTGCAGGGCTTCGGCACGTAGTCGTCGGCGCCGAGCTCGAGGCCGACGATGCGGTCGATGTCGTCGCCGCGCGCCGTGAGCATGACCACGGGAACGCGGCTCGACGCGCGGATGCGGCGCAGGGCCTCGATGCCGTCGACCCTCGGCATCATCACGTCGAGCACCACGATCTGGTGATTACCGGCCAGCGCAGCGCGCGCGGCCGCCTCGCCGTTGTGCACGGCCGTGACGGCGAACCCTTCGCGCTCGAGGTATTCCTTGAGCATCGCGGAGAGCTCGACGTCGTCGTCGGCGAGCAGCACGCTGGCGGCCATAGGGCGGATGATAGTGGCGTGTAACAGCTGACCGGAATGCTTTACGCAGCTTTACCGAGACTTAACGCTGCTTGATCGCCTTGGCGCCGACACTGCGGCCGTGGTTCAACTCATACGGAGGATGCACATGAAGCTGTACAGGAAGACGATTGCGGCCGCCCTCTGCGCCGGCGGTCTTGGCTTGGCGATGGGCGCGTACGCGCAACCGGCGCCAGATGGAACGCATGGGCCGCAGCATGCGGCCATGCACGGTGGCGGCCACCACGGTGGTGGTGCTGATGGAGAAATGAGGCGAGGCCTGCGGGCGCTCAACCTCACGGAAGCGCAGCGCGACCAGATCTTCAAGATCCATCACGACCAGGCGCCGGCGTTCCGCGACCAGATGAAGAAGGTGCGCACCTCGCGCGAGGAGCTGGACAAGCTCGCCCGCGCCGACAAGCTCGACCAGGCGGCCGTGCGCCGCGCGGCGGACTCGCAGGCGAAGGCGGTCTCCGATCTCGCGGTGTTGCGCGCGCAGACGGCGAACCAGGTGCGCCAGGTGCTGACGCCGGAGCAGCGCACCAAGCTCGACCAGATGCGCGACCAGCGGCGCGAAGGTCATCGGCCCTCGCGCGGCCAGGCGCCGGCCTAGTTCCCGGTGATGCCGGCTTCCTTGACCAGCACGGCGTTCGTCTTCAGCTCTTTGCGGACGTAGGCCTCGAACTGGTCGGGAGGCATCGTGAGCGGCTCCGCGCCCAGGCGCTGGAGCCGCTCTTTTACTTCCGGCACCTGCACGGCGGCGAGCGTTTCCTTGTAGATGCGCTCGACGATCGGGCGCGGCGTTTTTGCCGGCGCGAAGAGTCCGACCCAGAAGTTGTAGTCCGAATCCGCGTAGCCGGCCTCGATAGTCGTCGGCAGGTCAGGCAGCACGGCGCTGCGCTTCGGTCCACCGATGCCGAGCGCGCGCAGCTTGCCGTCGCGGATCAGCTGCAGCGCCGGCCCCACCGGGGAGAAGTAAAAGTCGAGGCGCCCGGCGACGAGCTCGTTCAAGACTTCCGGCGCGCCCTTGAAGCCGATGTGCACCGCGTCGATACCGGCGGCACGCTTGAAGCGCTCCGCATTGAGCTGCGTGGACGACGCGGCGGAGCCGTAGTTCAGCGCGCCGGGACGGGCCTTAGCTGCGGCGACGAGGTCCTGCAGCGTGCGGTAGGGCTTCGAGGCGGGCACCACGAGCACGGTGGGCAGTGTGGCGATCGGCGTGATCGCGGCGAGCTCGCGCTCCGGATCGAAGCCGACGTTCGGCAGGACGAACGGCGACACGGTATGGGATGAGGTATTGACGAGCAGCGTATAGCCGTCGGGATCGGCCTTCGCGACGGCGGCGGCGGCGAGCATGGTGCTTGCGCCCGGCCGGTTCTCGACGATCACCGGATGGCCGAGCGCGGGCGCGAGACGTTCGGCCAGCGTGCGGCCGACGATGTCGACCGCGCTGCCCGGCGCGAGGGTGGCGATGATGCGCACGGTTTTCGTCGGCCATTGCTGCGCCGAGGCGATGGCGGAGAAAAACAAAAGCAGTGCAGTGACGAGTCTTGTCACGCGGTTACCTTGCAGGAAAATTACGTACGGCGTACGGAATTAAAGAACGTATTCCTCGGCGACGAGGGCGATGGACGGCGCGTCGGACTGGACGAAGTTCTCCTCGTCCTTGCGTACCAGCGCCATGGCGGGAGTGGAGAGCAGGGCGCCGAGGTCGTCGGTGCTGGAGACATAGAGCTCCACCACGGCGTCGAATTGCGGCTCGTTGCCGCCGGCCTCGGGTGGCAGGGCAAAGCTCACGCGGCTGCGCAGCACCGGCGTCTCGCTGACGAGCCGCTTGTGCAGGTTGGCGTGGGTCTTCAGCCAGTAGTCCTTGAACTTAGCGAGCGTGAGGTCCTTGCGGCGGATATAGGCGCGCACGAGCTTGATCTGGCCCGTCGGCTTGATCAGCCGGTCGGCATCGCCCTGCTGAGAGACGACTTGCTCTTCGCACGCGACCTCGACCTTGCTCGGGTCGTCGCCCAAGGCGGCGCGCGCTTCGGCGGCGCTGCCGTAATACACGGAGGACATGCCGGAGTACTCGGCGTCCTTGTTGCTGTCGTGCGCGACGGCGGCGACGACTTTGCTCGCCGCGCGCCTCACTTCGCGATGCCGTTCGAGCCACTCCTGGCGAAACTCCGCCGGCAGCTTGTCGCCGCGTTTCGCCATGCGGACTACTTTGAAGGTGCTCATCCCGGACGCTAGGATAACAGCGACGAGGAGAGGCCATCATGAAAGAAGTCACCATCACTGTTCGTGATGGCACGCGCATCGGCGCCGCCATCTACGCTCCCGAAGGCAGCGGCAAATATCCGGCGTTACTGGCCGCTTCCCCTTACCGATACGACAACAACACGCTGCCGGCCGGACCGCAGTTCCTCTGGCGCGAGACCGGGCCGATCGATTTCTACGTGAAGCAGGGCTATGCGTACGTGCATATGGACGTGCGCGGCTCGGGCAAGTCGGGCGGCGAGTTCGAGCTTCTCGGCCCCAAGGAGCAGACCGATCTCTACGACGTGATCCAGTGGATCGCCGAGCAGCCATGGTCGAACGGCAAGGTCGGCGGGCTGGGGCAGTCGTACTTCTGCATGTCGCAGTGGTGGATGGGAATCATGAAGCCGCCGGCGCTCGCCTGTCTCGCTGCCTACGACGGCATGAACGATCTGTACCGCGCGGCCTGCTACAACGGCGGCATTCCCGGACAGTTCTTCCCCGGCTATTGGTGGAACCAGAACCGCATCATCAACCAGCATCCGGCTAACGGCGCCGCGCCGCGCTGGCAGGACACCGACCTCGATGCGCTCATCAGCGCTCATCCGACGTACGACGATTTCTGGAGGACGCGCTGCGCCTCGGAGCGCTTGCACGAGATCACCACGCCGCTCTACACCATCGGCATCTGGGGCAAGATCGACCTCCACACGCGCGGCAACATCGAAGGCTTTCGGCGTGCGAAGGGCCCGCGCAAATTGCAAATGCGCGGCCCGCCGAATGCGTGGGCGGCGAACGCGGAGTTCAACGGGCCGGAGCTGCACGAGAAGGTGCTGCTGCCGTTCTACGACCGCTTCCTGAAAGGCAAGCAAACCGAGTGGGACGACCGGCCGCCGGTGGAATACTTCGTGCGCGGTGCGAATGTGTTCCGCACGGCGGAGAAGTGGCCGCCGCCTGGCGTGAAATACAAGAGCTGGTTCCTCACCGGCGACAAGTCCGGCAGCGTGACCTCGCTCAACGACGGCACGCTCGCCACGTCGCACGCGACCGGCGTGGAGCGCACGTCGTACAGTTATCCGAATCCGGGCTGGGTGAGCGGTGTGGTCGGCTTCGGCCCGAGCGGGCCGCCGAACTGGGATCCGCCGCGGCGCGTGCTGACCTTCACCACGCCGCCGCTCGAGAAGGATCTCGAGATCGCGGGACCCATCAAGCTCACGCTGTTCGCCTCGTCGACGGCGCGCGACACCGACTTCGTCGTCAAGCTCTCCGAGCAGTTTCCGCAGTCCGCGGAAGATCGCGCGAAGGGGCTGAACCCCGGCTTTCAGGTGGTGACCAAGGGCTGGCTGCGCGCGTCGCATCGCGCGCTCGACGAGAAGCACTCGACCGAGATGGAGCCCTATCACCTGCATACCAAGCCCGAGCCGCTGAAGGCGGGCGAGGTCTATCGCTTCGACATCTCCATCGAGCCGAACGCCATCCAGTTCAAGAAGGGCAACCGTATCCGCCTCGAGATCGCGAACGGCGATTCGCCGATCACCGATGTGCTGTGGACGCACTATTACCAGCCGGACAAGATCGGCCAGGACACCCTGTGGCATAGCGCGAAATATCCGTCGGCTCTCACCCTGCCGGTGATGGAATGATCCGCACCACTCACGTTGGCAGCCTGCCGCGGCCGCATGATCTCCTCGATCTCATGAAGGCCAGGCTCGCCGGGCAGGCGGTGGACAAGGCGGCTTATGAGCGCCGCGTGCGAAGCGCGGTGGAGGAAGCGGTGCGCAAGCAGGTCGAGTGCGGAATCGATATCGTCGCCGACGGCGAGCAGTCGAAGCCGGGCTTCTTCACCTACATCCGCGAGCGCCTGACCGGCATCGAGCCGCGTCCGGGCAAGAAGGTGGCGTTCTTCGATGCCGAGCGGCAGGCGTTTCCCGAGTACTACGAGGAGTACCTGAAGCGCGCCATGACCGGCGGCTCGATCGCGCCCGCGGTGCCGATCGTTTGCACCGGGCCGGTGACCTACAAGGGCGAGGAGGCGCTGCGCAGGGACATCGCCAACCTGAAGGCGGCGATGGCGGCGACCGGCGCCAAGGCGGCGTTCATGCCGTCGGTGGCGCCGAGCGGTGTGGGCTCGAACGAGCACTACAAGAGCGATGACGAGTTTTTCTTCGCCGTGGCCGATGCGCTGCGAACCGAATACAAGGCGATCGTCGACGCCGGCCTTTATCTGCAGATCGACGATCCGTTCATGACGGACAACTTTTCCGACCCGGCGCTCGACGACCAGCAGCGCCGACGATTCGCCGAGATCCACGTCGAGGCGATCAACCACGCGCTGCGCGGCATCCCGGCGGAGAAGGTGCGCTTCCATACCTGCTATGGCATCAACGAAGGCCCGCGCGTGCACGATCCGGCGCTCGGCACGGTGGCGCCTTATATGCTGAAGGTGAACGCCGGCGCGCTGTCGTTCGAGGCGGCGAACGCGCGCCACGAGCACGAATACCACTACTGGGAAGGCACCAAGCTGCCAGACGACAAGGTACTCATCCCGGGCGTGATCACCCACGCGAGCAACATCGTGGAGCATCCGGAGCTGATCGCCGAGCGGCTCGGCCGCTTCGCGCGCATCGTCGGCGCCGAACGCGTGATCGCAAGCGCCGACTGCGGCTTCTCGTCGCAGGCCACCTACCGGCCCGAGGTGCATCCCAAGGTGATGTGGGCCAAGTTCCAGGCGATGACCGAAGGGGCCCGCCTGGCCAACGCCCAGCTCAGGCGGTAAGCAGCAGGCGCAGCCCGCTCGCCAGGTACATCACGCCAAGCGTCATCACCGTCCAGCGGGTCCACTGGCGGAAGGACGCATCGCTCATGCGCTCGAGCACCTGCTTCGAGAGCGAGGTGCCGACGAAGGCGAGCGCCACCATCGTCCCGGCCAGCAGCGGCGTCACTTCCGTGCCCTCGACGGCCATCACGCCGCCGAAGTAGAGGATCTTCACCAGGTGCGAAAGCGTCTGCGTCAGCGCTTTCGTCGCCACCACGGCATGGCGCGACATCTTCGAGCGCACGAAAAACACATCCAGGATCGGCCCCGCAATTCCTGCCGTGAGGTTGAGCGTGAGGCAAACGACCCCGCACAGCGTGGAATGGCCGCGACGCTCGACGTTGAGATGGAGCTTCTCCGGCAACGCCAGCACCACGAACGGCGTGAGCCCCATGAGGATCATCGCTGCCGCCTTACCCACCACGAGGTGGATGGCGGCGAAGAACGAAAGGGCAACGGCCGCCCCGATCGCGTAGCCCCGAAACACACGCCAGTCGACTTCCTTGCGAAGCATGAAGGCGCGGCCGCCGTTGGAGGCGAGCTGCGAGATGCCGTGCAGCATCATGGCGGCCGGCAGCGGCAGGAGCGCGAGCAGCACCCCCATCAGGATCATCCCGCCCGCCATGCCGAGGATGCCGGAGATGAACGACGTCACCAGGGTCGACAGTGCGAGGACCGAGAAGACGAGGGCGGCAGACATGGCGCGGCATTCTGCGCGCGTCGCGGCTTTCAGTAAAATGACTTTATGGCGCGGATTGATGAGTTTCCTGCATGAAGATCGATACGCTCGGCGTGCAGGCCTTCATCGCCATCGCCGACCAGGCAAGCTTCAGCCGCGCCGCGGAATCGCTCCACATCACGCAGACCGCTCTCTCGCGCCGCGTGCAGAACCTGGAGGCGTTCCTCGGCGTGAAGCTCGTCGAGCGCACCACACGGTCCGTATCGCTCACCGCTATTGGGCGGGATTTCCTGCCGCAGGCGCGGCGCCTGCTCACCGATCTCGCGAGCGCGCTGGTCGAGATCCGCGAGAGCGGCAAGGCGCTGCGCGGCGACGTGACCATCGCCTGCGTGCCGACGGTCGGCGTGCAGTACCTGCCGGACATCGTGCGCCAGTACGCGGCGCTCTATCCCGCCAACCGGCTACGCATCCTCGACCATTCGTCATCGGGTGTGGCGGCCGCGGTGCTGCGCCGGGAGGCCGAGTTCGGCATCAACATGCAGGGCACGGCGCACCCGGAACTCACCAGCCTGCCGCTCCTCAAGGACCGGCTGGTCCTGGTATGCCGCGACGACCATCCGCTCGCGCGCAGGAAGACGCTGGCGTGGAAGGCGCTCGAGCCATACCCGGTCATCCTGCCGGGACACGAAAGCGGCAACCGCCCGCACCTCGACCTCGCCCTCGAACGGCACAAAGTGAAGCTGCAGGCGTTCTACGAAGTGCAGCGCAGCTCGACCGCAGTGGGCATGGTGGCGAAGGGCGTCGGCGTGGCGGTGGTGCCCGCGCTCGCGGTGCAGCCCGACGCCTATCCCGGCCTGCGGGTCATCGCGCTCGTCGACCCGGTCGTGTCACGCAATATCGTGCTCCTGTCGCGAACCAAGGCGCACCTCACACCGGCGGCGCAGGCCCTCCACGACCTCATCCGCAAGCGGGGCAATTAGAATTGCCTGCATGAATCGTTACGGTATCGGTCAACCCGTCCGGCGCGTGGAAGACCAGCGCTTCCTCACCGGCCGTTCGCGCTACGTCGACGACATCCAGCTGCCGCACATGCTGCACGGCGCGGTGGTGATGTCGAATCATCCGCACGCGCGCATCCGCTCGATCAACATCGACGCCGCCATGAAGAGTCCCGGCGTGCATCTCGTGTTGACGGGCGCGGACGCGAAGAAGGAAAACATCGGCGGCATCCCGCCGCTCTTCATGCCGGAGGACATGGGCGGGCCGAAAGGCTATCGCACGTTCCGGCCGCTGCTCGAGCCGGCGAAGGCGCGCTACGTGGGCGATCGCATCGCTTTCGTCGTGGCCGAGACGCCGGAGCAGGCGCGCATCGCCGCCGAGCTGGTCGAGATCGACTGGGAGCCGCTGCCCGCCGTGGTGAACGTCGCCGAGGCGGCGAAGGACGGCGCGCCGAAGGTGTGGGACGACAACGGCGCCGGCAACCTCGCCTTCCCGCTCATGATGGGCAACAAGGACGCGACCGACGCCGCCTTCGCGAAAGCGAAGCACACCGTGAGCGTGAAGCTCTACAACAACCGCATCGTTGCGAATACGATGGAACCGCGGGCGGTGATCGGCGACTACAACTCCGCCGAGGACACGTACACGCTCTACACGAGCTCGCAGAACCCGCACGGCGTGCGCGGCATCCTCTGCGGTGCGGTGTTCAAGATGCCGGAGATCAAGCTGCGCGTGATCGCACCGGACGTCGGCGGCGGCTTCGGCATGAAGGGCGACATTTATCCCGAGGACGGGCTCGTGCTGTGGGCGTCGCGCAAGCTTCGCCGCCCAGTGAAGTGGGTGGCGACGCGCACCGAGGCAATGCTCACCGACAACCATGGCCGCGACCAGCTGATCAGCGCGGAGATGGCGCTCGACGACAACGGCAAGATCATGGGCATCCGCGCGCAGGCGCTGCATTCGGTGGGTGCCTACGTGACCAACGCCGGCGTGGTGCCGGTGCTTTGCGCGCTGCGCAACATTCCGAACGTCTATGTCGTGCCGGCGATGCTCGTCATGAGCAAGGCCACCTTCACGCACACCACGCCGCTCGGACCGTATCGCGGCGCCGGACGCCCCGAGGCCTCTTACGTGATCGAGCGCCTGATGGACGAGGCCGCGCGCAAGCTGAACCTGGATGCGGTCGAGATTCGTCGCCGCAACTACATCCCGCCGAGCGCCTTCCCGTACAACACGACTGCGAACTGGACCGTCGGCGCCCCGGTCGGATGGACGTACGACTCGGGCGACTTCGCCAAGCTGACCGATCGCGCGGTCGAGCTCGCCGACTGGCCTGCATTTCAGCAACGCAAGAAAAAAAGCGAAGCGCAAGGCCGTCTGCGCGGCCGCTCGCTCATCTACTACCTGGAGGACTCCGGCGTCTTCAACGAGCGCATGGAGATCCGCTTCGATCCGCAGGGGATGGTCACCGTCGTCGCCGGCACGCACAGCCACGGCCAGGGCCATGCCACGACGTACGCGCAGCTCGTCTCCGACTGGCTCGGCGTGCCGTTCGAGAACGTGCGCCTGGTGCAGGGCGACACGGATGCCGTGGCGTTCGGCCGCGGCACTTATGCGTCGCGCAGCGCGATGCTCGGCGGCTCGGCGCTCAAGGGCGCCGCCGATGCGATCGTCGAGAAGGCGAAGGACATGGCGGCGCACCTGCTGGAAGCTTCCGCAAAGGACCTGGAATTCCGCGAGGGCAGGTTCACGGTGGTCGGCACGGACCGCGCCATTGCGATGACGGATGTGGCGAAGGCCTTCTTCCGTCCCGTCGGCCCGACCGTCAAGTTCGGCACCGGCCTCGACGCGAGCGGCTCATCCGCCGTGCCGCCGACTTTCCCCAATGGCTGCCATGTGTGCGAGCTGGAGGTGGATCCGGATACGGGCGAAGTGTTCATCGACAAGTACGTCGTCGTAGACGATGTCGGCCGCGTGATCAACCCGATGATCTGTCACGGCCAGATCGAAGGCGCGCTCGCGCAGGGCATCGGCCAGGCGCTGATGGAGAACATCGTCTTCGACCCAGACTCCGGGCAAATGCTCTCGGCGAGCTTCGCCGACTATGCGATGCCGCGCGCCACGGACTTGCCGGCGCACTACGAGCTCGACTTCATCGACGTGCCGGCAAAAACCAATCCGCTCGGCGTGAAGGGCGTCGGCGAGGCGGGCTGCGTCGGCGCACCTCCCGCGGTGATGAACGCCATCCTCGATGCCCTCCGCCCGCGCGGCGTCACGCACCTCGACATGCCGGCGACACCGCGTCGCGTGTGGGAAGCGCTTCGGGGCGCGAAACATTAATTCCGGGACAGAGCCCTAACTAATTAGGGCTCTGTCCCCGAACTCCTGATGAAGCTCGCTGACTATCCTGCGCAGGAGCCGCTCTCGGAGGCGGGTCAGGCCTACAGCGCGGAATGCTGGAAGCGCAGCGATGGCATCGCTTTTCGCGAGGAGAAGTACGGCACGGACGCGTACCAGCGCCTCGC
>Ga0136846_1225727_pt1 | contig 13642 bp, 21 predicted proteins | sample HopSoiMetagenom2_FD_96841 | JGI IMG/M metagenome (GOLD analysis project Ga0136846, IMG submission 96841) | Grasslands soil microbial communities from Hopland, California, USA - 2 Assembly 2016 (version 4) | ecosystem: Environmental > Terrestrial > Soil > Grasslands | place: USA: Hopland... | reverse complement strand
GCGTGCACGATTCCCTACCACGTTCCTTTCTAACGTGCAACGCGGACGGACAAGTTCCTGCTGCACGTTGCTGGAAAGGTAAACGCGTTGTGCGAGCCGCGTTGAGAGAACACGCGGCTCGCACGTCGCTCGTGCACTACCGGGTGCGCGTCTTGCGACGCGACGACGGCGAGGACTTGCGCGCAGTAACGCGTCCGCCCCGTGCGCCGGCCGTGCGGACCGACATGGTCCCGCGGCCGCTCGTCGTGCGCGACCGCGACACCGTGGTGCTCTTGCGTGCGGTCACCCGTCCACCCTTTGCGCCCGCGCGCTTCTTCTGCGCGGTCGTTCCTGTGCGTCCGCCCTTGGCGCCTGCCTGACGGACGGTCGGCGTCCGGCGGCTCGTCGTCTTGCGGGCGGTCGTCCGCTTCGCGGTCGTCCGCTTCGCCGTCGTGCGCTTGGCCGTGCTGCGCTTGGCGGTCGTCCGCTTCGCGGTCGTCCGCTTGGCCGTCGTGCGCTTGGCCGTCGTGCGCTTGGCGGTCGTGCGCTTGGCGGTCGTGCGCTTGGCCGTCGTCCGCTTCGCGGTCGTCCGCTTCGCGGTCGTCCGCTTCGCGGTCGAGCGCTTCGCGGTCGTCCGCTTGGCAGTGCTGCGCCTCGCGGTCGTCCGCTTGGCGGTCGAGCGCTTGGCCGTGGTGCGCTTGGCCGGGCTGCGCTTGGCCGTGCTGCGCTTCGCGGTCGTCTTGCGGCCCGTCGTCTTCCGCGTCCCCGAGGACCGCGACGTCGTGCCCCGCGAGCTCGACGAGCCGGAGGACGACTTCGTCTCACCGCTCTTGGAGCGCTGCTTGTTCACCGTGCGGGCAGCGATCTCCTTCGCCCGTCCGGTCGACCGTCCCTGCTTCGACTCGGAGTCCTTGATGTGCTCGTACTGGCGCTCGCGTTTCGAGCTACATGCTTCAGGCATTCCGAACCTCCTTTCGGCTCGAGTTTGCTGTGCGGCAAACGAATGCCCGAAACGTGCAGGAATTATGCGTGCGTCACGCGCGTGCCGAGACGATCGGCGTCGTCGTCGGCGCGTCGACACCACCCGAGCGCTCGACCGACACCAACACCTGCGCGCCGCGCGGCACGCGTACGCGCAACTTCGTCGTGCGTCCGGTGAACACGCCGGCCGCTTGCACACTCGGGTCCGCCACCCACGCCTCGTACGTCTTTCCCTTCGGGAGCTTCGGCAGCTCGACGTTCAGCACAGCGTCGCCCGACGGCGTGACGACGAGCTGCCCTGGCGCGCCTCTCAGCGGCACGTGACGTGCGTTCGGATCGGTGAGCACGCTCACGGTGGAGCGCTCGTGCGACAGCGACCGGTGCAGCGACGCCGCCCAGACGCCGAACGCGACCGCCGCGGCGCACGCGGCGACCGCCGTCGCGGCGGCGATCGAGACCGCGAACGAGCGACGCGGGCGGAAGGCCACGACGTTCTGCTGCTCTGCACGCGCGCCGGCGAGGATGCGCTCGCGCAGCTCCGCGGGCGGCGGCGGCCCCGCGACCGCGAACGCGAGCGACCCGGCGGCGTCGTGCAGGCCCGCGAGCTCGGACCGGCAGCGGTCGCACACGTCGAGGTGCTCCTCGAAGCGCGCGCGCTCCTCCCCACTCAGCACGTCGAGGGCGTAGAGGGCGGAGAGCTCGTGGACGTCTTCAGCCATAAGGATCCAAAACCGTATTCGCCCGGTCGCCACGGACGGTTCGGACCCCGCCGATCTACTCCAGCGGCGGGTTCTGGACGTTGTGCTCGGTCGCGTACGCGGCCGTCAGCGTGTTGACCGCGTCCATCCCGTCGCCGTAGGCGTAGTTGATCTTCACGAACGGCTCCCACTTGTCGGGCAGCGCGTCCTCCGGGAAGATCGCCTCGACCGGGCACTCGGGCTCGCACGCGCCGCAGTCGATGCACTCCTCGGGGTCGATGACGAGAATGCGATCGGCCTCGTGGATGCAGTCCACCGGGCAGACATCGACGCAGGAACGGTCTTTGATGTCGATACACGGCTCGGCGATGATGTATGTCACGGCGGCCTACTCTACCGACGTGAGAAGCGGGTCGATCAGTTCCCGCGTGCGCTCGAAAAGCGCAGATTTCGCGACAACTTGGTCGAATCCCGCGGCGTGAGCACGGCGGAGACCGGCGGTGTCCGTGTGGTTCGTGTAACCGAGAATCGGGACGTCGGGGAAGTTGTCGGCGACGTCGACGGGGTCGAGGCGCGCAATGTCCGCGATCACCAGATCGGGGGGGTCGACGCCGTCGCTCGTCTGGAAGCGATGCTCGGGCAACAGCGCCTCGAGCTTGCCGCGAATGAAGAGGTCGACCCCGCACAGGAGGATCGTCGCCATCCCTGATCACGACGTTAGCACTGTGGACGGCGCCTACCAACACGGGTTGCAACTTGCTCGCGCCGGCGACTTCTTCGCGGCGCACGAGGCGTTCGAGACGGCGTGGCGCGCCTGCGCCGCAGAGGAACGCGACTTCTTCCAGGGGCTCGTGCACGTGGTCGTCTCCGCCTACCAACGGGGCCGCGGCCGCCCCGTCGCGACCGAGCGGCAGCGCGTCAAGGCGCTGCGGCGGCTCGCGGACTACGAGCCTTCGCACCGCGGGCTCGATGTCGCCGCGCTGCGGGTGGGGCTAGACCGTGCCGAGCCCGACCCGCGTCAGTACCTGGTCGATCGCCGTGCTCAGCCACCAGTCGCGGTTGAAGAAGAGCAGCAGCCCGAGCGCGACGAGAGTGGCGCCTGACGCGATCCGCACGGCCCCGTAGTGGTCGCGTACCCAGCGGAAGGCGCGCATCGCGTGCGCGAACGCGAGCCCGGCGACGACGAACGCCGCGCCGAGCCCGAGTGAGTACGCGACGAGCAGGACGATCCCGCGCACGATCGTCCCCGAGCCCGAGGCGAGCACGAGGATCGACGCGAGCACCGTCCCGATGCACGGCGCCGCGCACACGGCGAAGGCGCCGCCGAGGAGCGCGTTCGAGCCGCGCCGGCGCGCGCTCTGCAGCAGCCCCGGCGCGACGGCGCGCTCGGGCCACGGCAGGAGGCCGATGAACGCGAGGCCGAGCACGACGAGCACGAAGCCGGCGATCTTCAGCTGCGCCGCCTTGTCGACGGCGCTCCCGACCGCGGCCGCGCCGGCGCCGAGCGCGACGAACACGACCGTGAAGCCGAGGATGAACGGCACGCTCGCGAGCAGGACGCGCCTGCCCGCACCGCGCTCGCCGAGCCGGTCGACCTCGACCGCGGAGATCGCCGACAGGTAGCCCGGCACCAGCGGCAGCACGCAGGGCGTCACGACGGACAGGAGACCGGCGAGGAACGCGATGGGGATCTTCTCGGCCATCGGCTACTCGAACCGTCCGAGCGCGTCGTCCACGCGGCGCTCGTCCTCCGGCGCGAGCTCGTCGGCCTGGGAGGATTCATCACGGGCTCCGCCGCCGCGCGACCAGTACCGCGCGCCGAAGGCGAGCGCAGCGGCGCCGAGCAGGATGCCGCCGATGGGGAGCACCCAGGCGAGCAGGTCGAACCCGTGCGTCTGCGGCGTCGAGAGGACGGTCGGCCCGAACTCGGCGACCATCGCGTCCAGGATCTGCTGCTCGCTCTGACAGCGCGCGATCCGGCGGGCGACCTCCGCCTTCAGCTCGTTCGCGAACGGCGAGTCGGATTCGTCGAGCGTCGTGTGGCACTGGATGCAGACGAGCTTCGTCTCGAGGCTCGCCTGGCTCGCGCGGGGCGTGCAGGCGAGTGCAGCGGGAGCAAGCGCGAGCGCCGTGACGGCGATCGCAAGCGCCCTCACGAGCGCAGCGCGCGCCGGATGCCCTCGTCGATCTTCTTGCGCGAGGCCTGGCCGGTGATGTGCGGGGGCACCACGCGCCCGCGCTTGTCGATGAAGAAGGTCTCCGGTACGCCGGTCACGCCCCAGGTGGTCCATGTCTTACCGATCGCGTCGCGGACGTTCGGATACGTGACCTTGTAGTGCTCGAGGTAGGCCCGCCCCGCGCTCTTCAGGTCCTGCGCGTCGACGCCGAGGAAGACGACGCCTTTCGCCGCCCACTCACGGGAGGCCTCGGCGACGTCGCGCGCCTCGAGCTTGCACGGATAGCAGGTCGACTGCCAGAAGTTGATCACGACGACCTTCCCGCGCAGGGAGGCGAGGCTCAGCTTCCCTTCGCCGTTCAGCCGCGGCAGCTCGAGCAGCGGCGCCGGCACCGCCTTCCCCTGGTCGATCTTGGTCGCCACACCGGGGCCGCTCTGGTGCACGAGATCCCAGACGAGCAGCCCGAGCAGGGAGAGCACGGCGGCGACTGCGGCTGCTCGAAGCGCGCGCATCAGACGACGAAGACGGTGGTCCCGATGTCGACGTGGTCGAACAGCCACTCCGCGTCCGGCACCTGCATCCGCACGCAGCCGTGCGACGCGCTGTAGCCGATCGACGCGGGGTTGTTCGTCCCGTGGATGCCGACGCCGGGTGCGTTGAGGCCCATCCAGCGTGTGCCGAGCGGGTTCGACGGCCCGGGCGGCACCGGCTTCAGGCCCTTCGCCCACGAGCTCGACGTCGGCGGGTACCACCACGGGTTCTCGTACTTGACGACGATGTGCCACTCGCCGCGCGGCGTCGGGTAGATCGCCTGTCCGGTCGCGACGCCGAAGGTGCGCCAGGGCTTCATGCCGTCGTAGAGGTAGAGGCGGTTCACCGAACGGTCGATCACGATCACGCTGGAGAAGGCGTCGGAGGAGATCGTCGGCGCGACGGCGACCGTGTGCACACGCACCGGCAGCCGCGAGTTGGAGCGGAGCGCAGCGATCACGCGCGCCGTCAGGCGCTTCGCGTTCAGCGTGCGGCCGGTCCGGTCCTTCGTGATGAACGGCTTGCCGTCCCGGAGCGTCAGGGTCGCGTCGACCGGGTTCCGCCGGTAGCGCTCGTGCACGGCCGTGACCCACGTGCGCACGGACGCGCCGTGCACGGCGACGACGACCGGGACGTTCGTGCCCGCCGTGGAGATGCGGGCGCGGGCGACGGCGGTCTCGATGTAGGCGGAGGCGAAATCACTCGGGTCGAGCACGAGGCGGCTCCGGTCGACGACGACCGCGAGCGGCCGCGTGAAGGCCGTGCGCACCGCCGCAACCGCCTCGCGCGGGCGGAGGCGGCCGACGCGGACGCCCGCGACGCGCACGCCGGCCGGGATCGTGCTCGGCAGCGTCGCCTTGGTCTTGGTCTTGGTCGTGGTCGTCGTGGTGGTGGCCGTCGTGGTGGTGGCCGTCGCCGCCGGCGCGGTCGTCGTGACGGCGGTCGTCGTGGTCGACGTCGACGTCTTCACCTCCGCGATCACCGCGCCCGAAAACGCGCCGGCGGCCACGAGGCCGAGCGCGAACAGCCAGAGAGCGTGCAGGTGCTTCACAGCGCAAGCAGTGTAGCCAGGGCCATTTCGGGATCGTCGGAGACGATCCCGTCCACGCCGGCATTTGTGAGGCGCGTCACGACGGCCGGGTCGTTGGCCGTCCAGGCCAGCACGGCGGCCCCCGCCCGGTGAGCGGCGGCGACCGCGGTGCGGCTGCACAGCGTGTGGTGGAGCGAGAGCGTGTTCGCGCGGGATTGCCGGAGCAGCACGGGGATCCGCAGCGGCATCGCCGAGCGCAGCGCCGCCGCTCCGCTTCGCTGCAGCGCTTGCGGCCAGCGGAGCCCGGAGACGCCGAGACGGTCGCGCGGGTACCCGATCGCGAGCGCAACGTCCGGCGCGAGCTGGGCGACCCGCCGGGACGTCGCCGCGTAGGCGGTGGACACGAGCGCGCGCCCGCGGAGATCGTGCCGGTCGATCGCCGCCACCACATCCTCCTCGTAGCCCGGCAGCTTCACGTCGACGTGCGCGCCGACGCCGCTCGCGGCGAGCAGCTCGAGCGCCTCGTCGAGCGTCAGCACCTCGCCGGGGCGCTCCGCCTCCGAGTGCGCGAGCACGAGACCGGGCGAGACGTCGAACTCGACGAGGTCGGCGCCCGAAGCGATCCCCGCCTCGAGCGCGGCACGCGTGTTCTCCGGCGCCACCGCGGCCGCGCCGCGGTGCCCGACGACGAGCGGGCGCGCGCCGTCGGCGCGGTGTAGGTCCAGCGCGCCCGCCGCGCGGTCCACGCCGTGCGCGCCTGCGGCAGGACGCAAGCTCATGTGCGACGGAGGACGACGATCGCGCAGTCGTCGGGGAGGTCGCCGCCCGCGTAGTCGCGACAGGCTGCGAGCAGCGCGTCGGCCAGCACCTGCGCCGGCTTCGTCGCGTGCGCGGCGAGCACATCGTCCATTCGCGGCGTGCCGAAGAGCTCGCGCCCGCGCCGCGACTCGATCACGCCGTCGGTGTAGAGCACGACGGAGCCGCCGGGCGGCAGCTCGGCGCCCACCTGGTCGTACTGCTGACCCTCGATGATCCCGAGCGCGATCCCGCCGAGCTCGAGCCCGGTGACGGTGCCGTCCGGACGGACGAGCCGCGGCTCGGGATGCCCGGCGCTCGCACAGAGCAGCTGCCCGTCCCGGTCGACCGTGAGGTACACCATCGTGATGAACTTGCCGACCGCGATCTCGCCGACGACGACCTCGTTCGCGTGCGCGAGGAAATCCGACGGCTCGGAATGCTCGCGCGCGAGCGAGCGGAAGACGAACTTCGCCATCGCCATGTCGGCGGTGGCGTCGATGCCGTGCCCGGTGACGTCGCCGAGCACGACGGCGAGCCGGTCGTCGGGGAGCTCCATGAAGTCGAACACGTCGCCGCCGACGTCGACATGCGCCGCGGACTCGTAGACGGTCCCGATCTCCAGTCCGGGGACGAGCGGAAGCTCCCGTGGGAGCAGCGACTGCTGCATCGTCTCCGCGAACGCCTTCTGCTGCTGGTAGAGGCGCGCGTTGTCGATCGCGAGCGCGGCCTGCTGCGCGATCGTCCCTGCCGTGCTCAGCGTCTCGGCGTCGATCGGCCGCGCCGGGTCGAGGCAGAGGATCGTCAGCTGTGCGAGCAGCTCGGTCGGCGTCGCGATCGGCAGCAGCGCGGCGGTCGAGCCCTTCTCGAGGAACGGGATCAGCAGCTCGTGCGCGCCCCCGAGACGCCGTGCCGTCGCGACGTCGAGCGCGAGCGGGCTGGTCGTGCGCGGAGGTCGCGGCTGCGGCCGCCAGAGGATCCCGGTCACGGCGCCGTCCAGGCGCGTGTCCGCGACGTGCACCGCCCGCGGCACGAAGACGTCGCCGCGCTCGTCCGGCACGCGAATCACGGCGGCGTCGACCGCGAGCACGTCGACGATCGTCGACGTCACCGTCTCGAGCGTGCGTTCGAGCGACAGGCTCTGCGCGAACGAGCGCGAGATCTCGTAGAGCGCGTTCACCTGCCGTGAGGTCTGCCGTTCCGACTCGAGCACGTCCCCGAGCCGCTCGCCGAGCTCCGTCGCGCGCTCGTGCAGCCGTGCGTTCTGCACGGCGACGGCGAGCTGCGCGCCGAGCGCTGTGAGCAACGCGGTGTCGCTCGCACCGAGCGCGCGCCGGCCCGGGTACGTGACGAGCAGCCCGATCGACTCGTCGCGCACGCGCAGCGGCACGCCGAGCGCGCCGCTCTGGCCGGCGGCGACGAGCGCCGCGCGGGTCGCGCCGAGCGCGACGTCGGTGTCGTATGTGCGCGCGTGGATCGCCGAGCGCGCGCGCAGCGGTCCCGAGAGCGCGTCCTGCAGGCGCGCCGCGACCTCCTCGTGGCCCGGGGCGAGACCGCGGCCGGCGGCGGTGAAGAGCCTGCCGTGCTCGCGGAGGTAGACGCCCACCTGCTCGACCTGCAGCAGATCCGCGATGCGGTCGACCGCCGTCTCCAGCGTATGCGCGAGCGAGAGGCGCGCGATCGCCTCGCCGACGACCTCGAGCAGCGCGCGCGTGCGCTCGAGCTCGAGCTCGACGTCGGCGGCGCGCTCGGCCGAGCGGAGCGCATGGGTCGCGCGCGCCGCGAAGGCAGCGAGCGCAGGCAGGTCCGCCTCGCTCGGAACGAGATCCTCGCTGTAGAAGAGCTGCAGCGCGGCGAACGGCGGCTGGCCGAGCGGCAGCGTGGCGGCGTGCGTGGCCCGGCCGGGGAGCCCGGGCTCGTGGACGATCGCGGTCGGCCGCCATTCCTCGACCGCCTGGGCCACGAGCTCCGCAGCGCGGTCGAGGCCGGACTCCGTCGGCCCGAGCGACGCGATCAGCTCGCGCGCGCTCTCGGGGCCGACCCGCCAGAGCGCGCCGCCGCGGGCGCCGGTCGTCTCGACGGCGAGCCGGACCGCCTGGCGCGCGGCGCGATCGGGCTCGCCGCCGGCGGCGAGCGCGTCACCCGCGAGCTCGAGCCACTTGGCGCGGCTGCCCGGCCCGCCGCCGTCCGTGCCGAGCGTGCGCACTGCGAGCGCGACCTGCGCGGCGACGAGCTCCGCGAAGCCGCGCTCGTCGGCGCTGAAGTCGTCGGCGAGGCGCACGAGCTCGACCGAGCCGACGATGCGGCCGGCCGCACGCGCGGGCAGCGCGAGCGTTCCCGACGCCCGTGCGCGCTCGGCGGCGCGCCGCGTCGCCTCGGGGATCTCGCCGGCGGCGACGACGTCGCAATCGGTCCGCGTGCCGGCGATCTCCGCGCCGAGCGACGATCCTTCGGGCGCGAGTGCCCGCGCGACGAGGTGGCCGTCCGTGTCGAGGACCCGCACGACCGCGAGGTCGGCGCGCGTCGCGTCGGCCGCCGCGCGCGCGAGCGCGTCGAGCGCCGTGCGCAGGTCGCCGCACGCGGCGACCTCCGCCGCCGCCCGCGCCACCGATTCGACAGGCAGCAGCTGGGTCTCGACGACCATCGTGAGGGAGATAGTGCCTGGATGCCCGGTTGCTAGGTCGACGTCGGACGTCCTGAAGTCGGAGCATCTGAGTGCAGAGCATCTAAACTGCGCTGATGGCAGAGCCCGCCCAGCTACCGGACGAGCCGCCCTCGCTCGACCCCCGCGCGATCGAGCGCAACTACCACCGCGAACGTGCACGACGGCGCGCACGCGTCGATCGCCGGAGCGCGGCCAAGCGGTCGAACATCCGCTTCTGGATCACGCTGCTCGTGCTCGCGTTCCTGACAGCGTTCACGATCCTCGCCGCGTGGCACGAAGTGCAGCAGCTGTTCGGGGTCTGACCTCTCCTATTGCATCCGGACGCGCCGGCTGAACGAAAGCCACGCCGGCCGCTCCCAGGACGTTCCCCCGCACATCGGGCACCGTGGGAGTGTCGCGTTCACGGTGACGCCGTAACCGCAGTCGGCACAGTGATAGACGCCGTTCGCCGTGCTGCCGGCGACCCAGAACTCGACGAAGTCGCCGGTGCCGGTGCCTTCCTCCTGAGCCCGATCGAGCATCAGTCCCCCTCTTCCCCGGCCCCACCGTTTCCTTGCCGACCGGAGTGATCCCCATAATAGCGGCGTGGAAACCCCCGACTTCTTCGAGATCGAGGCGCCAGGCACCGGCCCGCGCCCGCCGCAGGACTCCATTCACCCCGAGCCTGCCGAAGGCCTCTGGGCGGCCGGCGAGCGGGTGACCGCCGTCGCCGGGCTCGTACTCGCGCTCTCCTCCTTCATGGGCTGGTACTCCGGCTCCGGTGTCGGCGTCAAGCTGTCCGTGATCGGCTGGAACAGCGGGGTGCTCGGCAAGCTCGTCTTCTTCGTCGGCCTGGCCGTGCTCGCCCTCGTCGTCCTGCACGAGCTCGGGTTCGAGCTGCCGCCGTCGGTGCCCGAGAGCCTGATCGTGCTCGCGCTCGGTGCGCTCGGCACGATCTTCGTCCTGATCCGGCTGATCTCGATCCCGGACGCCGTCCTGCCCGCCGACGGACGCGGCATCGGCATCTGGATCGCGCTCATCGCGGCGCTCGGAGTGATCGGGGGCGGATTGCTCCGCGCGGCCGAAGAGCTCTGACGCCCGATCTGCGCGCGAGCGCGACGAGCGCCCACCCGAGGGCGACCCCGAGCAGCGCGCCCGCGAGCACGTCCGTCGGGTAGTGCATCGCGTTGTAGACGCGTGAGAGCGCGATCAGCGCGGCGAGCGCGAACACGAACGGCCGCAGGCGCGGCGCGTAGGACGAGAGCACGGTCGCGCACGCGAAGCTCGTGAGCGCATGTCCCGACGGGAACGAGTGCGTCGTCGACGGCGGTCCGAGCTGGTGCTCGAAGGGGCGGTGCCGCGCCACGATCGTCTTGCCGAAGTCCGAGAGCGCTTCGCCGAGCGCGACCGCGACGAGCGTCAGCAGCAGGATGCCCGGCCGGCGCTGGAGCAGCGCGATCACGAGCGCGATCGCGATCCAGACGAGGCCGGCGCGGCCGATCCACGACAGGCCGATGAAGACTCGGTCGAGCACCGGCGACCGCTGCAGGACGAGCCAGTGCTCGAGGTGCTTCTCCCAGGTCATGCCCGGGCGCCTCGGCTACGCGGGGACGAGCTGCTTCGCGCGCTCGATCAGCTGCTGCGGGTCGAACGGCTTGCCGACGAAGCCGCGCGCGCCGCGCTCCTCGGCCTCGCCCGCCGAGGTGGCGTCGATCTGGCCGCTGAACATGATCACGGGGATCGAGCCGTGGCGCTCCTGCATCCGCTGCAGCATCTGCCAGCCGTCGACCCCCGGCATCACGACGTCCAGCAGGACGAGCTCGGGCGCCTGGTCCTCGATCGCCTCGAGCGCCTCCTCGGCGCTCGACGCCTCGCGCACCGAGTAGCCCTCCATCTCCAGGTTGACGCGCATGAACTCGCGCAGGCGCTCGTCGTCGTCGACCACGAGCACGAGCGGGCCGCCGGTGCGGCCGCCCGGCCCGGAGCGGTCGAGGAACGCCTCGAGGTCGCGACGCCGGTAGCGGCGGTGGCCGCCGGGGGTGTAGAAGGCGGGCACGCGGCCCTGGTCGGACCACTTCCGGATCGTCGACTGCGCGACGCCGAGGAACTTCGCCGCCTGCCCCAGCGTCAGCCAGTCAGGCTCGCCGGTCGGCGCTCGTCTTCCGGGGTACGCCATAGCCGCAAAAGTAGCCAAAACTGCCGCTACCTAAACCGATTATTTGTTCTGGACCGTCACCGTCACGGTTGTGCGGGCGGCGGGCGCCAGGGGAAGCGGACGGAGCGTCCGGATCAGCGTCTGCTGCTTTCCGGGCTCCGGGTTGTCGCCGAGTGCCTTGCCGAGAGCGATCCCGACGACGAAGACCGCGACCGCCGCGGCGGCGAGGGCAGCCCTTCTCACGGGCGGTAGTCGACCGCGCCGCGGGCGTACGCGTGGAAGGCAGCGTCGGCGATGGTGCCCGCCCCGACGGTGGGCGGCGCCTCGGGATCGGCCGCGTCGAGCAGCTCGAGCGCCCACTCGTCCGCCCCGTCGTAGGCCGCGGCGAGCTCCGCAAGCGTGAACACCTGGCCGACGCGCTTCCGGAGCCCCGCGAGGACGACCTCGACCTGGCCGGTCAGGCGCCCGTAGCGCGGCTGGTCGGCGCGCGCCTGCTCGACGCGGCGGTTTCCGTCCTGCCACTGCTGGCGTGCGAGGTCGACGTCCACGGTCAGGGAGTACAGCAGGAGTCGGGCCAGAGGGCGGGCAGCTCTTCGAGGATCCGGTCGCCGAGCTCGTAGCCCGGCCGGGCGAGTGCGAACGCGGCGTGCGCGTGCAGGCACTTCAGGCTGCCGCCGCGCGTCGCGCCGCCGATCCCCATGTCGAGCTCGGGGCGGATGCGGCGCTGCTCGGCCTGCGCCTCCGCGAGGCTGCGCGCGAGCTCGCCGTCCTCCTGCGCGGCGCGCGACCACCGTTCGACGCCGCCGGCAGCCTCGAGCCGCGAGATCGCCGCGACCAGGTGCCTGCAGGTGACGTAGTACTGGGTCGGGAACGGCCGCCCGTCGTCGTCGAAGGCCGCCTGCTCGGTGATGCCCGGCTTGCCGAACGGACAGCGGACCGCGACGCGCACGAAAGCGCGCGGGCGGCGCCCGAGCTGCCGCTCGACGAGCTCGATGTCCTCCACCAGCGGGACGCTAGTCGTTAGTGGTGCTTGCGCCAGGCGGGGATGTTGCGAACGATGAAGAGCTGCTCGCCCGGCTTCACCAGCCCGAGCCTGCGCGCCTCTCGCACCAGCTGGCCTCCCGTGCCTGCCTGCGCGATCCGCTGCTTGAGCTTGGCGCGCTCCTCGCGCAGCGCGCGCACCTCGGCGTTGCGGGCCTTCAGCTCGCGATTCGTCCGCATGTACGACTGCGTCGGCTTCCAGTAGAGAAAGCCGACGAGCACGAGGCCGCCGATCGCGAGGAGGCGGGTGGGCCGCAGGCGGAGCACGCCGCTCCCTTCGCGCAGCGCCTGCGAACTCCTACGCGCGCCGCACCGCGACGATGCACGCCATGTCGGGCGTGACGAGGATCTCGGTGGCCTCCACGCGCGGGTCGAGCAGCAGCGCCTCGCGCGTGCGATCGCCCTCGGTGGCGCCGCCGGGCGTGAGATCGTCCTTCACCAGGATCCCGCCGGGTGCCAGCAGGTCGATCACGCTGCCGTAGTCGCCGCCACCGTCGGCGAAGAGTGCGTCGAACGGGCCTCGCTGCGGCAGGTGGTCGCGCCAGTCGCCCTCGAGTACCTCGGCGGGCGTGCCGGCGAGCAGCTCGCGGGCACGGGCGGCGCGCTCCGGGTCGAGCTCGATGGTGACGAACGTCGCGCCCGGCGGCAGCGCGGCCGCGATCTCCTTCGCCCCGTCGCCGTAGCTCGTCCCGATCTCGGCAACCTTGCCGTTCGGCTTCGACGCGACGAGTGTCGCGACGAGCCGCTGCACCTCGGGTATCGAATACGCGCCTGCGGTCATGCGAAAAGCCGCAATCTGATTCGGCTTCGCCGAATCAGATTGCAGAAGTTCACGCGACGTCGACCTTGATCACATTCGTCGACCCTGGCAGGTTGACCGCGGTGCCCGCCGTGAGCACGATGCGGTCGCCAGGATCGACCGAGCCGCTGTTCAGCGCGGACTCGATCGAGCGTGACCAGAGGTCCTCGACGTCGTCGCTCTGCGGCATCAGCACCGGCGTCACGCCCCACTCGAGCGCCATCTGCTGCACGGCGGTCTGGTGATGCGACAGGCCGACGATCGGGCGGCGCGGGCGCAGGCGCGCGACCGCCGAGGCAGTGCGGCCGGTGAACGTCGGCACGAGGATCGCGCGCGCCCCGAGCGCCTCCGCGAGGTCGCAGGCGGCGTTCGACATCGCGCGGCCGACGGTCGTCTCCTCGCCGGGCTCCGGCATCTGGTGGCGGTAGCCCATCGACGGCTCGACCGCGCGGGCGATCGTGTCCATCGTGCGCACCGACTGCACCGGGTAGTTGCCGGTCGCCGTCTCCGCCGAGAGCATGATCGCCGAGGTCCCGTCGAGGATCGCGTTCGCGACGTCGCTCGCCTCTGCGCGCGTCGGCTCGGCGTGCTCGATCATCGACTCGAGCATCTGCGTCGCGGTGATCACCGGCTTCCCGACCTCGAGGCAGCGCAGGATGATCCGCTTTTGCAGCAGCGGGACCGTCGCCGCGCCGATCTCGACGCCGAGGTCGCCGCGCGCGACCATCACCGCGTCGGCCTCCCGCAGCACGTCCTCGAACGCCTCGATCGCCTCGGCCTTCTCGATCTTCGCGATCACGCGTGCCGGCGAG
>Ga0136846_1233263_pt1 | contig 13643 bp, 9 predicted proteins | sample HopSoiMetagenom2_FD_96841 | JGI IMG/M metagenome (GOLD analysis project Ga0136846, IMG submission 96841) | Grasslands soil microbial communities from Hopland, California, USA - 2 Assembly 2016 (version 4) | ecosystem: Environmental > Terrestrial > Soil > Grasslands | place: USA: Hopland... | reverse complement strand
GCGGTCTATGGGCTTAAGGCGGATAGTCCGCGGCAGGCGCACGCGATTACGGACGCAACGGTCGCGAAGAAGGTCGCTAACAGCAAGCGTCTACGGTCCGTTTACATTGACGGGGGAAGCACCTATCGCTTCAGTCTTGGATGGCAGTACGTTCTGCTTGAACCCATGGATCTTGTCACGCTCACCGATGCGAACCTTGGCCTCAGCAAACATCCCGTTCGCATCACTTCCATAAAGGAGAACGAGGCCGGCGAGCTCGACTTCGAAGCGGAAGACTTTCCGTGGGGCACAGCGACTCCGACGGCGTATCCGTACTCGGCCGGCGCGGGCTTTGCTCCGAATCAGCAGGCGGATCCAGGGACGGTGAATCCTCCGATCATCTTTGAGCCGAACAACCGGCTTACGGGCGGCGCGCAGACAGGTTTCGAGATCTGGATTGCAGTCTCCGGAGTAAGTGCCAATTGGGGCGGCTGCAATGTCTGGCTATCGCTCGACAATGCGACCTATCGCCGTGTCGGGACCATCCACGGCAGCGCACGCATGGGAGTGCTCACCGCGGCGCTCGCATCGGCGTCTGACCCTGATACATCACACACCCTTTCCGTCGATCTGTCGCAGAGCTTTGGAACGTTGAGTTCCGGCACAGTGAGCGATGCGGATAACTGGCGCACGGCATGCCTGATCTATGACGGCTCGGGCGCTTACGAGGTCATCGCGTACCAGACGATGAACCTCACTTCGGCGTTCCATTACACCTCGAATGCATACCTGCGGCGGGGTGCGTTCTCGACTCCGATCGCGAGCCATCTGAATGGAGCGCAATTCCTCAGGCTGGACGATGCGATCTTCGATTGGTCGTACGATCCAACGCTGATCGGCCAGACGGTTTACTTCAAGCTGACGAGCTTCAACAAGTTCGAGTTGATGGAGCAGTCGCTCGCAAATGTGAGCGCGTACACATACGTCGTGCTCGGGCAATCGGGAAGCACGGGGCTGATTCACACCAAAGATGTTGGCTTCGTGGGCAAGACATTAGCAGCCGGCGTCTATGTCGACGTGAACAACTTTTCGCTGTCCGGCATCCTGGCAGGCGATCACGTTTCAGTGAGCCCGGTGGGCAATATCACCGGAACGGGTTGGGATACGGTCTCAGTGACCGCGAATGTTCCCGCGTCGGGACAGTTCAACATCATCATCAACAATCCGTCGGGGGCAGGGAAAACGCTGCCTACGCAGTTGTTCACGCTCAGGTACTTCCATTGAAAGAAGCGCAGAGTTGACATCACAATCGACTTCAGCTTATTGGCGCAACATCACGATTGTACGATTTACGGCACTCGCAGCGTCAATGAGTGAAATCGCCTGTTTTCGTCCGATTCACAAGGATTGGTGCTATGTGACCCACATCGGGAATACCCGCTTTATTAGCCACTCGCCATTCAGACGCGTGAGCAGGTAGAGCTCTCCACCGCCGCCGTTCTCCGATACTCCCGAGCTGACATGAACCAAGGCATACTGCTTCGCATGGTCGAATGCCACTCTGGAGAAGGTCAACAACTCAGCATCGTCTCCAAATACTCGATGGAACTGTGACCATCTCTTAGCGAGGTCATTGCTGGAAAATATCCGTTTGATCTGCGCGGGAGAACTAAAAACCAGCAGTTTCGACGCATTGATCAGCGAGGGAATGCTGCAAGGGCGACTCAGCTTGACGTTGTAATCCTGTTCGAGTTCGTGCTGTCGAACCTCTGGAACAATCGGTGCGGGACTAGGCACCGAAACGGTGCTACCGCTCGGAGCCGCGTTTAGTTGTGGAAGTAATTCCGATGTTTCATCTCGCAAAAGCAGATCACGCAAGGTGAAGGTTCGTGCAAAATGCGAACTATCGGTTCTGCTTTCGACAACCAATGCTGAACGCGAATGCGCAGAAATCTCTTGCAGAACGGTTGCCAACACAGTCCGCTCCTCTTGACCTACGGAGCAATTGCTCGAAGCAGCGACTAAGGTTTGCACAAAAGCTCCGAATATTAACCACGCTCCGAGCACGGCGACACGAACAGCACTTCTGTCCATGCAGGAATGATACCCAAGAGGGAATGAACACTGCCAAGCCGCTTCATTCCTCATAACAACTGAGCCGCTTAGCAGCTTAGGAGCTTAGAAGCTCAGGAGCTTTCTGTTCCATGATGAAACTATTCGGAAGCCTCGCATTCGTGTGTCTTGTTCTTACTCCACACGCACAGAACTGCACTAGCGTTTCCGCTTTCGCGCCTCCGGCGCTGGTGCAACGTAACTCAAATCGTTTGTGCAGGTTTTTCCGGCCAATTCGCTTAGCAGCTTAAGAGCTTAGAAGCTCAGGAGCTTCCTCCATGAACAAAATTCTGGGAACGCTTGCATTCGTGTGTCTGGCAGTGTGCGGCTTCGCGCAGAACTGGACCGCGGTGTCGGCGTCGAACATCACAGATCTGAATCAGCAGAGGCTCGCCGCCGGAAGCATGTGCTTCCTGGGGACCGATCAGAACGATATCCCGATCAGCTTCGAAGTCGGCGGCGGTGGGCAGGTGCTGGCGCGTCCGTTCTGTGTGACCGTCACAAACGGCGCCTCCGCGGCATTGACCGTGCCCAATCCGCAGAACACGCAGCCTCAGGGCATCTATTACCGCGTGACCGTGACGGACTCGAGCACTGGCCAGGTCGTGCTGCGCTATCTCGGCGTGTCCTTCAGTGGCGCGAGTTTCAATCTGGATCAGTATGCTCCGCAGTATCCCGGCTTGTTCACGGCGCCCGGGTCGATCAGCACTCCCGGCAACTTCACCGTGAATGGGAACCTGACGGTCACCGGCAGCATCAGCGGGACCTACATCTTCGGAAGTTCGGCGTTCTCTGCTCTCAATGCCGCGGGCGCTTATGGAACGTTTCAGAATGTGAGCGACAAGCAGCGCGGCGTTTTCATTCAGAACTTCCTTCAGACGCACTGGATCCCGATCTCACCCTGGCTGAACCTCGATCAGTTCACCAAGGGCGATGCTATTTACCTGAACGCGGCCTGCAGCTCGACGAACACCAGCTATACCGTGACCTGTTCGGGCGCGACCTTTAGCGGCGCGACCGATGTGGGAAAGCTGGTTGTACTCTTTGGCGCGCGCGCCAATGGATCGGGAGCGACGGCGACAACAACGCTCTCGAGCGGTGCCATCACCACGCCCAGCGTGACTGCAGCGGGCTCCGGTTATCTAACGCGGCCAACTGCGACGGTTAGCGGTCTGACCTGCACATATGTTCCAGAGCTAAAGGTCAATCTCTCCGGATCGAACTACTCGACCGGCAACACGGTGTCGTCAATCACCGTGGTCTACGCCGGCTCGGGCTGCACGGGCACGCCGACGATCACCATCACCGCTGGTCCAACGCTTGCGCTTGCGGGCACGATCGCCAGTGTGACGAACGCGACGACGATTGTTCTCACGACCAACATCGCACCCTCAGTCACGGCGAGCAGCTTGTCAATCCTTTATGGATCGGACGACACATCGAACATCAACTCCGCTCTGCAGGCGCTGGCGCCGAACACCGATCAGGGACTGAATCCGATCGCGGTCTACTGCGGGCGGCTGTACATGACGTCGGGTGCCATCAACATCCAGAACAAAGCTCTCGAGCTGATGTCGCCCGGTCCAGGAAACCTGAGCTCGGCTGCAGCACAGCAGGGCTGCAGCTTCTTCCTCGCGAACACGAACTACTCGTCTCCGACCGACGCTGTCTACATGGCTGGGGCCGTGTTCAGCAGCCTGAAGGGTGTCCACATCTACGGCGTCTCGGGCAATAAGCAGCGCGCGGCGGTGCGGCTGCAGCAGGCCGGAACGGGGCAGAATCACAACACGCAGTACAACCGGTTTCTCGACAACATTATTGGGCCCTGGTACACGGGCGGCGCCAACGGCAGCGATCCCGAGGCCAACAGCTGCTTCACCGGCTCATTCACGCTGAATCAGTGCGCGCAGTTCCAGTACGGCTATTTCTTCGATCAGCCCAACGCGAACAACGATCAGATGATGTTCGCCAATGACATGGTCGTGGGCACCGATATCGGTTTCTACCAGTTCGCCAATCAGTCGGCTGAGCTCCTGCTCGATCGCTATATGTGCTTTGGCTGCGCAGTCGGGATCAAGGCCAACGCCAACATCGTAGTGCGCGATGCCGACATATCGAACGCCTCCGACTGCGACATCGTGCTGGGCGACACCGCCTACAACGGGAACAACCTTGGAATCGTGCTTGACCTGCAGCACTACAGCTCAGAAGCCGGGCACCGCTTCCTCTGCGGCGATGCGCAGACCTCCGCCGTCGACAACATCTCCATCTTCTTTCACGGCCAGATCATCGATTTCAGCGGCATGAACTTCGGGCCAAACATCTCGGTCGCGGGCGATCAGAACGTGATGCCCAACATCCTCGGAGTGCTGCCGGCGACGACTGCGCCTATCAACATGAACTGGTATGTGGCGGGCGCGGCGAATGGTCCCAACCTGGTGCAGAACGGGGCGGACGTTTCAGCCAATGTGAATGATCCGCCGATCGCGAACTTCAAGAACCTGCAACTGACCTATCCGGACTTCCGCCACTCGCAATGGGTCAAGCGGGACTGGACAACCAACGTCGGACAGGGCCAGCGCTGCCACACCGACATGATTTACTTCGGTGGCTCGCCGGATTCGATCGAGTGCAATAACACCACGGTCCTTGGAAAACAGAGGATCTTCGGACATCTGAAGGTCAACGCGATCGGCGCGCCGAGCTCGCCGACGTGCACCAAGCTCTCAGGATCAGGCGCCACGACATACTTCTACAAGATCGCTGGCGTGGTGGCCGGAATCACCGGTCCGGCGTCGACGGAGACGAGCTGCGCCAGCCAGGCGGCTTCGCTGTCGGCGTCGGCTATCAATCAGGCCTGCGCTGTGCCGATCGCCGGCGCGCAGCGATATGCAATTTATCAGTCGACCACCACGGGTACCGAGAAGCTGCTTGCCACGGTTGATGCCGATGGCATGGTTCCAGGAGGCAGCAATACGGTCTGCTACAACGACCAGGTGGGCGGCGCGGCGGGCGCGAATCCTCTCAGCGTCGATAACACCGGTGGCGGCGATTTCCAAGGTCCCATTACGGCACAGGGCCTGACACTCACCGGCGGCGCGCCACTTGCGGTTCCATCGCTGAACATCAACGGCGATGGGAACATGACGAAGAACCCGCGTATCAGCTGGACCGGTTATCTCGGAGCAACGAGCAATAGTTCCAACGTCGTGTTCTCGCAATGGACCAACAGCACTCCGCTGAAGGTCACGACCATCAACGTGATCGCGCTCTCTGCTCCCGCCGGCTGCACCACAATTCCGCAGTTCTTCGTGCATGACGTAGCCCAGAGCACGAACAGCACAGCCGCAACCATCGCCAACGGTTCCGGCTCGGGCTCGGCGACAGGGCTTAGCTTCTCCGTCAACGCTGGAGACACCATTCAGCTCACGTACACCGCCGCGGGCTGCACCACGCAGGCGCAGCTCATCAACGCGAGCGTCGAAGTCGAACCACAGTAAGAAGGAAGAATCGGGTGATCGGGTGATCGGCGGAAGTGAAAACAGGAGCTGCGATGAATTTAAGCAGTAGGAAATTGAAAGCTCGCGAGGGTGAGCGCCGCGTTCAGCTATTTAGTGGATGGTTGAAAGTGAACGCACATACCGTGGTGGTAATAGGAGTTCTCGTCGGCGGATGGATCGCGAATTTCGCTACGCTCTCGGCGCGCATGGCCGACGTGGAGCGAGCCGGAAGCAAGTTGGAACAGCGCTTCGATCGCGATGTAGTTCCGCGGCAGGAGCAGGAGGTGCGCGAGCGCATGCTCGATCAACGACTCGAACAGATGCAGCGAAGCCTCGACGCGATCCAACAGGAGTTGCGCCGGCAGCGGCGCTAGAAGCAATATGGCCAACTTCGAGGACGCAATCAAATTGGTACTGCGCAACGAAGATCCGCATCTGAGCGGCATCGTGACCGAAGACTCTGGTGGGCGCACGCGTTTCGGCATCGCGGAGCGCTTTCATCCGGAGTTGGGTGAGGAATTCTATTTTGGTTGGACGGATGCTGCGCTGGAAGCAGCTCGGGATATCTATCGTCTGGAGTATTGGCGAGCCATTCGCGGTGACGGCATTCTGGATCAGCGCATTGCCACCAAGATGCTCGACATGGCGGTGAACATGGGAGTCCGGCAGGCGATTGTGCTCTGCCAACGTGCGGTAAACGGTCTAAGACAGATTCACCTGGCCGAGGATGGAGTCTGCGGTCCGCAGACGCTCGCCGCGATCAATGGTTGCGACTCAAGTGCCTTGACGGCACACCTGCGCGAAGCTTGCGCCTGTTTTTATCAGCATCTCGCTGCAGTCAGACCGGAAGCTCAGCAGTATCTGCACGGCTGGCTCGCGAGAGCCAGAGCCTAGGTGTATGCCATCCGTGAGACGCGGCCTGCTGCGTCTCTACTAATTCTGCTATGAACTCACACAAACTTTATCTTTCGCTTTTCCCTGTCGTCTGCGTAGGAGCCGTGATCGCCGGCATCGCCTGGCGTGATCACGTACGCGATGAGGCCCGGCGCGACGCAGTACTCGAAACTCAGAGGTCTGACATCGCTGGACTGCAACAACGCATGGCGACCGCCCGTAACGAAGTCGCTGCGAAAATCGCCGACATAACGCACCAGCGAAGGACGCTGCCAGTGGCTCCGGCGCGCGCTCCGGAAATAATCCGCGAACTCGTGCCGATGCAGTCTGCCATCCGACAGACGGCGCCGCTCACCTCGCACTCTCCACCCGATGCGCCGAGCGCCATCATCACCAAGCAGCAGGAAGTCGAATTGGCGCAGTACGCGCTCACCTGTAAGGAGTGCACACTCGAGCGCGATCAGCTCCGCGTCGAGGTCAAGGACCAGCAGGAAATCATTTCGCGGCAGCAGATCGAGATCGAGGCCGCGAAAAAGTCAGCCAAGGGCGGTACGGTTTGGCAGCGCACGGTCAGGATCGCAAAGTGGGGCGCCATTTTCGGCGGATTGGGATACGCGATCGGAAGGACACAACGATGACAAAGTTTACCGAAGCGGTTCAGGAGCTTTTCGGTGTATTCAGCGCTGTCGTGGGAGTACTGAATACTGTCCACATCAACGTATGGGCGATTCTTCTGGTGCTGCTTGCGGTGGGCTTGTACCACGACGGGAAAGATAATGCAGCCCTGGCCATCGTCACCGGAGCATTCGCCATGCTGCAGTCAGGACGCGCGACAGGGAGCGAGAGCAAAGACAAGCAGTGAGGAAGCGATAAGCGATAAGCAATAAGCGATAAGCGATGAGCAATAAGCAATAAGCGATGAGCGATAAGCAACGAGCACGTCAGAGTCACCGGCTTCATGGATTTGTCGCGCAGAACGAATCGCAGGCAACGTTGACACAACGCTGACAGTTAATTGTCGAGCGCCTTCATATTATCTAATAGATATACTAGTATCATCACACTACATCTTGTGGATTGACGAACAAAAGGCGAATATATAGCCTTTGGGTCACTCGCAATTGGCCACTGGCGAGGCTGGTTGCGGAGAAGAAGCGCTAGCAGAGCCGGTTCACACCGAGGCCGGCCGGAAGGGCAGACCAGACCATGCACCGCACAGTCCACGCAAAACTTACTTTCGCACAAGCCGCCGAGGCATGGATCGACTCACGCACGATGGCGCCGGGGAGCCGGGCTCGTTATGTATCTCCACGCACGTTGTCTGATCTACAGCAGTACATCCGCGCACTGAATCGCAAGTTCGGGGCAGTGCCGCTCAAGAAGATTCACATCGGCCTGGTGCGCGAGTATCAGAGGGAGCGCGCGCAAACCTGCGGCGCAAACAAGATCAACCAGGAACTCGGCACGCTGGTGCGCATCATGAAAGGCGCCTGCGCGTGGAAGCGCGTTCTGGAACAGTGCTACGAGCCTCTGCAGCGCGAAGAAACCGACATCGGCCGTGCCATGACTCCCGAGGAGCAGGAACGCTATTTGAAGGTAGCTTCCAGCCGCGAGGAGTGGCACTTCGTCTACCACTATGCTTTGCTCGCGCTCGCGACGTCGGCTTCAAATTGCGAGATGCGCGGACTACGCCTGGGCGACGTAAATCTCTACAGCAAGGTGCTGCACATTCGTCGCGAGCATGCAAAGAATCGATACCGCATCCGCACGATTCCCATGCATGACGAAGCAGTGTGGGCTGCGACTCGGCTGATTGAGCGCGCGCGGACTCTGGGCGCGGTGAGCCCGCATCATTACCTAATGCCCTTTCGCGTAGCCCCGCACCAGTGGGATCTCGACCGTCCAATGTCGAACAGCGGCATCCGCAAAGCCTGGGAGGCCGTCCGCAAGGCGGCAGATGTTCCCTGGCTGCGAATTCACGACTTGCGGCACACAGCAGTCACCCGCATGGCCGAAGCCGGCGTTCCCATTCCGGTAATTCTCAGCATGGCCGGACACATCAGCGTACGTATGCAGCAGCACTACACGTCGGTCAGCGAATTCGCAAAGCGGCGCGCGGTGCAAGCTGCGTTCGGAGCCGGAAACTACATGGTATCCGGTGGACGGCTGGTAGGTGAGGAGCCAAAAGCCCGGCGTCGTCGTAAACCCGCAAAGCGACCCGCTACTGCTGCAACCTCAGGCTCGAATACGCCAGAAGATCACTTTGTACTTCGGCGCGGGATCTCCTGATGTCATTGATCTTTCTCCCTTAACTCTCCTCGCCGTCCGCCATGTGCGGACGGCATTTTTGTTATGTAAGACGATTTACACTGCTGGCCTATGTATTGGCCCACTGCCGTCTTTTTCCTCTTCTTTGCTTCTACTTGCTTTGCTGCCGCACCGACCGGGATTCCTCGCGAGCTGGCGCGCGAGCGAGCGCAGATGATCTCCGCTCTGCGTTACCACTTGTTCTTCAGACTCGTGCCACACGCTTCCAGCACTGTCGGGCGCGAGGAGCTTGCTTTCAAGTTGAAATCAGCAACTCCGCTGTTGGTCGATTATCGCGAAGGCACCGTAAGCAAAGTGGAAGTCAATAGCGACACAGTGCCGGTTCAGCAGCAGAACGGGCACATCCTGCTTCCAGCGGAAAAGCTTCGGGCGGGCGAGAACCGCGTCATATTCGAGTTCGAGTCACCAGTTGCGCCTGCAGGTAAGGCAATTACTCGATATGAAGACAAGGATGATGGGAGCGAGTACGTCTACACGCTCTTTGTGCCGATGGACGCGAGCATGGCCTTTCCTTGCTTCGATCAGCCGGATCTGAAAGGACGCTTCAAGCTCGAAATCGAGGTTCCCGGCAATTGGACGGTCATCTCAAATACGCCAGTAAGTGGCGGCGACCGCGAGAGTCGAACTCGATATTACTTTCTCGAAACTCAGCCGATTAGCACGTATCTGTTCGCGTTTGCCGCAGGGCCGTTCCGCAAGGTGCATGACACACCCGGATTGCCCGGAGTCTATGTTCGTCAGTCGCAATACACGCGCGCTCTCGAGGAAGCTCCCGAGCTGCAGCAGGTCACGGCTGATGGCATGAAGTTCCTCGCTGATTATTTTGCCCAGCCATTTCCCTTTCCCAAATATGACCTGGTGCTGATTCCCGGCTTTGCGTATGGCGGCATGGAGCACGCGGGCGCGACGTTTTTGCGGGAAGAGTCTGTGCTGTTCCGCACTGCGCCGACTCATACCGACGTAATCGGACGCGACCTTCTCAGCCTGCACGAACTCACGCACCAGTGGTTCGGAGACTTCACCACGATGCGCTGGTTCGACGATCTATGGCTCAAGGAGGGCTTCGCGCAATACATGGCGTATCGCGCGCTCGATCAGCTTAAGCCCAACGAGCACGTGTGGCAGCGCTTTTATCTGGCCATGAAGCCGGCAGCGTACGCCATCGATTCCACCTTGGGCACCACACCGATCTATCAGGATATTGACAACCTTCAGAACGCGAAGTCGGCCTATGGAGCCATTGTGTACTCCAAGGCTCCGGGCTTGCTGCGGCAGCTCGCGTTCATCTTGGGTGACGAGCATTTCCGCGGCGGTCTCCGCATTTACCTGAAAGAGCACCAATATGGGAACGCCGAGTGGAACGATCTAGTCAAGGCTTTCGAACGCGCCTCAGGGCGACCGCTCGAAGAATGGGCGCGAGCCTGGATTCGTAGGCGTGGAATGCCGCAAGTGGATGTCTCTTGGGCTTGCAACGGTGGGCGTGTGACGCGCCTCTCGCTTACTCAGAAGGATGTGCTGAATGAAGGCGGAGTGTGGCCGATCGCGACCCAAATCCTGCTGAGCTATGCGAATGCTTCGCCGATGCGCATCCGGGCAGAGCTCAGCAAACCGAACACCGACGTTGCCGAGGCAGTTAGCAAGCCATGTCCAGCCTTCGTCTCCGCCAACGATCAGGATTATGCCTATGGACGTTTTCTGCTCGATGCTGAGAGCCGTCGTGCCGTCGAGAACAGCATTTCCAAAATCGGTGACCTCTTCGAGCGGACGATGCTGTGGGGATCGTTATGGGATTCGGTTCGCGAGGCCCAACTCGCGCCTGCAGACTATCTATCCCTGACCCGCCAGTTTCTTCCGGATGAACAGGACGAATCGCTCGCGCAGTCGCTGACATCGCGCAGCGTCACCGCATTGCATCGCTATGTCAACGAACAGACCCGCGCGGAGTTTGTCACTAACTTCGAGTCTATTGCGAGCAGCCGGATGCAGCAGGCGCAAGATCAAGGACTGCGCATCGTGTGGTTTCGAGCATTTCGCGCTCTGGCGGAAACCCCGTCAGGTCGAGAAGGGTTGAAGCAGTTGCTCGCGGGAGCCAGCCAGGTTCCCGGCGTGCAGCTTCGGACTCTTGATCGCTGGGGCATGGTGACGGCCTTGATCGCACACTCCGATCCCGAAGCAGACAAGGTCTTCGCGGCGGAGCGAGAACGTGATCACACTGGAGACGGAGTCAAGTACGCCTATGTCGCGGAAGCCGCCCGTCCCGACGCTGCAACCAAGAAAAGGTATTTTGACGAATACCTGCATAACGCGAACCGTCCGGAAGATTGGATCGAGCAGAGCTTGGCCGCCTTCAATTACTGGAACGAATCGGATCTGACCTCGCCATTCCTTAGGCCAGCACTGGAAGCGCTCCCCCAAGTGAAACGTGACCGCAAGATCTTCTTTGTGCTTGCGTGGCTAGGAGCTTTCATAGGCGGACAACAATCAGCCACAGCCGATGCAGAAGTCCACGATTGGCTGAACACCACGAAGATCGACTCGGACTTGCGCCTCAAGGTACTGGAAGTAGTCGACGAGCTCGATCGCACCGTGAAGATCCGGCAGCGATATCCATAGCGCAGCCGCGCTCGAAGTCGAAATGATGTGGCTAAGAAAGAGACTGGGAGAATCTTGGGGGCTGGAGGTCTAATTGTTAGACCTACGGATTATGAGACCGTCGCTCTACAAGTCCTGATCCGTTGCTCTAAGGCTCTTTGCACCGAGCCGCCGGCTTCGAGGTAGTTGGTCGCAGGCATCATTACGCTGCTGCTGAGTGCTGTCAAGCTTTCATCCGTCGTTCGCAGTGGAAAACCGGCTGATTGGTGTTGCCGGAGCGATGTTCACACTCTACTAACTCGGCGGCGGCGTGCGATTGGGCTACTCTTATTCGCATGGCGCATGAGCATACGGACGTTATGCATGTGGAGAAGCATTTTGCTTCGGGAAATCTGGTACGCGATGTCGTGATAGGCATGGCCGATGGTCTGACCGTACCCTTCGCGCTCGCTGCAGGTCTCACCGGGGCTACGAATATGACGAGGCTCATCGTATTAGCCGGTCTGGCGGAAATCGCGGCAGGTTCAATTGCCATGGGACTCGGCGGGTACCTCGCTGCTAAGGGCGATGCCCAGCACTATGAAAGTGAGCGCAGTCGTGAGCAGCGCGAGATCGTGGAGCGGGTGCACGATGAGGAGCAGGAGATCTTCGACATCTTCAGCAATTACGGCGTGACCGAGGACGAGAGCACGCCGGTGCTCAACGCGTTGAAGCGCAAGCCCGAGGCTTGGGTTGATTTCATGATGCGCTTTGAACTCGGCTTGGAAAAACCAGAGCCGCAGCGGGCGCGCAACAGCGCGGCGACCATCGCGGCATCATACGTATTCGGGGGCTTCATTCCTCTTGCGCCTTATATGGTGATGCCGGACGTCTACTCCGCTCTGATGTGGTCAGTGCTCATCACTATCGTTGCGCTGGCGGTGTTTGGATTTATCAAGGGACGAGTAGCCGGGACTTCGCCGGTTCGCAGCGCCTTACAGACGACTTTTACCGGCGGCTTGGCGGCCGCGGCGGCATTTGGGCTCGCGAGGTTGTTTTCAGTCAAGTAGGCGGCGAAACAAATAGAAGCGCGAACGTACTGAATTCCATCTGATCAGCTTTCGGCTCCGGGTACTCTGCGAGCCGGAGTTTGTCCTCCATCATCATTTCAAATGCGATCACCGCATCGCCCACAGTGGGTGATCTGTGAATCAGGAGCCCGCGTGGGTATTCGCTTCGACACATCAGCATGATTAAGAGATTGGTTCAGGAGCTGAAATCTGAGGCGCGCAGCGTATTCACGCTGGCTTGGCCGCTGGTATTGGCCGAAATCGGCTGGATGGTGATGGGCTTGGTAGACACCATCATGGTAGGCCGTTTGGGAAACAGCGCCGAGGCCATCGGCGGCGTGAGTCTTGGCAGCGTGATCTTCTACACGGCAGCGATCTTTGGCGGCAGCCTGCTGTACTCGCTCGACACCAAGGTTTCGCACTCATTCGGGGCCGGCGATCTGCGGGATGCCGACCATTCCCTTCTGAATGCTTTGTATATCGTCGTACCGCTCGCGCCGGTGCTGATGTTGCTGATCTGGACAGCTGGCCGGATGCTTCCCCGCATGGGAATAAATCCTGGCGTGCTGGTGCAGGCTCTCCCGTTCTTATCGGCGATGAACTGGAGCACGTTTCCTCTGCTTCTATATTTTGCGTTCCGCCGCTATCTCCAAGCCGTTGATCTTGTGAAGCCCGTCACTTTGGCGCTGATCTCAGCGAACCTTGTGAATGTGCTCGGCGACTGGATCCTGATTTACGGCCATTTCGGTTCACCTGCGTTTGGGGTGGCTGGCTCAGGTTGGTCTACGTGTATATCGCGCACTTACATGGCCGCCCTGCTCTTCGGAGTCGTCATCTGGCAGCACAGGAAGCAGAAGCGCGCCTTATTTCAGCCACCGTTTAGTCCCGATTTTGCACGCATTACTGAACTCTTGCGCATCGGATGGCCGGCTGCGGTACAGATTTTCTTCGAAATCGGAGTCTTTGCGACGGTAACAGCGCTGATCGCCAGGTTCGATGCAGCTTCGGTCGCCGCACACCAGATTGCGTTGAACTGCGCGAGCTTCACCTACATGGTTCCTCTGGGGATCAGCTCGGCGGCCGCAGTCCGAGTGGGGCAAGCAATCGGTCGCCGCGACCCTGAGGGCGCAGGCCGCGCGGGATGGACTGCGATCGCGATGGGCGCGGCCTTCATGTCGCTTGCTGCGGT
>Ga0136846_1235885_pt1 | contig 13644 bp, 10 predicted proteins | sample HopSoiMetagenom2_FD_96841 | JGI IMG/M metagenome (GOLD analysis project Ga0136846, IMG submission 96841) | Grasslands soil microbial communities from Hopland, California, USA - 2 Assembly 2016 (version 4) | ecosystem: Environmental > Terrestrial > Soil > Grasslands | place: USA: Hopland... | reverse complement strand
TCTTCAACGGAATCCGGCAGCAGCCGTCACAGTGGTGGCGGCGATCTCAAAAGCAGCTCCAGAAACAGCTCGGGCGGTCGTCGCTGCCGCGAATCGTGTGGTGCCGGCGAGTTCGGAACATGTCCTGATCGCAGCCCGCAACGCTGCTCCTTTGTTCCGCGATTCCTTCGATTCGTCTTCGAATGTTATCCCATCGCGTCACTCGGACGACAGCTCGGGCCATGGGAATAACGATGGAGACAAGGGCAACAGCGGGAATAACGCTGGCGCCGACCATTCACGCGAAGGTGGCGAGATCCATCACGACGGGCAATTGCCTAATGGGAAGCCCTTCCCACCCATTCAATCACATCGTCCGCCCCATCCGGAGCACCCCCAACACCCGCCGCATCCACCCCATCCCGTCAAGTATAACCAACCGCATGATCACGATCATGACGGCGATGATGACCACGGTCATGATGGCGGAGAAGACCATGACCACGGACGTAATGAGCATGGGCATGATCGCGATTGATTTAGTTCAAGTCTGAAGTCGATTCGACGAGCCTTCCCTTCAAGGGAAGGCTTTTCTTTTAGCGAGAAGAAATCTTGGGGGCTTGGTTCGTTGAAGTCGAACTCGAGGGAACCGAGTTCGTCGGCATCCCGTAGTCCGGGGGCAAATTCAAGCGCGTCCGCAATTGCGCGGCAAGGACAGGATCAAGACCATAATCCGGGCTCAACACGTTTTTCTGAACCTCCTCCTTAAGCAGCGGCAGAGGACGCAGACCCACTCGAATTTTGTTCTTCTCTGTGGATCCGATGGATCCCATGTAACGATCCCAAAGTTTTTTGGCCCAAAGCATATTATTCGCGCCGACCTCCTCTTCACCCAACGCATAGGCAAGAAACGCCCGCTCAAATGCACCGAGAATGGCGGTTGTCACACGATTGGGGTCAGTTTCACCGACATCTTCGGCTACTCGGGAAAAGGCGTATTCGTCAAGCGTTCTGAGCTCCGGCCTGATCGCATTCGGGTATTTCTCCAGCAAGTAATTGAACCATTCCTGGGCTGGCTTTTTCCGGTTGTTCTCGTAAAGGTGGTAGACCGCCATTCCAAGAAAATTCTTATGCGCATTCAAAATGTTGTCGCGCATACCTGGCTCCAATTCCGCTTGCTCGAGGTAAGCATCATTCGCCTGCTTTATGATTTCCAGATTCGGCCCGTAAACAAATTCGGCATTGTTCGTGCCGCGATGGATGATTCTGCCCCGCATGAACGCGAGTTGAAGCGATTGAAAAATAACCCGGCGGAGCTGGACGAAATCTTCTTTGCGCAACTGCTGATCCTTCGAAACATCAAGTCCTTTGTACGCCCAGTAGATCGCGGATGATTCCGGCAAATGCCACTCCAGTGGGCCGTACTTCTCATCCGTTTTCTTCATAAACTCCGGATCCATCTTGTACTTCCCCCTGAGCAACCGGACCCGTTCCTTTGCTTCGGGGGTTGAAGGATGCAGAAGCTCGTCCCAATCCACGGCTCCCGGCCCAATCACCTGGTCCATTTCTTTCGCCCACTCGACTTTGTAATACTGATGCGCATCATCCAGGTAATGGCCGAGCTTGTGTTGAAAATGCCAGGCCAGTTCACGGTAAAGAAGCGGCTCTTTCGGATTGTACTGAATCGCCTGGTCCCGCAGCAGCTCAATCCCTCGCTTGACCCACGTCCAACGATCGGCGGGATCACTGAATTTCACCGAAATATTGTAGGACATGTTCCAGGCGAGGTGAATCCATACCGTGCTGATGTTCGGCTCCAGCTTCGTAATCCAATCTGAGAGCTGAACCATTTCGAAATATTTACCATCCTCCTGAAGTTCGCTCGCCCGAATCCAGAGAGCATTCGCGATCAGACCGCGAAAGCCTCCGAGGGCCTTTGTCGTGAACGCCAGCAGCGGCGGCGCATTCTCCAATGGCGTGATCCGCGTCAGGCCAAGCACCTCTCGCTCATGATTAAGATACCGCTGGGAAAAGCCGACACCCACCATAAACACCGCCAGGGTGCCCAAATACAGAAACTTTCGCGCTCTGGAAGGTCGTTCCGTCATTTCTGTGCTGTGGCTAGCTCCCTTCGGGTGAAGATTAACATGCCGATCGCCGCCAGAAGTCCGGAGAGCAAAATACAGATCTGGAAAATCGCCCGGCCCAATTCGCCCCATGTCACCGCCCGCCCACTGCTCAAGGAATCGATCGGCGAAAATCCGCGCGCGAGATTGAACGTAAACAACAAGGCTTTTGCCACCGGAACAGCAACCTGGTTGATAATGCTCGGACTATCCGCAAATCCGCTGTTCGGATTCACTTCGATAATTCCCCCCTCGGTGACAATCTGCTTCAACGTGCCGGTCGAAAGGCAAACAAACAGGACCGCGATTGTGCAGAACGACGCCACCGGAAAAGAAAGAAAAGTCGCCGCTGAAAGGCCCAGCGCAGCCAATAGCGACAGCCAGCAAAAAATCACGACCAGGCCGCGAAAAAAGTTCGGACCAAAGCCGCCTATCCGGTAGAGGACTTCCAGGCCATCCTCCAAAGGGAAAAGCATCGCTTTTTCCGAATAGTTATCCATTCGGATCTGGAGAATTCCGTTTTCCGTCACAAGATTTGCCGGAATTTTGAACTCGATCGCTAATTCGCCTGGGACAAGGAGGTTTGTTTGGAATTGATTGCGCGTATTCGGATCGCCAAACTCCCAATGCGTCTGAAACCAGGTTTCGATTCCCGGAACCGGTGGATCAACTTTCACCCGGATTGTTAGTGGCAAATTTTTAATTTTCGCCGGGTTGCCCGCATAAATCTCCCACTGATTGCGAAAGCCCGGCGGCACGAGAGAATTCTTTGATTTGAGTTGCTCTTTGACGATGTTCCGAAGCGCTGGAAGGCTCAGCCCTTCCGGCATCGGATTGCTCTTCAAGCGCTCGCGAATGATGTCATTGGCCATCGCGTCGAAGTCCGGCAATTCCTCCCTTGCCGATTGCCGCGCCACAAAAATCTCGTTTTGCAGGATCGCCAGTTCTTTGGGCGGAAGTTTATCCGCACGCCAGAGCGTCAGCCCATAAACAGCAGCACCGGTTACCGCCAGCAGGATCGCGTTCAGAACCAAAATGCCGAGCCACTTCCCGAGCCAGACCTGCCATCGCGCAATCGGCTTGGCCACAACCATCTGCATCTGGGCATCCTCGATCTCCCGCGCCAGAATCCCGCATGAAAGCCAAAGCGTTGCAAAGCCAAGGAGTGCCGTCATCAACGTGAGCGTGTAGGTCAGGATGATCTGGCTGAAACCGCGCGCCGTCCCGTCATCTTTAATAACTAACGGCAAAATGATCACCGCGGCGAGCAGCAGCACCGCCATGACCAGCACGACGCGGTAACGAATCGCTGCCCGCAAGCTCAAGGTAGCAATGGCCAGGACGCGCCTCATTTAAATCGATTCAACCTCAAAGCGGAAATGCCTTGCTCTTTTAAACACCGAATGCACGAGCTGGTTTCTCCTCATTTCGGTTTACCGAGCAAACCAGAGAGCTTTTCGTTGGCTTTTTCCAGTTCCACCTTTTTTGTCTTTTCTGTTGACTGGTCTGGGGTCCGGGTGGGAACCGGTTCCTCGTTCTTCGTGAGTTGTTCGAGCTTCTTATTCTGGAACTCCTGAACATCGGTCACATTCACCAATGGAGCCGGGCCGGCCAGTTCCGGTTCCGCTTTGCTTAACCGTTCGAGAATCCGTGATTTCGAACCGGCCCCTTCCTCGGCGCCTCCCCGCAAATAGGCGGCCACTTTGTTTCCGCTTGTCGCTCCGGAAGTCTCTGCTTCAGCAGCGCGAGCTTTGTTCACGACATTGAGAAAATAGTTTTCCAGGTTCTGTGTCGGTGTATCGATTCGGATTTTGTCTTCGGCGGCATCTTTGCGAATCACCTGCAATACCTTTTCCAGTGTTTCTCGCGGTAAAATTGGCGCCGTGATTCGAACCTGGTCGGGCGCGGCGAGCAACTCATTCAAAGTGCCGATCGCCTGAATTTTTCCGCCGTAGTAAATCACCACCCGGTCGCAGACATCTTCAACATCCGAGAGCAAATGGCTGCTCAAAATTACAGTTTTGCCTCGCTTGGCTAATGCGAGGATCAAATCTTTCACCTCGCGGCAACCCAATGGGTCCAAACCGGAGGTCGGCTCATCCAGAATCACCAGGTCCGGATCATTGATCAAAGCCTGGGCCAGCCCGATTCGGCGCTGCATGCCTTTTGAAAATTCTCCCACTTGCCTCCGCCGCGCTTTGCTCAGGCCCACCATCTCCAACAGTTGCTCCGATCGTTGTTTTCGCTCCTGCGGCGGCAAATCGAACAAGTTTCCGAAAAAATCCAGTGTTTCGTCCGAGTCCAAATATTTATAAAGATAAGACTCTTCCGGCAGGTAACCGATACGTGACTTCGTCGGCACGTGCCGCGGGGAACTCTCGAAAATTTCGATGTGGCCTTTCGTCGGGAAGAGCAGGCCGAGGAGCATCTTCACGGTGGTCGATTTGCCTGAACCGTTCGGCCCCAGCAATCCGAACACCTCTCCCCGTTTCACTTCGAAACTGACGTTGTCAACCGCTCGCGCTTTGGGCCGTCCCCAGAAATCCTTAAAGATCTTTGTCAGCCCGCGGACGACAATCACGTTCTCCGTTGATGGAGTGACCTTCGGCGCCAGTTTGGATTCGAGTACTGTCATCGTTTTCTTAAACTCAGGCTGGCTGCGCTGTCAGCGACGGAGTTGATGGCGTCGGAGAGGCTGGAGGTGTCGCCGTTTTCTCGACCTGGGTTTCAAAGGGTTCAAGCTCCTCACCCTGGCGAACCAGGCGCGCACTATTAAAGACAACCATAAGCGAACCGACATTATGCATGATCGCCGCGACGATCGCATTCACATACCCAAACGCCGCGAGCGTCAGTCCTCCGATAATGAAAAAGACGCCGAACAGAAAATTCTGATTGATGACATTGCGCGTGCTGCGCGACAATCGAATCAGGAATGGCAACCGCTTTAGGTCGCTGTTCATGAGGGCCATCGTTGCGCTATGAATGGCAACCTCGCTTCCAGCCGCGCCCATGGCAATTCCCATATCACCGGCCGCGAGAGCAGGGGCGTCGTTTACGCCGTCACCCACAACGGCCACGCGATAACCGCGCGCTTTCATGTTCCTGACGAACTCCACTTTATTCTGCGGAAGGCAATCAGCCACGACCTCTTCGCATCCGATTTCGCGGGCCACACGGGCCGCTACAGGCTGGCGATCGCCGGTAACCATGGCAATTCGTCGCACGCCGCTCTGAGCCAATGCGGCCAGAGCCTCTCGCGCTTCAGGACGAATCTCGTCGCGAAGCCCGACCCAACCCAAATACTTCCCATCGCGCGCCACATGAATAAGGCTAAACCCTTCCGTTTCGTTTAAATCAACGGACTTGTTAATATCCTCTTTAATATTGTTGTCCTTCAGCCACTGCGCGCGCCCGACCAGAATATTTCGACCATCGACCACCGCTTTAATGCCACGTCCAGCGGTTTCCGCAAAATCTTTGGGTTCCGCCAGATCAACTCCGGCATCTTTTGCCAGTTCCTGCAGCGCTTTCGCCGTCGGATGATTGCTGTACTTTTCAGCAGATGCAGAGATGTACAGTAGCTCCGCGGGCGCAGTCTCATTGACCGGAGCAAGCCGACTCACAGCCAGTTTTCCTGTCGTCAACGTTCCGGTCTTATCAAAGATGAACGCATTGATTCGCGCTGCCAATTCGATATCGCCAACATTCTTGATCAGAATTCCAAGACGCGCCGCCGATGATAGTGCCGCGACCATGGCGGTCGGCGTCGCCAGAATGAAAGCGCAGGGGCAGGCGACCACCAGCACCGCGATTACGCGTTCGATTCGAACCTGCGAATCCAGATGCTGTGTGAAAGCCCAAACCAAAGCGCCCATCACCAAAACAAGCGGCGTGTAATAAACCATGTACTGGTCCACAATGCGCATGATCGGCAGCTTGGTCTTTTCCGCCGCAAGAATGAGATCGCGCACGCGACCAAGCGTGGTGTCCTGGCCCGCCCGGGTGACCTTGATTTCCAAAACGCCCGTCAGGTTTGTTGTTCCGGCGAAGACTTCATCACCCGGCTTTTTGTCGACAGGCAGCGATTCACCCGTAATATTAGCCTGGTTAAACGAGCCTTGGCCGCTGACAATCACGCCGTCGGCCGCAACATTGTCTCCCGGACGAACTCGAATGACATCGCCCACCGCTAAATCCTTAGCTGCGACTTCTTCTTCTTTGTTACCTCCAATCCTGCGCGCTTTTGTCGGCGTCAGTTTGATCAAGGATTCGATTGAAGCGCGCGCGCCCGCTGCGGTGCGTGTTTCGATTATCTCGCCCAGCAACATGAAAAAGGCTACCAGCCCCGCCACCTTGTAATCGCCCGACGCAAAGGCAGCGAGCACCGCGATTCCGACCAATTCATTGATGCTCAAAATGCCGCGGCGGATATCCTTGAAAGAAGTCCAAACGATCGGATACCCGAGAATAATCGCGCCTATCATCGCGCTGAAACTCGCCACCATCGTTCCCTTCACAAAGAAATAATCCACGATATATGAGTTGATCACAAAGATCAGCCCGATCACCGTTTGCGTCAGTCGCACCGGTGTATGCTCATGATCGTGGCCGCAGCTTTCGCACTCGGCCTCGTGGTCATGCTCATTCATCTGTTCTCGCCGGGTTAATAGGGAAGTCACTTGCATATCTGGCTTTCTCCAAAATTATCTTTGCTGTTCCACAGGCCGCGGCCTCAACGGCGGACGATTCAACTGCAGCCAAAGCTGGGAAGGTTCGTTCGCGCGGTCTCGCGGCAGCGTGAAAACACGGCCTTGCGCTTCTTTCATGACTCGCGCCATAACATCGGCCAGCAACCGTGCTTTGAAAATCTCAGGATTGGCCTCGTAATTGCCCATTTGGTTCGTGAAGTAACGTGTTTCAGCCGAAACATCCTGCAGGAATCTCACCGCGTCGCTCTGGCCTTGATTCACGATAGCACTCGCCTCGCCTTGAGCAGTCGCAAGAATACGCCCCGCATAAGCCTGCGCATCGTCGCGCGCCTTGCGCCTTTCAATGTCCGCGATGGTCACCTGCTCGAAGGCCTGTTTGACCTGCCGGGGTGGGATTGTCTTGAATTCAACGACGTTCTCCACGCTGATTCCTAAATTATACTGGTCAACCAGGGCCCGCAGCCTGCGCTCCACCAACTCCTTGAATCCTTGCTGATCTTCCCGCGTCGCCTGCGTCACTGTGTACCTGCTCGACGCGTAGAACAGCGCATTGTCCAGCGCGTTTTGGACGACGTTCGATGCGTTCTTGAAATTCAGCACGTAGTTAAGCGGGTCGGTAATGCGATACTGAAATTTCATTCGCACATGCATAATGTTACCGTCGGCCGTGATTGTGTACCCATCAGTCGCCGGATTGAGCGTCCCGCCGGGTTCAGGTTCCTGGTTGGCTGCTTCCGCCTCAGGCGTGGTTTGATACCAGCCCGCACTCGAGCTGATCGTCAGCACGTTGCCAATCGGAATTCGAACCACCTCATCAATCGGCTTCGGAAATCCGAAATGCAGGCCAGATCCAAGCAATTGCTTTTCTCCCGAACCCACGGGCTTCCCAAATCGCAGCACAATCGCTCTCTCCTGGGAAGGGACGGTAAAAACCCCGCTCGCGAAAAACACCACCACCAGCAGCACCATGATTACTTTAACAATGAAAAAGCTGCTCCGGAGTGCTTCGGCCAACGCCCTCGAACCCGCCTCCTCAAGCACTGCGGGATTCGGAGTCGGCGTAGGCGACGGCGGGGTCGTGCCTGCAGCCGCCTGCTCGGTCGTACGCGGCGGTTCGTGCTTCATTTTATCCAGGTCGCTCATCGGCTTTACTTGTTCGCGTCCAGGTTTTCAGACAGCTTCGGTCCATTCGGAGCCTGAGTCGGATTTCCATTGGTCTGAACTGTCGGCATCTTGCTCTTCAAAACATCGAATGGCGATGTGTCCGGCGTCAAAACGAGAGTCGCGTTGTTGGTAAGGGAATGCTCCAGCGCTTTCAGCTTCATCAGATAAACCGCAAGCTCCGCATTTTCATTTTGCACATTGAAAAATTTCGTTGCCTGAGCTTCAGCTTCGCCCCGAATACTGATCGCCTCCGCCGTCGCTTTCGCCAGAATCTCAGCTCGGTCCCGATCCGCCGCACTCTTGATCTGCGTCGATTCCCGATCTCCTTCCGATTTGATTCGGTCAATTTCTCTTTGCCGTTCCGCGGTCATCCGCTCAAAGACTTTGCCCGTCACACTTTCAGGCAAGCCAATTCGTTTGATCCCAACGAACTCGATTTTAACGCCATACTTCGCTTCGGCTGATTGCGCCACGCTGTCGAAAACCTGCTTTTCCACCTCTTCAAACTTAACCTGTTTCGGATCGCTCGAAACAAAGTCCGAGAAAGGATGCTGCCCGATCACCGCTTGCTTTGTACTTCGAACCAGGCTCTTCAGCGCCGGCTCTGCCGCCTCCGGTTTGCCCGCCGGAAAGCTGTTAAAGAACTCGAGCGGCTTGGTGATAGTCCAACCGACGAAAACACTGGCCAGAATATTATTTCCATCGCGCGTCAGCATTTGTTCGAACTCATCCTCGAAATTGTGAATGCGCTTGTCGAAGCGATACACTCTCTGGACCGGGACCGGCCATTTAAAATAAAGTCCCGGTTTTTCAATCGGCGCGCTGGACGGTTTATCGAACGTTGTTAGCACCACCTTCTCCGTTTGCCGCACCTGGAAGGTGAATAGCAACAGAACGAAGATGACGAGCAGAATGACTCCTACAACTAAAGTCAGTGCGTTTCGTTTCATATTCTTTACTTCAAAATCTATTTCTTTTCCGGAATCGGGATGCTCGACCCAATATCGACATTGATTTTGTCCTGCAGATCCAACTGATACACATCATGCGTGTTCGTGGAGGTCACCACATACAACCGCGCGTTGGTCAATGAATTCAGCCAGACCTGGAGGTAGGCCCGGTTCATATAAACAGACGGTGCGGCCCGATAGGCCAGAAGCTGGTTTTTGAATTGTGCCGCTTGAGCTTCCGCGCTTGCCACCCGGTCCGCTTTGTAACTCTCGGCATCATGGACTTGCTTCACCGCCTGTCCTTCCGCCGAAGTTCGCGCCGCCACCGCGTATCCTTCTGCCTGGCGAATCTTCGCCTGCACCTCCTGCCGAGCCCCGACGACATTCTCAAATGCGGCTACAACTTTTTGTGGCGGATGAATGTCTTCCAGCCCGACCAGAATGATCTTCACTCCCAACGCCAGCTTATCTGCCCGATCCTGAATGGCTTTTTGCAGATCGACCGACGCTTTCGCTTTACCACTCGACATGATGTCGAACAGATCCACCCCCACGAGGTATTTCACCACTTCGCGTGTCGCGATTTTTTCCAGCAATGCGCCGCTATCCACATGATTATAGGCGTAGGCGCGAACATCCTTGATTTGGTACTGCACTGGAATGCCAACCGTGAGCAGGTCCACGGGAACACCCCCGCCGCCTCCGTTGGTTCTCGAGCCGGAATCCTTGGCGGCCACCATCAGGTTCATCGGCTGTTCCTCATGTTTCACGCTCCAGGTGATCGTGCTGCCATGATCCTTCTCCACGCCCTGGCCAATGGTGAAGCTCTGGATTTCATCCGTTCGGAATCGGAAGACTTTGTCCACCGGCCACGGCATTTTCAGATGCAGACCCGGCCTCAACAAATTATCGGCTCTCGCCGCGCGGCCAAACCGCTCCAGTAACGCCTCTTCGCCGGGACTGACAAACACAAAGCAGGTCGAAAGCACCAGCACCACAAGCTGCAACAAAATCAACCAGGCCAGCGCCTTCTCCATGAAGCGGTAAACCCAGGTTTCGGAAACCTTGAATCCAAACTGGTAATCGAGCGCATGCGCCGCCGTCGTGAAAATTCCTTCCGGTTGGGCCAGAAGCCCGAGCAATCGGCTCTCATAGACCAGCCGTTCCTGTTTGCCGCGAACTCGCGGCCGATAAACCTCAAAAATTAAATTCAGCAGCGATTCAACCGCGGTCAGCCCCAGGACAATAATCAATGCCCTCCCTAGCCATAAGTCCGCTTTGGCCACTCCGCCGTAAGTGAGCCCCAGCGCGATCGCAATCGTTGCGCAAATGTACGCGTTCAGGACCAGGAAACTCGCGCCCGGCCGAAGCAGCCGCTGGTTTTCAAAGCGCGCTATGTTGGCCGAATACTTGCCCAGCAGAAACAGGATCAAAGCCAATACGCCGTAAAGCGATAGCGCAACCATCCCTTGCTGCGGTCCAACAACAATGGCCGAGTTGAGCCATTTCCAGAGAAAGTAAGCGGAAGCTGCCTGGGCAAGAAAGAGAACCACTGTAAATCCGGGCAGGAAAAACCGTTCAAACTGTTCGCGGGATTTCCGTGCCGGAAAGGTTTCGGCTTCCGTCGAGAAAAGGCTCGCTGCGTTCTTCTCACGCGCGATCTCATCAAATTCAAGCTTCTCGATCCGCTCCTTCTCCTCGAGGCCCATCTGAAAAAAGCTGATCAGCGTGACAAAAAAGCCGATCCCGAAGAACACCGCTCCCACCTGTCCCGCGAGGCTATTGGAATAGCGCGCAAGGATATAAGAGATCCCTCCCGCGATCAGCAGGATGACAAAATTGATAACACCGATCTTCTGAATATTGCGTTCCATGATCAACTTAGCTCGCGATCTTCAAAAAGGAGCATCGCCAATGCCAGCGCTGCTCCCAGGTAAGCCAGCACATATCCCATTGCTTTTCCCACGTAGCTCCAGGGTATGGTTCTCCCCTTCTCAAGAGCATCGGAAAGCCAGAAAAGCTGCCAATTTGGCACTATCGTGTAAAGCGTCGAACTGATCCACGCGCCCATTGTGTGCCAGAATCCGGGATTCATTACCTTTTCGTCCGCCACCCTTCCGAACAGGTAGTCGCTCATTATTCCCACAAGAAACACGGCGGTGCAAATCGCCATGGTCGGAATCATCTCCAGCCGGGTCGAACAGGCCAGCGCGATCGCCGCCAGTAAAAACAAGGCCAGCATGATTAAGATTCCCGCCGGTACCACCCGCCAATCCACGTTTTTTCCGAAATTCTGAAAATTTCCGTCCTTGTCCACAAAGTTAATGATCACGAACGCGAGCGTGATCATCGCGACCAGGTACATGACCGCGTCCGGGACGAATGGCCGTCTCCCGAAATAGTTCGTTAGGCCGCCGAGAGCAAACGCGAGCACAACGGCCCCGTAAAAAATCTTCAGCGCTACGGTGTCCGGACTTCCATACACGTCAAACGCCATTCGACTCGCCAGCAACGAACAAAGCGAGTTGACGTAGGTGAGAAGAGCCAGCGCGCCAGCCAAGCCCAGATACTTTCCCAAAAGAAACTGCGCCTTTCCGACAGGTTTCGCCAGAACCGCGAGCGCCGTTCCAGTCCGAATCTCATGCGCGACCGAAGCAGACGCGCTCAAAGCTGCCGCGAACAATCCAGAGACAAACATCACCGCCAGAGTGCTGTCTTTAACGAGCCATTGGTCATCCCCAAACCCGAAATAATAGATACTGGACAAAAATATAGAGAAACAGGCCGCCGTGGTCATCAGCAGGAGGTAAATTGGCTGCCGGACCAATTCCATAAAAGCATTGAACGCTATGGTATAAATGCGTCGCATGTTGCTTAGTTAAGCCTGCACAGTTACGGCATTCCGACTCGTTTGGCAAATTGGATATCCGCCGAGCCGCATGCACCAAATCGTTCTTTTTCCTCTCCCAAATCGTCTCATTTTTTCACAGCTTTTTGCGTCATCTTCTTTTTTGACCAATGACAAAGACAGCACCTCACAGCCGTACGTTTTACGGGTTTTCGCGTTTCGGAAGCTTGGGCGCACTGACTATGCCCATTGTCCAAGTTCTTGAGAAGTGTGCGTCTTGCTGCACAAGAAAAAGGATCTCGCTCCGCAAAGACTTCCTTACTTTGGATCCGTTTCTTCACAGCGTCATTATGTCTCGTTTAGGCCTGAGTCATTCGGGCGCAACAGGACGACTCTATTAGAGCCATAATGACCCTTAACAGAGAGGGATTCACATGGATATAATTAATAATAAACGCATTGTGTGTCGCGCCGTTTGGCACATTCGAAGCTCCTAATCAGGAGACAACCTAAAACTTTAAATCGAAAGGACATCAGTTTATGAAACTTGCACGTTTCCAAAGACCAGACGTTTGGAATTGGTCAGCGTTGGACCGATTGACCGACCTTCGGGACGATATTAATCGTCTGTTCGACGGTTCATTCGATGGCGGAACTTCCGACGTGTTTAACACATGGGCGCCAGCTTTGGATCTTTACGAGGATAAAGACAACCTCGTTCTTACGGCGGAGTTGCCTGGCCTGAAGAAGGACGACATCGATATTTCGCTTCGTGATAATGTGATCACGATATCCGGTGAACGAAAGAACGAGAAGAAGTACGAAGATTCAGAGACTTCTCGATCGGAACGGTTCTTTGGTCGGTTCACTCGCTCGTTGGCGCTACCGAAAACCGTGGACGCAAACAAAGTCAAGGCCGCCTACAAGGACGGGATCCTGACCGTGACGTTGCCAAAGGCAGAAGAGGCCAAGCCGCGTCAGATAGCGATTAAGGACTAACCGCCACAAAAAGAGAAAGGAGATAATTATGAATTCTACAGTTGCTACAACACAAGAAAACCGGCCGACCCGAGAAAATCGGGGTGAGGAACGGCAAAGAGGGTGGGTTCAGCCTCAGGTTAACATTGTTGAGGTCAAAGACGGGTATTTACTTGAAGCCGAAATGCCCGGGGTCAGCAAGGAAGGTCTCGAAGTTCTTTTAGAGAACAACGAAATAACGATTATTGGCCGTCGATCTCCTTTGCTCGACGGATCCCAACCGGTTTACCGCGAATCTTACGATCGTGACTACCGACGGAGCTTCGAGTTGGATCCGTCTATTGATACAGGGAAGATTACTGCTCGGATGGAAAACGGTGTTCTCTTTTTGGAACTACCGAAAGCCGAGAAGGTCAAGCCTCGGAAGATCTCTGTTGAGTAAATAACAGGAGTGTTTGGGTGTCGTAATTAAATTCGGAAAATTCGAGCCTTACTGCTGGGACGGGATCCAACCCGTCCTTTTTTGTTCCACGTGGAACAGTCCTCGGCTGTTCTTTGGCCGCTCGACTTTTCCTCTCCACCAATTAGTATTTAAAACCGTTAAATGTTCGTTTACCCAAAACAGTTCGATGTCATCGTTCTTGGCGGGGGCCATGCCGGGGTCGAAGCTGCCCTTGCCGCTGCTCGGATGGGATGCCAGACCCTTCTACTTAGCATCAATCTGGACTCCATCGGCCAGATGTCCTGCAACCCTGCAATCGGCGGTTTGGCTAAAGGTCACTTGGCCCGCGAAATTGACGCGCTTGGTGGAGAAATGGGCAAAGCCACGGATATGACCGGGCTTCAGTTTCGGATGCTGAACACAAAGAAAGGTCCCTCCGTCTGGG